>Ga0209335_10000704_pt1 | contig 40123 bp, 38 predicted proteins | sample COG_09_FD_184753 | JGI IMG/M metagenome (GOLD analysis project Ga0209335, IMG submission 184753) | Pelagic Microbial community sample from North Sea - COGITO 998_met_09 (SPAdes) (version 2) | ecosystem: Environmental > Aquatic > Marine > Neritic zone/Coastal water | place: Helgoland, sampling...
GTTGATAGGCTGGATGTGGAAGCGCAGTAATGCGTGTAGCTGACCAGTACTAATAGCTCAATTGGCTTGATTTATGCACTGAAAAAAATTTTTAAATTTATTGATATTTTATTTTATAACCCCAATTATTTTTTATAGTTGGGGTTTTTTATTGAAGCTTTTTGAATATATAATTTTTTACCATCAAAAGTTTTAATATAAGCATTTGGGTACGGATCTTGTAACATTCTAATTTTATTATAGAGATAAATTGCATTTTTAGTCCTAATTTCTTCATGAGTAATTTCACTCTGAGAAGGTGATCGTCTTTTGTAAATTTTATTAACTCTTATTTTCTTTTCAATATAATTTTTCTTTATTATGTTTAAAGATAGTAATGTTCCAGTTTTAATAATTCTATTAAAAATATCCCTCAACTCACCTGTAAGCATAATCATTTTTTGAGCAATTATGTTCCCTTGATCAATTTTTTTGCTCATGACAAATAATGTTATTGCAGATTTTTTTATGTTTCGAATAATTTGATTTTGCAAAGGACTTCCACCTGCGAAATCAGGTAGTTTTGATGGGTGCAACATTACACATTTATATTTTTCCACTATTCTATTGCTTACTTTTTTGCTCCAACCATAAAACAAAATGATATCTGGATTATATTTGTTAATTTCTTTTAAGGAAATATTTTTTTTTTTAAGAATTTTAATTTTAATCTTATTTTTTGATAAATTTTTATAAATTGAAATAGCCCAATCTCTATATCCTATTCCAAGTACTTTCATTTTTTAAAACTTCTTATAATTTCATAGCTTTCCGCAAAGTTCGATCCACATTGCAGACCTCTATATTTAGCCAAAGTTTCTATTCCAAATAAAGATCTGGGATGTGGTTTTTTTTGTATTTCACTTTTATAGCATTTGAGAGCATTCCATTTGTTTAATATATTTTTTTTTGACATGCTTACAAAATAGTTTGGTTTGAATTTATTTAGAAAATTCCACTCAGTACTTGATAATATTTCAAATGAATAAATTTCACTTATAATATTTTTTATTGAAGTAGGTCTAGTAGCAACCAAAACTGATTTAACAATTGTTTGATGGTCTAAGTTCAAATCTTTATTTGAATGAGTAAATACAATATTTGGTCTAAAAATTTGAATTTGATCCTCTATAATTTTGTTTAAAATGGTTTGGGGAACTTTATTAAGTTGCCCACAGGTATGATTGAAAAATGATATATCTGAAATTGAAAAAAGCTTAAGTGCTTTAATAGCACTATTTTGTCTTGAAGCTATATCCCTATTAATATTGAATTCATATTTTACTTTATCTTTATATCTGCAGCTTGATCCTTCAGCTAAAAATATAACTTTAAATTTATATTGATTTTTGTATTTATCTAAGAATCCTCCACACCCTAAAATTTCATCATCTGGATGGCATGCAATAATTAAGACTTTTTTTTTCATTTTAGTACCAAGGGTGATATTTATTTTGTGAGTATTTTCCTAATTTCATTTTAGAGAATATCTTTTTACCATAGTTTATAATTTTTTTCTTTTTTATAATCGATAAATTTTTTTGATGCTTTCTATAATAAAATAAAAATTTATTTATTTTTTTTCCTTCATATTTACTTTTAATTAGCTTTAAAATTAATTCATAATTTTCTAGGCCACTATTTTTTGTATTTTCATTATAATAACCTAATTTTTTTATTATATTCTTGTCAAATAAAGTTCCAGTTGCTAAAAAATCCCCTCTATTTATTATCTCTTTTTGATCAAAGTTAGGTAAGGTTTTCTTTTTAGTATTTTTATTTGAGCTTATTTGAAAATAATCACTATAAACAAAGGATTTTTTTGAATTTTTTATCATTAATAAAGAATTTTGAGCAAAATTTTTGTGTAAATAATCGTCTGAGTCTACTCTTACAACATATTTTCCTCGAGATTTTTTAAAGCCTTTATTTGCAGCTTTCTCAATGCCTTCACTTTTTGTTTGTGTGAAAGATAATTTTGTATTTTTGATATTCCTTAATAAATTAACACTGCCATCATTGCTCCCATCATCAACAACTATTATTTCATATTGAAAATTAGTAATTTGATTTAAGCAGCTATTTATACATTTTTTTAAAAATCTAAGGTAATTTTTATTAATGATTACTATTGATAAATCCAACATTCATTAATAGTTAAAATCATTTTTTCTTAAAAAATCACCGGACTTAATATTTCTTTTAATTTTTTTTTCAAATATTTTTTTAGAATTATTTGGTGTAATAGCTTCTTTTGGGCATGGTCTTTGATATTCAATATCTTGCCTAGTTATTTTTTCTCCTTTTTTAATATCTCTAATTGCTCTAGTTGCCCGTCTTTGTAATACAACTGTTTTTTTCTCATTATTTTCTACTTTTTTTATTCCATCACCTAAAGCGCTCTCTAAGTTTCTTGAGCTATCAATCATTAATCGCCATGTTTTTGGATCCATTGAAAATGGATGATCTGGACCTGGTCTCTTGGTGTTATCTGTGAAATGTTTTTCTATTACTCTTGCACCCAGCATTATTGATCCCAAAACTGTTTCATGTCCAGGTGTATGATCGCTCAATCCTAATAAAACATCCGGAAATTTTTTTTTATAAGTTTTTAAAACATTTAAATTAATATATCTAAAATTTTCATTAGATCCTGTATAATTAGTATTGCATTGCATTAAACAAAAATTTATTTTTTTTTTTGTAATAATTTTTACTGCATGTTCAACTTCCTTCATAGTTGAAGCTCCAGTTGCTACAAAAAAAGGTTTTTTTGTTGACAAAATTTTATTTAACATGTCGTCCCAAGCTAAATCTCCTGATCCAATTTTAAAAGCAGGTATAAATTTTTTTAGATATTCAGCTGTATCAAGGTCATAAGGCGTAGACATAAATGTTATATCAATTTTTTTACAATGATTAGCAAGTGTTTCAGTCCATTTACGTGGGACTTCTGCTTCTTTATAGACTTGAAAAATACTTTTTTTCCATTTTTTTTGGTGACTTAATTTTTGTCCAAGTTTTTTAAAACCGTAATCACTAACATATTTTGATATATCATGGTGTTGAAATTTAACAGCATCTGCACCACTTTCTTTTGCTAAATCTATTAATTTAATGGCTCTTGATAAAATTCCATCATGATTTGCAGCTATATCAGCAATAAAATATGTTGGAGAATTTTTTGAGATTATCTTTTTTCCTAATTTAAATTTCATTTTTTAATGTAACTTTTTGCTTCATTTAAAATTTCTTCTTTAATGTATGGCAGTTTAAATTTAAATTTTTTTTCAAATTTTTTTACATCCATATACATATTTATTGATCTTTTAACTTTAAGCATTTTATTTACATTTATATTTGTATAGTTATTATGTAATGTATGTGTTTTTTTTGCAAAAAGTATAGCAAATTCGTTTTTGTATAGAGCATCTTTTGCACCCAGATTGTAAATACCGCTATAATTATACTTTTTTTCATTTATTATTTTTGAGATCAAATTTACGATTGTATTAATTCTTAAAGGGTTAAAGTATACGTCATCAAATAAGCATATTTTATCCTTTTTTTTAAAAGATTGAAAAATCCAATCTGTAAAACTCTTATTTTTACTAATTGATTTACCAAAAAAATTTGTTCTAAATATTAATGCTTTATTTTTTGAGCAAATTATTTCTGCCATTCTTTTGTGTCTACAATAATTGTTCATCAAAAAAATTTTAGAATTTTCATTACTTTTCTTTTTTTGATTATGATTATAAAATTGATCTGTAGAAATATGAATTAAATTAAACTTCAATTTATTTTTTAATTTAATATTAAATATCTCTTTGATAATTCCAAAATTAATTTTTTTTGAGGCTATTAAATTTTTTTCACATTTTTCAATATTTGTTAGGCCTATAGTGTTAATAATTAAGTTAGGACTCACTAGATAAATAAATTTTTTTAATTTTATTTTATTTGAAAGATTAATTTTTTTTTTTTTTAATCCTGTGTGAAATAGTTTGATATTTTTATTTTTTTTTAAATTATTATATATTTGTTTACCCAAAAGACCTGATGAACCCAAAATTAATACTCTTAGCATAGATTGATAATTAATTATTTTTATTCAGTATTTCTTTAATGTTGTTTATTTCAAGTTTTCCAAGATTTATAAAAATATTTTCTAAATTATATAAGTATTTTTTTATTAATCTCTCTGAGTGTGATGTTGAAACGTATATAGAGTTCTTTGCTAAAAAACCTTTTTTCAACATTTCTCTTGTTAAATATTTGGTAAAAATCTCGTGTTTGTCATCTTCAAATTTAAAATTAATTAGTGCATCTAATCCTGTAAATTGAATTTTAATTCTATTTTTAGATGCGATTTTTTTAATACAACTTTTAATATATTGCCCAGTTTTTGATATTTTTTCCCATGATCTTGATTTTTCCATTTCTTTTAAAGTTGCAATTCCTGCTGTGGGACCAATTCTTTCGGTCCAAAAAGTACTGCTAATGAAAGTTTCTTGAGCAAATTTCATATATTCCTTTTTTCCAATAACTGCAGTGATCGCATACCCATTTCCAAGTGCTTTTCCAAACATTGCAATGTCTGGAACTACATTGTACTTAAGATGTAGTCCTCCAAAAGTTTCCCTAAAACCCGAGGTGCACTCGTCAAAAATTAATATAATATTATTATCATCTGCAAGTTTTCTTATCTTTTTTAAAAAATTATTTTTTGGAGGATAATCTCTCTGAACTTCCATTTTAATAATACCTATTTGCTTATCTTTTTTGATAGTTTTTGAAAGTTTATCAAAGTCATTATAGTTAAATGTATAAATTGAATTTTTTAAATCATTAGGAACACCTTTGTATTTTAAATTAGGAAATAAATGGGTGTCCAAACTGTTTTTTTTACTTAAATTTGCTGAAAGATACCAATCGTGCCATCCGTGATATCCACAAACTATTACCTTATGTTTATTTGTTGCTGCTCTAGCAATTCTTACAGCTATTGCATTGGCTTCCCCCCCACTTCTTGCAAAGTGTACCATTTGTGACCATGGATGCATTTCAACTAGTTTTTCAGCTAAAAAAACCTCCTCATAAGAATTTAAAGTTGATAAATTCCCGTTCTTAATTGTTTTTTTAACAGCATTATCTACTGCAACATTATTGTAACCTAAAATATTTGTACCCACACCCATAAATGAAAAATCATAAAATTTTTTATTATCTAAATCCCATATTTCACATCCTTTTGTTTTTTTATAATAAACTGGCCATGTATTTAAGTTAAAAAACCTACTAGGATTTTTTGATAAAAGCATATTTCCATTTGGTATTACCTTAGTTGCACGCTTCCAAATTTTTTGTCCTTTATTTAGATTGAAACCCTCATCTCTAATTATATGTTTATTAAGTTCAAATACATTTGGACTCTTATCATAAATTTTTTCAATATCTTTTAATCCAAAAAAATATTTGTTTTTCATTAATTTTGTTAACTGTTTAATCATTTCATAATCAACCTGCTCATCAACAGTTAAACGTAAATTTGAAAGATTTATAAGGTGGGTAAAATTTTCGATTTTAAATTTTTTAATATGTCTTTTTATATAAGGGGTAACGTGTTCTTTATCAGTCAAACTTTTTGCTTTTTTAAACGTCTCCTTCAGAGTTTGAAAGTCAAAAATTTCTATATCATAGCCATCTGGAAATGTAGGATTTATCGTATTACTCAAGTAATTTAAGTTATCTTTTTTAAAGGTTAAAATCATTCTGTCTAGTAATTTATAATCAATTAAAGGACAGTCTGCAGTTATTCTAACAATAGTATTAGATGAAAATTTTTTAGCTGCATAATAGTATCTAGACAAAACATCATTAGAACTGCCCTGATAAATATTATTAAATTTAATTTTTTTTAAATACGTTTTTAAAGGTAAATTGTTTTTATTATCAGGAATAGCAACAATAATTTTTTTTGTTAATTTAGATTTTTTTAACCTATCTAATAATGTTTTTATTATTGTTTTTTTATTAATAATCTTTAAGACTTTGTTGGGTAAACGTGTAGACTCTAGTCTTGCCTGAACAATTATATGTATATTGTTTTTCATGTAATTTTCTAATTAAGATTTTGAATAATTTTTGTAAAATTAATTTTTTTAAAATCTATATCCATAATTTCATTTATTAATTTTTTTGAAGCAATTTTTTTAACTATATTAACATTATCTTTTAATTCATTTGCACTATTGATTCCAATCACGATTTTGTTGATTTCACTTATTGAATTAACAAATATCAAAGATAGTTCTGGCAACGTTAGGTTATTATTCCTGGCAATTTGTTTTAATTTTAATAAAGACTTGTACAGTGGGATTGATTTTCTTTTTATTATACTTTCTTCTTTAAAAAAAAGACCTTGGAAAAACACAGACCTAGCTTGAATTATAACCTTTTGTTCTTTAAGAAGCCTCAATAATCCTGATGAATGTGATTGGTTATTTATAGCGTTTAGAGGTAGTTGAATAATATCTGGTGTATGTTTTTTTAAAACTTTTAAAATTTCACCATCATCATAAACTGAAACACCGATCATAATCTTTTTTCTTTTTTTAAGTTCAATTAAGTCTGCTCTAAACTTGTCATTTAAATAATCTTCAGAATTATGCACCAATACATTCCTAGGCATGATAGACAATTTTTTTTGTGAATCATTTAATATTTTATCAATTTTATATTTTTTTATCGTTATTTTTGTTGTTATTTCAAATTTTTTATAACAATTTAATTTTATATATTCTCCAATAGTATTTTCACTCTTACCATAACTTTGAGCCGTATCTATTGAATTAATATTATTATTTTTTGCTAAGTCTAAAATTTTAAAAACTTCTTCTTTTTTTAACTTTATTTTATCAACAGTATAATTTAATCCAAAATTAGCTGATCCAATAGAAATTTTACTACCTAATTTTTTTTCCATTATTGAAAAATATAATCTTTATTATTTAGTAATTAAAATCACTAATTTTTATTTCCTTATCAATAATCTTTTTTAGTTGATCAACTGATAAGTATTCTTTATTATTTTTACTATTGTAAGAAAATGATTTTTTAATTTTTTTAGCTGAAAATTTATTAATATATTGTGAAGGATTTTTTATCCCTGATGGTAAAATAATATAATATTTTTTGGTTTCAATTGTGTTATGAGAATCACTAGCTGTGATCATCTCTTCGTGTAATTTTTCACCGGGCCTAATACCTACTATTTTATAATTAACTTTGTGATTGAAACATTTTAATAAATCAATAATTTTAAAACTTGAAAGCTTTGGAACAAATATTTCTCCACCAATTGAATTAATCAGAGCAGATATTACATAATCTACACCCTCATCAAGGGTAATATTAAATCTTGTCATTTCAGGGTGGGTAATGCTAAGAGTTTTTTTATCCTTGATATCCTTCATAAATTTAGGAATCACAGAGCCTCTAGACATTAAAACATTACCATATCTTACAACTGAAAATGTAATTTTATTTTTACCAGTAATATTATTTGCACTAATAAAAAGTTTATCGGAGCATAGTTTTGTTGCCCCGTATAAATTTAATGGAGCTGCAGCTTTATCAGTAGAAAGCGCTATAACTTTTTTAATATTGTTTGCTAAACAAGTCTCAATTAAGTTTTGTGCACCAATAACATTAGTTTTTATAAATTCAAAAGGATTATACTCAGCAGCAGGCACCTGTTTTAATGCGGCCGCATGAACAACAAAGTCTACACCATTTAAAGCAGCCATCAGTCTATTTTTATCTCTTACATCACCTAAAAAAAACCTCATTTTATTTTGATATTTTTTTTCAATTCTTTGAGACATATTAAATTGCTTTAATTCATCTCTAGAAAAAATAATTATTTTTTTTATTTTTGGGTACTTTTTTAGAAGGGTGGAGGTAAATCTAGATCCAAATGATCCAGTACCGCCTGTAATAAATATTGTTTTATTATTAAGCATATAAACTAAATAACTACTACTTAATCTTTAAAATTTAAAGAAATAATTGTCTTAAACTTTCACACTTGACTGTTCATGAAATGAACGCTATTTTGTTCATTATTTGAACAAAACTTAAATTAATGATTGTTAATAACATATTAGAAAAAGTATACCAATCTGATAAAAATTTTATAATTAGTTACTTTTCAGAGTTAAATAAAATTAACTCTACGTATTGTTTTGCTTTACATAAAAAGAGATACCTTAATTCAAGTGAACTTTCTCAAATATCTAAAATTTCAAAATTTTTAAAAAAGAATAAATATAAAGTATTGATTAAGAAAAAATATGACCGTGGATATTATTTTGAATATGAAAATTTTTTTAGAAAAAAAATTGGCGAAAGTATTTCTGGTAAAATGCATATTGGAAGATCAAGAAATGATTTAGATTCTGCAATTGCTAAATTAATATTAAAAAAAAATTTGAAAAAAAACTTACTTAATCAATCTTTGTTATTAGAAAAAGTAAGTAAAAAATTTTCTTCTAATGGAACTCTTTTCCCATTTTATACTCAAAATCAATTTTCATCATTTTTAACTGTCAAACATTACTTTAATAGTAATATTTTATCCTTTGTAGACTATCTTAAAAAAATAACTCAAAACCAAAATTTTATAAATGAATGTCCATTAGGGGCTTGTGGTTTAAATGGATCAGCAATAAATATTGACTATAAATTTATTTCTAAAAAACTTGGTTTTACTAAATTGCAATCTAATTCTCATCGATCTGTTTCTGAATATGAGTATTACCTATCATATATTAATGATTTAAATTTATCAGTTATTAAATGGTCAAGAATACTGCAAGACTTTCAAATATTACACAACGAAGGTAATAGCATAATTAAATTTAAAAAAGAGTTTTATGGAAGAAGTTCTTTTTTTCCACATAAGCAAAATATTTTTTTAGTTGAATATGCTCTAAGTTTATCGAATAAACTTTGTAATTATAGTTCTTTAATAAGTAACGGTATTAGGAAATGTATTAATTCAAATTCATTTGAGGTTAAGGCAATTATCCAAACATCTTATAATTATTTTGTAGAGTTTGATGAATTCATTAACCTAGTTATGTTTATAATCCAAAATGTTCTATTCAAAAAAATAGATATTTTAGAAAAAAAATATGAACACTTGTATTTCACTTACTTTCAAAATTATATTGTTTCAAATGAAAAAAATTTGAATATTCGAAGAATTAATAATGAAATTTTTAAACAAATAATGAAGGGGCTTACGTTAGAGCAGGTTCTTTTAAAAAATAACGATTGTTTACCAAAATCTATTTCTAATAAAGATATAAGTAAGATAAAATATTTTTTATTAAATGCAAACACTCATGGTATGGGTCCACAAGATAAACAATCTACCAATTCATCAGAAATCAAAAAATTAATAGTTAATTTAAAAAAAGAGATTAAAAAAATTAAATAATATAATTAAATTTACCATGTGTGGAATATTTGGATCTATAAACGTTGAACAGAAAAATTTTGAAGAAGATGTATTAAAATCAATATATCATAGAGGCCCTGACTCAAAAGGTTATTTAAAGGATGGAAGATTCTCAATCGGCATGACTAGACTATCGATAGTAGATGTAGAAAATGGAGATCAGCCAATAACTAACGATAAAGGAGATATTTTTCTCGTATGTAATGGAGAAATTTACAACTCACCAGAAATAAGAAATGAATTAAAAGATAAAGTTACATTTAAAACTAATAGTGATGTTGAGTGTATTTTAAAATTATATGAATTATATTCATTTGACTGTGTCAAAAAACTTAGAGGGATGTTTTCTTTTGCAATATATGATGCAAATAAGTCATTAATTTTTATTGCTCGTGATCGTTTAGGAATTAAGCCGCTTTATTATTACAGAGATTCTCAAAAATTTATTTTTGGATCTGAAATAAAAGCAATATTAGAGTGTAAAGCTGTTGTGCCAACAAGCAATACTAAAAAAATGTACCCACATAATTATTTCTCAATGGAATTGCAAACACATGTAAACGAGGTTTCAGAAATGGAACCTGGAACATTCAGTGTTATTAAATATGATGGAGAGATAAGTTTTAAAAATACTAAATATTGGAATTTTAATTTTAAAGAAAATAATGAAACTGAAAATGAAGTTATAGAAAAACTAGATAGATCTTTAGATGAGAGTTCCTTTATACATACAAGATCAGATGTTCCAATTGGACTTATGTTATCGGGTGGAGTTGACTCAAATATTGTAGGATACTATTTTAAAAAGCATCATAAAAAAAAATTTAATAGTTTTACATTTGGAAATCCTGAAAAAGGCATGAACGAGTTTGAAGCAACAGATCAAACCTCAAAAGAAGTTTTTGATTCAAATCAAAATAATGTTTATTTAAATTTTGACGATATTCACTCTACTATTCCAAAAGTGATGAGATCATTAGAAGTTTCTGAACCAAGAATATTTGAGTCATCATTAGCTACATATCTTTTACTAAATGAGGTTAAAAAAAAGAATAAAGTGATTATGTGTGGTGAGGGTGCAGACGAAATATTTGGTGGTTATCCTGGCTTCTTTGGTGAAGGAAGTAATGACAACTTAGCTTCAGAATATAAAAGGCACTATCATGGAGGATTATATAGACTTCAGCTAAAAAGACTGGATAAAATTTCTATGGCTCACAGTATAGAAGCCAGGGTCCCTTTGTTAGACCATATTTTCTTTGAGTATGCAGCCAATATTAACATCAGACTTAAAAACAGAAATAATACACTCAAATATATTCTAAGAAAAATGTCTGAAAAATATTTGCCACCAAATATTGCCTGGAGACCGAAGGAACAATTTACAGTTGGTACAGGGTTAAGTAAGTTTATGTCAGATTGGCTAAGTTCTATTTCATTTAAGTCTATTAATTCTCTTCCATTAAAAAATTTGCCTTTACAGAAAGAGAATATTTGGAATCAATCTCATTCACCTGAGATTTTTTTAAAGTATAACAGTGTTGTTGCAAATCTTTTTTACTTTACCTTTATCAAAAGAAAAAACTTAGAAAGTATTGAGGATATATTCAGAAATTAATGTATTTTGAAATAGATAACAAAAATGAAATCAGACATAATTTCAAAAAATATGTTGAAATTAAACTTGCTGGTAATTCATTAATAATTTGTGGTAATTTTTTGTGTTTATTTCATAACAAGAAATTTTTAACAGAGCCAGAAAGTATTGATCTTATCAAATCAAGCTTAACAAATTTAAGTGACCTACAAGAAAAAATTTTAAATACTATTGGGGAATGTCAATTTATTTTGAAAAGATCTAACGGTGAGATTATTATCTATAATTCAAATGAAAGTAGAGGTTTATTTTATGCAAAAGAAAGAGAGACATTGTATGTAAGCAGCAATGAGGCTGATATAATGAGAAAGATAGTAAAAACTAAAATTAATAATTTTGAGTTAGTTGATTATCTTTTTAGACATTACAATAAAAAAAATTCATTTAGATCAGTTATAGAGGGTGTTATGAGACTTCCAACATCCTATTTTCTAAAAATTGAAAGAAATTTAATTTTGTCAAATGAATGTTTTGCTTTATTAAACGAATATTGTACTGACAAAAGAAGTTTTAAAGAATTAGATTCCGAATTAAAATATTATTTAGAGGAAACAATTAGTTATTATTATGCAAAGAATAAAGATTTAAAATTATATTCTGATTTGTCAGCAGGCATAGATTCAACAGTTGTTACTATTGCATGTAAAAAAAAAAAGCTTAACGTCATAGCATTTCATCATACTAAAGATGGGTGGATACTAGATATAGTAAAAAAATTAGCATTGGAGATAGGTGTGCCAATAAAAATTATTAATGGTGACATTGGAAAATCTGTAGATAGCTGGTGGAGTGAATATGAAAATAGAAGCAACAGAGATATGGAAGAAAATTTAGGAGTCTACCCTTTGGATAATACTTCGAAAATAGATTTTGTTTTGAATAATAACTTTGTAAAGTTTGGTGGAGCAGCTATGGGACAAGCTTATCAAATATATCCATGTGTATATCCTGTATTTGGAATGACACCAATTATTAGATTTATTATGAATATCAAAAAAGGTTTTTTTACAAGATTGATAACAACAAAATTTTTTATAAAATTTATGTCACTTCCTTTTTTTTCAGCAGTTTGTCAAAAAGTATTCATTGTCAAAGGAAAATTACCAAAAAATCAAAAGGAATATTTATCTTACTTAGCAATAAATGGAGTAGACGTTTCGCTACCAAACTTTGATCAGGATCTACATTTAATATCTGATAGTTTCTATAATGAGTACATTAATTATTTCTCTCAATTTTATTTAAGCAAATTTATAAATAGATCAGATTTTGATAAGTTAAATAATGGTGTAAAAATTGACTCAGGAAAAATTCAACAATACGCAAGATTAATAAGTCAAAATAGAGGTGTATTTAATAATAAATCTAGGATTTCAAGTATATACTCAAAATCTAAACAAATAGAGCCAGCATTTGTCTCGTCATTAAATACTTTTTTATGTAAATTAAATATTGGTTGGAGAGAAATATTTTTTCCAAAAGGATTATATTTTAGATATTTTAAAAAAGAATTAAATTTTGATTACCATAAAGATTTTATTCCCAAAACATATTATTTTAAAAATATTTTTTTACACACTTTATTTACCCCTCTAAGAGTATTTAGAAGAAAACTATTTAAAAAAAATTTATTTAATGATTCAAGCAATAATAATCTTTTACTTAATTCTTCTCAATTTAAAAAAAGTTATTATGATTTCTTAGATATAGAAAAATCATTAATAATAAAAAATGTTGAAAATAAAAATTTAAAAAAAGTGTTAGTAAAAAAAATTAATGATATCAAAAAAGGAAATGTGCCTCTTTATTTAGCTTTTAATTTTATTAATTTAGAAATTTTTTTAAGAAAGTTATCTAAATAGATATGAACTTATTTCTAAATTCTTTTAAATTATTAAATTCAAAAGAGAAATTTAATTTGTTAATAATTTTTTTTTTAATTACTGTATCTTCAATTTTAGAAATGATTGGTATTGGGTTAATTTTACCCCTCTTGACATTAATAATAGATGATAATTATTTTTTTAATAATGAAATAATAAACATTATTAAAGTTCAATTAAATATTAATAATAAAAATGAATTTATGTTATTGATCTTAATTTTAGTAATTTTAGCAAATTTAATTAAGGCTATTTTTTTAACATTAACAGCCTGGAAACAGGCTAAGGATATTTCTCAAATACACATTAGATTTACTAATAAGCTTTATTTGGATTACATAAAATCACCGTGGGAATTCTTAATGTATAAAAATTCTGGAACATTATTAAGGAATATTCACAGTTCCACGCATGAATTTACATCAAAAATTTTAACTAGTTATATTCAAATAGCTACTGAGCTAGTAATGCTAATTTTTGTAACCTCAATGTTAATATTTGTTGAGCTAAAAATAACAATAATTTCTATTTTCTTTTTACTCGTTGTTGGCTTTCTTTCTCAGTCAATAACCAAAAAATATAACTACAAATTTGGAGAAATTCGTCAAAAAAATTTACAATGGATAAATAAACATTTGATTGAAACCTTCAGAAGTTTTAAGTTAATTAAAGTCTTCAATAAAGAATCAATATTTTCAAAAAAATATCATGAAGTTAGTTCAAATGAAATTATTGCAAAAACTACTCAAGATATTTTTAACAGACTACCAAGAATTTGGATTGAATTTTTAACAATATCAGTAATATGTATAGTTATTATAATATCATCAAAGTATAATGAAAATTTTACTGAGTTTGTTCCATTAATTGGACTTTTTGTTGCGGCCTCTTATAAATTACTTCCATCCTTATCAAGAATTCTCAACACAATGCAAAGCTTAAGATTCGCAAAACCAGCTGTGGATGATTTACAGAAAGAAATAGAAGAAATTAATAAAAAAAATTATCAAGAAATAAAAAAAACTCAAATTGAAGAAATTAATTTTAATAAAAACATAATCATTGAAAATATAAGTTATACTTATGGAAATTCTAAAATAGATGTTTTTAAAAACTTCACCTATGAAATTAAAAAAGATAAAGTTTTGGGTGTAATTGGTGCAAGTGGTTCAGGAAAAAGTACTTTAATTGATTTGCTAATGGGCATAATAAATCCCCAATCAGGAAATATATATGTAGATGACAAGAATATTAAAAACATAACAAAAAGCTGGCAAAGAAATATTGGATATGTTCCTCAAGACACATATCTACTAGATGAATCTATTAAAAATAATATAGCCTTTGGAATCCCAGAAAAACTAATTAACATTAAAAAGATTAATGAAATTATTGCATCCTTAGGACTTAAAAAAATGATTGATGATTTACCATATGGCATCGAGTCATATGTTGGTGATAATGGGGTTAAGTTATCAGGTGGACAAAAGCAAAGATTAGGATTAGCAAGAGCTTTATATATATCCCCAAAAATAATTATTTTAGATGAGGCTACAAGTGCTCTGGATATAGAAAATGAGGAAAAGATACTAAAATTAATTGGTGGTATAAAAAATAAAATATCGATTATAATTATTTCACATAGAGAAAGTATATTTCCATATTGTGATCAAATACTCAATTTAGATCAAGCCAAATAGATGATAAAACAAAAACCTATATTCATAGCCTCATCAGGCAGAACAGGGTCTACATTAATTGCTAAAATTTTAAATAGACATAGAGATATATGTATAATTTCAGACTTGATAGAACCAATTGGTGATAATAATTTTTTTGAAAAAAATACTTATATTACAAATAAAAAATTCTTTAATTTGATATCTAGAAAAACATCATCATCAAGAATATATTATTGGAGAAAAAAAAAAACAAAAGAATTACTTTACCTACCAAACGCAGATAAAGATATTTCATGTTTAAATTGCTATACAATTCCATTTGTATTTAGTGATGTAGAATATACATTTGATCAGATTAAAAAAAGTTTTAGTAAAAAATTAATTAAAAAAAAAAAATCTGAGCATTTAATTGATTTCTTTAATTTTTTTTTAAAAAAATCAAAAAAAAAAATATATGTAGAGCGAACAGGAGGAGCTCTACATCATATCGACAAAATAATTAATTTTTACCCAAAAGCGAAGATTATTTTAAATTTAAGAAATCCATTAGAGACAGCAATTTCAATGAGAAATTATCCATTTTTTAGAATGTATGAGCTAATGCTTAAAAATAAAAAACTATCAAAATGGAATTTTGAAAAAAAGAAAAATTACTCAGTTTATGGAAAAATGCTTAACGAATGGTATGTAAAATTTTTTAAACATAAAAAAAAAATAAAAAAAAAGAATTTATTTGTTTATAGTTATGAAAACTTGATATTAAGTCCTGAAGAAACTTTGAAAAATTTAATATTATTTATTTTAGATAAAAAAAAAGCTGATAAATATACAGTTGGTTTTATTAAGAAGCAGAAGAAAAATATAAAAATAAACCATTTAAAATTTGATAAACTAAATTTAAAGGATAGAACTAATTTAAAAAGCTCTTTAAAAGTAACACTTGATATGATTAAAAAAAATTTTGAAAGAATTATATATTAAAGTTGTTTATAAAACATAAAGCTAAAATATGTTATTTGGTGAAATAGATCATAATTATAAAATAAAAAATAGAAATGATATTTTAAGATTCTTTAAGACAAATAATTTAAAGTTTTTAAGAGAAGTTTTGCCACTTAAAAAAAGTTATGATTTTAACTTACCCAGTATTTATATTAAGACTTTTAAAAGACTTAATCATGAGCTAAAAAATAACATATACTTTATAGAAGATTATTATAATTTTAGTGGTTCGTTTAAAGATAGGGCGTCATTAATTGCTTGCTTAGATGCAAAAGAAAAAAGGTTTAAAGAAATCTCAGTTGCAAGTTCTGGAAATGCAGCTATTTCAACAGCAATTTTTTGTAACATGTTTGAATTAAAGTGCAGCGTTTTTATACCAAGCTTTTCATCAGTTGAAAAAAAGAAATACTTAAAAAACTTAGGATGTAAAATATTTGAATTTGACCTTCCATACAGTAAGGTTGTAAAAAAATGCATTGAGTATTCAAAGAAGAAAAAAACATATAATCGATGCACTGCTATCAATCCAATAACAAGAGATGGAAAAAAAATTTTTAGTTATGAATTGTTAGCAAAATTCGAAAAAAAAATAGATTTTTTTGTATTACCTGTTGGTGATGGAAACATATTGAGTGGCTGTATTAAGGGTTTTTTAGAGCTAAAAAAACTTAAATTTTTAAAAAATATTCCAAAAATAATAGGAGTACAATCTGCATCTAGTCCTTCATTCTATAATCAATTTAAAATGAATATAAATACTCCAATTATAAATAAAGCGAGCTCAATTTGTGACTCAATAAATGTTGATTACCCATTAGATGGACATTTCGCATATGAATATTTAAAAAAAGTAAAAGGAGAAATGTTTGTGGATAAAGATAAAGAAATCCTAAAAGCTAAAAATTTTTTATTGAAAAAATTTGGTATTAACTGTTGCGCAGCTAGTGCTGCAACATTTTCAGTAGCAAAAAAAATAATTAAAAATAAAAAAATACAGAATAAGAATATTGTGCTTCTTTTGACTGGAACTGGTTTTAAAGATTTAAATAATAATTAAATTAATATGAGTAAAAACATTACAAAATATTCAGTTAACTACACTCACTTTGGTGAAGTAATACAGGGAATTTTTTCAAGCATATCTCAAAATAAGTGTGCACTATCTTTACCTATTTGTATAGATACTAAAAAGAATAATAGCTTTATAAAAAAAAATTACTTTAAGGATAGTTTTTTATTTTCAAATGCCAGTTGTTATAGTGAGCATGTTAATAGTAAGGTGTTGTCTTTAAAACCTATAAATTTTTATAAATCAAAGTTACTGCTCAAAAAAATTTTACAGCTTAATAGTAAAAAAAAGATTTCTGGAAAAATAAATATCTATAGTTCAATTCCTGAATGCAGAGGACTTGGAAGCTCAACGGCGACATTAATAAGCTTGATAGGATTGTTAAAAAAAAAATTTAAGATTAGAATATCAAATGAACATGCATTAAAAATATGTGCATCGATAGAACCAACAGATCCAATTCTAATAAAAAAAAACTGTTTATTTTCGACTAAAGAAGGAATTAAAAAATCACTATTAAATTTTAAATTCCCTAAATTTATTATTTATGGTTTTGATACTGATCCAAAGGGAAAAGGTGTAAATACAGTTACAATGAAAAATATCAAATATTCAAAAAGTGAAATTAATTTTTTTAAAAGAAGTTATGATGAATTAAAAAAAATGAAAACTTATGATAAAAAAATATTTAAAGATATGGCTAAAAAATCATTAATTATCAATCAAAAATATCTTCCTAAAAATAAGTTTAAAATTATTTTAGATTTAGAACGAAAACTTTCTAATGAATTTATTGTAGGAGCCCATTCAGGAACAGTAATAGGTTTTGTTTATAGATATAATAAATCTAATGGTATTCATTTTAACAATAATAAAGATAATGAAATATTGAAGACGATTTCTAAAGTCTTTAAATCAAAAATTACAAAATATTTATATGTTTAAACAAATACCAAAATATTTGAAAAATTATTTGTTTCCTAGTTTGGGTACTTTAAATAAAAATTATTCATATTTACAATTCACATCGATGAAGATTGTTCCAGCATTTTATATAATTATAAAGAATATAATTAACAAAAAAATAAAAAAGAATACAACAGTAATAGAAAGTTCATCTGGAAATTTTGCTTATGGTTTAGCATTGATTTGTAATTTTTTTAAGATCAAATTGATTATTATTGGAGATAAAGGAATAGATGCTGATTTAGAAAACAAACTTAAGCTATTAAATACCAAAGTCATTATTGTAGGAAATTCATCTGTAAAAAATATTCAATCTCTAAGGTTATCTGAATTGAAGAAACAATTGTTAAAAAATAAAAATAATTTCTGGACCAAGCAATATGACAATTCTGATAATATAAAATCATATAATATTTTAAAAAATTTTTTGTTAAAAAAAGTAGATTTAAAAAAAATAGATATTCTAGTTACAGCAGTAGGTTCGGGTGGTTCTTCAGCAGGATTTTATGAGTTATTCAAGAGATCTAATCCTAAGATAAAGTTAATAGGTGTAGACTCAGTTAACAGCGTGATTTTTGGAAATTCTGTTGGAAAGAGATATTTAAGAGGTCCAGGAAGCAGTATTTATCCTAAAAATGTTAAGTATAGGTATTTTTCAAAAATATTTTGGGTTAGGGATGCTGAGGCTTACACTTCAGGTCTGAGTCTTTTTAAAAATAAAGGCTTAAGTTCAAGTCCCTGTATAGGAGCGGTTCATTTAGTAGCAAATTATCTAAATTTAAAATTTCCAAAAAAAAAAATTATAGCAATTTTTCCTGAAACAGGAGAACGATACGCCAAAACTATGTATAATCTTGGTTGGTTAAAAAAAAATAAATTACTTATTAGAAAAATTAATAAACCTATTGAAAAAAAATCGATTAAACATGATCTTAAAAAATTTAGTTATTTTAATTGGAATAACAGACCATTTAGTAAAAAATGATTATTTTTATAGAAAGCAACACTAGTGGTACAGGTGAATATTTTTATCAGTTGTGCAAAAAAAAAAAAATTGATTTTAAATTTATAGTCAAGTCTTCCCAAAAGTATAAATGGTTAAAAAAACCAAACTTTGAATTATCGAATACTGATGATATTAAAAAATTAGAAATAAAGATTAACGAAATTAATAAAAAAAAAAAGATTACATTTATACTTTCCACGTCAGATCAGTTTGTGATTATGGCGAATGAATTAAACAAAAGATTTAATATTAAATGTGAAGACTCAAATTTACTTAAAACATTTAAAAATAAATTTAAATGTTCGAAGATAATGAAAAAATTTAATATTTTAAATAGAAAAAGCTTTGTGATGAAAAATAACAAAGATAAAATACCCAAAATTACATTTCCATGCATTATTAAACCAAATTCAGGAACTGGAAGTATCAATGTTTATAAGATTAATAATTTAAATAATCTTAAAGCAAAAATTAAATTTTTTTTTAAAAAGAAAATAGAGTTTGTAGTTGAGGAATATATTGATGGTCAAGAATATTCTTTAGAAGTTCTTTTTTTAGATAAAAAAATTATTTTTGACCAATTAATAGAAAAACAAATTAATGATAAAGATCATTATGTTGAATCAGGACATATTATTCATTCTAATTATAACTCAAAAATATTAAATATAAAAAAAAAAATATTAAACAAAATAAAAAGATTTAAAATGAATAAAATTTTTTTACATATTGAATTTAAAATTGATAAAAATGATAAAGTTGAAATAATAGAAATTAATCCAAGATTAGCTGGTGGTTTTATTCCAATACTGATTAAAGAGGCTTGTGGTATTGACTTAATTAATTATTATATTGATTTAATTAATAAAAAAATAGTTCAAAAGATTAAAAAAATAAAAGTAAAAGAAATATTTAAAATAGTTTTTTTAATACCACAAAAATCTAAAAGAATTCATAATATAATTTTTTCTAAAAAAATAAACCAATTAGTAATTCAAAAAAAACTTTATAAAGATAAGATACAAAATTTTAAAAAATATACTCACAATTTCTCAGACAGATTAGGACATGTAATATTAAAATCAAAAAATATTATAAAATTAAGACTTCTAGAATCATTGATAAAAGCTAATATTAAATATCATTATAAGAGATAAGTTGTTTTATTAATCATTTAAACTTGACCGTTCATTGTATGAACGTTATTATTGTTCATTAAATGAACATGAGTAAAAAATCAAAAAATAATCAGGACCACCTTAATATATTAATTGAAATTAATAAAAAATCTAACTTAACCCAAAGAGAATTAGCAAATGGTCTTGGTATTAGTTTGGGTAAATTAAATTTTTGTATATTAGAATTAAAAAAGATGGGGCTAATTAAAATTAAAAATTTTAGTAAAAGTCAAAACAAACTCAAGTATGCCTATATGCTTACGCCAGAAGGCATTAGTGCAAAAATAAAACTGACTATAAGTTTTATGAAAAGAAAAATGAAAGAATATGACTATTTAAAATTAGAATTAAAAAGATCACGAGATAAGAAAAAATAACAATACTATGAATATTTATATAAAAATAGAAATTGAAACAAGGGAACTTTTAAGTCGACTGTTATTAGGTATGCACGCAGCTACTCAAGGACATGAAGTGCTTATTGGTGATGATGAGTTGTTAGAGCTAGTTCAAAAAAATAAATTAAATCCAGGCATAATTCTAGAAAAAAGCATAACACCTGCTGAATCAAGAATTAAGCAATTAGAGTATTATAAAAAAAATGAATCAATTATAACTTCTATCGATGAGGAAGGTGGATTATTAAGAAAAAATATTGATGTATTTTTGAAATCACGTTTTTCTGAAAAAACAGTCTCATTAACAGATAAAATTTTTTGTTGGGGTAACTATGATTTTAATTCTTTAATCAAATTATTTCCAAAGCAAAAAGAAAAATTTATAAAAACTGGCAATCCACGTGTAAGTTTGTGGAAGAAAGAATTTCAAGATTTATTTAAATCTAATGAAATAAAAAAAAAAAAATATATTTTTATATCTTCCAATTTTGGTATCGGTGTCTCGAGTAAAAGACTCTCAAATATTGTAAAATATCATGTCGAAAATAACTATTTTGATAAAAAAGAATATGAGAAAGATTTTTATCAATTAATGAGTTTAAATATCAGATTATTATTTGAATTTGTATCAGCAATAAATTATCTCACAGATAGGTTTCCTAATTTTAATTTTATTATAAGACCACATCCATCAGAAAGTGTGGATAGTTGGAAAAATTTTTTTAAAAAAAAAAAAAACTTAGAAATAACTAAAAAATACACACATTCTGATTGGATTGAAAATTGTGAAATAGTTCTACACAATGGTTGCACTGCTGGCATTGAAGGTTTTGTTAGAAATAAAAAAATAATTTCTTTTAAACCATTAGAAATTGATTCAGAAATGGATTATGCAAATGAATTTGGTTATATGGCAAAAGACCAAACCGAATTAGGAAATTTGATAGAAAGAATACATTCACATGGTCAAGTTGATTCAGTTACATCAAGTAAACTTAATAGATTTGTTGAAAGATTTGGCGACATTAAATATGAAAATTTTGTCAAGAATATTCTAATAGAATGGCAAAAATTTGATAATATCAATTTATCTAAAAAAAATAATCTTATTATCGTAAAAATAATAAATAAAATGAGACTTATAAAAAATATATTCATTAAGCCATATTTTAACAATAAATTTCCACCGCTAGATAAAGAAAAAATTATTAAGATGATAAAAATGATTAAAAAAACTGATAATACTTTAGATAATGTTAATTTTGAATTAATAGGCCCAAAATTATTTAAATTAAAATTGTTAAAATGATCAATCCATATAGATTTTATAATTTTTTACAAAAATGCGACATAGAAAAATATATTGGAGTTCCAGACAGTGTATTAAAAAATTTTTTATCAATTATTCCAAAGAAAAAAAATTTTATTTCTAATAATGAGGGAAGTGCTGTAGCATTTGGTATAGGATATCATTTATCTACTAAAAAAATACCACTAATATATTTGCAAAACTCTGGATTGGGTAATGCTATAAATCCATTAATATCAATAGCTCATAAAAAAGTTTACTCAATACCATTAGTATTACTAATTGGATGGAGAGGATCTCCTAATTCTAATGATGAGCCACAACATCAAGCACAAGGTGAAGTTACAAAAGATTTTTTAAAATTATTGGGAATTAAATTTTTAGTTATTAAAACAAATAAAGATTTTTTGAAAATTAAAGATTTAATTAAGTATGCTAAAAGTAAAAGTAAGCCTATAGCAATTTTAGTTGAGAATGGAATTTTTGATAAACTAAGTGATAAAAAAAATTTAGATAATAATAATTCTAATATTAAAAGAATTTTTTTTCTAGAAAGTTTACTTAAGAATATTAATAATAATTCAAAAATAGTATCCACAACAGGCTACACTTCTAGAGAATTACATCAATTACGAATTGATAAAAATTTAACTAAAGGTGCTGATTTTTATATGGTTGGAGGAATGGGACATGCTTCAAATGTTGCACTAGGTTTTGCAAGTTATTCCAAAAATAAAGTTTTTGTTTTAGATGGAGACGGATCTTTGCTTATGCATTTAGGCTCAATGGTTAACTGCGGTGTGCTAGCAAAAAAAAATTATAAGTATATACTTTTGAATAATTCTTCACATGAATCAGTAGGTTCTCAAAAAACATTAATAAACAAAACTAACTTAAAATATTTATCTAAAGGACTTGGCTTTGAAAATTATATCGAAATTAAGAATAAAAGAGAAATTGTTAGTAAACTTAACTTCTTTTTAAAATCAAATAAAAAAACTTTTTTGAATGTAAGAATTATGGAGGGAAGTGTAACGAATCTTTCAAGGCCTAAAAAATTTACCAAAATTAAAGAAAATTTTATAAAAAACCATTAAAATGAAAAAAAATAATACTAAAGCCATTATAATAGCCGCAGGAAGAGGGTTTAGATTGAGACCATTTACCAATGATTTACCTAAAGGTTTACTAAGGGTTGGAAAGGATTCAATTATTGGTTCACAAATTAAAAGCTATAGGTCTTTAAAAATAAATTCGATCAATATAATTGTTGGTTATAAAAAAAATAAATTTAAGTTCAATTCGGTTAAATATTTTGAAAATAAAAATTACATGAATAATAATATTTTAGAGTCTTTATTTTGTGCAAAAAAAATTATTAAAGATGAATGTATAATTTCATACTCTGATATAATTTTTAAAGAAAAAATATTAAAAAAAATAATTAATATTAAATCACCAATTTCAATAGTTGTAGATAGCGCTTGGAAGAAAAATTACATAGGAAGAGAATATCATCCACACTCCGAAGCAGAAAAAGTTTTTTTTGACAGAAATAGAGAATTAAAAAAAATTGGTAAAGATCTACCTTTGGCTAAAACAAACTCTGAATTTATAGGTATGTTGAAATTAACTAATGTAGGTTGTGATATATTCAAAAAATATTATTTGTTAGCTAAAAAAAAATTTAAAGGAAAAAAATTTTTTAACTCTGTGACATTTGAAAAGGCATATATTACAGATTTTATGAAGTTTTTATTAATAAATAAAGTTAAAATTAATTGTATTGAAATAAAATCAAACTGGAAAGAGATCGATACAACTGAAGACTTAGCAAAAGCTCAGAATTTTTTTTTTAAATAGAATTATGGATAAAGAATTATTCTCACCAATTAGACTTAGACAAATCTTAAATGGATTAAAAAGAAGACCAGAAGATGCAGCTAAAGAATTGAACATTAGTCACACAAAGATGAATAAAATTTTAGATGGCAAATTGAGCCTTAGTATTGTTTTAGTAAAAAAAATGCTGAAGGTTTGGCCAATAACAATTGAAAGTTTAATAAATAGTAAGTTTTTCTCTCATGAGACTCCTTCATTAAAAATTTTTAAAAAAGAAGAATCTATAAAAACATCAAGAATTATGAAAAGAGATGGAAAGAATTATTATGAATATAGAGACACGGTAATGGAAAAAAATGCACCATTTAGACCTGAATGGATTAGAACAATTTGCCATGTTGATAATGATAAGGCTAATAACAAAAAAGTGATTTGGAACAAAGGACATTTACTCCATCAATTTACTTATTTTGTGGGAAATATTAATTTTTACTATCTTGATAAATATAAAAAAAAAAGAGTTTGTAAAATGAAAATGGGAGACTCGATGTACATTAGTCCTTATGTTCCTCATTCATTTGCAAGCAGAGATGATAAATTGAATTTTATCATAGCACTTACTTATCTAGATAAAATTACTATTCAATTACAAGACACACTAAATTTAATTGGACATGAAAACACTAAAAAAACTTTAATTGATATTACAAATAAAAAAAAATCTACCAAAAAACTTATAGCTAGATTTAAAAACAATTTATCGCTTACTGATGAAGAAATTAAAAAAAGAATAAAAAATCGATTAACAAGTAAGAATTGGCTAAAAAATTATTCTGGAGCTTTAAGCGTTAATCTAAAGGATTTATTGGGATTTGATGATAATAAAAAAGTTATTATTAAGAAAAATTCTCATTCAGAAGGTTGGTATTTTCCAAGTAAGAAAAATCAAGTTTTTTTGATAAAAGAGCTAGCATCATCTAAATTCGTACCTGAAGCTAAAGCTATTGAGATAAAGGTATTAAAGAAAAATAATTTAAAATTACAAAATTATTGTCACCAATATATCTATGTCCTTGGAGAAAATTTGATATTAAAACAGGATAAAAAGAAATATATATTAAAAAAAGATGATACTTTTTATTTAAAACCACATACTAAATTTAGTATTCAAAATAAATATGCATCAATTTTGATATTAAGAGTTCCAGGTTTATTGAGTGGTGATAAATTACTTCAATTGTCTCAAGTTGAAGAAAAAAATATTTCAAGAGTAATTAAAGATAATAGTAGGTGGTATTAATATATGAACTTACTATCTAATGATGATTTTAAAAACTGTAAAGATTTTATATCAAATAAAAAGTTTGATAAAATTTTTGTTATTACTGGATATAATTCATTTTATAAATCAGGTGCTGATAAATTTTTAAAAAAAATTATTGACATAAAAAAAACATATATATTTTTTAAAAAAAAAACCCTTCCAGATATTATTGAACTAAAATATTTAATTAAGGAACTCAGAAAGTTTAAGCCTGATTTAATAATTGCTTTGGGTGGTGGTTGTGCTCTTGATTACGCTAAAATTGCTAATGTTTTTTATAATGAGGAAAATATTGAAAAAAAAATTAAAAAATCAGAATACCTTTTTAAAAATAAGTTATCAACATTGATTGCAATACCTACAACGGCAGGATCAGGTGCTGAAGTTACCCCATTTGCAGTTTTGTATATTAATAATATTAAATATTCAATTGAACACAGACTGGTAAAGCCAGATTATTTCTTTATCGCCCCTCAATTAATACTTTCAAGCAAAAAACCTCTAAAAGCATCTTGTGGATTTGATGCAATTGCTCAGGCGTTAGAGTCATTAATTTCAATCAAATCAAATAGAAGAAGTATCCAGTTTTCAAAACAATCTTTAGAACTTTCATTAGAAAATTATAACAATTATATTCATAAGCCAACCAAAGATAATGTATTTAAAATGTCTTTAGCAGCAAACCTTGCAGGAAAAGCTATTTCTATTGCTAAAACTAATGCACCCCACGCCCTTTCATATCCTTTTAGCACTCTTTATAACGTCAGTCATGGACACGCTGTTTCCTTAACCATTAATCAATTTATGGTTTTAGGTTATTTAAATTCAGAAAAATCAACTGCTCCTTTTGATTTGAGAAAAAGATTTTATGAAATTTTTAAAACGCTTAAAGTTAAAAATATATATGAGTTTGATCTATTGCTTAAAAATTTAAAAAGAGCAGGATCTTTAGAGGGAGACTATCATAAACTTGGGATTAATATGTCTCAAGATTATGGAAAAATAATGAGTGGTGTTAATGCGCAAAGACTAAATAACTTTCCAATAAAAATAAGTAAAAAAGATGTCAAGTCTATTTTGTTAACAGATGAATAAATATTAATGGATATAAAAGTTAGAGATAGAACAGATGAAGAGCTCAAAGTAAGAAAATATGAATTTTTGAAAATATGTGATATTTTGGATTCACTGGATGTTAATTATTTTTTACAAACTGGAATTCTCTTGGGAGCAATAAGAGATAATAATTTAATTAAATGGGATTGGGATATTGAAATTAGTGTTTTTGCAGAAGAATTTATAGACCAAATTGATAATATTGCATCATCGTTAAGTAATTCAGGGTTTAAAATTAAAAATATTAGAAAAGTCAAAGATGACTCTAAAATTGACTTCTTTGGAGATTTGCCAGAGGAAGTGACAGGTTATACAATTTTTTCCTGGAATTATTCAAAACTAAAAAAAAAATACTGGCGAAGAGAATTTTCAGTTCCATCAAAATTTTTAAATAGTTTTTCAACAATAGAGTTTTTTGGAAGAAAATTTAATTGTCCTCATAGTCCAAGGGATTATCTTAAATTTGCGTATGGTAATTGGGAGACACCTATAAGAACGTCTGATAAAGATGAGTACAACTCAATGGAATTTAAAAATAAAAAATTATCTGTATTAAGGGATTTAAAAGATCAACTAAAAAGATTGTTATTTTCAATATGGAAGGTTATAAAAAAATAAGAATATGAAAAAAGTTTATATAGGAATGTCTGCTGATGTTTTTCATCATGGTCACATTAATATCATTAGTGAAGCAAGAAAGTATGGAGATGTAATCGTAGGACTTCTAAATGATAAAGCTGTTGCTGATCATAAAAGATTACCATATTTAAACTGGAAAAATAGAAAAAAAATTATAGAGAACATAAAAGGTGTAACAGAAGTTTTTGAACAAAAAGAATGGAGTTATGCACCTAGTATTTTAAAATACAAGCCAGATTATATGTTTCATGGAACTGATTGGTTAGAAGGACCATTAGCCTCTTATAGAGAGTTAGCTATTAAAGCCTTAGATAGTTATGGAGGTAAATTAATAGAAGTTGAGTATACAAAAGGTGTTTCTTCAACAGAACTTTCACTAAAAGAAAAAATTATTGGAACAACGCCCGATATTAGAAAGGCTACTTTAAAAAGACTTTTAAACGCAAAAAATATAGTTAGAATCATGGAAGCTCACAATCCTCTGTCTGCTCTAATATTAGAAAATTTAACTTTAAATAAAAATGGAAAAACTCATTATTTTGATGGGTTTTGGTCAAGCTCTTTAACAGATTCTACATCACAAGGTAAACCGGACATAGAAGCTTTAGAAATAAATAGTAGATTGAATAACATAAATAATATTTTTGATGTAACTACAAAGCCTTTAATTATGGATGCAGATACAGGTGGCAAAATAGAACATTTTGAACTTAATGTGAGAAGCATGGAAAGATTAGGAATATCAGCTGTAATTATTGAAGATAAAAAAGGCCTTAAAAAAAATTCTCTTTTTGGAAATGATGTAAAGCAAGAACAAGAAAGTAAGGAATATTTTGCTGAAAAAATAAAAGCAGGTCGTTCTGCAAGGATAAGTGAAAATTTTATGGTTATTGCAAGAATTGAAAGTTTAATTTTAGAAAAAGGAATTGACGATGCAATGGAGAGAGCCAATACATATGTTGAAGCGGGAGTGGATGGGATAATGATTCATAGTAGAAAAGATACCGCAGATGAAATTTTTCAATTTTCTAGGATTTTTAGAGAACATAATAAATCAATTCCACTTGTCTCTGTTCCATCTACGTACAACAGTGTAACTGAAGACGAGTTAGCAGAAAATGGTTTTAATTTAGTTATTTATGCAAATCAAATGTTAAGAGCGGCATATCCTGCAATGTATAAAGTAGCTGAGTCAATTTTAAAAAATGGTAGATCATTTGAAGTAGATAAAGACTTAATAAAGATAAAAAAAATTTTAGAGTTAATACCTGGAACTAAATAAAGAATTAAATGATTAATAGAAATTCAAAAATTAGTGATATAGTCAATATAAAAAATAAAAAGATTGTATTTACACCAGGACCAGGCAGTTTATTAGAGGAAAATATCTTAGGTCTTGCGCCATATTTTGGAAGAGGAGATGAAGAATACTCAAAAATTGAGAAAAAAGTTCTGAATTCTTTAAAAATAATTAGTGGATTAAAAAAAATTGTACCTTTTCAAGGCTCAGGAAGTCTAGCAATAGAAATCGCATTACAAAATTTTGTAAGAGGCAAAATCTTAATAGTTCACACCGGGTATTATTCTGAAAGGTTAAATTATATTTTAAAAAGTTTAAAACATAATTTTAATAATATAAAAAAAATTGAAATTATTTCATGGAAAGAGATGAATCAAGTTAATAAAAAATATGATTGGATATGTGCATCTCCAGTTGAAACTAGTATAGGATTAAAAGTTCCAATTATCGAGTTAAATGATCTTAAAAATAAATGTAAATCTAAGTTAATGATTGATGCTACAGGTTCAATAGGACTTGAGTCGGGACATAATTTTGCAGATGTTGCAACATTTAGCTCATGTAAAGGTTTATTTGGTCTTACAGGGGGAGCTTTTATTGCCTATAAAACTGAACCTAAAAATAAAGTAAAATCATTTTATATGGACATTAATACACATATAGAAAAAAAAATTACAGGACCTTATCACACCATTGGTTCATTATATTATGTTTTAAAAAAACATCATGAATTTAAAAATTCAGTAAAAATAAATAAATTAAAATTTTTAAAAGATAATAAAAATTCTTTAATTTATCCTTTAAAAAATCAGCCACTTTTATGCACCTATAGTAAAATTAAATACAAAAATAAAAAAAAAAATATAATTATATATAGGTCAAGAAAAAAAATTGATGGAACTGTAGTTAGTCATCTTGGTGAATTATATCTAAAAAATAATTCTAAAGGTATTATTCAAAAAAATTTATTAAAATAATTAATGAAAAAGCATAAATTTATTGAATTTATAAATATTGATAAAAAGCTTTATAAAGTTTTAAAAGATTTAGAACAAAAAAATTTTCATAAGTCTGAAAAACCAATTAATGATTTGATGAAGTTTGTTAAAAAATGTAAAAAAATTCTTGATAGTAGAAATAAAATAAAGGCTATAATGATATGTCTTTACACAAAAGATCAAAAATCTTCAAAACTTTCAGCATTATTTATAAAAAAATTGTCTGAAATAATGTCTGGTTATGCAGGAAGTATTCTTCATCAAAACTCTTCAAAAGATAAAATAATAGAAGTGTACGATCGCAACAGAAAACTTTCAATAAATAAGGGCTCAAGGTACCACCAGACAAGAGAAGGAGGAAGCATTCATACTGATAATGTCAATATACCAGCACGATGGGATTACTTAATGTTTAGCTGTTTATCTAATGCAAAAGCAGGTGGTGAAACTATTTTAGTAGATGCAAAAAAAATTCATAAAGAACTTTCTACAAATTTTAGTGAAGCAAAAAAAATTCTAGAAAAAAACTTTTACTGGGAAAAAAGAGGTGTAGCAGATGAACTTTATAAATCACCAATTCTAACCTATGATAAAATTAAAAATCCAAATTTTAGATATTTGAGGCCCTATCTAGAATCTGCTCATATCAAAGCTAAGAAACAGCTTACAAACAAACAAATGTATGCTCTAGATGTATTAGATGCCCTACTAGAGAGTAAAAAGTTTCAATTTAGATATAAAATGCAAAAAGGTGACATCTTATTTAATCTTGACTCCAAAGTTCTTCATGGAAGAACTTCTTTTTCAGATTCATTAGATTCTCTTCCATTAGAAAAAATAAAAAATGACGAAAGTAGATTAAAACGAACCATGGTAAGAGTATGGATAAAAAACAAAACAAAATAAATAAAATTTCTGCAATTATATTATTAGCTGGATATGGCAAGAGAATTACAAGTGTTACAAAGAACCCTAAATGCTTATTAAAGATTAATAATCAAACCATAATTGATAGAAATTTAAATTTATTAAAAGAACATAATATTAAAGATATAACACTTGTACTTGGTTATAAAAAAGATTTAATTAAAGAGCAACTTAAGAAGCACAAAGGTTATTTTAATTTTACTTATGCGTATAATAACAATTATAAAAAATGTGGAAATTCTTATTCACTATTAGCAGGATTAAAAAAAACCAAAGGAAAAAGCTTAATTTTTGATGGGGATTTAATTTATGCAAAAAAAATTTTAAAAAACTTTTTATTAAAAGGATACGCATCTTCCTTTTTGATTGGTAAAACATCCATAAAAAATATTGAATGTGCTAAAGCTCTAGCTGATAAAGAAGGATACATTAGAAAAACAATTGATAAGAGATTAATTAATAAAACAGAACTAAAAGATTTTAATTTTGTGGGGGAAGCAATAGGTATAATAAAGATTTCAAATAAAATACGTAAATTAATGATAATTGGACTAAATAATTTTCTTAGGAATAAAAAAAATTTAAACTTAAATTGGGAGCACTTTATGAACAAATTTTTACAAAAAAATTTAATCCAATACAATAAAGTCTTCAATTCAGATTGGATTGAAATTGACACAAAACAAGACTATATTAAAGCAGTCTCCTTATTTAAAAAAAATGATTAAATTACCAAAGTTTACAACACAAAATATGTATGATGCTGAAACTCATTATAATTTATTTATGAATAATGAGAGATTTTCAAAGCTACTAATACACTATGAAATATTTAAGTTAATAAAAAATGTTAGTGGATCAATTGTTGAATGTGGTGTCTTTAAGGGAACTTCTTTTTCAAGGTTTGCTATGATGAGAGAATTAATTGGTAATTCTAAAAAAAACAAACTTTTGGCTTTTGATGTATTTAATGATGATTTTCCTGACACAAATTTTAAAAATGAAAAAATTCAGAGACAACATTGGATCAAAACTGCAGGTGGTAGTTCAATTGCAACTAGTCAATTAGATAAAATATTTAAAAAAAAAAAAATTAAAAATTATGAGCTTATTAAAGGAGATGTCCTAAAGACTATACCAAAGTATGTGAAAAAGAATCCAAATTTAAAGATATCTCTATTAAATGTAGATATTGATTTTGTAGAAACTACTAAATGTGTTTTAGAAAATTTTTATAGCAAAGTTTCAAAAGGCGGAATAATTTTATTTGATAATTATCAAGGAGTAGGAACGGGTGGAACATATTATAAGGGTGAAACAGAAACAATTAATATGTTTTTAAAGCAAAAGAAGAAAAAAATTATGAAATTCCCATTTTTTAATAGACCATCTTATATAATAAAATAAATAAATGTCTAAAAAACCATGGGGTATTTTTATCCCTCAAAAAATACAAAAAATAATTTACCCTAAAGAAAAAATTGAATATGAGGGTCCATATATACTTGCCACAATATCTAGAAGAATTTCAGTAATTTTAACTTATTATATTTTGAATAGGATAAAGATTAGACCAAATTCAGTAAGCTTATTCTCTATGCTTGTATCTTTTTTATGTCTTATTTTTTTTATTAACTCGAACTATGTTTTTGGATCTTTACTAGCATGTTTTTGGGTATTATTAGATAATATTGATGGAGAATTAGCAAGGCTACAAAACTCTACCACAACTTTTGGGGCCACTTTAGAAAGAATAAATTCTGATATTTTTTATATATTTTTATTCCCATCTCTGTCGATAGGTTTATTTCAAGAGAACTTAATTGATTTTAGAATTGTAATTTTAACATTTTTTTCTACAAGTCTTTTTAATGTTTTGAGAGTCTTTTTAGCAAATTATCCAAAAAAAATAATCAAGAATAAAATAAATTCAAAATTAAATGACTTAATTGAGTGCCAATTTAAGAACAGTTTCCAAGTAAGAAAAAAATCTAAGATTGGGTCATTTATCTTCTATGTCTGGAGAAATGTTTATTCTCAATGTGGGATGAGTGAGATAAGTTTACTTTTTTTCAGTTTATTATCCATTAATTATATTAATTATTTACCATCAATTATAGTTTTTTATTGTTATAGTTATTTAATTATCAGTATTACAATATTTATGGGTTTAATTTGTGTTAGCCATTTTAAAACAAAGTAAATTATATTAATTATTTTATGAATTTTTTAAATCTTAAAAATTATTTTTATATAATGAAAAATACTTTTAAGAAAAAAAGTTTAAATAGAATTTTACAGGAAGTTTATTCTATGGAAAAAACTGTTGCTGGTTCTATAATTGAATTTGGAGCAGAAGCTGGATCTTCTAAAAACTTTACAAATTTTGTAAAATTAAAAGATGTAAAAAAAATTATATATTGTGATAAATTTCCAAAAAACAAAGAAACTATTGAAGAGGATTTAGAGAACAGGTTAAGCTTTGAAAGCGATTCAATAGACAATATAATTATATTTAATGTTTTAGAACATGTATTTAATGACAAGAACGCCTTCTTGGAGATGAATAGGTGTCTAAAAAAAAATTCAGGTAATATTATTGGCTCAACTCCCTTTATACATCGTATTCACGCTGCTCCTAATGATTACAATAGATATACCAAGCAATATTTTGAAAAAATTTTAAATATAGCAAATTATAAAGATGCTGAAGTTATAAATTTAGGATTTGGTCCATTTACAAATGCGTATTGTATGATTTTTGATTATTCTAAATACATACCATTTTTGAATAATATTATTTTAACATTTTGTATAATTTTTGATGAAATGATTAACAAAGTAGTAAAAACAGAAACTAAAGATATTTATCCTGTAACAATTTGTTTTTTTGCTAAAAAAGGATAATGAGAATTTGTTACCTTTCAAATTCTGCAATACCTTCTACTCTAGCAAGTTCAATTCAAATAGTAAAAATGTGTGAGGCATTTTCAGAATTAGATAATAAAGTAACATTAATTTCTACAAATGTTTCTTTAAAAAAAGATAATCTATTTAAATTTTATAATGTGAAATCTAGATTTGACTTTAAGAGAATAAAATATTTTAAAACATTTCCTTTAGGTATAAAATATTATTTATTTTCAATTTGTTCTATATTAGAAAGTTTTAAATATAAACCTGAAGTTTATATCACTAGAAATTTTTTTAGTTGTTTTTTATTATTAATACTTAAAAAGAAAATAATCATGGAATTACATCATGATTTAAAAATTGAGTCACGTATAGTAAGATTTTTAGTAAAAAATGTGAAATTTCTAAACTCAAAACATATAATAAAAATAATTGCAATAACTTCTGGTGTTAAGGATGAGTATACAAAAAATGGGTTGGTAAAAGATCATAAAACAATAGTTTTACCAAGTGGATCGTCAATAAAAAAAAATTTTAGTTTTTCAAATAAAAAAAATTATTTTAATATTGGATATTTTGGATCATTATACAAATCAAGAGGCTTTGAGTTAATTAAAAAATTAGCAAAAATTGATAACAAAAATATATATTATCTATATGGAAGTTCAAACAATAGAAATTCTCTTAAAGTGAAAAATTCATCTAAAAATCTTCATTATAAAGGTCACATACCATACAGAGATATTCCTAAGGCTTTATCAAAAATGGATATATTGCTTATGCCATATGTATCCTCAATTACAGCTGCTGGGGATGTTGGAGACAATACAAAATTTACATCACCCCTAAAGTTATTTGACTATTTAAGTGTTGGAAAAATTATACTGTGTTCAAATTTTGATGTATTAAAAGAAGTTATCAAGGATAAAAAAAACACTATATTTATTAAAAACTATAAAAACATATTTGCATGGAAAAATGAGATTCAAAAATTAAGCAACCAACCAGAAAAACAGTTAATTATGTCCAAAAACAATTATAACTTAAGTAAAAATTATTATTTAAAAGAAAGAGCTAAAATAATACTAAAGCTAATAAAATAGGTTTTAAAATGTATTTAATTACAGGGTGTGCAGGATTTATAGGGTTTCATATGTGTCAGCTTTTATTAAAAAAAAATATAGCAGTAATTGGTATTGATAATCTAAACCCTTACTATTCAAAAAAGCTTAAGATTAGCAGATTAGATATATTAAAAAAAAATAAGTTTTTCAAGTTTCATAATATTGATTTGTGTGACAAAAAAAAATTAGGGTTAATTTTAAAAGATTTAAAAAATCTAAAAATTATGCATTTTGCAGGGCAACCTGGGGTAATTTATTCTTATAAAAATCCAAAAAGTTATTATGAAAACAATGTAGTTGCTACAAAAAATTTAGTTGAGGCAGTTAATAAAATAAAAATATTACAATTTTTATTTATTTCATCTAGCTCTGTTTATGGTAATCAAAAAAAATATCCAATTCAAGAAAAAGCAAAATTAATTCCAATAAATTATTATGCAAACACTAAGATTAAATGTGAAAAAATTATCAAAGAAAATTTTAAAGATTCACAACATTCAACAAAAATATTAAGACCATTTACAGTTTTTGGCCCCTATGGAAGACCTGATATGTTAATATTAAAAATGCTAACATATTTAGATAAAAATAAAAAAATAGATATTTATAATTATGGAAAATATTTAAGAGATTTTACCTACGTAGAAGATGTTGTGAAAATACTTTTTAAATTATCAAAAGTGAATAATTCAAAAATTAAAACATTCAATATATGTGCCTCAAAACCAATTGAAATTAATTATATTTTAAAGATATTTGAAAAATTTTTAAAAAAATCTTTGAAAATAAATTATAAGCCAAAAAGGAAAGGAGAAATGATAACCACATATGGATCCAATAAAAGTTTAGTAAAATTTATTAATTATAAAAAGTTTACATCTTTTGAGGTAGGTCTTAAAGAGACTATCAATTGGTATAAAAAATTTTCTTATAAAAGTTATCTAGAGTTGCACAAATAATTTTAAAAAATATTTAAGATGAAAGATAAAATTTACTATTGGTGCCCATTTATAAGTAAAGTCGCAACTATTAAAGCTGTATACAACTCTGCACTTTCTCTAAAAAAATATTCTAAAAATAATTTTGAAGGTGTTATTTTAGATGTTTTTGGAGAATGGAGAAAAAGTAAATATTTTAGGTTAAATGAAATAAAATTTTTTCAATTAAATTACTCTAAATTCATTAACTTAATTCCTTCTGAAAAATTCTTTTTTAGCCGATTAAAATATATATTTATTTTTTTTATATCTTTTTTTCCTCTAAAGAAATTTCTTCAAATAGAAAAACCAAAATTTTTAATTATTCATTTGATGACTTCATTGCCTTTATTTTTAAACCTAGTTTATAATTTTGAAACAAAAATAATACTTAGAATCTCAGGAAAGCCTAGACTTAATATTATAAGATTTTATTTTTGGAAATTTGCTCTTAAAAAAGTATTTCAGATTACTTTTCCAACAATTGAAACTATGGATTATTTCAAAAGTTTAAAATTAACTGATGGAAAAAAACTATCATTACTCTATGACCCAATTATTTTTACTAGTGAAATAAACAAAGATTTTAAAAAAAATTTTGTAATCAAACCTGAGCTTAAGGATCATAATTTTTTTTTAGCAATAGGAAGATTAACTAAACAGAAAAATTTTAGTTTTTTAATTGAATGTTTCAGTCAAATTATCAAGAAAAATAACTTAATTAACTTAGTAATAATTGGTGAAGGGGAAGAATTTAAAGTTTTAAAAAAAATGATCAAAAATCACAAAATGGAGAATAATATTTTTTTAATAGGCTATCAAAACAATGTTTTTGGTTATCTTAAAAATTGTGAGGCATTTATTCTTAGCTCGCTATGGGAGGACCCTGGTTTTGTAATTGTAGAGGCTATGTTCAGTAATGCTTTCGTTTTATCCAGTGACTGCAAAAGTGGCCCTAAAGAAATAGTTGGGAACAAGAGAGGAATTTTATTTAAAAATAACTCCAAGGAAAGCTTCATTAATGAGTTTGAAAATTTTAGAGAATTAAAAAAAAATGAAAAAACAAATATTAAACTTAATGCAAAAAAATTTACAAAAAACTTTTCGTTATTAAATCATTTTATAAAAATAAATAATATTATTAAAAATGAAAATGATTAATTCAAATAAAGAGCTTGCAGTTGTTGTTTTATTTTGGAATGATTATGACAAAACAATTAAATGTTTGGACTCACTTTATAAGCAAAAAAAAATAAAATTTAATTTGATTCTTGTAGATAATAATTCCAATGTTCGTTACACCAAAGAAGTATTTAAGTGGTTAAAAAAAAAAAAGATTAAAATATTTAAAATTACAAAAGATAAGATTAACAAGAATATTTTTAATTCAAATAAAATTTGTTTTTATAAAAAAAATAAGATTAATTATGGTTGTGGATTAGGCCATAATTATGGATATAATTTCTGTTTAAAAAATAATTTTAAATTTATTGCCAGATTTGATAATGATATGATTATCCCAAAATTTACATTGTTTAAATTAATTTCTAAAATGAAAAAATATAAAAATATTAATGCTTTAAGTCCAAAAATAATGTTTGTTAATAAACCAAATATGATTTGGTATAGTGGGACAAAAATTTCGAATAATTTAAAATTTCAGAAAGCATGTGGTTTAAATTCATCTAATGGTATTAAGGATAATAAAACATATCGGGGATTGATTAAAACAGACGCTGTCGCTGGATGTGCATCAATAATGAGAGCAAGCCAATTAAGAATATCTGGTTTATCTGATCCAGAATTTTTTTATGGAGAAGAGGATATTGAGCTTTCATTTAGACTTTCAGATACATCTGAGTCTTTAAAAATAGACCTAGATACTAAAGTTTACCATCATGTATCCTCAACAGTTGGAAAAAATTGGGGTAAAAACATTTATTATAATTATAAATATAGGCTTCTTTTAGTAAAAAAAATTGGAACTATTTCTGATAAATTTTTTGGTTATTTATTTGCACTATTAAAATTTTCTATTTCTATTTTTTTGATTTTTAAAAAGAAACATGCCTCACGAATCTTACAAAAGTACTACGCTTTAAAACACTTTTATCAGAATAAATACGGTAATTATGATCGAATTAACTATCTTAAGGTTAATAAATTTTTTGGCAATATAAGTAAAGAAACAAGTTTTTTAGATGTTATAAAAAAAATAATTTTTGAAAAAAAAAATTTTAATTAATATCAAAATAAGTATTAAGAAAATCTGATATGTTAAAACTAGTAGAATATTTTAAATGAACTTAATTACTGTAATAATACCGTATTTTAAAAAAAAAGAATTTATTGAAGAGTCTTTAAAATCTGTGCTTGAACAAACTTATAAAAATTTAGAAATTATTATTGTGTATGATGATGAATCTTATGAGGATCTTGATTTCATAAAAAAAATTAAAAGTTATGATAGTAGAATAATCCTTATAATAAATTCAAAATCTTTTGGTGCAGGAGAGTCAAGAAATATTGCAATTAGACAATCAAAAGGAGAATATATTAGCTTCTTAGATGCTGATGATATTTGGAAAAAAAAAAAAATTGAAATTCAATTTGCCCACATGAAAAAAAATAATTATGCAATTAGTCATACAAATTATGAAATTATTGATAATAAAAGAAATGTATTAGGTGTAAGAGTGGCAAGAAATTTTAATAATACAGAAGATCTATTAAAGTCATGTGATATTGGCCTTTCGACAGTTATGTTAAAAAAAGAACTCTTGTATGGTGAATTTTTTTTCCCCAATCTTAAGACTAAAGAAGATTTTGTTTTGTGGCTTAAGTTATTACAAAAAAAAATAATGATAGGCTCAATTCAAATAAACCTTACATACTGGAGAAAATTAGACAATTCTTTATCATCATCTAAGATTCAAAAATTATTAGATGGTTTCAGAGTTTATAATCATTTTATGAAATTTAATATATTAAAGTCTTTATATTACCTTTTGTGTTTAAGTATTAATTTTTTAAAAAAATAAATGAAATATTATTTATTAATTATTTATCCACTAATAATTTTTTGTATAAATAATTTTTTTAAAAAAAAAAAATTCATACCAAATTTTTCAGGAGAGAAGCACCAAAAAATTTTAGGAACAAAAAGTATACCTTTATCAGGTGGTTTATACTTATTATGCGGTTTGGCATATATTTTCCATGATCAATTTATTTTATTTGGGCTATTTTTCTTTTTGATATTTATTATAGGTTTTGTTTCAGATCTAAAGTTACTTTCATCACCAAAGTTAAGATTTTTATTTCAATCTATCTTAATTTTTACTTTTATTTATTATTCAAAATTAAATATCGAATCCACAAGAATTTTTATTTTGGATATTACTTTGCAAAACTTTTTTTTAAGTTGTTTATTCACATCTTTTTGCTTGATGATAGTTGTGAATGGTACAAATTTCATAGATGGTTTAAATGCACTAGTTCTTTCTTATTATCTAATTTTATTATTGGTTTTGTTTAAACTCGGATTGCTTAGTTATATTAATGTTGATAACCAACAAATAATTTTCTTATCTGTATTATTATCTGTATTGATAATATTAAATATTTCTAATCAATTATACCTTGGTGATTCAGGTGCTTATTCTCTTGGATTTTTATTTGGATTTTTTTTAATATCAATTTATCAAAATCACCAATATTTATCACCATTTTTTATTGTGTTGCTTTTATGGTATCCAGCTTTTGAAACTTTATTTTCAATTATAAGAAAACTTTTTATTAAAAAATCTCCCATTCAACCAGATAGTAGTCACTTACATCAATTATTATTTTTTTTTATAAAAAAACGCTTTTTGTATTCACAAAATATATCAAATAATTTATCAAGTTTTTTAATAATTACATACAATCTAGTGATTTTTATTTTTGGTATGTTAGATATTTATCACTCAGGTTATCAAATTTTTTTAATTTTTTTAAATATTATCATCTATAGTATTGTGTATAATCGATTAAATTTATTCCAAGTTAAGTCAAATGTTAAAATTAAAAGAAACCCCTAAAACTTAAATCTAATTAATATTTATATTCTTATTTAAAAAAAAGTTTAAAACTATGCATTTTTACTTTAAACAATAAAAATACTTAGTGTATAAATAATTTAAAAACTTATTAATAAATAAATGAAAAATATCATTGTTGTAACTGGTGGTGCGGGTTTTGTAGGATCAAATCTGATTAAACTTTTTTTAAAAAAAACAAAGTATAAAATAATTAGTTTAGATAATTATTCCACTGGATCAAAAAAAAATCATGTTAAAAATAAAAGAATAAATTATATCATAGGTGATACGAAAAATATTTTTATAATTTTGAATAAATATAAAAAAAATATAAAAAGTATTTTTCATTTTGGTGAATTTGCAAGAATTTATCAAAGCTTTTTAAATATGAGTGAGTGTATTGACTCTAATACTATTGGCACTAATGCAGTTTTTAATTTTTGTTTACAAAATAAAGTTAAATTAATTTATTCAGCAACATCAGCTACTCTTGGAAATAAGGGTAAAGATAAAAATTTATCTCCTTATGCATTTACTAAATCCAAGAACCTTGAGATGTTGGAAAATTTGAGAAATTGGTTCAAAATGAAATTCGAAATTATATATTTTTACAATGTTTATGGTCCAGGACAAATATCTACAGGTAAGATGGCAACCGTAATAGGTATATTTGAGGAACTTTATAAAAAAAATAAAATATTACCAGTCGTTAAGCCTGGAAACCAATCACGAAGATTTACACATATTGAAGATACAGTTAATATTTGTTATTTAGCTTGGAAAAATAACTTCTGCAGACACTATAGTATCTCAAATAAAAAATCTTTTACAATAATTCAGGTTGCTCAAATGTTTAGGTCCAAAATAAAATTTATGCCTAAAAGAGAAGGTGAAAGATATGCTTCAGCACTTACCAATATTAGCCTATCAAATAAGATTTACAGGCATTTTGGAAAAATTAGATTAACTGATTATGTGCAAGATTTCTTAAAAAAACATAATAAATAACTTAAATATTCATATAAAATTCTATTTACAATGTTTGTAATTTAGGTATAACACTACCGCCGGTGATTATTGCGAAGGGGTTATACCCGATCCCATTCCGAACTCGGAAGTCAAGCCCTTCAGCGCCAATGGTACTTTGTCTTAAGACACGGAAG
>Ga0209335_10000705_pt1 | contig 39998 bp, 48 predicted proteins | sample COG_09_FD_184753 | JGI IMG/M metagenome (GOLD analysis project Ga0209335, IMG submission 184753) | Pelagic Microbial community sample from North Sea - COGITO 998_met_09 (SPAdes) (version 2) | ecosystem: Environmental > Aquatic > Marine > Neritic zone/Coastal water | place: Helgoland, sampling...
ACCAATATTCTTTAAATATGAAGGTGGCGAATTATCAATTTTTAATAAAATTGATCAGATGTCAATAAAAGATATTCTTCGTAAAACAAATAAAAAATTTTTAAATTTCACTACTTCATGGGGATATGCAACATTTTCATCTAGATACAAAAATGATAATGGTATTATTATGAAAATTGTTAAAAATAATACTAAAAAAGTATCTTATCCACCAGGCCCCGGTATTATTTGCAGAGATTCTAATAATAATGTAGGTGGATCTACTGCAGAAGAAACATTTAATTTTATAATTAAAGATAAACAATTAAAAGAAATATTTTTACAATCAGGTGAAAGATACCCTGATATTATGAAAAATTTACAAAATTATAAAAAATCTAAATCTAAAATTGATTATTCTATTTTAATTGAATTGTGTTTTAGATATTTAGAAAGATTTATATCCTCTGATCTTATATGGATGAAATATTTATAATATATTTAAGCTTTAACTCTAATTATATAATTACCACCGTGTTCTAAACGATCAGTAATATCACCTGTTTCTTTATTAACAATTTCTATTATTTCCCCTGCTTCTAAATCATAAACTTCTCTGAATTTTTTTAATCCATCTTGTTTATATTTACTATCTAATCTAACTTTTTTTTCTAATTGTGTATTTACTACAATCTGACCCGAAAGTAATAAATCATATTTTTTTTTATTTTTAAATTCTTCAATAGATTCAACTTTTTTACCAGTTTCATCAAATATATCAAAATCTTGTAATCCTTGTAATTCTATTCTTGTTCTAATATGTTCTTTAAAAGTTTCTAATGTGTAATCACTTATTTTGAAATTTATTCCCAATTTTGCTCCTAATCCATGATTCAATAATATTTTTATCTCTTCTTCATCATAATATTCGACCAAGGAGGATTCTTTATCATAATATTTGACCAAGTCGGGTTCTAAAACATATTTGACCAAGGGGGGGTTTAAATCATCACCCCTATAATAAGTATTAACCATCATACTCCCCCTCATTTTTTTATAATACCTTCCTCTCCTAGATTTTCTTTTACGTGATATTCTTTTACGAGATATTCTTTTACGAGATATTCTTTTACTGGATATTCTTTTACTGGATATTCTTTTACGGGAAATTTTCCTTTGAGAATTTCTTCTATTAGAATTTTTCATATATATATATATATAAATTTGATTTAAATATTATAATTATTATAATATAATAAATATATTATGAGCTATATAAATGAACAATTATTAACATCATCAATATATATTCCGATACATAAATTAACAAAGACTAAAAATATCGATGGTTTGATTAAAAATGAATTAAAAAAAAATAATGAAAATTTGTGCAATGAAAATGGTTTTGTTGTTGAAAATGGTATAAATATAATCAATCGTTCTTATGGGGATGTGTTAACAATTGATGGAGATAGCGTAATTAATTATAGAATTACTTATAAAATTAAAACAATAAATCCTCAGAAGGACGATTTAATTGAAGAATGTATTGTTAATAGTATTTCAAAAATGGGGATAATATCATATATTGATTATGAAGATAAAAATAATATTAAAGATAGTCCATTATTAATTATAGTTCCGAATGAATATATAATTAATAATGATATTAAAATAAATGATAAAATTAATGTATCAGTATTGGATTCAAGAATAAAATACAAAGCAAAACAAATACAAGTTGTTGCAAAAATCGTTTAATTTTATTATTATTTAATAATTTAATTATTAAATGGATAATGAATTAAAATTAAATATTTATAATAAATTAAAAAGAAATTCAAATAACTTAGATATTATTAATTTTGTTTTAAATAATGATATAACTCACTCAAAAAATTCGAATGGTATTTTTTTAAATATATCTTCTTTATCAAATGATAATTTAATGGCTATAAATAATATTTTGAATAACTTAAAAAGCAATATAGATGATATAGATTTTAGTTATATTAAAAACATTGATGCAGATGAAAAAAAGACAGAACAAGTTTTTTTAAAAAAAAATTACAAAAAAATAAAATTCAATAATTTAGAAAATAAAATTTTTTCTTTTAGTTTCTAAATTTGACTTAAAAATTAATTATTAATTATAAATTATAATAATTATGACAAATCTATTAAATAATCCTATTGATATAATTAAAGAAATAAATCAAGATTGTGATTTCACTACAAAAATAAAAGAATCAAAATTTATTGAATCATCTGTATCTAAAAATAAGAATTATAATTATAATTCTTTATGTCAATGTATCATTTCATCCAGTGATCCCTTATATGAAACAATACCAAATAATGAAAAAAAACAATATTTTAAAGATATCATATTGAATATATGTACTTTAATTGATGAAAATAAACAAGATAATTATCTAAATTATAATCTTAATACAAAAATTATGAAATCAAAAACAATTCAATATTCAATGCAATTATCGATAGATAATAAAAATTTATTATCTTCTATTTTATATTTAAATGAATTTTATAAAAAACACTTTATTATTCTTCATGGAAATAAATTATATGAAACATCATTAAAAAATTATCCTAAAGAATATATCTTATATCAAAATAATAAATTTTCAATAAATCATAAAAATTTAGATAATTTTGTAAAAGATGATCTAAAAAATATACCTATTGAAAATGATATTAAAAAAACAAATTTAATAGATATTTATAATAAATATTTAGAATCAATAAGCAAATATAAAATTGATGATATTCAAAAAATAGCTAATGATTTAAATATTTCATTAAAAAATGATAAAAAAAATAAAACTAAACAACAACTATATGATGAAATAAATTTGTTTAAATTAAATTAATTAATATATGAGAATAATTAATATATGAGAATATGAGAATAATTAATATATTAGGTGTAACATTATTATATTTACCAATATTCATAAGATATGGTTCATTAAGAGGATTATTTGTATTTATTAATGGGATTTTGTATCATTCGAATGAAAATATATTTTTTTTAAGATATTATGATATTTTATGTAATATTTTGATGATTATATTCACTGTTTATAATGATATTACCGTTTGGCCATATCTTTTATATTCTATTTTTAATTATTTATTAAATAATTACATGTTTCAGATTAATTTTTTATCTTTAATAAATAGTGATTTTTTCCATGTATTTATGGTTCAATTGCCATTATCATTATGTTTATTTAAAATTAAAAGTAAATCATCATGATTTATATTAAATCCAACCTTAATTAAGATATTTTAAATATCTACGTGATTAATATACATAAAAAACATAAAATTTTTGATTTAAATGGTATTTTATATTTTATTTTAAATTATAAATTTGATAATTTAATTAAAGGTTTATTTTATAATAAATTATACATATAATGCTAAGATATAATATTGTTGTTTCTATTAATAAGGATAATGTTATTGGTGTTAATAATAAACTCCTCATTGAATGTAAAGATGATTTGAGAAGATTTTACGAAATAACAACTGATACTTATCCTGAAGGAGATTGTAATATTTGCATTATGGGATATAATACTTGGATGAGTATACCAGAAATAGTCAAACCATTTAAGAAAAGAATGAATATAATTATTTCATCAAACCATGCTATTAAAGAAACAGATAATTGTAAAGTTTTTCATACATTAGGCGATGCTTTTGAGTGGAGCATTTTAAATCAAAAGGGTAAAATTTTTGTAATTGGTGGATCAATGTTATTTAATGAATGTTTAAAATCATATAAAAATAATTTAGATACAATTTATTTAACAGAATTTTCAAATACTTATGATTGTGAAAATTCTATTAAATTTTCAAATGATCATTTTAAAGATACTGAATTAATATACCACGAGAAATCAATAACAAGTGATTGTACTATTTATGATTCTGATATTAAATCTATAAAACATAATTATAAAATTTATCAATCTAAAAAATTTATGAATTCTTCAGAATTAAAATATTTAAATATTATGAATAAAATTTTATCAGAAAAAAATCTTATTGAATCTAGAAATGGTGGTGTTTATAATTCTTTTGGTGAAAGAATGATTTTTGATTTAAAAGATGGTTTTCCATTATTAACTACTAAAAAAGTTGGAAATAAAACAATTTTAAGAGAATTAATATGGTTTATTAATGGATCTACCAATAATAAAGAATTAAAAGAAAAAAATGTTCATATTTGGGATCAAAATGCTTCTCGTGAATTTTTAGATAGTAGAGGATTATCTTATGAAGAAGATGATTTAGGACCTATTTATGGATTTCAATGGAGGCATTTTGGAGCAGAATATAAAGATTGTCATTCAAATTATGAAGGATTAGGTATTGATCAATTAAAAAATGTTATTGATTTAATTCGAAATGATCCAACATCAAGGAGAATAATTATGAGTGCATGGAATCCATTAGATTTAGATAAAATGGCATTACCACCTTGTCATGTTATGTGTCAATTTTCAGTTAATAAAATACAAGGGACAATTGATTGTCAATTATATCAGAGATCAGGAGATATGTTTTTGGGTGTTCCATTTAATATTGCATCATATTCATTCTTATTATGTATTATTTGTCATATTACTAAATATAATCCAGGAAAATTAATACATATTTTAGGTGATTCACATATTTATAAAGATCACATAAATGTTGTAAAAGAACAATTAAGAAGAGTTCCTTTTGATTATCCAAAAATAGATATTTCCGATGAATTAGAATCTATTGATGATATTAAAGAAGAATATTTTACCATAAAAAATTATAAATATTACCCTAAACTTTCAGCTCAAATGATTGCATAAATTATATATATATATATATATATATATGCGTTCGAAGAGGAAAACCCAAAGAAGAATGAAGAGAACAACAAGGAGAACAACAAGGAGAACAACAAGGAGAACAACCAGAAGAACAGCAAAGAGAACTAGGAGAAATACCAGGAGAACTACTAGGAGAACTACCAGGAGAACTACCAGGAGAACAAGAAAAAAATCTTTATCACAAAGTGGTGGAATGTTTGGAAAATCAAAACTAATGATTGAAACAGGGGAGAGACCATTAAATATGATATTTAATCCTGATGATGCGATTCTTGGAAAAGTTACAAGCAGCTCTTGGATAGGGGGGGGATATCCTGATCTTTTATTCGGTAAAAGATATTCTTCATTAGAACAAACACATATATTAAAAACACACAAAGATAATAGTACTAATTCTAAATTATATCGAATATTAGCATCAATTGCAGTGACTAATTATGAAAATCCTTTACTCCATATTCCTTTCTGGTTCATGTTGAGAGAAGATATGTCATCGATTTTTTGTTATGATTCGCGTTTTAGTGTTATGTTTGAAAGTGGTAATAAAGAATTAACGGAAGGGAATATTAGGGATTTACCCTACATGTTATTAGTTGAACAGGGAATATTAAGTGAAATTAAAAAGAGAAATCCGAATCTACAAGTATTATTGGAATCCAAAAAATATAAAAGTCAATGTTACCCATTTGTACCAGATACCAATGGATGTTATGTAAAAAATGATAGGGAAAGAAAAGAAATGTGTATTATAGGAATATCACCTTATAAAGGCAGTGATGTATGGCATGTAATTACTGATAAAGGGTGGAAAAGTTTAGATAGTGTTTTTGGATCAAGTTTTACTGTTTTAATATTCACTTGTAATGAATGTGTTTTTTTCAAACAAGGATTACCATTACATCTTGAATTATTTCCATGTATGGAGAATATGAGGGTTGAATTAACTCCAGTATTAACAGATAAAGATATCCCTATAAACTTAAAATCTAGAACACTTGAAGTTATTAGTGAAGAATTAATAGGTGAAAAAATGCCAAATGATCCATTTGAATTTTCTAAACAATTAGCATCTTTGAATGATAGTGATAAAGAAATATTATTAGGACCACCTACAAGAGATAAAGTAGATTTATCTAGGACTTTTTCGGGTCCTCTAGAAGAAATGGGTGGATCTAGAGGAACACAAATAATTAAAGAAGGAACTTTTTTAAAAAAAGGAGAGCAAGGTATAAAAAAATATAAAAAAAGATATTATAAATTAAAAAAAGTAGAAGAAGGTGAGATATTAGAATATTATAAAGGAACAAAATGTCAAGGTCGATTTAATTTATGGGAATATGTAATTGATTCGGAGATGATAGGGGGGGAAATAACTATAACATTAACCCCAAGGGATGGTGTTGGGAATGTTAGATATATAAAAGGAGAAAGTGTTGAAGAAACAAGTGAATTATATGGAATATTATCTTCTGCTGGTATCTCTGAGGGGACTCCTCCTCTAGGAGGAGCAACAGGTGAGGAAGAACCAGTAGAGGAAGAACCAGTAGAGGAATCACAACAACCACAACCTAGTTTAGAAGAATTACAAGCAAGATTAGATGCCCTCGAAAAACCACAGGTACAATCAGAGGAAGAAATTGTTATTCCTCCTAATATATCGGAAATTTTAAAAAAATATGGGATTACTATTACTACTACTACTAATAAAAATGAACTTAAAAAACAAATTGGCGATAACCTAGATAAAATGGAAGACAAGGGTTTGTTTAGTGAAAAAAAAAATATAATGAGATTTATGGAAGGTTTATAAACAAGCAACCGCTAATCTATCTGCTTTATCATTTCCAATTGAATGATCATCTTGTAGATTTGTATGTGAACGAATATGAATAAATTTCACATCAATAATTTTTAAATATTCTTTTATTTTTTTAAGAATATCTATATTTTTTTTAGAATTTAAATTACCATTAATAATCCATTGATCATACCATTTAGTAATTGCATCTATAGAATATTGTGAATCAGTATAAATAATAATTTTTTCATTTAAATTATTTTTTTCACATTCTTGTAAAGCCACAAGAATAGCTGTTAATTCTGCTTTATTATTAGTAGGATTTTTAATATCTAATTTAAGAGATATATCTTTTAATTGAATACGGTTTTTAAGAGAAAAATGAATACCTATACCTGCCCTTACATTTTTTGTTTTAGAACCATTATGTTTGCAGGCTCCATCGGTATAAATAATGATTGTATCAGGGTTGATAATAATATTTTCTTTTTTTATATTTAAGAATTTAATTAAATTTTCTCTAGATTCTTTAAATTTTATTTTGTACCAAGGTTGAGTATTGAGCCATTCAAGATATTGTTTATCTTGATTATAAATTTCATCAAAATTGAGATTTTTATATTTCCCAAAAGTTAAAGTTTCCATTATCTTTAACTTTAAAGTTTTTTGATTTAAAAAAATAATATATATCAAATTGAATAATGATAAAAATTTAAATATCGATAAAATCAATTTGTTGATAATCATCTTCTTCTTCATCTTCTTCTTTATTATTTTCTTTATTATTTTCTTTATCAGATTTTTTATCTTCATGATTATCATTAGAATAATCAAAAGTAAAAGGATTATAATCATCATCATTAAAATCATTTTCTTGATTTAATTGAATAGAATCGGGAAATTCCCCATCATTTTTTAATTTAATTGCTTCATCGGGTTCATATTTATGAATAATACTACATTTAGAATCTTGGAAATCCCACAATGCAACTAATACTATATCATCTATAGAAAATCTAAATTTTCTTTTAATGTTACCTGCGCAAATACCGAGACGATCAGTACCATCAAAACATTTCATTTGATATCTTCCAGATCCATTAACTTTTGTAATTTTTGCATATTCTTGATCTTCTTTGGGGTCTTTATAAATTAATTTTGTTTCAATGTGATTATTTTTTTTCCCACCTCTTTTAAATTTTTTCCCACCTTTTTGGTTAGGCATGGTTATGTTAGAGTTATATAATATATATTATCATTATTTTAAATAGATTTATTTAAAATATAAAAAAGTTAATTTAAAAATTATTTAGGAAAATTTAGCTTTCCCTGACTTGTAAGATGGGGCGGCAGATTTCATTGCTTGCTTGTATGATAATTCCGGGTGGGATGCATGATAATCCATAACATGTTGTATCCATGGACTTAATTTTTTAGATCCACGACTTGATCGGCGTTTAGAAGAACGACGAGGGGTAGATCTACGGGCAGAACGGCGAGGAGAAGAACTACGGGTAGATCTACGGGCAGATCTACGGGCAGATCTACGGGCAGAACGGCGAGGAGAAGAACGACGGGCAGAACGCATTGAACGACGGGCAGAACGCATTGAACGACGCATATTTGTATATATATATAATAAATATTTTAATTATGATTTAATTTTAATTATGATTTAATTTTTTTTAATTTAGCGAGAGTTGTTTGTAATTCTTCTAAAGTTGGTGGTTCAAATAAATTATTATTTTTTTGTTTTTTATTCTTACTTATTTTTTTTGGTTTTTTTAGAATTACATTTTGTAAATCTTCTGCTTTAATTTTTGGGATATTATTGTTTGATTTAATAATTTTAAAATTTGGGGGAGGTGGGGGGGGTGGTATATTATCTAATAATTTTTGTCTTTCGATGGCTTCTTTGGGGACACCCATTTTCAACATTTTGTCATATTTACTAGTTGATTTAATATTTTTATTATCATTATTATCTTTATTATCGTTATTATCGATAAATGAATATTCATAAAAACAAATAGGATTCATAATTTTACCTTGTATTAAATACCATTGAATCCATATATTATCATCATTGATCCATAATCCATGCAATTGAATAATAAAGATACCATAACTAAAAGGATCTATTGTATCAATTAAATTTTTATCACTGTCAAAAAATATTGAATTACTAACCTTTAAACGCATACATTCATTATAAAAAGTATCTTTTAAAAAATGGTTCACTTTTAATTGTGATGAATATTTTTTATTTATTTTTTCATAAATAATTTTTAATTTAGATAGAAAGTTATAGCAATTACTATCATTTTCTTTGTTTAAAAAAGATAAATCAATTATATTTTTATTATTAATTGTTTTTTGAACTCCATAAGGAGCAAAAAGAAAGGGTGTTTGTAATATAAAATTATGAATATTTTTATTATTTTTTATTTTGATAGGTATAAATGAAAAATCATCGGAATATTTTAATTTTTTTAAAAATTTAATTTCATAATTATTAAATTCATCTTTATGATGAATAATCATAAGTTTATTTGTATTTAAATAAATAACATATTATTTATTTAAATGAATAAAAATGAAGAAGAAGATTGTTCTATTTGTGGTTTACAATTAAATGAAAAATTTCAATATAAATTACCTTGTAATCATATATTTCATTATGAATGTTTATTAAAAACTTTTATACATTCAAAAAATAATAGTTATTATGCAGGAAAATATAATAATAAATGTCCTTATTGCAGATCAAAATGTGGATTTTTACCAGTTATAAATGGATTAAGTAAAGTAAAAGAAGATATTCATTATAAAAATATAAGTGAAAAACCTGAATTAATATCGGTTCCATGTAAAGCGTTATTACAAAAAGGTAAAAATAAAGGGAACATATGTAATAAAAAATGTATGTTAGGATATGAATATTGTGGTCTTCATAAAAAATATATAAAATTTGATAATTGATTTTAAAATTATTAAGAATACAAATATGGAAAATATAGAAAATATAGAAAATGAACTTTCATATGAAGAAGAACAATTACAATTACTTTTACTTAAAGAAAGTTTCAATAAAAAGTTAGAAATAGAAAGAAAGTTAAAAAATCAACAAGATGAAGAATATAAAAAATCATTGATGATAGATGAGAATAAACAAAATAATATTTTTGAAGAAATTTCTTTAGAAGAAATGAGAAGGATCCGTCTATTGCGTTTTAATAATTTATAATAAATTAGAAATGTCATAAGTAAAATTATTTCTTTCAGTTACAACGGGTCGATCCATAGGTTCAGGTAATTTGGATAGATCTTTAACATAACCAATATGTTGTAAAACATTTGAAGATATGTTATCTACACAATATAAAATTACTTTATTATTTAATCTTTTTATTTCATCGATGATATTTTCGGTAGAAATTTGAAAATTTGCATATTGTAACATAATGGATCTCATAACAGTATATAATTCATTTTCTGATTGTTTTGAAACTATTTTTTCTGTCTTTAAATGGACACCATATCTGATAGAATCATTTAAAGCTTTAATATTCATGTCAGAAAAAAAGATATCATTAACAGCATTTTTTTCTAAGAGACCTCTTAATGAACTTTCTTGATTATCTTTATTAATAATAATTTCTGCATTCGATTGTGGTAAAATAGTATCTTTAACAACGGTTACATCGTGTAAACGACCATTGAAAGTTTCACCCATAACTACATCTTCAATGGGTGTACTTTCTGCGTCTAACATTTGGCGATAAAGGGATCCCTTATTTTCTCTAAGGGCATTTTCTCCATCTCCATCAAAAAATAAACTTCCTCTTTGAGTTTCTTCCATCATATCAGTCATTCTAAAATCTCTTCTTCCTCGTGAATCAGTATATTCAACAGGGACACCCATATCAGGGTTGCTTGGTATCACAAAAGATCCCCCTGATAAATTGGGTGAATTTAATACTTCATAATCACCATATTGATTGGGATACGATCCATAAATTCTATTATCAACATCTACACCTACAGCAGGATCAGGATCATCATTTATATTATAATAAGTTGGCATTTATACTTTACTATATAATAATATTATTTTAAATTTTTCAATAATTCCAAACATTCATTTTCCCATAATTTTTCAATAGTAATATCAAATAAAGTATCATATTTATCTTTTAATTTATCGTGTTCATCATTTAATTTATCAATTTCTTCTTCAGTAAATGTATATAATGACATCTTAATTAAATAATCATAATTATTTGTATTATTATCATTATCTTGTAAATCTTTATTAATAATTTTTTTATCTTTTACTTGTATATATTCATTATCTTTCAATGATTGAATAATATTAATTTTTTTATTTTTATAAATCTTAATATTTTCATTAATAACATCTTTAATAAATCTAATTTTAGATGAAATAATTTTTAATAAATTATCTAATTCATTTAATTGATATTCTTTTCTTCTTACATAAAGAGAATATCTCTCATCATAAAATGCATCAAATATACTATTTAAATTATGATATTTAATAATTTTTTCTTTATCATATAGATGAACATTATTTAAATTTAATCCTTTTGTAGTAGTTAATTTAAAGAATTTTTCAATACCATCAATGTGTTTATCTTCACTCCATTGTAATGAATGAATTAAACCTTTTTTAACATAAATTCTAAAGTGAACATTTTTATCAGTTGAATTATTTTGATAATCTAAAATTTTTTTATCAGTTTTATTTTTATTCTTTGGATCATCAATTAAGAATCCATCTAAAAATTTTTTATAATCATCTGTCCATTTACCAATAGGTAATTCAGTAATATCAATAACAGAATCATTAATTATTTCATATTTCCCTTTACTAATAAAATTTTTATTATCAATTTTAATTATATCTCCTGTAAATCCGTTATATGATGGTGATAATGATTTATATGGTTTTTTATTAATTCTTTGAATAATATTTTTAGTTACTTGTTTAATATCATATTTAGGAATACTTGTACTAAATCCTGTACCAATACCATTCATACCATTTACTAGAACCATTGGAATAATGGGAACATAATATTTGGGTTCAACCATGACACCATCATCGTCATTATAATCTAATAATGGGAAGTCGGAGGGTGGATAAATATAATTAACAATTTTATTTAACTCGGTATGAATATACCTGGGACTTGCAGAATCATGACCACCCATAATTCTTGTTCCAAATTGGCCATTGGGCATTAATAAATTTAAATTATTAGATCCAACATAATCTTGAGCCATTCCAATAATAGCCGATTGTAATGAAGCCTCACCATGATGATATGCGGCATTTTCACTAACATAACCTGCTAATTGTGCAACACGAATTTCTTTATATAAATTTCTTTTAAAACATGAAAATAATATTTTCCTTTGACTAGGTTTGAGGCCATCATAGATAGAACCAATAGAACGATTAGTATCATTATTTGAAAAATGAATTAATTCTTTATTAATAAAATCAGATATGAAAATTTCAGTATCATTATGATTTAAAATATTTTTTTCATCATAATTATACAACCAATTTTTACGATTATCAGCTTCTACTTTACTGAATGCTAAACTCATTGTTTTGTTAGAATCTTCATTATAAATATAATTATTCATTTTAATATTAGAGAAATATTCTCTAGCTTCTACAGCTGTACTTGTACCTAATCCCTTATAATATTTAATGTTATATTTTTGTGAATCTTTTGTTTTTTCCCTCCACTCACTATATTCGGTGAGTGTATAAAATGAAATTTTTTTCTTACCTTTAGTTGCTTTAATGATTGGTGTAATCATGGAGGTAAGAAAACCTAGTTCTAATAATTCGGGCCATAAAGAGTGAAATAAATTCATTACTAAACCTTTGATATGTGATCCATCGTGATCTTGATCTGTCATAATCATAATTTTACCATATCTTAATGATTTTGTATTTGTATATTTTTTATTGGTTTCCAAACCGACAATTTTTTTAAGATTACATATTTCAGCATTTTTCATAATTTGAGAAGTTGATGTGTCGCGAACATTCATAACTTTCCCTTTCAAAGGGAATACTCCATATTTATCTCTTCCCACTACAGATAATCCTGAAACAGCCATAGATTTAGCTGAATCCCCTTCAGTTAAAATCAATATACATTCATCTGATTTTTTTGTACCAGCCCAATTGGCGTCATCTAATTTAGGAATATCTCTAATTTTACATTTTTTATTACCATCTGTTTTTTTAGATTCTTTATTTAATTTAAATTCTGCAAATGATAATACTTTATCAACAATATCTAATTGATCATAAATTTTCTTAATAAATTTATCATTTACTTGAGGTTTCGAACCAAATTTTCCCGGTGATGTAATTAATCTTTCTTTCGATTGACTTTCAAATGAGGGATCTTCAATCACGGAATTTACAAATATTTTTAAATAATTTTTGATATAAGATTCTTGAATTTCTTTTTTATTTTTTTTCTTAATTAATTTATTTAATCCTGATGTAATTTGTTTTGTAATTACATCGACATGTTTCCCACCTTTGGGTGTAAAAATACCATTAACAAATGAATAATTTTCAAATTTATCTGTTTTACTCACAGATACACATATTTCCCAACGATCATGTATTTTTTCAGATACTTTTTTTTCTTTATCTAAATATAAATCACAATATTTATCAAATGATTTAATATTTAATTTTTTATTATTTAGATAAACATTTAAATTATTATCCGTAGTCCCTGCAATATCGTATACTCTCCTTTCAATTAGAAATAACATATCTTCAGAATATTCTTCTAAATTAAATTTTTTAAAATCGATAATCCAAGATATTTTTGTATATGGTTTATTTGTACATTTTGTTACTTTTTCTTTAGATTTTTCACTCATATTTTTAGAGTATTCTTGAATATATTTTAATTGACGAATATGATCAACTGTTTCGACTCTAAAATATTCTGAGAATAAATTTACTAATTTAGCACCAAAACCATTTTTACCACCGGTTGTTTTTCCGCTTTTATTGTAATTTTTTGATGTTAATAAATTTCCTAAAATTAGATCAGGAATCCATATTTCTTTACCATTTTTATCTTTTTCTGTAGGATGTTTAGCGACATCAATACCATTCCCATTATTATAGATTGTTATCATTTTTTTTTCTTTATCATAATTATATTTAATATCTGTTACAGGGATAATATTTTTTTCATTTTTAATATTTTCATCTAATCTCACTTTTTGATCGCGACAATTAACTAAAATTTCATCAACTAATTTTAAAATTGCAGGGATTAATTTACATGATTTAACTTGAATTTTATTATCAATTAATAGTGGTAAAATATCTTCAATTTCATCTGTTCCACCTACGAATGTATCGGGTTCAGATAAAATTTGTTCATCTAAAGATCTTTTTTTATATTCTTCTAAAGACATTGTGTGTATATTATTTAATATTGTGGTTATAACTTTAAATCAAATTTTATATTTATATATTATATATATTATGAGAAATTTAATTGGTGATAAAATATCAAAGAAAAATATTGATAAATATTTAAAATATTGTAATCGTTATACATTATTTACGCATTTTATAGGATTAATAATTGTTTTACCATTAGTAATTTATTATCGTTTTTATTATGATGGTAAAAAATATGATATTTTTACAATTATTGATTCATTTAAAGAGGTTGAAGGTTTTAGAACGCATTCAAAAATAGATTTGGTCAATGATTTAACAACAGATAATAAAGAAGTTAAAGAAGCAAGAAATTTATATATTTTATATTTTTTTGGTTGTTTATATTTGATTGGTATAATATTTGATATATATTTCAGAATATTTCATAAAGATAATAAATTTGTAAAAACATGGATAGGTTATACTTGCTTTGGTGATATTGTTAGTTTATTATTTTAAATTTGATTAATAAATAATTATATTTTATTAAAAGATAAAAATATGGAATTAGAAAATCTCAAAATAATGAATGAAAAATTAATACATGAAAATAAATCATTAGAAGATGATGTTTTGATATATAAAGATGATTTAAAAAGACTGAGAGATATAATAGAAAAAATACAAGATGAAAATTACACATTAAAAGAAAAAAATATAGAATTAGAAAAGATCAAAAAATATCATCATAAATTTAGTGAGGATGGATCTATCGCGGTAAAAGAATTGTTAAAATTATTAAAAGAAACTAAAAATTATACAATTTATAATCCATTAGAAAATTGTGATACTTATCAAGTGTATGATATATTTTCGGGTAATTTAATTTTAACTATAAATGATTGTTATGATGGTAATTTATATCCTGGATTATTATTAACACCATCATTTAAATTTATTAAAAGTATGAAAAATGTATATAATTATAATGTTATAACGAAAGATTGGGAAATATATAATCATAATCGTCAAAAAAAATATGATTTTTCAAATAAAAAATATATTGATATTTTAAATATTTTTGAAAAGATATGTGGATAATTATTTCTTAGTTTTTGATTTATCGATAGATTCATCAATAATTTCATCAATAATTTCATCGGTTATATTTTTAACAATCCCTTCTTTTTTTTCATTAATATTATCTTTTATTTGTGGTATATTATCTTTTTTATCTTCTAAAGATTTCATTAATAAATTTAATTGACTCATTTTTTGATCCATTAAATTGGTCATTTCATTAACTTTTTCAGATTTTTGATTAATTCCGTTTTCTATATCTTTTAATTTATGTTGATCGGGTAATTGTTTCATCAATTCATCTTGAAAATTAAATTTGGGTTCTTTTTTACCTCCAGCTTTATTTTTATTAACATCTCCTTTACCTGAAAATTCTTTTTCAACTTGTTTTCTTTTAATATTTTCGATAGATTTTGAAAAAGATTTATATGCTTCTTTATGTGATTCACAATCTTCATATTTACCTGATAATTGAAAAAATTGCCATCCTTCAGTTTTCAATTGTTCAGTTGTAATTGCATATTCAAAATAATTTTTGTCCAATGAAAATAATTGTAAGAATCCATTACTTCCTGTCACCATTAAAGATATAGTCCAAGATACCCAATAACTAATATTATCAAAATTTTTAGGTAATTTTGCAGGATCCATTTGTCCCATTGATAAAACGGCTGGTAATAATATAGATCCTGTTGTTACAATAAATCTAAAAATATTATAATATTTTTTAGTATGATCTTTCCTTTGTTCATAATTTAAAACTTCACCTAAAAATCTACTTTTCAAGATACTTTTATCAGTTTCTGTTTCGAGTTCAAGTGTTTCGATTATTTCAGAAACTTGTTCTTTATATGTAAAAGATTCGCTCATAATATAATATAGCTTATATTATAATGAAAAAAAGAAATCTAAATCAAAAAAAAGAAATTGGCAAAAAGGTAAATCCAAACAATCGCCAAATGCGGGTGGAGGAGCAGAACCTCCTGTAATTATGGCTGAACAACAATTAGATTTGAATAGTTTAAATAATAAAATAGATTTATTAGCAAGAATTATATTAACAGATTCTAATCCAGCTACCCATGAAATAATGGGACATCGTAAGCCATTATATTTACCAACAGAGACCTAAACATATTTGTTTTTGATTAATTGATTCTTTAACAATAGATTCAAGAGTATTAATTTGATCATTAAGATAATTTTCATTCATTTTCATAATTTTAATTTCGTTTTCAAAATTCATTTTAGATTGATAAATATCAATTGCTTTTGCATTATCGGTATTTTCATTTTTTTCAATATTATTTAAATTATAAAACATTAAATAATTAAAAATCATATTAGTAATCATACTAATAATCATCATAAATATAATAAGAATATCTTTTGTAAAAATAGAAATATTGTTATTTTTGTTATTATTAGTTGTTCCGTTCATAATGTTTTTATTGTTTTTATTTACAAGTCAAATAATCAAATAATCAAATAATCAAATTTATGTATCAAAAACTAAGTTATGAAAATAAAGATGAAAAATATTTTCATTACGATCAATAATATCTAATCTATGATCAGTTGTAAAAGATGAATTAATTGTATCATTTAAATTTATTTTATTTTTTTCATTTGTTAACAATGAAAAAGTTAAGAAGGGTGGAATAATAATATATTCTTTTATTTTTTCATTTATTAAATCATATAAATTTTGAAAGATAACATTTTTATCAATACTAAAATTAAATGATTTACCCATAGGTAAAAAATCCTGATTAGGAGTATTTAATATTTGGATAGTAATTTCAATTTCATTCATAATATTTAGTAATATTAATATTTAAATATAAATTTATTCAATATCTTTAATTTTGCTATGACCCGATTTAGTTAAAAATCTAGGATCAATATCTTCAACATTAGGACAATTAATAATTTTTTCTCTTAAATAGCAAACAAAAGATAACCTTGTATATTTTTTGATATGGGGGGGGGAAAATACATTGGCAGAAATAAATGAAAAATCACCTGAATGGTTACCATTTTTATTTGAATATAGCATGAGAATATATCAACAAAGGAAAAGAATGGGGGCATCATGGTCAAGAGGAGTGAGCGCCCAACCCCCTGGTAAATACATGGAAATGATGGAGAGAGCTGAAGAAAATACAGAAGAATTTTATGAAGATCCTTTTAAGTTTTTACATTATATATATTCTACAGAGTTACCAGATCCTGAGGATCCTTTTAAGGACATTTAATTAATCTTCATATGTGAAAGATTTACCCATAATATAATGAAAATATAAATATTAAATTTTTTATTTATTTAATTTTACTGCATTTAGTTGTTCCAAATATAAATTTAAAATAAGAAAAATCTTTTTTATCTCTTTTTTGTTTTGATAAATAAACAAAAAATCCAGATAATAATACGGCTAATGTTGAATATTCGGTGTATAATTTTATTTTTTCAAATAGTTTTTTATCATATTTTTTTTCTTTATCTTTAAGGTATAATTCATATTCGTCTATCATGTAAAGGGCAAATAATAATATAATTATTAAATATGTAAATTTGTAATGTGTTTTTGTTCCTATTACAAATAATAACCATATAATAAATGTTTTCTTTATTAATTCAATAGGATGTTCATTTTTTTTTTCAGTTAAATCAATAGTGAAATATATTAAAAATAATAATATCATGTGTTTAACATATATATTATTTGTAAATATTGATCTAGTTTTACATCCCAATAATTCTCCTATAAAATTACCTGATACAACTAAAAACAATAAAAAAATACTCTTTAATGTATCTATTCCAAATTCCATTTATATTTTTAATATATATTATTTTTCGTGTTTTATATTAATATTACATACTTTTGAATAAAAATAAATATCTTTCAATAAACGATTGCTTTTACCAGAAATTTTTATTCCATCTTTTTCTAATTCTTTTTTAATATCTTCAGGTTTTTTATTTCTTATATCAGAAATTTTTTTTTCAATATTTTTAATATCAGTTTTTATAGGTTTTTTAGTATTGATACTTATTTTACGAACATTTTTATTAGATCTTCTATTAGATCTTTTATTAGATCTTTTATTGGATCTTTTAAAAGATCTTTTAGAAAGATTTTTTTCTTTAAAAGTGGGTTTCAAAGATTTATTAATGGGATTATTTTTTTTAGATTTTTCTCTAATATTTTTTTCAATTTCATTAATATCTTTAATTTTACTAGGTCTTTTTCGAGTAAATTTATTTTTACTTTTATTTTTATTTTCTTGTTTTATTATACGAATAGTGGGATCTTTATTTGTTTTTTTGGTTGATCTTTTTATTCCGATATCTTTTTTATTAGAATTATTTTTTATATTTTTTTTATTAGATCCACCATTTTGAAGATACAATTGATAATTTTTTTTACTATTGTTTAAATTTTTATTTAAATCTATATTTTTATTTAAATCTATATTATTATTTTTATTAATAATATTAATATCACCTCTTTTAATATGTTTAGAAATATGATCCATCTCTAATATATAATATATTTTATTTTTATTTATTTATCAAGTTCAAAACTTATATTTGAATTTTTATTTTGATGCATTCGAATTTCATAAATTAATCTATTCTTGCATAATTCACCATCATTAAATATTTCTGTAAAAATATTTACAACTATTAGATCACCAGGATATTCATTTTTTAATAATCTTTTCAATGATTCTTTAACAAAAACTTTAAGATGAGAAACTCTGTCATCATATAATTCTTCTATAACTTTTTTAATTTTATCATCATCAATTTTTGTTAGTTTATTATCTTCTAAATATTTGTTATAGTTTGTTTTTATATAAAAAAAAATTAAATCAGCGATTGTTTTACGGATATCACTCATTATTATGATATATTAATTAATATAATATTTAATATATTTAAACATAATATGTTTAAATAAAAAATAAATTTAATATATATTAAATAAATGATATTTATGATAAAATCGATATACAATTATATATCTTTATTTTATTCGGTTTACAATTTAAATGACGAATATTATAAAAAAAAAAAAATAAATTTAAAAAAGTTAGATGATATTATTTTAAAAATAAAGAATAGTGGTTCAGTAATTATAAAATTCACACAATGGGTAATCCCCAAGCTTGAATTAATGTATTGTGAAAAAGATCAAAAACCTGAGTGGTTAAAAAAAATGGAGGTTTTATATGATGATTGTAATATTCATGATTTAAATCAAACAATTAAAGAATATAAAAAACAATTTAATAAAAATCTATTAGATAATTATCGTGTAAAAGATGTAATTGGTTCAGGTAGTATTGGTCAAGTTTATTTAATAGAAGGTATAGATGATAATAAAGAATTGGTATTGAAAATAACACATCCAAATGTAGAGAAGGATATTAATACTTTTTATTTTTTATATAAAATGATAAATAAAATACCATATATTTCTAATTTAATAAAATTTTATATACCTTTTAATATTAAAGAATTTATAAGATCATTTAAAAAACAGACTGATTTTATAGAAGAAGCAAATAATATATTATTTTTTAAGAATAAATATATTGATAATAAATTCATTGTCATTCCCACATTATATGAGATATCAAAATCAATAATTATAATGAGTTATGAAAAATCACAAAAAGTTGAAGATATTAATATTTCAGATTATGAATTAAATAAAATAATTAGTATATTTTTATTATTTACAAATGAAAGTTTAATATGTACAGGTTTAAATCACGGAGATTTACATAAAGGTAATTGGGGAATTAGAAAGGAAGATGATATTTATAAATTAGTTATTTATGATTATGGTTTTTGTTTTAATGTAAAATTATATAAAAATGTAATAATGGAATATTATAATATTTTGGATTATTATGATAAAAACAATGATAAAGATTGTGAATATGATAAATTATTATATTTATTTAGTAATTTATTAATTAATTCAACGGAAGAAAATATAAAAAAATATATGAATAAAAATATCGATAAATTAAAATATAATTCCATGGATCCATATTTGTTGGCGAAACATTTTGTAAATGGGGCAAAAGAAAATGGGGTGATTGTTAATCATTTATTGATACAAGTTTTTATTTTGGGTATACAAAATGAGTTATTTATTGAAAAATGTGGAAGATCTAAATTATATAGAGAAGGAGATAAAAAATGTAAATTATTTGAATGTGATTTAACAGCTATTACTTTTTGCAAAACTCATAATGTATTTTTAGAATTTTCAAAAGTAATGGAAACAAAAATAAAAAATATGGAACATGGAATTGATGAAATATTTTCAGGTATTGATTTTAATGAAGATATAAAAAAATTAGCTTTACAATAAATATAAATAAATATAAATAAAATTAAAATAAAATTTGATATTGGATTAAAGATAATTTATTAAATTAAATAAACATATCAAATGATTGATGATGAATGTATTAAAACTATTATTGATAAATATTTTGAACAAAATAATGTTTTAGTAAATCATTTAATTCAATCATATGATGATTTTATAGATACAATATTCCCCAATATATTATCACAATTTTTCCCATTAATTATAAATGTAAAATCACATAAAATTAAAAAGATATCCATTCATTTAGATGATTATAAGGTTAATGATCCTTATTTTACAGAAAATAATGGTTGTCGTAAAATAATGACTCCACATATTGCGAGATTAAGAAATTACACATATTCATTGATAATTACCGTTTCAATAAAGGTAAATATAACCTTATTTGATGAAGTTGAGATTAATTTACCAGAAAAAACAATACCAAATATTATTTTTGCAAAGATACCATTAATTGTAAAATCTAAATATTGTGTTTCTAAAAATGATATATTTTCTGAATGCAAATATGATTTAGGAGGTTATTTTATAATAAATGGTAATGAAAAAACTGTAATTACGCAAGAAAAAATAGTTCCGAATATTATTCAAATATATAAAAATAATAAGAAAAATTCTAAATATACGCATATATGTGAAGTAAGATCATCTAATTTAGATATTTATGGACCAACAAAAACAATTAGTATTAAATTAGTATCAAATAATAATCTATATGTATCTGTTCCAAAAATTAAACACGATATACCATTATTTATATTACTAAAAGCTTATGGTTGTTTATCGGATAAAGAATTTATTCATTATATTATCAATAATGATAAATCAAAATATGATATTAATATAATTAATATATTAGAGAAAAGTATTGAAGAAGCAAGTGAATATAAAACAGAAAATGAAGCAATTGAATATATTATTAAATATATTCCTTTATCAAATATTAATAATATAAATAAGATTTACTATTGTAAAAATATTCTTTATAAAGATATTTTACCACATTTAAAAGATAATTTATCTAAATTACATTTCATTGGATTAATGGTAAATAAATTATTAAAAAATAATTTTAATATTAGTAATGAAAATGATCGTGATAGTTATTTTAATAAAAGGATGGAAACATGCGGTCCGTTATTAGGTAATTTAACATTCCAATGTTTAAATCGTATTATTAAAGATCTAAAAACTTATGTTAATAAAGAATTAACATCCGGTATATGGCAAATAAATGAAAATTACAGTGATATTATAAATGATAATAATATTAATAAAATTATAAAATCAAATTATATTGAAAGTATATTAAAAGGTGCTTTAGCTACCGGTAACTGGGGAATTAAAAATAATAGTAATAAACAGGGTGTTTCACAAGTATTAAATCGTTTAACTTTTATGAGTACATTATCACATTTAAGAAGGATATCAACACCAATAGATAATAGTGGTAAATTAATCCCACCAAGAAAATTACATAATACTCAATGGGGGTATATTTGTCCTACTGAAACACCAGAAGGTCATTCGGTTGGTGTCGTTAAAAATTTTTCAATGATGTGTGAAGTTACTAAACATATTAATTCAGATATTATTAAAGAATTAATTAGAGATTATATCATCCCATTTAGTGAAATAAATATATATGAGTTTAATAAATTTGCAAATATTAAAATAATTATCAATGGAGAATGGTTGGGATATGTTAAAGATCCTTTATTATTTATAAAATATTTCAAATATAATCGTGATAATAAAAAAATTCATCCTCATTGTTCTATATATTGGGATATTAAAGAAAATGAAATTCATATATTTACAGATAGGGGTAGATGTATTCGTCCTCTATTTTCTAATAATGAAGAAATTGAAACAATAAATAATGATGTTTTGAAAGATTTAAATTGGGATAAAATAGTTTTATATCATAATATTATTCAATATGTTGATATTCATGAAGTAAATAATTGTTTAATTTCAAATAAAATTACCAATAATAAAAGATTTACACATTTTGAGATACATCCATGTTTAATATTAGGAGCTTTAGCATCATGTATTCCATTTTCAAATCATAATCAATCACCTAGAAATACATATCAATCTGCAATGGGTAAACAAGCTATCGGTATTCATTGTACAAATAATTCTAAAAGATATGATACATTTTCTCATATTTTATATTATCCACAAAAACCATTAGTAAATACGAGATTAATGAAATATTTTAATTTTAATTCGATGCCTTCTGGTATTAATGCAATTATTGCAATTGCTACATATTCAGGTTATAATCAAGAAGATTCTGTTATTATTAATCAATCTGCGATTGATCGTGGATTATTTAATTCTACATTTTATAGATGTTATAAAGATGAAGAAAAAAAGAATCAATTAACTGGTGATGAAGATATTTTCTGTAAACCACAAAAAGATAAATTATTATTTCCGAAACCTTTTAATTATGATAAATTAAAAGAAGATGGATTTACACCACTTAATACAAAAATTGATGATAGCGATATTATTATAGGTAAAGTCATGCCCTTAAAAAATAATTCTGATTATAATTATAAGGATTGTAGTGTCCCTGTAAGAAATAATGAAAAGGGATATATTGATGGGAATTATGTAAATTATAATGCTGAAGGATATCGTTTTTGTAAAACAAAAATAAGAAATTCAAAGATACCTGAAATTGGTGATAAATTTTCATCTAGGCATGGACAAAAAGGTACCGTGGGTATTACATATTTACAATCAGATATGCCTTTCACAAAAGATGGTATTGTACCTGATATTATTATTAATCCTCATGCTATTCCTAGTAGAATGACAATTGCACAATTAATTGAATGTATATTAGGTAAATCATGTTCTTTATTAGGATATTCAGGAGATGGAACATCATTTAATAATACGAATGTTGATGATGTTATCAATATTCTTGAAAAATCCGGTTTTGAAGGAAAGGGGAATGAAGTTTTATATAATGGTTTTAATGGCGAACAAATGAAAACAAGTATATTTATTGGACCAACTTATTATCAAAGATTAAAACATATGTCATCTGATAAAATTCATTCGAGAGCAGCTGGTCCAATCGTATCTATGACAAGACAACCAGCTGAAGGCAGATCTAGTCATGGTGGTTTAAGATTTGGAGAAATGGAGAGAGATTGCATGATATCTCATGGAGCATCAAATTTCCTTAAAGAAAGATTACTTGATGTTTCGGATAAATTTCAGGTTTATATTTGTAATAAGTGCAAACTTATAACACCAGGAAATTCAAAAGATAATACATATTTCTGTAAACATTGTAATAATTATGGTGATTTTAGAAAAGTATTTATACCATATTCTTGCAAACTTCTTATTCAAGAATTAATGACCATGTGTATTGGTCCTCGTTTAATTACCAATTAAATATATTATCTTTTATTTAAATTTTTAATCCATCTTTTTTGTATTTTTTTAAATATATTCCCTCCTGTTATAAAATCTAAAAAAAATAATATCATCAATATCATTGATAATATGTGAAAATTTCTAGAAAATTCACAATAAAATGTTTCATCTTTTGGATCACAGACGGTTCCACTGTATATTGGCATTATATATATATAATTATTTTTTATTTTTCAAATTAGTTATTTCTTTTGCTTTTTGATAATATACATCTGTATAATGTCTTAAATTAGTCGGATTATAATCTACAAATGTACCACATCCACAATATTCCATCTCTGTAAAAAAATATTTATTTTTATCCAATGTATTCCCTTGACAACATCCAAAATCTAATCTTAACATAGGTGGAATAATTTCTTTACCATTAATTTTCTGTTTAGGATATAAATCTATTATTTTTTTTGCCATGGGTTTTATTTGATCTAATAACTTTTTATCAACTTTTCCAAATTGTTCTTCATTATCAAAAACATCTGCTACAATTGCTAAATGATATTTATATTCACCATTAATCCAGAAAGATTTTATTTCCCAATATTTTTTAAAACCAAGCATTACTTCTTGACAAACCCATCCTGGATATTTTTGAGTATCATTTATATATTTTTGTAATTTTTTTTCAACATTTTTATCACCCATATCAAACTTAGATATTTTTATATTTGCATATGCATATTCTGGTTTCATTACAAAGCCAGCCCATCCCTTAGATTTTATTTTATTTAATATTTTTTTAACATCTCTATCTTTTCTTATTATAATTGTTGGTGCCATTGGAATCCCCCTTTTAATAAAATATTCATGATAATCTCCTTTATGAAATAAAAATTGTTGTTCTTTATGCGATGGATAAATATTATTTTTTGGATTTTGCATTATTTTTAATTGTTTTTCATAAGCTTTTCTATTTGTTTGAAATGCATTTAATATATTCATACCAACTAAAAAATTAACATCATTTTCTTGTAATTTTTTTTCATCAAACTTATCTATAAATACGCATTCAGCATCTTTATATTTATGATTTATTGATGCAACACATGCATGTTCTATTTCAGTGCAATCTACATCTATATTTTCTTTATCTAATAAATCCATCCATTTTCTATATGGATCTAATGATACTACTTCATATAATTTTCCACCAACTATTCCGATTTTCACCATATATAATATATAAATCATAAAAAATTTATAAATTATAATTAATATTTAAGGATATTCTGTATCAGAATTTAATTCATCATCTGGTTCTAGAGTTAAATCACTATATTCTTCATCATCTTTTTCATTATATTTTTCATTATATTTTTCTTTTAAAATTGTAAATTTTTCTACTATTTTTTTCCTATAAATAAATGATATACTAAATAATACCATTGTTACGAATAATAATACTAAATATGTGAAAATATAATCATTTTTATTAACATGATTTAATATAACATTTTCTATATTATTACAATTAGATCCTTCTTTATCTATTTTTGTCTCCCCTGTATTTATATAACCATGTGGAAATTTTTTACCATCTATTACAGAATATTCATAATATGAAGAATTGTTTCTTATATATGAATCACATGATATTTTTATATAACAACACCCAAAATCACTATCTTCACAATTTACTTCTTTATAATCAAGGATAATAATTTCACTTAATGTATTACATTGCCCCTCTTTTTTTACATTATATACATAAGTATCGGATTTGATTTGATTATTATCATTATAACATTTATCATAAATCTCACAACAATCAAATGGTTTATCGGAACAATCAATTTCTACATCTTTATCATATAAAAATCCATTTACTGATAATTTATCATCTATATATGAAAATCTTACTAATAAACATATAATCATAACATAACTATAACATAGTAACAAACGATTAATTTCAAAAATACATTCTTTATTTCCTTCATTTAAATTTTTATATTTATCTTTATTTTTCAAGAACATTGTAATTAATAAGGGTGATAAAAGTAATAATATTATTAATAGTGATGATATCGAGAATTGTTCATCTTTAAGATAAAATATTTCATCTTTAAAATGAAATTGAATCATAATTTAATATGTTTATTAACAACTAATAGCAATTAATCAAATTTGATAATTTTTATGATATTTATATATAAAATTATAAATTAAAATGGAATTCACAAAAGAATCATTAGACCTTATGTCAAAATTTATTTTAACATATGATATATTTGAAGAAATAATACCAGATTTAAAATATTCTAGGAAAAATAAATTAAGATGTACACAATGTAAAAAAAAATTATCTATGATGTCTTTTACATGTAAATGTGGTAATATGTATTGTATTACTCATCAAACACCTCATATGCATAATTGTAGTTATAATTATAAACTTGATCTTCAAAATCAAATAGAAAAAAATAATCCTAAACTAGGTCAAAAATTAGTAAAAATATAAATTATTTATTCAGATCTTAATTTTTTTGAAGATCTCCTACCACCTTCTACTCGAGGAGTATCCGTAACCGAACCTGGACCCAAATCAAAAGGTCTAACCGAACTACCTGTAGAACCGGGACCAGAACCAGAACCAAAAGATCTAACTGAACCACTACCTGCAGAACCGGGACTAAATAAAGCTCCTGTTCTAATGTCTGGGGAATAAGGTAGACTCATACCAGAAGCAACCGAAGCATATGTATCTCTAACAACAGGAGAATCCCTAAGATCGCTTAATGCACTCGTATCCATTTTTGCACTCATATCCATTTTTTCACTCATATCCATTTTTGCACCCCGATCCATTTTTGCACTCATATCCATTTCTCTTCTATCACCAGAAGCATCTGTATCTCTAACAGCCGGGGAATAGTTAAGACCCATACCTAATCCACTCATATCCATTGCTCTTCTTCTACCACTTCTACCACTTCTACCACTTCTACCACTTCTACCACCTGAAGCACCAAAAGCACTCATATCTGATTCTTCCCAGTCACCACCCTTGGGTAAATATTTCACTATAAAAGGTCTCTTTATTTCAAAAAGAATACAAGGACCCTGATGTTTTGAAACATTATCAACACTATCCTCAATTAATAATTTATCTTCCATTTTCATTTTATTTGCTCCTTGTAATATTTTTGCATAATTACCATGATCATCGCTAGGATCAACAATTTCACCATTTCTCAATAATATAGCTAAAGCAATATGTGCTCTTTTTTTAAATTGACTTGAAGGAGGAGCATCTCCACCACAATATCGTATAAAAGTATTTTTATTTACGATTACAATACTATCAGCTCGTCCCTTGCTTACACTTTCAGGTTCACCTTCTACTTTAAATAATTCTTTCATTAAATCTTCTATTAGTTTAATATAATGATCATTAAATGATACTATATTTACCTGTTTTCCCTGATCTAGGCAGTATCTAACAAAATTAACTAAATGTGGATTTTTTTTCTTAATTTCTTCTGCTAATACATCTGCCCCAACTGGTACTTTTTTAATTTCTAATTGTCCCTCAAATCCTTCCACTTCCTCAAATCCTTCCAACCTTTTACACGCTAATGTTTCGGGTGGTATTTTTTTGTTTTCAATAAGAGCACCAACTGGTATATCTAATTCTTTTTCAACACCATCTTTCATTTTTTCCCATGGAACAAGTGTATCATCAAAATCAATATATATTTCTTCTGGTATTACAATCCCTCTAGATTCAAAAAATCTCAATATATCACCCTCAGGTATTGTATCATCTGATAATACTCCAATACCAACTGGAGGAGGGGGTGTTACTCCGCCGGCAGCTACTGCTGCTGCACCAGGGGGTGTTTCTCCGGCAGCTACTGCTGCTGCTGCACCTGGTGGTGTTGATTTCCCTTTATTATTCTTCTTATAAGTATTTCTTCTCCTTGATTTACGAGTATTTCTTCTCCTTGATTTACGAGTATTTCTTCTCTTTGATTTACGAGTATTTCTTCTCCTTGATTTACGAGTATTTCTTCTCCTTGATTTACGAGTATTTCTTCTCCTTGATTTACGAGTATTTCTTCTCCTAGATTTACGAGTATTTCTTCTCTTTGATTTACGAGTATTTCTTCTCTTTGATTTATACACATTAATATCATCGTCCATTTATAATATTATATATATATAAATTTGATATATAATATCTTTATAATGAATATAGAAAAAACAGAAACAGAAAATATGGAAGAAATACCCGAAATAATATCACCTCATTCAGAATATTCGAATTATTCACCTGAACCATTAATAACACCAAGAATTGGTAAATCTATTTATATGAAAGAATTAAATATCTTTAAAAGAAAACAAAATATTAATATTTCTTTTACAGATGAAGAAAAATTAACCCCTTGGGAATATCATACTAAAGGTAATGATAAATTAACTATTATAATTCCTAAAATTAATTATAATAATTATTGCTCTCCTGTAAAAGAAAATAAATTAAAAAATAAATTTTAAATCGGTATCGGCAGGATTTGAACCTGCGCGGGCAAAGCCCAATAGATTTCAAGTCTATCTCCTTAACCGCTCGGACACGATACCTATTATTCTTATAACAAGATATATTCTTTATATAATTAAATTATTGAAAATTTATTTTTTCTCCAGTTCTTAAACAATATGATATTTCATCTTCGTAAATAGTGCCACAGTATGGATCGAAATTTTTTACTAATGTTTCGCCTCCATATATATGATAAAAATCATTTATCCCTTGCCCAGAACTAGGTATGATTTTTTTAAAATAATAAGGATCATCTAATAATTTTTGATATTCATTATTCATATCAACCAAATTATATATTTGTTTGCAAAAATTGCACTGACATCCTAATATATATTTTTTATTACATTCCAATGTATTAAAAGGTAAATGTAAAAAATGTATATTATTTATTTTTGAATCATAAATTATTTTTTCTACTTCTACTTTATGATAATACCATGATGGTATTTTAGCTGTCAATGGGACATAACTTCTCCAAAATTTACGAAAACATATTATATATATTTTTTTTTGCATTTCTTTTGGTAATAAAGAAATATTATTTTTTATATCATTTTCTTTTATTAATTTATTATCAATAATATTTTTATTATTTAAATTTTCTGATTGTTTTCTTTTAAAAATTTTTCCTCTACTCATTTTTATATTTAAATATTTGTTTTCCTTTTAAATACATCAACATACATCCCAATCAATTCTTCCCCTATACTTGCAGGTCCCATTGTAAATGTATTTATCCCCATATAATTAGGGTCCTTTGATATTTTTGTTTGTAATGATGTTAATATAAAATCGTGATCTTTAAATAAATGTAATAATATTAATCTCATCTCCATATGTGAAAAATTTTTACCCAAACAATTTCTAGGTCCATATGTAAATGGACTAAATCTTTCACTTTGAACATTATATGACCCAAAACCTTTATGATCCCATATTTCTGAATCTTTAAAATTTCTTTCAGGATTAAATTTATCAGGATCATCCCATAATTCGGGATTACGATGTCTTGTCCAATTTATAACCTGACAATATGTACCTTTTTTTAATAAAACTTTTCCATCTTTATCATTAATTCCATTGATTTCTTCATCCTTTTCTAATTCACGATATGTTCCATTAGCTAATGCAGGCCACATTCTCAAAGTTTCCGTTATACATCTCGTCATAAAAGGTAATTCATAAAATGATTCATATGTTGGTGTATCATATTTTAACCAATAATTATCTATTTCTTTTATTAATTTTTCTTTATATTTCGAGTTTTGACACAATTCATATATCAACCATGTTAGTGTGTGACCTGTTGTATCGTGTCCCGCAAATGCAAATAATATTATATTTCCTATATCTTTTTCTAAATTATTGTTTTTTACAGATTCATGGAATAATTTACTTGCTGGTCCTTTAGATTTCATTGTTTCATTTAAAGCATCTTTTGAAAATTCTTTTAAATATTCTGTATTTATTCCAGCAAAAACATCTCTTATTTTTTTATTTGTTTTTTCTTCAAAGTCATCTGAAAAACCAAACATTGCTAATTGTAGTTGAGCTTGTGTTTCATTTAAAAAAAATTCACTCATATTCACACATTCTGTATAATCATTAGACATTTTTTTCAATAATTCATTACATTTAGAAGATCTTTTTAAACTTATAGGAAATATTTCACTTAAAGTTGTTTTTGGTAAAAAAGCCATATTCATATCACCTCTTTGATTTTTCCAATCTTCATTATCTGTTGTTGATATAATACTATCATTTAATAATGATTTAAATATAGGTGCTTTTTTGATATGTCTTTTACATATTTTTTCTGCATCTTCAGGATGTGAAATAATTACTAGATTATCAACTCTTATATCTCCATTCCATTTATTAACTAAAGGTAAACATATATTTGAATTATAACCATATTTTTCTAATAATTTCATAATATAAGTGTGATTATATCCTAATAATATACTTTTAAAATATTCAGTACTTAATTTTTTTTTATCTTCATATGGTGATAAATTAAATATTTTTTCTGAAAAATCAAAATCAGTATTTAAATATTTTTCAACGATAGAATAATCATATGTTAATAATTTTTTTTGATTCCAAAAAAAATCAGGTATTTCCATATTATATTTATTTTATTAAATTTATTTCTTTAATATTTTTATATATATATAAATATATATAAATATTAATATGGGAGGAGGTTTAATGCAACTTGTCGCTTACGGAGCTCAAGATATTTATCTTACGGGGAATCCCCAGATAACTTTCTTTAAAGTTGTCTATCGCAGACATACAAATTTCTCAATGGAATCTATTAAACAAGTGTTTAATGGGACAACAGGATTTGGAAAAGAAGTATCTGCAACGATTTCAAGGAATGGTGATTTAGTACATAGAATGTATTTAGAGCATAGTGCTAAATTTGAAAGAACCGCGGCTAATACTATTAGGAATGTAAATTTAGTAGAAAGATATGGTGATTCATTAATTAAAGAATGTGAGATAGAAATTGGAGGGCAAAAAATAGATAAACATACTTCTATGTGGAATCGTGTTTATTCTGATTTAACAGAATTTAATCCTAGTGGTTTTTTTTCTAAAGCAAATCCCGGTTCAGGTGAAACCAATACTCTATATCATTTAATGACAGGTAATAGTAATGGATTTAATACAGAGGATAACTCTTCACTTGATAAATTAGGAGCAGGCTTTAAAACCATTAATGGTTTTACATATACTTCAGGGGGGGGCGTGGCTGCTGCGTCAATAATTGTTAACCGTATATTTTTACCACTCAATTTTTGGTTTAATCGTAATCCGGGATTAGCATTGCCATTAATTGCCCTTCAGTATCATGAAGTTAAAGTTAAAATGATTTTTGAAGATTCTACAAATTTATCCAGGATTAACAATAGCACATCCAATACTTTTAAAGATGCTACACCGATTACACCAGCAGATACAAATGTTTCTGATACAGTTTTTAATTTATGGTGTGATTATATATATTTAGATACAGATGAAAGAAGAAGATTTGCTCAAGTAAGCCATGAGTATTTAATTGAACAATTACAATATTCTCAAAATACTATTTCGACACAAAATCCTTCTATAAATCTTAACTTCAATCATCCTGTGAAGGAATTGATCTGGACAATGAGAAATGAAACACCTGGAGCAGAAATTAATTTAGGGGGGAGACATCAAACGCCGTCAGCAGATCGAGGTGATGCAACTTCGGGGCCTGTTTCTATTGATGAAATGGGGGGTAAATGGAAATTAAAATTAAATGGTCATGATAGATTTAAAGAAAGAGATACTAAATATTTCACTAGAACACAGGTATGGGAACATCATACTGGATATGGTGGTGTTCCAGTCTTAGCAGGGTGCGAGGCTAATTCCAATGATTCTCAATTTTCATCGACATTCTTCATCGGTGGTGATTCAATTGGTGTTTATTCATTCGCACTAAAACCGGAAGAACACCAACCTTCAGGAACATGTAATTTTTCTAGAATAGATAATGCTCAATTATCGGGTCAAGACTTACAGGTATTTACAAAATATACGGCAGGTAGTACCGCATCATTAAGAGAATTATCAGACGAAAATGCAGCGAATACAAAACTCACTGTATTTGCTGTCAATTACAATGTCCTCCGTATTATGTCTGGTATGGGTGGTCTTGCTTACAGTAACTAAATTAATTATTTCTTTGAACATTTGTTTGGTGCAATAATTTAACTGATTGTTTATTTCTATCTAATCTTTTTTTTGATGTATTTACCATTGTTTCCCAAATTTGAATATATTTTTTATTTTTGTAAGGTAATTTTCTACTATGAATTTCATTCATAAATTGATGATAACATGTTAAACATCTTTGATATAAATCAGGTCTATCAATATTATTATATAATTGTTGAGAATATTTTAATGAAATATTCCAACATTCTTCATTAAGTGATTCATTAAAATATGATTCACTTCTTCTCTTATCTTTGAAAATTCTATTACTCATAATATTATTAATAATATTATTAATCTTTTAAATATTTTAAATTATATTTTTTTATATATTTATTTTTCTTTTTTTGGTATGTGTTATTAATAAGACTATAAGATATTTTATATAAAAACATAAAATATCTTTCTAAAATTATTGATAATAAAATTTTATTCTTATAAGAATAAATTAAATAATAAAAAAAATAATTAATAATTGGTGATCTAAAAAATAAGAATAAATTTATTTTTTTATATTTTACATAATTTTTTAATAATCCTAATGTTGGTATTATAAAGAATAATAAATGATTCATAACATATATATAATTATAAGATATAATTTAAATAATTATAAACTTCATCATTATTTTTAAATTTACCTTTTTGATATAATTTCATATAAATTTTTTCCAAACATAAGACATCACCAAGAGCTCTATGTTCTTGAATAATATCAATATTATAAGAATTACATAATGATTTTTGATTATAATAAGTTCTACCGGGTAATAATTTTCTAGAAAGAAGTAATGTATCAATATAATGAATATTAAATTTTTTAAATTCTTCTATATTGTGTGAATTTTCATTTAGATCAATTAATAATCTTTTAAAGAAGATAAAATCAAAGGTGGTGCCATTATGGGAAACAATTAAATTAAGATTATTTTTGTCTAAATTTTCAATTAACCAATTATAAAATGCAATATAGCAAATTTCCCATGATTTTCCTTCATTGCTGAGCATTCTATTTGTAATATTGGTTATATCAGTAATTTTTTTTGAAATTAATTTTCCAGATTTAGGTTTAACGAGCATATTGAATATGTTATCTTCACCTAAAATTTTCGCACCGATTTCAATGATATCATCATGATAAGGATTTAAACCACTTGTCTCAAAGTCAAGAATAATTGTTTTACCACTCATATTTATTAAATAATGTATTTAAATATATTTATTAAATAATGTATTTAAATATATTTTAAGTAGTTAAATCAAATTTATAATGATAATAAGAACAGTTGAATTTTCATCAGAATTATTTAGTGGTTTTACATTAAGGATAGAAGTAACCAATTTTAAAAGTTTGGATGAATTGATTGATTATAGTAAAAGTGAATTATTATCAATATTAATGATATATAATTTTATATCATTAATAGAAATATTCAAAAAATGTAATTTTCATATTCATACTCATAATATAGATGAAATATTTGAAAATGATGATATCGTTTATATTTGTGATCATTGTTAAATTAAATAATAAGTAAATTAAGAACCATCATCTGATCTAGGATTAGGACCTGATGTAGGAGGCGCTTTGCTTTCAGTTGGTAAATTAGAATCAGATCTAGATTCGGAAGATAGACCCATATTCATTCCACTTAAAGATGTTTGGGTATTGGTATCAATATTAAGATTTTCAATGCTATTGCTAATTTGGTTGGATGTAATATCAGGATTCCCTGACATTAATGGTTGATCAATGACTGGATTATTAGGGAATTGTACTCCTGCATCAAAATAGCTATAATCGGGTAATAATTCATAAGTTTCATCTGCTTTAATTTCAAAATATTTACCCGCAGTTGTTAAACCCGTTGATCTACCAGGAAATAAACCACTAACAATATCATCAACAGAAGGACAATCGGTATTATTCTCGGGACAAGGTGGGCAAGATGGAATTTCAGAATTTTCAGGGCAAATACAGTCGGGACATTTATTATTTGTAGGACATGTTACATTAGGACATTCGGGACAAGAAAAATCAATACTATTGATATCATTTTTCATTTCTGAACTCAATGAATATTGATTAAATAACATACCCATGATTATAAATATTAAAATTACTAATAAAACTTGTAATACCATTATTTGTGATCGAGGATTCATATAATAATACATTTCTTATATAAATATAAATATAAATAAAATTTTATTTATTTAAATTCATTGGGATCAACAAAATAATCATCTCTTTGTTCTATCATCAATTGATCTGATAATCCTGAATTTAAAAACGCACTAAATGAAATATCTTCCATCATTTGTTTTATAAAATGAATAGCATACATACCACATTGTGCGTTTATTGATTGATAAGATTTATCATTATAAAAATATTTAATATTGCAATTACATTTTTTGCTTTGTTTTAAAATTTTATCAATTAAATCTTGTATTTGTTTAGGTGGTTTACGTCCATAACTATCAAAATAATAAATTCCTGGATTTCCATTTAAATTTCTCCCCCTTACATCAACATACATTGATATCCAATGTTGACCACTTTTTGTATGAGGATGTGTATTGAAAACGATTCCTATTTTATCTTTCTTTTTTTTTATATGTTCTTTTAAATTAAAAGAACATAAATGACTAACTGAACAATTCGAAAAATCTATAGGAACAGCGCCATAAGAATAAAAATTTTTATCTTTTTTTTGATGTTGTTTTAATGAATCTTCAATATCATCTGTTGATAACCATGCATTATCATCGCCATCCCAATCTTTAGGCATTACTGGTTTAAATGATTGTTTTACTTTTTTTTTATCATCACCTAATTTTTTTAAAATATCTTTTAAAGATAATATACAAGATTCTGATTTACAATCATACATATTATTCATAATTTCTAATATTTCATTATGGATATCTTCAGTTGACTGTGATAGATCAATTGATATTTTCTTTTTTTTGTTTAAAATTTTAGCAATTTTCATAATTAATTTATCGTCTAAACAGGAACCATTTGAAGGATTAGAATCCGGTGAACAATGTTTTGGTTGATGCATTTTGATTCTATATCCGCCTTTTAATTTATTTTCAGGCTTGGGCATATATATATTTAAAAACTAGATAATATTTATTATATAATATGGAAGACACAAAAGATACAATTATCGGTAAAAAAAATCAATTAATTGATATTGTTCAGGGAATAGTAAATGATTATAATATTATGAATGAAAGTAAAATACAAAAAGCTTGTGAAACTGATCTAGAATTTAGAAGATTGAATGATATTATTAGAGAACAAGAAAGTAATTCTGAAGATTTATTAAATAAATTGAATAATTGTGAAAATGATAATAAAAAATTAAAAAAACAATTATTTGAATACGAAACAATGATAAAAGATTTACAAGATAAAGTTGTTGAATTAGAAACTCAAAAAGAAGAAGAAGATAAATTCACAATTGTTCGTAAACAAGCTGATGAAATCACTGGTAAGGACAGAGAAATTGATCGTTTAAATCATTTAATTATTAATTTAAAAGAATCAAAAAATAATAAAAAATCTAAAAAAATAGATCAAGTTATTGGTATTGTTGAAGAAAAAGTAAATGAAGAAACGGGGGAAAGTAATCCCAATTTTGATTATTCTTATGAAGAAATAGTGAAAAAAGTTGAAAAGAAAGAAGAAGTTGTTGAAGAAAAAGAAGAAGAAGTTGGTGAAGAAGTTGGTGAAGAAGTTGGTGAAGAAGTTGGTGAAGAAGTTGGTGAAGAAGTTGGTGAAGAAGTTGGTGAAGAAGTTGGTGAAGAAGTTGGAGAGGAAGTTAATGAAGAAGAAAATATAATCACATTTATGTATAAATCGAAAGAATATTGTTATATTGAAGATGATGATTCTTATTCTGCATATTTAGTAGAAGATGGGAAAAGAGGGAGATTAGTTGGAAAATGGGGTCAAACTAAAACAGGTCGTAAAAAGTTAATGAAATAATTAAAATATATATTTATAATATAATGGTACAGCCAAGTTGTGATTTTAATAATAGTTATATGAGTTTCAATCCATCTGAATATGCATTAAATAATAGTGCGTTAGGAGCGGGCGATATATCATGTGGGAGTCAATCATCCGTTCAATTTGGTGGTGGTAAATCTAGGAGAAAAAAGATATCTTCTAGAAAAACAATGAGAACTAGAAGAACTAGAAGAACTAGAAGAACTAGAACTAGAACTAGAAGAACTAGAAGAACTAGAAGAACAAGGAGGACAAATCGTAAAAAGAGATCTTTAAGAAAAAAGAAATTATCAGAGGATGAGTTAGAGGTTATGAAACCTAAAAGAAAATCATCAAAAAAGAGATCATCAAGGAGAATAATGAGGGGGGGGGAATGATTGTAATAATAGAGATAGAACACAATGCGAAGTAGATTCAAATTGTATATTTTTTAATAATAATTGTATACCATTAGAAAAGCCAATTAATAGAAGTCTAAATTATGATGATGATTCTGATGATGATTCTGATGATGAATAATTTATTTATAATTTATGATTTAATAATTCAATATATTTTTTAGAAATTTCATCTTTAGAGAAAGAATTTTTAAAAGTTGACATAAATCTTTGATGATCATTTAAATATGTTTCAACTAAATAAGGATCTATATAATTAGATTTACAAACAGATTTTGTATTATGCAATTTATTAGCAATTGCTTCTAATGATTGATTAATTATTTTTTTTCTTTCATTTAAAGATGAAATTTCATCATGTTTTAAAAGTAGTGTTATAAATTCTAAATTAGCAATCCAGGTTCTAAAATTTTTTGCAGAAAAATCACCAAATTGTTTTAAATATTTATTAACATCTGTTGATTTTAAATTATAATATTTATTTTTATAACGATATGTAAATATTCTATCTTTTTTATGTAAAGTTCTTTTTTTCATTTTCAAATTTTTACTTAATTTTTTATTTTTAACGCGACATGTATTTTGAACTCCCTTTTTACCAATAAAATCTAATATAACGGTATCTCCACTAATTTTAATATGTTCATTTAAAAGAGTTGTGACACCATGGGATTTATTTTCTTTTAAATATTTATCATTACCGATTCTAAAATTGCATTCAATAATAAGTTTAAGAGCAGATGCAATTTGTTTATTTTTAGAATCATTTTCATTAAACATATCTTTATTAATTTGTTTAATAATTTTATGATAAGATTTACCGAATTCAATCATATGATCATATTTTTTTTCAGATTGTTTTTTTGTAAAATTTTTATTGTAAACATATTGTGGTCTATTTTTTGTATCATATCCTATAGCTAAAATTTTATCATTTTTATTTAAATTTATTTTAACATTATTGTGGGCGGGTGGAATATAGAGACCTTGAAGGCACATTTTCACAATTTTAGGATCAACTTTATTTTTATTCTTGTCAAAATAGATATAAGAATATTTTTGATTTCTTTTATGTTTAATAATTCTAGTAATATAATCTTCCATATGATATCTTCTAATATTTACAAATATAAAAAAATATAAAAATATAAAAATATAATATAAAAATATAATATATATATATATATATATATGGTAAAAAGAAGATCATCAAATATGTCAAGGAGAGTATCTCGAAGAGCATCTAGAAGAGTATCTAGAAGATTATCAAGGAGATCATCAAGAAGATCATCAAGAAGAGTATCTAGAAGAGTATCTAGGAGATCATCTAGGAGATCAAATAGAAGAACAAAAAGAAGATCAAATAGAAGATCAAGAAGATCATCAAGAACTAAAAGTTTAACAAGTTTATTATCAGTAACTAGTGATATACCACGTGTTTTTAAAAAAAGTGGTAAAAGAATTATAGATGTTTAAAAATCATAAAACATAATAATCCAATCATCTTCTCTATTTAATGAATTAAAATGATCTATAATTTTATTAAAAAATGAATTATTAAAATTATTATTTTTTTTTATTTTTTCATATATTGTATAAAAATGATGCATTTATATATTAAATGATTATTTTTTAATAAAATTTTTAAGATCATTTAGATTTCTATCATCAGATGGAAATTTAGTAGATTTATTATTTTTGATTTTTATAATAGTTGGATATATTTCAATATTATATTTATTTAATAAAGATTTATTTTTGTCACCATTTATTTTAACAAAATGAATATTTTTTAATTTTTTGAGTTTATTCCATGTTTGATTAAAATCTTTACAAAATTTACAATTATCTTTATAAAAATATATAACTTTTGTATATTGTTTTTTCTTTGTTCTTTTTCGGGTATTTTTTCTAGTATTTTTTTTAGATTTATATTTTTTTTTAGTTTGTGCTTTTATTTTTTCAATATAATCTTGATTATATTCAATAATTCTAGGATTATAGCTTCTTTCACCGTAACGATTTATTTTTTTCTTTCTACAAACAGATAAAATATCATCTTTAATTTTATTAACAGAATAATCATAATCAACTAATAGATTATTAATTCTTTTTTGAGAGATGCTTAATTTATGATAAGGAATTGATTTTTTTCTTATATTTTTCAAATAAAGGAATTCATTTATGGGATTTAAAGGTTTAAATATATCTCTATCAAAGGAAATTTTGGGGCCATAAATTTTAAGATTATTCATAAAGAAATTATGTAATTTAGGATATTCTAGAAGACCCCAAACAATAAGACCATTAAAAATTTCATATGAATAAGAAATATTTTCATAAAAAATTCCTTCTTTATTATCGGATATGAATGCTTTTGGTAAAAATTTAGGGATATCTTTATCGATTTCAACAAAATAGGGAATAATTTTTTCTTTTAAATTAAATTCTATTCCTGCAGGCTGTTTAAACCATGGTTTAGGATTAAATGCAGCCATATGGATTCCAAAGGCATTACATGGATCCAGAGCCCAACTTTGAAATCCGTGTTCAATATAAGTCCATTTACCAGAATATCTTTTAGTTAAATAATTTTGTTCTGGGTAACAATATGAATTTTTAACAAATTTTCTACCAGAAGGAGTTGAGAAATCGAATGTATAAAATCCACTGTGTACTTTATCAACACCCATCCATTTTTTGATGGGTTGTTTAAGTTCATGAATCATTTCATCATATTCTTTTTTATTAGGAGTAATTAATAATAAACCTGCGTTAACATCAGAACCACCCGGTTGATCAATATCAGTGAAAATTTTAGGTATTAATTTACCATGTTTTAAAAAATCACAACGATCCCAATGGAAAGATTCAGAATATGGTATTTTTTTACGATTTTCCACCCATCCAGCGGGAGTATTTAACATAAATAATGAATCATAAAAATTTAATGGTACTAAATCAGAATCAACAAAACAAACTTTTTCATAAGGAAAATATTCAGGATTAAATAAATGTAATTTGAAAAATACATGAACATATGGATGTGATTTTGTATAATTTGGACAATTTTTAAATAAATCAGGATCTGTCAAAATAGTTTTTAATTTCCCTTTACCACCCATATCATATGGTGAAATAT
>Ga0209335_10000707_pt1 | contig 39944 bp, 39 predicted proteins | sample COG_09_FD_184753 | JGI IMG/M metagenome (GOLD analysis project Ga0209335, IMG submission 184753) | Pelagic Microbial community sample from North Sea - COGITO 998_met_09 (SPAdes) (version 2) | ecosystem: Environmental > Aquatic > Marine > Neritic zone/Coastal water | place: Helgoland, sampling...
TGAAGTATTTAAATCCTTTTTACAAGATGAGGGACTTTGGAAAAAATGGAGTAAAGAAAATCCTGATTTTATTAATTCTGATATTAACGAAACCTACACTCGGTATGCTAAATCTCTTATTCAAGTGGGGTCTAAACCAGGTGAGGATTTTAATACAGGTCTTCTCTTTGAAATAATTGCATTGAACACTCCTTATACGAATACAGATAAGATCGAGGTTCTGTTGCTTTATGATGGCAAACCACACTCCAATTCACAAATTACTGTTTTTCACAAAAATAACAATCAAACTTCGATTAGTAAAACAAAGACTAATATACATGGTAAAGCAACTATCTCTTCTGAGAAAACTGGTCGTTACCTAATAAGTTCTGTATATCTAAAAAAAAAAAAATCTAATAAAACAAAATGGCAGTCTTTGTGGGCAAGTTTAACTTTTCAAAAACAATAAAAAAATTAATTCAAATTTTTTTATTTGTCCTCTTACTAACAAATAATGCCACTGCAGAGATCACATATAAAGAAATTCTCCAAGACCCCACTAATCTTAAGCTCAACTTGCAATATGCAAAAGAACAAGAAGAAAAGAAAAATTATAAATCTACGATAGCTACTTTGGAACGTCTTTCCACCATCTATTCAGATAATTTAGATTTAAAACTCTACTTACTCTCCATTTCTTTAAGGATAGATTCAAAAGAGAGAACTAAAAGTATTTTAGAAGATATTAAAAAGAGCCCTAAACTTTCCAATGAATTAAGGCTTAAGATCCAAAGCATTGATGAGGCATTACTCAAGCAGAACAAAAGAAGCAAAAAAGATGATTGGGTTCGATACATAGATATTGGTACTAATTTTTTTCAAGAGAATAATATTAATACTACCAGCAAAACAAAAACTTTTTATTTATCAGACAGCTTAAGTAACTATGCAGCTGATACTGTTAATAAAGATGATTATCAGGATACTTTTATTAGAACAGGTGCTTTTAAAAAATTATCCGACACATCTAATATTAATTTTAACCTAGGAAAAACTTATACTAGACAAAATAATGATAAAATTAAAGAAAAGGATTTGAGATCTTTATTTATTAATTACAATACACAATTTAATAAAAACTTTTTATCTACTTACTATTCTTTAAACGAAAATAATTATATTCATGAAGCAGACTCTGTTTTACACTCTTTAACTTTAGAAAATCGTTACAACTTAAAACCCAACCAAAATATATTAATTTCTGGTAATATTGGTATTGCAGACTACAAAACAGACATAGATTTTACCACGGCAGACACAAAGAATAACCAAAGCAATGGATTCGCATTTGGTTATGAATATTTTTTTACTGGGTTACATCATGTAAAAATTAAACTAGGATCTAATGATTATAATGCAAGGGTGGATAGCAACGGTTATGAAAATAATTTTAAAACTATTACCTACACTAATAGTTTTAAATCTATCAATCTAAGTTTATCTAGATCAATTAACAAAAATCAATATGATTTAGCAGACAGCTTCGTACAGGCAAATGTTATCCGGGACGATGAAATTACTACGGACACGCTTTCCATTTATGGTAATTTTAATAGTTTAATAAAGTCTTATGGTCTTAATTTCTTAAAAGATATATATTATACCTATTCTCATTCTAAAATTAAATCCGAATCTAATATTTTGAATTATGATTATAATAAAGATATAAATAAATTTGGATTAACTAAAAGGATTATGTTTTGAAAAAAATAATAGGTTTTTTTATTGTACTGTCTACCATTGCTTCAGCCTCTGTAGCTCAGGAACAAATTATTGGAAGCATCGGTCTTGTGGTTGGTAAAGTTACTAATCAAAAAAATGAAGTCCTTAAAGCTGGTGATAATATTTTTTTTGGAGATGTTATTAAAGCAGACAAGCAATCAAAATCTCAAGTTCTTTTATTGGATGAGACGGTTATAACACTTGGGGAACAAACATCTATTACTATGGACGAATTCATTTATGATCCCAATGACCAAAGTGGAAAAATTATATCTACTGTTTTAAAAGGTAGCATTAAAGTATTAAGTGGAAAAGTTAGCAAAGGGAATCCTGAGGATTTAATTATTAATACCCCTGCAGGAACTATTGGAACAAGAGGAACAGAATTTCAAACGATAGTGGATGAAGACGAGGGCACCAGCAAGGTACTTCTCATAGGACCTGGTGAAAATAATAGTCTTGGTCTTAGACCCGGTGCCGTTGAAGTGTCTAATGAATTAGGTAGTGTGGTATTAGATACTCCTTTTTCCTTTACTCAATTTTCAACTACTGAAATACCTACCCCTCCTATAGCTATCACAAATGAGCAGTTACAACAGTTTCAAGGTTTTTTAGATATTAGAGCCGAAGTTTTAGAATCAGAAACAGTTGCAGAAGTAATTGCCGATGGCTTGTTTTCAGAAGATGGTGGTGAAGGTAATGAACTTGTTGGTAATATTGTAACCGAAGCACTAAATTTGAGTGACGGAGGACTTACCTTTGATGAAATAGCAAAAGTGCTTGGAACCACCACTGAGCAGTTACTCGGAGATGAATATCAAGAAGAAATGCAAAAAGAGACTCCTGAAAACCAAAAGCTTATGGCTAATGCAGAAGGTGGAGATGGCTTGGCTTATATTTTAAAATATGGTGGAGAAATACAAGGTGACAGCACCGCTGGGCAATTTCGAGGAATTACCTCAGGTACGTACACTTATACAGGAAACAACATTAATATGGGTGCCACAAAAGGTGTGGGCTCGGGAACCTTTAGTTCTGTTAACACAGTCGATTTTGCATCACAAACAATTACTAGTCGTTATACGGGAACCGTTAGCTTAGGAGGCGACGATCCGGTAGCATTTGATCATCAGTTTAGCACTGATTATTCTTCTAGCTCAGCTAGTACAGTATTAGATTCAAATACCGTAATAGAATTTTTTAGTCTTAATAAATCCACAGGGGAAGTAACTCCTACCGTAAATAGTCATCTTCCGTCGGATTATACAGTCAATAGCGCTGTTTACAGGGCCGATGCAGGGATTACTTTAGGAAATGTCAAATTTAACAATTCTTCTAATTCACCGATCGGTTCTATAGGAAGTCCAACCATGAATGTTCTTAATTATGACGCTGCAGGTGAAGTTGTAGAAAATTCAGTCAACGGTCAAAGATCAGGCATAATGCCAAAAAGAAATTAAAAGCAATATAGCAATTAATGATCGAACAACTTATCCAGCATCTAAATAAGAAGATTGTGGGTAATGAAGATAAAGTTCAGCTTGCATTAGCTTCTATTTTGGCTGGAGGTAGTATCTTACTAGAAGATAATCCAGGTACTGGAAAAACAACCTTTGCAAAACTAATTGCAGAAAACTTAAATTTGGATTTTAAAAGAATACAGTTTACCTCTGATATGTTGCCATCAGATATTAATGGATTTACCAAATACATAAATAATCAGCCCCACCTACAAAAAGGTCCAGTTTTTTCTAATATGATTTTAGCAGATGAATTGAATCGAGGTAATCCTAAATGCCAAAGTGCTTTTATGGAATGCATGGAAGAAAAGAGCGTTACCATTGATGGAACGACCCACAAACTTCCCCACCCTTTTTTTGTCATAGCAACTCAAAATCCATCGGATCAAATCGGAACTTATCCTTTACCAGAATCTCAATTGGATCGATTTATGATTTCTTTTTCTATGAATCCATTGTCCTCAAAGCATGAGAAAGATATTTTAATGAACCAATCCAAGGTGAGCAATGACAAGCTAGATAAGATTAATTTAGAAGAGTTAATGAAGAAAGTCTCTCTAGTTCAGTACAAGGATTTAGTGGTTGAGTATATTCAAAGTTTAAAAAAACAAGCTAGTGAAATAAAATTTGATGTGATTCTTTCGACAAGAACACTTTTGTTTGCCGTGCAAATATCAAAAGCATATGCATTTTTACAAAACAAAGACTATGTTACTTTTGATGAGGTTCAAAAAACATTTCCTTATATCCTGCGCCACAGAATAAAGAACTTTGATTCTAATATGGGCATTGTTAACTATATTCAAAAAGAAGTGATCGAAAAGGTTGCCCTACCTCGCTAATGATTGCAAAAGCACTAAATAGATTTTATTTTTCTATTGTTGCAAAAAAAATCACTCAGTATCCAGAACCAACTGTTTCTAAAAAAAACATCTACATCTTTCCTACTGGGTATGGATTTCAAATAGGATTGTTTATCATCCTGTCATTAATCGCTGCTACCATATATCAAATTAATTTGGGTCTTATTATCCTTGTTACTTTATCTGTTTTGTTTTTTTTATCTATATTGATTACTTTTGAAAACATTAACCATTTAAGCTTTCAATCTGTTGAAAATATTATCAGTAACCAAGATTCTAAGGGCATAAAAGTTGAAGTTACTAATCATGCCAAACAAAAAAAGTTAAATTTCCAGATCTCGAGCCAAGATAAAACCTTACAATCCTCTGATGTAAATTTTCACCCTGGTGAAAGCTTAATTCATTTACAAGGCTTGTTTCAACAAAGGGGTTGCTATGATTTTCCTTTGCTCAAAATACAAACCGTATTTCCTTTTGGTATTGTTCGAGCTTGGAGCTGGTTCCAATTAAAAGAACCTATCTATGTGTATCCTGCCCCCATTCAATACTTCAAGAGCTTTAATCATTTTTTAACTCATACTATGACGAACCAATCCAGTTCTAATGAAGATTTTGATGGAATCGATCAGTTTCAAGAAGGTATGAGTGAAAGCAAAATTGCTTGGAAAATATCTAGTAGCAAAGACCAGCTATATATTAAAAAATTTGAGAACCAGCTCAACATTAGTAAAATCCTAATTGACTATGACCAAATTCCAGAACCAGATCATGAAACTAAGCTAGGAATTATAGTCTACCTCTTACATGAATGCCTTCAGCAAAAAAAAGAATTCGCAATTAAAATAAAAGACATTGAATCTGAATATGGACAGACTTCACTACATTTAGATAAGTTGCTGAAAATAATTGCAGAGGTTCACTAAATGAACAAAAACCTTAAAATTGCATTTTTGATTGTGGTCATTCAATTTTTACTGCAATGGCAAAAACTTGACTACCCTAATCTTTTGTACCTTGCCGTTATTACTGCTGGAGTATTTTTTATAAAATCAAAAGGAGTATTTATTTACACTTTTGTTCAACATGCCTTTTTGATTACTTCTATTGTCATTCAGTTTGTATTTGAAGAATACACTATCACCAAAGACCTGTTTATTAATTGTCTTTACATTCTTTTGCTATTTAAATTATTAGAAACTAAAAATAAAAATTACTTTTTCTTACTATCCCTTTGCATTTTTCTTACGGTTGCAAATTTAATTAATAATCAAAATATTATAAGTAGCCTGTTAAGTGCTGGCAGTTTAATTTTAATGGTTATTCTTTTGTATCAAATTAATCAAAAAGAATTTATTTCTATCAATCTTGGTAACCTAAAAAGATTTATAATAATTATTCTTGTTACAGTTCCAACTATCATTGTTACTTACCTTGTGTTTCCTCGGGCAGAAATAAATGTCAGCCTATTCAATAACAAAATAAAGAATCTGGGCATTCCCGACAAAATATCCCTTGGTACATTCCAAGATATCACCCAAAATGATCAGGATGTTTTTAGCGCTACCTTTAACCAGTCCGTACAGCAAAATCAGCTTTACTTTAGGGTAAAGACATTTTCTTTTTTAAATACACAAAAAGAATGGCTCCCTCTCAATACAAAAATAGTTTTTAAAGATAAACCTGGCTACCAGCCACCGCCTACAGTGAATGCAAATTTCTTAGACTATAGTGTCATAATTGAGGGTCACGATAAAAAATGGATTCCAGTATTAGATTATGCCTTGCCTAATAATGATAAGCGTTACAATTATTATAATTTTACTTATCAACTTGATAAAAAAATTATTAAAAAAAATAAATTTACTTTTAGATCCCAAGCTAACCCTCCATTTCAAGACATTAGCAACCAAGCAAGAGGCTATTATTTGCAGCTACCAGCGACTGTCGGTAACAAATTAAGAACATGGGCTAACAATAACAAGAAGAACCAAACTGATTTATCTTACCTCAACTTAGTTATGAGGCATTTCGAGGAAAATAAATATTTTTATAACTTGAGCCCTCTGCCTATAGGTAATGATTACGAAAAGTTCTTTTTTGAAAGTAGAGAAGGATACTGCGAATATTTTGCTGGTACATTAACCATTCTAGCTCGAGCGGCTGGAATCCCCGCAAGGATTGTAACTGGATTTTATGGAGGCCAGTATAATAGCTATGGGGACTTTTATTCCTTTGCTCAGGAAGATGCCCATTCGTGGGTAGAAGCTTGGGTCGAAGGAACTGGCTGGGTTCGATTAGATCCTACACAAATCATTCCGCTTAGTAGAGTTAGATCCAACATAAACAATTTTCAAAATAACAACACCCAAGCCGAGGGAGAAAATATTTTAAAAATGCTTAATAATAATGCGCTAGAGCTATGGGTACGATATGTGAATTACCAGTGGGAAAATTTTCTACTCAATTATGACTCGGTAGAAAGAAATAAGTTTTTAGATAATTTAGCAAAACTAGAGAAGACGACTATAGTTCAGCTAATTGTCAATTTACTCAAATACTCTATTGGTTTTCTTTTGTTAATAGGTATTTTTTTCTTAATTCAGAAAAAAGACTATAGCGACATACTTTTTTTTATTATGATTAAAAAATTAAAGTTACAAGAAAAGAGATTTGAAACACATCAAGATATTTTTAATCATTTGAATAACCATAAGATTCTTCAATCAATTATACAAGACTATGAAAAGGCAAAATTTTTCAACACCCACATTGGTTTTGTAAAGTTTGTATATAATAGCTACAAAATATTAAGACTGCAGAAACCCATGCCAAGCTCATCTGAATAACAAAATCAATAATACAAAATTTCTAGCTATAAGTAATTTTAATATTAGCCATTAAATTTTAAAATCAAAATAGTCCTTTAAAAAACAAAGCTAGTTATATAAGTTCAAAAAATGAATTTTAAAAAAGCAAGTATAGCAATTCTCTTCTTTGTTTTAGTGATGACTCTTACCGTATTCAGCTTAAAAAAAATTACCCAAAATTATCAAGTTATTAAAATTGAGGAACCATCCAATGCTCCAGTCGCCATTAATTCTATTGTTTCCAATAAAGTTAAAAATTATTTAAAAAATAAAAATATTGAAACCAATTTACCACCCGAGCAACTGCAGGAACTATATTGGGTCGAGCGCATCAAAGAAGGTGGATTAATATTGCTATTTAGACATTCAGAAAGAGCCAAATGGAATGACAGTGTTGAAGGATTTGATACTTACGAGCTTAAAAACAAATTGGATGCTAGGAATTTTAGTTGGAAAAAAGCAACTTGTTTGACTGAAAAAGGAATAGAAGAGTCAAAGCTAGTGTCTGAATCGTTTAAGCATGCAAAAATAAAAATTGGCAAGGTTATTAGTAGCCCTTCTTGCAGGGCAAGAGAGACGGCACTTTATGCATTTGGAAAGATAGATGAGATCTATACTGGGCTTTTACATTACAGTGCTTTTCATCATTTAGACAAAGAGAAAATAAGCATCCAGTTAAGAAAGTCTATTTTGGCCGAACAGATCTCCAAGGGTACAAATCTTATTTTGTCTGCTCACAATAAAGTCATTTCACATGAGGGATTTATAGACACAATGCTTGTAGATGAAGGATTGAACGAAACTGGGTTTTATATAATTGAAAAAACAAATAACCAACTAGTGGTTCCATTTAAGTTTAAGAAAATTAAAAATTTTATTGTATTGCTTTACCGCCATGACTTTGAAAAAATAATTAAGTGAACATTCTTTTAAAGAAATTTATTCAAGATCCTTTTAATATTGGAGCTGTGGTAGAATCGTCTGAAACCTCAGCTAGAAGAATTGCATCTATTGTTAATTCTACTCATTCTCAAAACATTATAGAGGTGGGTGGTGGAACAGGGTCTTTGACTAGATTTATAAATAAAAAAACAATTACCATCGTTGAAAGAGATAAGGACCTATGTGATTTACTTTCCAAGAAATATCCAGCTCATGAAATTGTTCATGATTGCGGTATTAATCATTTAAAAAATTACAAAAATAAATATGGTCTCTTAACTTCTATTCCATTAATGCAGCCAAAGCTAAAGTCAGATTTAACTACAATAATCAATGAACACATTCACACAGGTCAAATTGAATGGTTTGTGATTTTAGGATACCGAGTATTTGATCAATTTAAAAATATAAATTTTAATAATAGAAAAAAAAATTTTGTACTTAACAATCTTCCTCCTGCATTTATATGGTATTATTTTTAAAAAAAAATTTTGTTAGTATCCTCATTGTATTTATCAGCCTAGCTCTCTTTCAAAAGGTTACATGGATCAAAGAATTTTTTGGAGAACGCATCAATTATGTTGAAGTACTCTATAATTTCACAGTAAATTACGATGGAATCAAAGATGTACCCATATCATTTAAAATAGAATTTTTACAAAAGGTATTGCTCATCCCACTGCTATTCTCTTTTTTTTGGGTTTTTCTATTAGAAGAATCTAAAAAAAATATTTTAGTTATTAATTTTTTTCAAATAATCAAAAAAATAAAACCCGTAAGTGTTCTGCTTACTTTTTTTTATAAACTCCTTTTAAATTATAAAGTCTATTTAATTGTTAGTATTATATTTTATGGACATAAATTAGATTTTGTAGACTTCGTAATTGTAAATAAAGACACAACGATAAATAAAAAATTATATGTAAATCCTAATGATGTTAATTTTATAGATCCTAAAATTAAGAAGAATATTATTTTACTTTATGTGGAATCGCTTGAATATGTGTTCAGAGACATAGATAATATCAACAGCATCAAGAAAATTGATGCCATTGAAGGCAAGAATATACTTAACTTTAAAGAAGCTCCTGCAACTGGATTTAGCGCTGCAGGTTTAATTTCAAGTCAATGCTCAGTTCCTTTGTATCCAAGCCTGTCCATGAGCATGACTTTATTAAAAAAGAAAGAGCTCGTGTGCTTCAGTGATGTACTAGGCAATCATGGTTATGAGCAGGCATTTTTTATTACCGTTCCAGGTGGTTTTCATGGATTTTCTAATTTTAAAAAAAATCACGGCTATACAATTTATGACAAAATTAAAATGGTTGAGGATGGTTTGGCAGAGAAGCGTTTAACCGGATGGGCAAAAGGAGTTCAAGATGATGATATGCTTAAATATGCTAAAAATAAAATTATTGAATTGCATCGAAGAAAACAGCCTTTTAATGCTACTATCATTACAACGGATACACACTACCCCTACATAATTTCCCCAAGATGCAACCTTGCTAAAAAGCCAGGAGCAAAATCGCATGATGAAAGAACCAGGTCTTATCAATGTACAGGTATTTTTCTTGAAAAATTTTTTAACGATCTAAAAAAAGAAGGTATTCTTGATAATACGGTAGTCGTTATCATGGGAGATCATTTATCATCACCTGCAAAAATTGACCGCTTTCCTTCCGAGTTGGATAGAAACATATATTTTAAAATGAATACTCAAAAAAAATTTACTAGGAAAAAAATGAATCATTATGATGTTGCTCCTACTCTCTTGCAAGAAATGGGATTCTTAGAAACCCATGATAATAGATTTGGTTTTGGAGTCTCCTTGTTTAGTAATAATTTATACGATTACGAAAATCACTACATTAAAACAATGGACAAAATGATAGTGAGTGATTTTTTGATTAATGAAATTTTCAACCTCAGTGAATAATTTCTCTGCAAGAGAGCATAAAAAAAGGCCTCTGAAACAGAGGCCTTTTTTTTAAACCAATAATGTTAAAACTATTTTAGTTCGAAATGTTTTACTTTAAACTTATTAGCTGTTGTAAGATTTGCGACAGTTGGGACAGCTGTTTGATCTGCACCAACATAAACAAGAGTCATCTTGCCTACAGTAGCAGTATCTGCTGCAGCTGTTGCACTAGATGCAAGTCCATTCTCACCAGGCTGTGATTGTCTCAAAACCACAAATCCTTTTTTATAGCTAGCGACAACACCAACTCCCGTACCAGTATGTGTTGCTATCTGACTAGTGTCCGTAGCTTTAAATGGGTTTTTAAATTTTAAACCACCAGTGTTTGTACTAAAATGAAATTGAATAGCACCTTTCAAATCAGCAATAGTTCCATTCGTAGAATTACCTCTATGAAATGCATTTGAACCTTTGGTAGTTGCACCAATAGTGTTTGCAAACAAAGCTCCTGATTTATCTTGAACACCATTATTTAATAAAGTTAATTCTGTTTCTATAAAACGTGAAATTGAATTAAAGTTTGCTTCAGCTACTTTTTCTTTAGCTGATTCTGTGTACGATTGGTAACCAACGATTCCAACCCCTGCTAACACACCAATAATTGCAACCACAACTAATAGCTCAACAAGAGAGAAACCTTTTTGTAATCTTTTTTTCATAAAATTATCTCCTTTTTGACTCTTTTTTTATTTTTATATTTGGTATTATGTATAATGGCGACTTATATGCAATATTTAAATCAATACGTATTATGAGGAAAATATGGGATGGGGGATATAATCTATCGAAAAGTTACTGGTTTTTTGGCAATATTATTCCTTTTTTTTTATTTCTATCCATATTTTTAGTGGCAATTTATTTCCAGGAACATCGTTTAGATTCTTTATTGGCACTTCGGTTTGAACCTAATTTCTTATTTCAAAAAATTATTCTGTTAATTATGAGTGCTGTATTTTTTGCCTACTGCTTTGTTGCTACAGTAGGTGTCTGGAAGAGTGCTAACAATTATGCAGGAAAAAAAATATGGTCTATCCTTGCAAAAATTTCTATCGTCTTGGCTTTTATTTTTTATATTAAAGATTTCAATAAGCTTTTTTGGTAAACTTATTTTAAAATAAAACTATAGGTTCTTGGAGCATCAATGACTCCATCGTCTTTATAATAAATAACTTGAAACTGTCGATCACCTGCTATTTTAGACCCATCGGTTGGAAAACTAGGATGAACTCTTAGAACAATATTTCCTTTGTTAGTTAAGTTACTGCTGTTGTTATCGTCTGGATTGCTCATAGAGTATACCTGTTTAATAGTTCTGTTTGAAAAAGGATTCTTAAAGTTTCCAAGGCCAAATCCCAAGTCATGATAACTGGCCCCTCCATTTAAAAAAGAATCTAGATTGTTAATACCCCGTATCCATGAACTGTTTCCATTCTTAATAAGGGGAGACTCGTCAACAATGTTATTGTTAATTAAAATAAGCTCCGTTGAAAAAAAATCATTCACCGTGCCTAAATTTTGAAGAGATACTTTGATTTTGGCTGTTTCGGTATATCGCTGAAAACCTAAAATTCCCACTCCAGCTAGAACACCTATGATTGCCACTACCACTAGAAGCTCCACCAGGGAGAATCCTTTTTCATTTCTATTCATTGGAAATTACTTATATAGAAGTTTTTTGGATATTTCTTCTATTTCAATCTGATTATTACTAATCCAACCTTGAGTTTCTGATAAAATTAACTTTTCAACAAAGTTTTTTGCTAAATTCAAATCATCAAATTGTTTTACTTCTTTCAAATCTACATTTAACTTTTCTAAGCTTTTAAACTCATACGACTTAAAATATTTAATTAATTTTTCATTTTCTAAATGATTAGAATTATTACTATCTTTACTTTCCTTCATATTGCTCAAGGATTGGGCTAGCTCTTCTAATTTGCTTTCCTGATTAGAAAAATTATTTATTTTTTGTAAAATCTCATTTAACTTTGTAGTGTCTAAAACATTACGCTCCTCAGCATAATTTGTATCTTTTCTGTCTTGTATCGATTTACTAAGCTCTGCCAGCGTTTCGTTTAAATGAATTAGTGGCTCTAGCTTTTGACTGAGATCGGCTATTGCTTTTAAATGTGTGTTGTCTGATCTTGCTGGGTTGGAATTCATGGACGGTCTTGATTCATGAGAAATATTGTCAGATACAGAATTAGTTAGAGTTGTGTTTTGAGGATTGATATTGCTATTAATTAGAGATTGGGTAGCCTGCATCTCCAAAAGCTTATAAATAGAGTTGAGTCTTAAGTTTGCTTGGTGCTCTGGACTATTTTTTTTATTTTCCTCTTCTTCTTTTTTTCTTAATGTCTTGTCTTCTTCCATTAAAGTTTTGAGACTGTTAAAATTGTCATTCATTTGCTTTTGCAAAGATGCTTCTTGGCTTTCTATTTTTTGATCTTGAGCATGCATTTGTTCACTGATCTTATTTTCTAAGGAATTGGTAAAATCGTCAATTTTAAAATCTAGATTGTTTAATTGATCTTTAAATTCTTCATTTGATTTTTCTAAATTAGAAAAACCAAGGTCCATTGTATTTTTTTGATCCCCCAACTCTGCTGCTAGATGGTCCTTGCTTTGGTCAATAGCCACAATGTCTGCCTTGACAGACTCGATTTTTTCATCCAGCTCATTAGAAAATTGATTGGTAAGAATATCAAATTTTAATGAAATCTCCTCTGATGGATTTAAAGATTTTAACTCATCTACCAGTTTATTAAGCTCACTGAGCATGCGCTCTTGCTGCTGTTCTAACTGCTTAACTCTACTTACTAACAGTCCATCTGAATTTTCTAAATCTTGTTCCTCAAGGGTGTTGACGTTAGTTGCAACCTGAACAAGATTTTCTTTTTTTTCTTCCAAGCTATCTTCCGCTAGGTTCTGGTTCTCGTCTTTTACCTCGCGATTTAATAATAATGTCTGCTGGTCTTGGTCTTCTACCTCACGGTGCAACAACAGTGTCTGCTGAACTGAAGAAACCTCCTTATCAAGAGTTAACACATCTTGAATTTGATGCTCTACAATTTCTATTACTTTCTTTGATCTTTTGTCTATTTCATCAACAGACTTGTTTTCGTAGATTTTGTTTAAAACTAAAATATTACCCTCCAAGGCTTTTGCAACCTTGTCGTTAAAATCATTTTCTTCTTTTGCCAACTCCTGATCTTGGGACAGCAAATCTTTAGTGTTTTTTAAAATTTCTTTAATAGAATTAGTTTGATCAACCATATATATTACGAATCAGTATTAAAACAGTAACAAATAAAACAGATTATGCAAAAAAAAAGAGGCCAGGACACAAGCGAATTGCTAAATGCTGTTAACGAAATTTATAAAACTAATTTGAAAACATCGGGCATTCAAACCACACCAAAAAAAAAGACCTTGGACACAAATAAATTGCTAGCTGCTGTTAATGAAATTTATCAATCTAATCCAAAAACATCCGGTCCTCCTAACATTACTGAAGATCAAAAAAATATAATAAAAAAATATACTCTAGCCAATATTAACCATCTGGTTGGCAATTTGATTAAAAAAATCAGGTTGGAAGCTTTATAAATAAATGTTTGGTTCTAAAAAAAAAGAAAATAGTAGCCACGTCAGAGACGAAACTTTGACTGACAATTCTAATAAGATCGTAGTTGGGGTCGCAGTGCTTTTAATTAGTGTTGTTCTTATTGTTGCTGTTAAAATATATACTGCCAGTAGTATCAATTCCCAAGAAAAGACGATCGCACAAGGACAGCAAGCCAAAGACAAAAGTCAGAAAATTTTATTTGAACTAGCAAAAATTGGGAAGATGTCTAAAGAATCTGAGTATCGATATTTAAAAGAATTAAAGAGTATAATGTCACCTGAGGAGTTGCAAAAATTTAAAAATTCAATTACCGGAATTGCTAGCACCCACAATGTTGTTATTAATTCTTTAAATGAAGGAAAACAAGTTCCTGTTTCTATCTACACTTTATTTTCTATAAATTTTGAAGCAATCGCATCTTTTACCGATTACGTTAATTTTAAAAAAGATCTATCTAAAACTAATTTTAAAATTTACTTCGACCAAGAAACCATCGTTAGAGAAACTCCATCCTCACCTAATATAAAAATCACTGCTGTGCTTCATGCGGTAGTTTTAAAAAATAAAGAACAGTTGATGGAAAAAAATAAAAAATTATATGAGAAAATGGAAAAAGCTGAAATGAAACAAAAAGAAAAAATGAAAAAAGTTGAAAAGAAACAAAAAGCTAAACCCTAAACAAGCAGCTAAACCCTAAACAAGCAGGGCCACAGCTCTGGCAATAAAAAAACTATTTAAATAATATATTGTTGAGTGCGGCAAAGCCTTCAAAGTACCATCCGAGCTCGGGGAAAATAGATAGTATATCTCTTTTATAAGGAACCGATAGTAGCGACAAACCCATAATTGATATTATTAAAAAATAAATTAAAAACCTTTTTCTTTTGGAGTCGCCGTCTGTTTTGTTTTTTAAAAGGTATTTCTCTGCAGTGTTGGGTCTTTCTTTGGCTGTTTGAGGAATCGAAACCTCTTCATCTAAATCTATTTCATCCGAAAGCAATTCCTGGGTAGAAGGTTCTTCCACATCTTCAAAATCTTCTTCAGGACTTTCTTCAGGGTTTTCTTCTTGGCTCTCTTCCTCTAAAATATTTTCAGGCTTGTAAAACCACTCTTTTGAACACACCCCACATTTAACCTGTCTACCATTGTGGTGGATCTGGTCATCTTCTACTTCAAATTTTTTTAATCCGCAGATGCAATCTATAATCATAGGGGTTATTGTTTATTTATAATTAAAATAGTATATAATTTATATCATGTCTATCGAACAGAAAATTGATGGGGATAAATGTACAATTCTTCTATCGGGAGAAATTGATTTAGACCAATCCCCTGCAGTAAGAGAAAAAATTAAAGAATTATTTGAAGCATGCAAGAGCTTGTCTGTTGATTTGGAAAAAGTTAGCTACATAGACTCTTCCGGAATAGCTGCTTTAGTAGAAGGTATGCAGATTTCCAAAAAAACAAGTAAAGAATTCTCGTTAGTTAATGTTAGCAACGAAGTAATGAAGGTCATCAAACTTGCCCACTTGGATAAAATTTTTAAAGTCCTAAGCCAAAGTGGAACCAATGCCGGCTCCAATGCCGCTCCTGAAGCAGAGCCTGCAAATCAAGAAGTTGCAAGTGACAATATTGATATAGCTCCTTCCGAAACTTCTTCTGGTGAAGAATCTATCAAGCCTAACGTAAGTCGCGATGATGGCGGTGACGATACTATAAAATTTAAAAGATAATCAAATCAGTGGTAGCTTACCTCTACCTTTTTTTATTGGGTACTATTGTTGGAAGTTTTTATAACGTTTGTATTTATCGCTTACCTAAAGATCAGGATATTTTTTTAAAAAGCTCCTCTTGCAGAGAATGTAAACAACCTATTAAGTGGTACTACAATATTCCTGTGCTGGGATACTTTGCTTTACTCGGGAAATGTTCCCATTGTAAAAAAAAGATTAGTCCTCAATATCCTTTGGTAGAATTTGTAACTGGTCTTTTATTTATTTATATTTATTCTCTTAATGGCTTAAGTTTTGCCACAGGAATCAGTATTCTATTTTATTCTGCTCTTTTGATAATTTTTTTTACAGATCTCAACGAATATCTTATTCTAGATGTTATAACCTTACCTCTTACATTGGTAGGTATAACAATAACCCTGTTGGGGAAAAATCCTTTTGGAGTAGGAATTGTAGAATCTTTAATGGGCTCATTAATTGGTTTTTCTATTCTTTATTTAATCAGGTGGTTCTATTTAAAATATAGAAACATTGAAGGAATGGGCCTTGGAGATGCTAAGCTATTATTATTTTTAGGTTCTTGGCTTGGAATAAAATCTATTTTATTTATTTTATTAACTTCCTCCGTATCTGCCTTGATAGTTGCCATACCAATTGTTTTAATCACTAAGAATAGTAAATTTCCTGTTCCGTATGGATGTTTTATTGTTTTTTCTAGTATTTTGTACCCGTTGTTTGGAGAAACTTTCTATAAATTACTTTCATGATGATTTAATGTATATCTAAGAGATTCGTCACAATTTATGAATTTAATTAGCTCAGAGATAAAAGAAACCTACACTTTACTTAAAGACAAAAAATTTAGTTATGCTGAAAGCAGGGCTATGGTTTTGCTAAATAAAGAACCCGGCAATCCAAAAGTATTTGAATTGATTGGGGATATTTATTCCAATCAACGGAATTATAAAAAATCAGTTTGGTACTACTTAAGTTCTTGTGAGCAAGATGAGCATAACACTGACGCTCTCTATAAGTTGGGAGAAAACATTTACTATCTTGAATACTACGCTTTAGCGGAAGCTTACCTTAAGATGGTCATTGAAAAAGAGCCTTTGTACACGCAAGCCTATATTACATTAGGACTAGCCCAGCAAGAAAGAGACAACCTAGAAGAAGCGATTATGTGCTTTGAGGATGCTATCAATATTAACCCTCAAGAGGTATTTGCGTATCTCAATTTAGCTTTATTACACAAAAAAAATAAAAACTTTGATGAAGCAATTAAGGTTTATCAAAGTGCCATTATTAACAATCCTAATAATCATTTTATTTTAAGCAACTTGGGAAATCTATTTTACCTACAAAAAAAATATGAAGATGCTGTGTTGTGTCATGAAAAAGCTGTTAAAATTGAACCAGAATCGGTTGTAGCTCACTACAACTTTGGTAATACGCTTTACCACGCAGGTCAATTTGAAGAAGCTAAAAAAATCTATCAAAAAACCATTGCGTTGGATCCTTTATTTAATCGAGCACATAGCAATCTTGGCTCTCTTGATTTGCTCAATCAAAATTTCGTAGAAGGTTTTAGTGCATATCATTTAAGAATTTTCAATGATCCGTTGCTAAAAAAAATAATCAGCAAACAAAAAACTATCTGGAGAGGTGAGTCTATTGATGGCAAGCGAATTATCGTGTGTGCCGAAACAGGCTACGGAAATATTGTTCAATTTGCTAGATATATCCCCATCCTCAAACAATTAAATTGTGAAATAATTTTCAGCTGTCCGAGTGAAATACAACACTTATTTGAAAATATTTCTGAAATTGATGAAATGATTTCACCAGAACAGGACTGTGAAGATTTTTTTTGCTGGGTACCTATAATGGATTTGCCAGGAATATTAACGCCTGATTTTCTTCAAGGATGTCCTCTACCTGTAGACATTAAAATTAATGACAATAAATTACAAGAATGGGAAGTCTTACTGGGTATTGATGAAAAAATTAAAATAGGATTGTGCTGGCAAGGTAATCCCAACAATCCTAGAGATCACTTAAACAGTATTAACTTATCGTTATTTAAAGATATTATTTCTATTCCAAATACCTCTTTCATATCTTTGCAAAAGGGGGCTGCTAGAAAACAAATTGAAAACTCTGGATTTTCAGAGCATGTTATTGATTATGACCCTTTAATGGATCAGGGATCTCAAAAATTTTTAGACACAGTTTCCATTTTAAAATATTTAGATTTAGTGATCACTACAGATACTGCTATTGCGCATTTGGCAGGTTCTTTGGGTGTTCAAACATGGGTCTTGCTGCCTAAGGTTCCTGATTGGAGGTGGTTTTTAAACACAGAAGAAAGTATTTGGTATGACAACATGAGATTATTTAGACAAGGTTCTGCTGGCGATTGGGAGAGTGTGATGAATGACTTGCAAACTGAGACTGAAACAATAGTTAGAAATATAACAGATTTAAGAAGCCCAGCTTAAAATACCTTTATAACCTAGACCAGAAAGAGCGATTAATATCAGGAGATAATTGTTTCATTCTACTTATCATCAATTTTGCCTTATTAAACAAAACAGGATCTTGTGCTAAAATTTTTTTCATTTCCTTATTCCTTGTAATTAAATAAGCAAAGACTTCTGCTTTATCTTCAAATTCATTGTTCATAGCGTACTGGCTAATGAAACCTTTTTTGTTGTTTAGCATTTTTGTTAAATTCGCTTTTAATTTTTTTTTGCTATAGGAAAATTTATTTATTTTAACCCATTCCTGATCTAGCACTCCCTTTGTCAATGCGCTGTCAATAATATGATAATATTCGTGGTGAAAAACATGCTTGATAACACTTGTCCCTCTTGCGCTAATCTGCTTTTTTATTTTTTCTGCAGATAGAAAAAATACCCCTAGGGTTTGGTCATAATGAGCAGGAGCGACTCCTTCTGGTCCTTCTTTTTTGGACGGACCATATAAAATTTTATCGCAGATCATAACAAACTTAAGACCTGATGATTGTAAAAAAGAGGAGGGATAAATATCAATTTCAGAACTTATAATGTCTATAATAAAATTGTTATCAAGTTTATTGGTTGTGCATCCTATCTCCTGCTTTTCATGAGAGTAATTAGAGGTAGATTTTAAAAAGACCACTCCTTTATAATTTCTGACAATAAGAGACGGAACCTCATAAGCTCCAGCATCTAAAAACTTACTATCGTTATTGTAAACTGCGTAACGATTGTATTCTGGATTAATTTTAAAAGATTGAAAGCGTACTTTGCATTTTTTTTGATTACTTTTTTCACAAGCATTAAGAGCTTGCTGGTCTGTATCAGCCTGCTTTTTTTTGGAAAAAGAACTAAAAAAAGACCCCCTCAGAGATTCCACTACTGCTCCTCGATAGTTAGAATTCTTTTTTTGTAACTCTTTTAATTCTTCAATATATTCTTGAATAAATTTGTATCGAGTGTCATAAAATTCTTTATTGCTTGCTTTGGTATTGGCTTGTGCAAATAAAGAAAAGGCAACAACTAAAAAAATGACTAAACTATTTTTCATCTACTAAAACGGATAAGCTGAAATAGCTTTTGATATCTCTAAAGTTTTCGGGGTAACAGCTCATATTAACTTCTACTTTATTTATACTCTCATCTATCAGCATAAGCTGATCTAAATTTCCTGTAGATGCAACTTCTTTGTTGGTCAAGTCTATGTTGTTGGCGTTAGATGTTTTTTGTAAATCAAAATGCGAGAAGTATTCCTTCCACTCTTTAAGCATTGCTCTACAGTCACGCGTCGCTCCCACTCTCTTGTTGGAAAAAGCCACAATTGCATGAACTTCTTTTGCTTGGTTTAGATAATAGTAATACTGATTAAAATGAACTGATTTTTTTTTGGGTTTAACCTTTTTGCAAAAACCTTCTTCGTAGATAGGTGCGCAATCTGCAATAATCCTTGCATATTTTTTATTAATTTCCTGTCCGAGAGATTGATAAAATAAACTGTTTAATGGATTTTTCGGAAAAGTAATTTTTGTATTAACTAAATTTTGAGGCTCTTTTTTTTCTTTTACTGTTTCTATTTTTTCTTGTGCCGGTTCTTTTTTCGTCTGAACGGGCATTTCTGTTCCCGGCTCTCCTGCGTGGGAAAATGTACTAATTGCAACCCATATTAAAAGTTGAATAAAAAAATTTCTTGTCATATATCCTATATGTATATCAAATATACTATCAGACTAAAATTGAAACATGAGTGAAGCGATTGAGAAAAATATAAAAGAAATTATGTCTTTGCCTGGCTTACAAAAGGTAAAAGATGAAGTAAAAGCTTTGGTTACTTACTTGGAGCATGGCGCCACGAGAAAAGAAGCTGGTTTAAGTCAAACTGCTAACATATCTAACCATCTAATTTTTACTGGAAATCCTGGTACGGGAAAAACAACAGTAGCAAGAATTTTAGCTAAAATATTCAGAGAACTTGGAGTCATATCAGGAGGTAAGTTAATTGAAATTACTAGAAGTGACTTAGTTGTGGCTCAAAAAGGAGAAACGGCTACCAAAGCTGCGGATATATTTAATAGTGCAATTGATAATGTTTTGTTTATCGATGAAGCCTATACTTTGGTAAAAGCTGATGACCCCAATGATTATGGCCAAGAAGCTATAGATGAGCTTTTAAAATACATGGAAGATTATCGTGACAGGCTAGTTGTGATTGTGGCCGGTTATGACAAGGAAATGCACTCTTTTATTAATGCTAACGCTGGACTTTCATCAAGGTTTAAAAGAACAATTCTTTTTGAAGATTACCAAGGCAATGAACTTTACCAAATTTTTTATAAATTTTGTAAAGACAATCAATACATGCTTCAAAATGATGCGAGCACTACGCTCCGTACATGTTGTGCAAAAATTATCACAATTTGTGGTGATAAATATTCAAATGGAAGAGATGTGAGAAGATTCTTTGAATCTTGCCTTGAGCAACAAGCACTACGATTATCAAAGAAAGAAAATAAAACAAAAATGGATCTCATGATGATTAAAACGGCTGATCTTGAGAATGCGATTAAAATTTTTAGTTAATAAAAAACATCTTTTGTAGATCTTTAGAGAGTTTAAGGGAATATTGAAGATAGTAATTTTTTAATAGTCAGCATCAGTTGATATCATATAATTTGTACCAATTTCCCATGCGATACCACCGTTAGTAAGTCCACACAAAGCTTGGCCCGCTGCGGGTTGTAGAAAGGGACCATTTTCAAAACCACTTGTTCCATCGTTATCCCAAATTTGAGATGCCGTATAACCGGCAGCTGTTAAATTTGTTAATCCTCGATTATACGCAACCCCAATAATTGACTGATCTAAGTTAGATCTAGCTGTGAAACTAGAAGAATCTCCTGTTTCTGTATATCCCTCAGCAGCGTAAGCAGTCCCGTCTCTGTAATGTGCGTACACAGCAAAGTTCGAACTTTCAACTGGACAATTCCATCCTTTCCTAAAACCATTGCCACTAGGCGTCGACCTATTGCACATGATTTGAACCTGGCCTTTTTTGTGCTGACCTCTGTATTCTGAATCAACAGTAATCATTTTTTTGGTTGGAAACCAGGGGTTTTGAAAAGCTTCAAAGTGTTTTTTTACAGAAAAGTTAAATTGGGCACAGGTAGAATTTGAAGTTATTAAATTACCCGTTGCCATACCATCGGGATTAATTTCTTTGATTGCAGAAGTTAAATCATTAGATACAACAGTATATTCAAAATCAATGGCTTTTAGAATTGTTTGAACATTCTGCTCAAAAACTTTCATTTTAGCATTTTCAACATATCGGTCGTATCCAACTATACCCACAGCTGCTAACACACCTATGATAGCAACCACTACCAACAACTCTACTAGGGAAAATCCTTTTTCTTTTTGGTTCATTAGAATTTCAAATAAATTGATTTTATATTTGGGTCAACTAATAGTTAGCATCTGTTGATACTGTAATTGCCGATTGAGTCCATCCACTAGTACCGCAACGAGCTTGACCGGCGGTCTCAGTTAACCACGCAAAAGCTGGATTGGATCTCTCTGATAAGGGAGGATTGATGTCTCCCTTATTAAACCATTGTGATGCTATATTGCCCGTTGGTACATACGTTGCCTGACCCCCTGTTAAGCTATTCATGTCTGTTCTGTTTGCGTCCTTAGCTAAGCCATCCTGGTAATAGGCAATAATATGAAACATAGAATCTGGAATTGGACAGTTCCAACCTTTAGTAAACCCTAAAGATCGGTGGCAAACAAGCTGTATCATTCCTTTTTTGTGAGCAGGCTGCGCTTGAGTGTCTATGGTAAGCGTTTTTGTTGTCTCTGTTCCCCATGGATTTTTAAATTCTTCAAAGTGTTTTTTAACTGAATATAAAAAATTTTCACAAGTAGTAGTATTATTAATGCTTCTTTGTGCCCCTGCACTAGTTGTGGTCGCACCTGTATCATCAATCATATTGCCATCTTTATCAACTTCTTTGATTGCAGAAGTTAAATCATTAGATACAACAGTATATTCAAAATCAATTGCCCTAGTTATAGTGACCACGTTTTGATCGAACACTTTCCTTTTAGAGTTTTCTACATAACGATCATATCCCACAATTCCAACGGCTGCCAATACCCCAATGATAGCAACCACTACCAACAACTCTACTAGGGAAAATCCTTTGGAATGAGATCTCAAAATCTTTGAAAACATGTTTTGGTTAAAAATTTAATTTTAGTGAAGTTGGAGAAATAAATATCTTTTTCCCTTTTGGCAATTTCCATCTTGGAGATCTACCTGCCTGCTGTTCTAAAGTTTCAATATGGTCATCAAAGTGATTGAGCGGAATATTGTAAGGAGATTTTTCTGCTAAACCGGATGCGGTAATGATTGCAGGATTGTGATAGTCGCTTTGTAGAGATTTTATTAATTGATTTTTGTTGTTGTAAAGATTGGTATGACCATAACAATTGCATACATAAGTTCTATTGAATTTACTCTCCACTTCTATGTAAGTAACTGTTCCACGAATACCAATAGTTCCTTGCGTAGTTTTAATTTTTAATTCTTTAGGTTGCTTAGAAAAAGCAGCATGAACAGAACCTTGTATAACCTCCACAATTTTATTTGACACAAATTTCACTTTACTAAAAGGTCTAATTAAAAAAACATCATCCTTTACTTTAACTACCGTTTGTTGATCTTGCGTTTCAAGAATTGAGCTTTTTAAATTATCCAGGTATCCTTTTTTACTTTTATTATTTACTTTCACTGCACCAAGTAAAACTTTAGATCTTTCATCTGCTAGCACTAGTTTTGGGTTTAATCCCATAGCTAACAGAACAGTAGCAACGGATTTGCAAAAAATTCTTCTATTCATAAAAAATTAGTATCTAAATTTTAATACCGAGGCAAGTAATATCATCTCTTAAATAGTCTGATTGTAGGGCCTCAATAACTAGGGTTATAATTTTTTTTGGATTGGTTTCTTTTGATTTTGTAATAATTGTTTCGAACCCACTCGCACCCAGTTCTGAACCATTATTCAAATACCCTTCCGTGATTCCATCTGTATAAATCAACAAATTTTTTCCTTTAAAGTTTTGTTTGGTAGTTTCAAAAAAACTCTCGTCATCCGTTGGTATAATTCCCAAAGGAGGAAAGCTTGATTCTATGTATTTAAATTGTTTTGCTTGATCAACCACCATAATGGGCTCATGGCCATGATTGATAAACTCCACATCACCAGTTTCCAAATTAACCTTGCCAATAACCGCAGTAACAAACATTCCTTGATAGGAAGATTCAGATACTTGGTTGTTCATTCGAAGTGAAATGTTAGAGATAGAATTATTAGTTTTTGCGAGCGACTTAAATACAGCTGAGGCGCTAGCCATTAAAATTCCCGCCTTAATACCTTTTCCCGACACATCGGCTAATGTAAAATAAAACTCATGCTGATTAATCTTTATAATGTCAAAATAATCTCCGGAAACATCTCTAGCTGGGACATTGGCTCCATAAATTCTCTCTTCTGATTTCTCTAATACTGGAAATAATTTCTTTTGTACTTCTCCTGCAATTTCTCTTTCTTGCTTCAAGAGCATTTGTTTTTTTTCAAACTCTTGTGACATGGCATTCTCTCTAAGATATCTTAAATACAATCCTGACATAAAAAGAATGGTGATTGAAAAAATTGGGTAAGAAATATCAACTAGAAGGTTATTTTGATACAAGCTAGATCCAAGTACTAACACCATCAAAACCATACCTAGATAAAAAACAATACTCCATTTAGGTCTAGCATTATCTGCAAAGAAAAAGGAGAAAATCATACCTAAAATCAAAATAGCAAATTCTATTAAGAAAGAATTAGTATCTCGCTGCAATACATCCTGATTGATTATATTTTCAATTATATTTGCATGCACTTCCACACCTGGAATTACCAATCCTGTAGGGGTTTTCACAAAATCAAAAAGTCCTTGGGCAGAAGATCCCACTAAGATAATTTTACCTTTAAATGTTTCAGGATTAATTTTGTTTTCCAAAATATCTACGGCAGATATATACTGCTGTTTTAAAGGCTCTTTATATTTAACCCAAAACATCGCGTTGGGATTAGTTTGAATAGTAAAAGGTCTCAGCTTAATTGCTTCAATTCCAAGCTCACTTGATTGAATCAAAATATTTTTTTGTTTTTCTTTTATTCTTAAAGCTTCAATGGAGATGGATGGGAAAATCTCATTTTGAATATTGAGTAATAAAGGAACTTTTCTTAAAATGCCATCTGTACCACTAATAACAGATATGCTGCCTATGCCTTTGGCATGAATATTAATCTTTTCCAAAGAAGTTAAGTGGTGTGCAAATGAAAAGATGGACTGCTTTGGATCTTTTCCTTTAATAATATATTTTGCTTTAGGTTTTTGCTTGGTGCTATTAGTTGGTTCCTGAACTAAGCCCACAATCGGCAGTACTATATTTCCTGATTGGATCTGTTGTAAAAAATATTCATCGTTATTGGGTAGTTTTGATATTTCCTTACCTAAACGGCTGCTCTTTTTTAGATTAAATGCTTTTAAAATTTCTTGCGGGTTTTGCTTGTCATGCTCACTAAAAAAAATATCAAATGCTATTACAGAAGCCCCATTTTCATTTAAAATTTTAGTAAGATCTCCAAATACTTTTCTATTCCAAGGAAATTGACCAATTGCTCCAATACTTTTCTCATCTATATCTACAATCACAACGGGGGTGTTGGTTAGTTTGTGTTTAAAAATTTTTTGGTAAGAATCTAGGCTTAAATGAGTAATAGATTCAATGTAGTTGGGGTTTAATATTCTTAACAAAGCTAATAAAAAAAACATAACACCAAAAACCAATAAAGATTTGTTGGAAAAAAAAGATTTTAATTGTTTGATCATAGTAAAAATATAATAGTATTTTATACTACTGTTTTATAGACGCTGTCACTTCTATTAAGAGAGAATTTTCAGTTTAGTAATTTGCATCCGCATCAATTGCATCAGACCCTTTATGCCAATCACCATGTACAGATTGCATCCAACCACATTCAGCCTTACCTTGAGCTATACTATCTGGTGATGCTCGATTCCCAATAGTTTTGTATTTAAATTCGTGCGGAGTACCCCCAAAATGAACTAATATTCGAAATGCTGCGTTCGCAATTGGACATCCCGCTCCAGATCCATAGCCTCCTGTACTTTTGTAACAAAAAAAATTAATTATGCCTGGCTTGTGATTACCCCAGGGTTCGTTATCGACTGATATGCTTGTCTTTGAAGTGAAATAAGGATTTTTAAAACTTTCGCTATCTTTTAAAAAAAACTTTTTCATGGAAAATAAAAAATTTTTACAAGTTGTGTTTCCATCTATTTTTTTATTTTGCTTGGTACCGTCAACATATTCATCAACTGCACTGCCCAGACCATTTGCGACAATAATCATCTCTGTTTCCATAAACCTTTTTATTTTATCGTAATTTTGTAACAAAACTTTTCTTTTAGTATTTTCAACATATCGGTCGTATCCAACTATACCCACAGCTGCTAACACACCTATGATAGCAACCACTACCAACAGCTCCACTAAAGAAAATCCATTTGGTTTGTTCATGATTATTTTAAATAATACTAAGAAACATTAAATTAAATTTCAATCTTTATTTTTTAACCCAAGAAACGGGTGTTAAAACAACTTTATCTCTTGCTGTTAAACTTTTAACAATTCCTATTGTCTGATTAAATGCAACGTTACTATAAATTAAATCTACTTTAATTCTTCTTGTGCCAGGCGTGTAGCTTTGTGGAGAAACTGAACAATCCTGTTCTTTTGAACAATTTTTATAAAAAACATTTGCAATACCATTTTTAAGCTGTGTAAGAGTCAAATTTCCTACTGGAGGTGTAAGCGTTAAAGGGCTTGAATTGCTAGTAAAGGATTGTGTTTTAGTCCAACCAGACAAAGTATTGATGTCTAAGCTATCTTCACCATTTGCATATATAGAATTTTCTGATCCATCTGTGTAGAAGCTAAATTCTGCACGCAAAGGTGGGACACCTTGATCGGTAAATGTTACCTCTGAAGCGTTAATTTGAATTTCACCATCTCCCACTCCTCCTTGAATCACGGGTGCGGTATATATTCCTTCCATTGGAACTAGCTGTCCATCAGAACCTTTCCCGCAGGATAAAATTCTATAATAAGCAACATCTTCTCCAGGAGGGACGTTAAGAGTTGGTGTTGAATCATGATCTGCAACCAACGTATATTTCGCTATATCTTCTTGCCACTCTGTTCCTTGACTACCAATTCCCATTATTGTTAAATCATTTTTACGTGCTGCTGGCCTGGTGGTATTGTAATCAAATGCAGTAGATCCTGTTCCTTCATTAAATTTGAAATAACTAATTAAGTTTGGTTCTCCTCCAGTAAGCCTGGTTCTAAAATTTTCATCAATATTAGTTTGTGTTCGAGAGTTGCTCCAAAATCTAAATTCAACAATATTCCCTTTCCATGGAACTCCTTGAAAATCAGCGGCTAAAGTTTCAGCATCATTAGCGGTTCCATCATTGCTTGAACCATATCCATCCAGTCCCTCCCCAATCGCTAACGCAAAATAATCAATCTCGGGCAGTTCATTTGCATCATTACCTATGTCATAATCTTGATTAGTTGGAATTACATCAGCGGTAATTGCAGCATTCCAAGTTCCGGTTAATATTCCATTTTGATAGATCCTCACATTTCCAGAACTATTACCACCGTCCCAAACCCAGGCAATATGTGTCCACTCGTTCCTAACCGGTTCCCCATTGCTTTGTCCTGGTGTTGCTGCAAGCTCTATACCACCTATTCTAGGAGAGAATTGATGATTATTTCCAGACGCTGTATTTCTTCTTACTTTAAAAACCACATCCCACAAACGTCCCCATTCCCATAAATGCTGGTCGTAGGTATCGGTATCGCCACGTTTGTTTTTAAACCATGCCTCAACCGTGAATTGGTTATTGGGAAAATCTCTAAATTTTCTGATATAGGCACCCGACCTATTAAAATCGGTACCTGATGTGCCTGTACCTGAAAAATAAATAGACTTAATTACATCTGCGTAACGCTGAATAAAAACTTCATACTCTAGGTTTGTAGTGCCTAAATCACCACTAATAATTCTTTTTGAAAAAAATACATCTTTTGTGGTGTCTGTGTATCCATGCCGATTCAAACATAAATTATCAGAATTATCGACATGAGAATTATTTTGTATATCCAGTAATGAGAATTGATCTTTATTTAATTCAGACAGTAACCAAGTTTTTCCTGCCTGCAAGCCACTCTCAGATGCTAATTTAATTTGCTGATATACGGAGTTCCTAGAGACTGATTTTAAAGCGCTGTCATAATAAAAATTCATAGAAGCTGTCATGACGGACAGAGCTGCCACCATAGCAATCACAAATACCAAAACAAATCCTTGCTCTTGTTGTCTATTCATTAATAATCTGACCCATAGTTAATGTCCGTTTGTTGCTGAATTATAAAATAACCTGCCAGTAAAGTTGGTTGTTTTAGTAATGTTAGGTCCATCGTAACTAAAAATTGCCGTTCCTGGTCCTGTGTCATTACCAAACACTGCAAATAGTTTGTAGTATTGATCTTTTTCAAGGTAAAACCTACCAGATCTTTCAAGGGCCGAATGTTTACCACCATTATTTACAACTGCATTTGACAAATTAATACTAACAGGCGGATTGTTAGCAGGGTCACCTAAGAACAAATAACTACCATCATCACTATTAATATAAAAGGTGAATATACCAGTTGAGGGTGCTCTAAAATATCCTGTCATAGTATACGAGGTTGTTGTGGCTACATTGGCATTTCTACTAATACTAGTCACTGTCGCTATGGTTGGACTTTGTGATGCCCCAAAGTAAGCATCGTAATCAGATTGATCATCATAAGGTGATGAGTCATCAAGGACATACTGGCTATAAGTTCTTTCGACAGCACCTGCAGTTAATGTTAAACCTGATACATCAGCACTATTAACATCTGCTGTTCTTACATAACTAATATTTCGCATGAAAGCCGCCGCATTATATTTTTCTATAATTTGACCTGCGGGATCTTCCATTTGTATTTCAAAATTTAAAATATTTGTATTGTATTTAATTATTTTAAATTTTTTAAAATACTTAGCAACAGGAAGCCAAGTAGGCGTACCGGAGTCTGAATTGTCTACGCAATTAGTGGTATTGTAGATCTGCTTCATAAGAACAGTTTTATTGACATCCGTTGATTGTGCTTTTCTAAGTTCGTATCGAATAATTTTTCTCTGAATATTGTTGCTACTATCTATCGTGTCCAGGCAAATATAGACCGTATCCGCTTCGTTAGTATCTGATACTTCATTGCCGTCACTATCTTCTAAATAGACTGCTCTTTGTATGTTCGTAGTATTATCTATATGCCTGTATCCAGCCATCTTAGTATCACGTTGAAGCGTATGAATTGCAAAACGAACTTCTTGCTTGATAATGTTATGATTGATTTGTCTCACAAACGTTTTTTGAAAACTATTGTAAATATGGTAGGCCGTTGACATCACAAGAGTTGAAATAATCACTGCCATCAAAGCTTCTGCTAGAGAAACACCGAATTGAAGAGAGTGCTTAGTTTTAAGATCCATTGGTATAATAGTTGCTAAAAGTTTCTTCGATATTGTCTTGCTTAATTCGAATGGTGACTTTTGTCCTGATGGAAGTGGTAAATTGGTCTACTCCTCCGATCTGATCAGTTGTTCCATCATTGTCATTATCTACGGGCTGGTTAACATTAACAGTGGAAACCTCTATGATTCTTTTATCATCCACAAAAGACCGTCCTAAATGCTCTTTTAATAGTCCTCCCCACTTAATTAAGTTCATACTAATATCTGCATCCAATGTGTTTTGATAAGCAGTATCTTCGAATTTAATAAGGTCTAAGGAGTTGTATCTTGATAAAGAGCCATTGGCATTAAAAGTAAATCTCACAACTGCATTCACCGCTGCGGTAGATGCTAAATTTTTATTAGCAGAATCGCTCGCAATGTCTTTCCTCTCAATAGTAAAGACGCTGGTATTGCCACTCAAAGCAGTTCTAGCGGTTATTTCATATGTGCCTGCTACACCCGATATAACAAATTGGTCACCAACACTTGGGAGTGACGACAAATCCTTGATGGTTATTTGGTTACTTGGAGTGGTTGCAGCATTCACTAAAGGATATCCGTATTGGGTAGGAGACGGATTGTATACTGCCGTTAGCTCTTCAAACATGAGGTCAACTGCGTAAGCTGCTTTGTCAAATTTTCGAAGGAGAGTGAAACGCTGCTCTTGCTGAGACTGCAAAGTCATAAAAACAATTATGCATAAAGACAAAATAGATGCTGCGGTAATGGCCTCGACAATAGACAATCCTTTCTGATTGTTTTTACTTCTCATCATTGAATTCTATTTCCTATGTTAAAAAATCCAGATTCATATATGTGCAAAAAATCACTTTTAGAACCGGCCCTAGCTCCAGCTTCGAGTTTAGCTCTTCCATTTTCAGGACCCGATGCATCTGGTAAAATACAAAAAAAATTATTAGCATTAGTAACCGAAGTGCAGATGCCAGTTAAAGAAGTACATTTGGTGAGGAACATATGCTCAAGTTTTTTGGTGGCATCCTCAATTTTTGTTCCTGTCATTGTATCGCCTGAAAATTGAGAACAGGGCGGAGATGAATTTTTGTGAAATAACGTATTGAACCTGTTGATACTTTCGTCTCGATATACTTCCAATTCTGCTTCAAAAGAATCGGCAGTGGTATTATTTACAATCTTAATGCGGTAAGCGCTTCCATTTTCCATCGCAAGTTGCCTCACATAATTAAATTGTGATCGAATTACAGCTTCATCACCCTGGTAATTTTCACTCACTCCAAAGTTACTGATGGCTGGCATACCGATAGCTGCTATAATGGACACCACAGCAATGACTACGAGTAGCTCTAATATACTAAAGGCTTTTTGAATATTTTTTTTCAAAACAGTTACCCAATAAATAATTTTAAAGTGTATAAAACGTTCTTCACAACTATATGTTTTATCCTACTGCACTTCCAATACTGAAGATTGGCATATACAGCGCGACCATGAGCAAACCTATAATACCACCAATTATAACAATCATTAGCGGCTCAATAATGGAAGATAAGGCTGCAACAACTGCATCAAACTCTTCTTCATAATAATTAGCGATAGACTGGAACATCTCTTCCATATTACCTGTTTTTTCTCCCACTGCTGTTAGTTGGGATAGGGCCAATGGAAATACATGGACCTCTCCTTTTAATAATTCAGAAAGAGGTACACCCGTGACAATTTTTTTTGCAATTCTGTCTAACGCATACACAAACACCAAATTAGTTGTCACTGATTTGGCAATTCTTAAAGTGTCAATAATACTTACGCCTGCTCTTGAAAGGTTAGCCATAATCATACACATTCTGGATATAACTGATTTCATAATCAAATCTCCAAAAAGAGGAAATTTTAAAAACCTTTTGTGCATCATGTGCCTATATGATTCAATGTTGTTATATAAAAACTTATAGACAAAGCGGATAGCGATTATTGAGAGCAGCACTCTTAACATATTTCCGCCATCAGCAATAAAACGACTGGCATCTACAATCACCAGTGTAGCTGCAGGAAGTTTTACTCCCATAGATGCATACATTTTTTCAAAAACGGGAACTACTTTCCATAGCATGAAAATAGTAATAGTCGTTGCAACGGTTAAGAGCATGACTGGATAAAATAGTGCACTCTTAATTCCTTGTTTAATCTTTTGATTTTTTTCTAATAGCTCTACCAATTTAACTAAAAATTCATCTAGCTTACCACTGGCTTCACCGGCGGAAATCATGTTGATATAAATATTATCAAAAATTTTAGAATGTTTTTTAAATGCTTCTGTTAAATTATTTCCTGCATTTAAATCTTTAATAATAGCGTGAGCTGTTTGTTTCATCTTCATGTGAACCGTTTGATCGCGTATCATGGTGATAGATTCTAAAATAGGTAGGCCGGCCTTAATCATGGTGGAAACTTTTTTAGTGAACTGCAATATCTCTTTGGGAGGGACTGTAGCCCAAGGTCCAAAGTTTAAATATATATTACCCCCTTTAAAAATAATGGGAGCATTGCTCATAGGAATGTCTTCTACTGCATTGGGATCTTTTTTAGCACTTTCGGCTTTTTTAATTCCAGTAACAATAATTTTTTTCTTTCTAAGCTGCAAAGAAGCTGCCTTTACATCGGCTGAACTTACAATTCCTGAAACTCGTTTTCCTGCTTGAACCCCTGAATATGAAAAAGTTGCCATTTAAATTATACTATTAAGATTCTAGAATACTCATGAATATCTATTATACCTTTTTTTATAAAGTCACGACAAATGTCTTGCATGGTTTTAAACCCACCCTTTTTAGCAACCTCCAACAATTCATCTGCCCTTGCATCTCGTAAAATAGCAGATTCAATTTCTGGTGTTTTTTTCATCACTTCGTAAATACCTTGTCTTCCTTTGTATCCACTGCCATTGCAAGAATCACAACCCTCACCTCTTTTAGGTTTAAATGTTGCAAGCTCTTCTTTGGCAAAACCGATTTTAATCATTCCAGATTCTGTTGCTTTATCATCATCAATGAGACAATTTTGACAAGTTTTTCGAGCTAAACGTTGAGCCACAATTAAAGTTAAGGCAGAGGCTACCATAAAATTAGGAACTCCCATGTTCGTTAATCTCACCACGGTTGAAACAGCATCGTTTGTATGTAATGTGCTTAACAGCAAGTGACCCGTTAATGCCGCCTTGATTGCGATATTAACTGTATTTTGATCTCGGATCTCTCCAATCAATATTATCTCTGGGTCTTGTCGTAAAAAAGATTTAAGAATATTTTCAAAAGTAAGTCCAATTTCCTCATTGGCTTGAACCTGACCAATTCCCTTTAAATAAAATTCCACAGGATCTTCTGCGGTCATAATATTGGTTCCAGGCTTATTAATTTTTTTTAAACAACCATAAAGCGTTGTACTTTTTCCACTACCGGTTGGTCCTGTGACTAGCACCATGCCTTGGGGCGAAGAAATAGCAGTTATTAAATTTTTATAATCTTCATCGGCTAGACCAATTTGTTCCAAAGCCAGATCTGGGCCTGCTGCAAGCAAACGCATAACAACCCGCTCCCCTTCTTTTGCAGGCAAGACTGAAAATCGAACATCAATATCCTCATCGTCCGGATTGGTTGGCTTTGGGTTCTTAAATTGAAGCTTGCCATCCTGTGGTAGTCGTCGCTCAGAGATATCACAGCCTGAAATAATTTTTAGTCTAGTTACAACGGCATTGTAGTTGTCCATTAAAAATTGGTTGTATTGTGTTTGTTCTTGAAGAACTCCATCTTTTCTAAATCTAATTCTAGCTTCATCTCTTCGATAATGCTCAATATGAATATCAGAGGTTCCTGTGTTAAGAGCTTCCACTAAGATTGCGTCACAAAAAGAAACCACATTATTTTCTCCTGCTTTGGCAGTATTTCTTGCTCCCGGTATTTTAATGTTACCTACACCTTTTGCTACAGCAGGTTTGGGCGCAGAAGATCCACTAGCAGCCATCACTTCCACAACAGCTTTAAATTTTTTAGCTTCATCAATATTAGAGGGTGTTGCAATGTATAGTTCAATATTGCATCCCGTCATGCTTTTCATTTTGCCAGTTAGCGTAGATTTGGTTGGATCAAAAATAGCAACTTTTAAAATCTTACCCACCAATTCAAATGGGATAATTTCATTTTCTTGAATAAATTCTTTTGGAAATTTTGTTAGTGCTTCTTTTTGTACGCTTTTTTCAGTCAGCTGTATTTTTCTTATTGCATAATTTCTTGAAATAACTGCAACTACATCATCTTCACTAACTTTTTTATCTTCTAATAAATAATGCAAAATCCCCAAAGGCACCTGGCCATTGCCTTCATATTTTTTCTTAGCTGTTACGATTCCTTCTTCTGTAATTTTTCCAGAAATCTTTAAAAGATTAGCAACTTTTAAGCTAATATCAGCTGATATTGTTGGCATAATTTAATTATATAAATTTCCATTATTTATACAATATTTGCTGTGATAAATATTAATAATTGAGACTTGGTATCTTCTTTAGTTTTCTTGTTAAAGAAATTTCCAATAATTGGAATTTTTCCGAAAAATGGAACATAGTTTTCACTATCTTTTCTAGTATTGCTATACACTCCACCTAGCACCGCAACATCTCCATCGTTAATTACTACGGTTGAGTTTACAGTTTCTGTATTAATGGGTGTGTCCGTTGCACCACCGCCTTCGCCTAAAGAATTGTTGGCAATTGCCAACTGTAATCTTATCTTGTCTCCAAAAACTACTGGGGTAACTGTCAAATTTAGACTTAAATTTATTGTAGTGGTAGATGCTGCCGTATCCCCAGAGGCTGGTATTACTTTAACAAATGACAGACCCTGAACTAAATTAGCAGCCTCACCATCTAAAGCAAATAATTTTGGGTTCGAAATCGATTCAGAGTTGGTGTCATTAATGGAAGCTGATATTACTGCCTGCAATGTAGTTCTACCAATTCCTCCAAGTAACAACATTCCTCCTTGAAGACTTGCTGACCCAAGTGTAATACCGTCATCTGGATCCACTGCAGTGGCAGTACTTCCTGGGTTGGATGCCGCAAAAGCCTCGTCAACATTTTTTATTCCAGAGCCCCCCGGAGTAGTCACTAATCTATTCTGCGCTAGCAAATTAGCATCAAAAACTTTTGTAAAACCATCTCCAGCATTAATAATAAATGCCTCAATCATGAGTGATTTTTTTGCAATATCAATTTTATCTAGTAGTTGTTCCGCTTCATTGAGCTGTTTTGAGGTTCCTGTAACTATTAATTGATTATTGGGCTTATCGTCAAGAACCGCAATTCCATCTACTATCGTAGTTAAGGTGGAAATAACCGCACTTGATTCTTGATTAAAAATTTTAAATACTTCTGTGACAGTCTCCGCTTCAATTTGATTGTCACCAGAGGTGGTAGCCGAATCTGTTGCGCCGGTAGAACCTTTTCCAAGAGACGCCAAATTATCACGTATCATATTCGTATGAGTAACTTTTTGTTTTTCTAATTCTAAATATTTTGCTTTGGTATGAACACGTAACATTCCTGAATCTTGATCATTTAACATCACCAGGTTATTCATTTCTAATATTGCATAAACGGCGGAACCCCATCTAATACTATCAAAATCAAGAGTGATATTCCCATCTACTTCATCTCCAATAATAATGTTTCTTTTGGCGATACCTGCAAATAACTTAAGCGCAGATCTAATGTTTATTACGTTAAATTTTAACGATACGGGAATGGTCTCTAAGTTTTTAATAGGACGGTTCCAATCTATAATCCTTATAGTGCCTAGAGATTCTTTGTTTGCCTCAACCAAGGGCATTCGTCTATTCGTTTTTTCTTTTTGAGTAATAAAAGCTTGTGAGTCTTTTGCAAATTTTTTCGAAGTTTTGTTAAAATTTTTTGCGGTAGATACTGGATTGATCATGTTAATGTCTTGAACTGGACCCCTGTCTTTTTGATCAATAGTCATTTGGGGTCTTTTTTTTGCGCAAGAAGTCGCAAATAAAAAAATGGGTATTAATAAAAATAATAAATATTTTTTCATTATTTAAATAGGTCCTCTACGTTGGTGCTACTAGGACTGGTAACAGAGGCATCTGTATTAGCAGTTCCTGCTGGGGTTGGTGGTGTGCCAGTTGATGGAGCGGCAGTACCATCCGTACCGGTTCCAGGAACGGCCACATCAGAAATGGGCGTGACAGGTACTTGAGTTGCTGGTGCGTAAGCCACTTGTTGATTGATGGGAGTGTTTATTTGGAAGATAAACTCCTCATAATTTTCTAAAATCTTCATGTCTTTACTTGTAATTTTAACGATACGACCCTTGTTTTTTCCTAAAGAATCTCCTTCTCGTACCATAAACTGCTGTCCATTAACCTCTAGAATAGCCAGGTTTTTAGGATTGATAACATATGTTATTAAACTTCGTTTATCCTCATCTACGATTTGTTGATTTTCAAATGGAGTTACTCGAATTGGTATTTTTATATACTGACCTTTGTCTAATACATCTCCTCTGGATAGATTATTTATTTTTAAGACCTCATTCGCTGTGCGATTAAATTGGTTTGCAATATCTTTGATCGTTTGGATTTTAGTAGTTTTGTAAACATAAAAAGGCAAAAGTAGTTTTTCATTTACTTTAAGCTCGTCGTTTGCAGATAAATTGTTAAAACCTGCAAGATCTCTTACATCAATTTTATACAAGTCTGCAATCATAGTTAAGTTTTGCTGTTTTCTTACCGTATGAATTCTTGCAGGTAAAACTACTTGGGTTCCAAGAATTAATTTGGATCCTGGGACAATTGCATTTGCAATTTTAATTTCTTCAGAAGAATATCCGTAACGGGTAGCTATAGATTCGACGGTATCATTTTGTCTTACTCTATGCGTGGTTGGAATGTTTCCGTAATCTATTTGTTTCGTATTGGCTTGTCGATCAAACACGACTGTCTTTAATCTTCGTGAGGTACTTAGTGCGGTACCTTTTAAAATATATTTATCCAAATCGTAAGAAGACAGTGGTTCTGGGGTTAAAACATTTCCAATAGCTCCCACAGGTGAAACGGAATTGGTTGTTGGTGATGGAGTGACCTCAGTGTTTGCGGCCATATCTGTATTTGTGCTTGGTTTATTATCCTTATTTGGAATTTTTTCTGAAACATCTTTATTGGTCTGGGCAAGCGGTTCACCTCCTAAGCTTCTAGTGAACGGATCTTTATTATTTGCAAAAGTTTGTGCCTGCATAAATAAAATAGAAATACAAAAAATAATAATTTTAAATGTGTTCATCATCTTCTCTTTTTTGGTGCAGCAAGCAATCCTGCATAAATTTTTTCATTATTAAATTTCTCCCCTTCAACTGCCCTCATAACAAGGCTGGCGGTAAATTTTTTAGAAATCATTTCATTGGGAAAAGCTTCTTTATTTTTTCCAGGCTCGCTATATAATCTACCCTTATCAGCCTCTGTAAATCCTACTATATTATCAAGCTTTACGTTTTCAACTGATGGTGAGTTTGAAAAAAGATTCGTCATTTCAATAACTGAAGCATCATCTTTTGAAACGCCTTCAATGATAACTGTTTTCCCATTAGAGATTTTAAAACTAGTAACTCTAATTTTATCAGGGATATTGCTAGCAAGAGATTCGATTAAATGGGCAGAACTTTTTTTGTTTGTGCCAAATGCCTTAACGATGAACACTTTGCTATCTAGCTTGTCTACTTTAGTTCTATATGCAGTAGCAAGCTTTTCTTTATCACTAACCTCACTAAGCACTCCCCTTAAACCTGCTATTTCCGTTGAATTTTCGACTACTTTTAAAATGCCAAAGGGAACTAGGTATCCAAAACCTAACAGCACAATAGCAAAAGATAACTTGTAACAAATTGATGCAAAGGACTTTGCTTTTCTGTTAATTTTAAGTTGATTGGCTCTTGGTACCAAATTAAAACCGTAGATCTCGTGCTCATAGTCAACATCATAGCAATTTACTCTTCGTACGCCTGCTCCAATACAATTAATAATTTTAGATTTATTAGGCAAGGCATCTAAATATTTTTTTGCATCTTCTTCAAAGAGGATACTTTCTTCTGGGTCATAATTTTTAATAACTATCTCGCTTAACTGTTTTTCTAATCCAATAAATAAATTTTTTGTATTGGGCCTGTCAGTAACTACATTAACAAGCGAGATAGGATCTGATTCATACTGTGTTTCAAATTCAATTAATCCTTGTTTAATTTGAGATGCTAGTCGTTCAAAAATTTCATCCCAAAACTCAGTAGTAATATCTTCAATTTCTTCAATAGTATCTAACAACACCTGATCTGCTTCATTAATGTTAATGTCCGTAATAGAAAATCCTTTATTGGATGCAATAGTTAGATAGCTAGCATCTTTTAAATAATTAAAAATCACTACAGGCGTTTCAAAGCTTTCTTTACCTAGTGCGGCAATCATTGCATTCATTTGAGAAGATGGATTCATATCGATAATGACAGGGTTAAGACCCGCCATTCTAAAAATGTTGATATATGCCTCTAGTACTTTTTGTTCTATGGTAAGCAAAATAACACTCATCACTCCGAGCTCCTCATTGGATGAGCTGATATGATAGCTTGTTTCAAACTCTTCTAATGAATCTGGAGTTTCGTCAAATCCCTCCCAAAAACCACCCAATTGCACTGAGTCATGAAGATCTTTTGGGTCCATGATTGGAACTTGCAAATTGTAAGTGGTAACATTGGAAGTCTCTAAAGAGATAGAGACATCTTTTGTTTTTGAATTGACTGAATCTAAAGCATTTTTAACTTGGTCGCTCAGATACGAAGATGCTGTAAAAATATCCTGATCCTCTCCAATTCCTGCAATTTGTTGGTAACTGTAATTTTTAGCTTTCCAGGAGTTTTTTTTATGAACTAGTTCAATTACCTGTATTTCATTATCTTTAAAGGAAATTCCTAATATGTTCTCTTTGCTTAGATTAATCTTTCCTATTTTTTTAAAAATAGGATCTAAATTTTTATTTAATATTTCGTTTATTTTATTAGCCATTGTTAAAACGAATCAACTTCTCGTTGTAATGGGTATAATATGGAAAAATTGTTTATTTTCAACGCTTTTGTTGGTAACCATTGTTGCTCGTAACAAACTAAAAATGTTATTAAACAAAGGTTTTAAAAGAAAATGCTTGAAGAAAAATTAAAGTCCTATCCTAAGCAATATGACTTATCTGATATTCATATTAGATCAAATCAGCCGCTCGCAATAAGGGAAAATGGAGAGATTAAAGTATTTAAAGAAGATATTGTTACTAGAGAAGAGTTGGAAAGTTTTTGGAAAAAAGCTTTAGACAAATCTCAATTTGATTACTTAATTAACAATGGAGACTTAGACTTTGCTATCGTAGTAGATGGCCAAAGATTTCGTGCAAATGGATACTACAGTTCTTACGGACCGAGCATGGTTCTTAGAAAAATTGTAACAGAAATTCCTGATATTAATAAGCTAGGACTGCCTGATGCAGCTCATGCAGCTATTACACACAAAACGGGATTAGTTTTGGTAACGGGTCAGACAGGTTCTGGTAAATCAACTTCTCTTGCGGCTATGATTGACCAAATTAATTCTAATCGAGCAGAAAATATTATTACTATTGAAGATCCTATTGAATTTGTCCACCCTTCTAAACAAAGTATTATTTCTCAAAGAGAGGTGGGGAAAGATACTGGAAGTTTTTCTAGAGCGCTAAAGTCTGCGTTAAGACAAGATCCAGATGTTATTTTGGTGGGTGAGATGAGAGACCTAGAAACCATTTCTTTAGCCTTAACCGCAGCAGAAACAGGACATTTAGTTTTTGGAACATTGCATGCAAGTAATGCCGCTTCAACTATTACTAGGATTCTAGATGTGTTTCCTGCAGCACAAAAACAACAAGCACAAACTATGTTGGCTGGATCTATTCGACTAGTCATGTCGCAACAGCTATTACAAAGAAAAGGTGGGGGAAGAATTGGATGTCATGAAGTTATGACTGGAACAGCTGCCATTAGAAATTTAATTCGTGAAGGAAAAGTAGAGCAAATTCCATCTACTCTTCAAACATCTTTGAAAGATGGAATGTTTACTATGGATAAATGTCTTGAAGGACTTCAGCAAAAAGGTTTGGTAGAATAACTTATTTCAGCTGATCTGGTTGTTCTACAAATCTTTGTTGTGGAAACTCGGCTTTAAATTTTCCAGTTCCTGTACATTTATTAGAAGTTCTAGATCCGCGACCATTATTATATTCAGAAGTGTTTTTAACTGTTAGACCTTCACAATCTAAGTTTAGCTCAACGTCGCCAACAATTTTAACCGTAATTTCCCTAAAACCTATTCCTTTAGCAATGGTATCTGTGCTAAAGTTATTGTATACAAAACTTGCGAGTATAAATGCAGCAAAAGAAACCAAAAAAATTTTTACGTCTTTTTTATTCATCAGGGATAATTCTTATAATTTTAATAAGTTTTGGCAAGACTTCTTATGCCAATATTTATGGAATGGAATGTTCAAATAAAAAAACAGCTATGAGTTTTGTGTATTCTCTAAAAAGAAAAGCTATCATTTTAAGAGAAGAGAATGGTGCTCCTACCAAGGTAAAGTTTGAAATTAAACGAACAACTCCCACTTTTTTTGATTCTAAGGGAGTTTATGAAGATTTAAAAACTACCATCAGTTATGACATGACTAAAAAAGAAGTCACTCTGTTGCAATCTTCTCTTCAGGGGAAAAATATTTTTATGCAATGTTCAGAACCGGCAATATTAAAGAAAGAATAGCTAAAATTTTAAAGTTAGGAGAGTTCCTTGTTCTTTGTGCTGATAGCTAACTTCTTTACAAATTGAGTGAATAAAATGAACTCCCAATCCTCCAGGCTTTATATCTTTTAGATCTCTAGATTTAATTTGCTCTAGAGGAACCTGCGCTCCATAATCTCTTATCATAATAGTTAAATCTATCTTGCTACAACTTAAATCAAAATCAATAGCTTGCGTGATATCCATACTGTAAGCATGGCGAATAATATTTTGCACTGCCTCATCAACAGCCAAAACAATATTTAATTCATCTAATGTATTTAATTTATTTTTTTGGATATAGTTTTTAATATGTTGCCTTGAAATTTTTAAGTTCGACGGGTCAGATAAAATACTAAATTTCATAATTATTTATAATTCTTTTTATTCACCCTGTCTTCGGATGAAATTGGTGCGCTCGAAGGGATTCGAACCCCTAACCTTCTGATTCGTAATCAGACGATCTATCCAGTTGATCTACGAGCGCTC
>Ga0209335_10000713_pt1 | contig 39803 bp, 25 predicted proteins | sample COG_09_FD_184753 | JGI IMG/M metagenome (GOLD analysis project Ga0209335, IMG submission 184753) | Pelagic Microbial community sample from North Sea - COGITO 998_met_09 (SPAdes) (version 2) | ecosystem: Environmental > Aquatic > Marine > Neritic zone/Coastal water | place: Helgoland, sampling...
AGTTGGTCCCTGAACACCAGCTGAGCCATCACTGCCATCACTGCCGGCTGAACCAGTTGTTCCTGTTGATCCCTGGGCACCAGCTGAACCAGTTGATCCAGTTGGTCCTTGTGATCCTGTGCTACCAGTAGAGCCAGTTGGTCCCTGAACACCTGTTGATCCGGTTGTTCCTGTTGTACCTTGTACACCAGTTGGTCCTGTACCCCCACTTGGACCGGTTGAACCTGTCGTACCTTGAACACCTGTTGATCCTGTTGATCCTTGTACACCAGTTGGTCCAGTCGTTCCTTGTGGTCCGCTATCTTTTGCTACCCATGATAAATTTCCCGAACCATCTGTTTGTAATACATTTGTATTATCTCCATCTCCATCGGGTAATGTTAAAATAACATCAGATGTTATACTATTCGGTGCTTTAATTTTAATTGTATTAGTTCCATTATCCGTATTTTCGAAAAAATCAATAAAACCACCACCTGTTGATCCATTTTTAACTTTTAAACCATTTGATCCGTCAACTATTATATCATTTGATACTATTTTGGTAGCAGTCAAAGTGTCACCCGAGAAAGTTAGATCACTATCATCAGATAGTAGTCCGTTTGTACCTGCGAAGACAACTCTGCCCGATGTCAGACTATCGGGAGTAACTGTTTGAGCTCTGAAATCAAAATCACCGATATCTATATTAGAACCCGCGCCTTCTATAATATTTAAATTTTGTTGATTGGATGTTGTTAGTGATCCACCAGCAATATTAAATGTTGATCCTGATCCAATTGTAATATCTGTTCCATCAATTGTTCCACTATTAATATCAACATTTGTTAATACTTGATTACTAAAATCAATAGCACCTGTGGCTGTAAAAGCTCCTATTTTGGTGGCTGTCAAAGTGTCACCTGAGAAAGTTAGATCACTATCATCAGATAAAATACCACTTGCTCCAGAAAAAACAATCCTACCAGATGTTAAACTACTAACAGTAGTATTTCCAGTAATATCTACTCCTGTATTAGTGACACTTAATCTTTCAGTATTATTAATGAAAGTATTTATCTCATTCGCAGTTGAAAATGTGATATATTCTTGATCAATGGCTGTTCCTATTTTTGAAAAACTTGATTTGATGATATTATCACTTAGTTGTAATGTTATATCTCCTGATACACCACTTCCAGCAATACCAGCAGTTCCAGTTATACTAGTTACACCTCCAATGGAAAATTGCGAGAATGATAAATTTGTTGTATTTAAATTGATTGTTCCGGATGTTGTATGGATGAAATTTTTATATCCATTTGTAGTTCCACTTTCAATATACATAAAAGATCCTTGAGATGCTTCACTATTGGAATCAAAATCAGTTGCTCTAGACCAATCTCCCGCAGCACAAACATAGATACCATTTTCAGAAGAATCTGTTTGATCTTTTACTAAAACACGTTTTGTAGCGGTAACACTTATTCCATCAATTGTTTGTGTACCCGATAGTGTTATATTTGTGGTTGTCGCTACTAAGCAAGATTGTTTTGGAGATGTAGCTGATGCGATAGAATTCCAACTTAAATTACCAGAATTATCTGTCATTAAAAATTGATTCGCAGAACCAGTTTGAGAAGGGAAAGTTACTGTATGACTTATTGTATCAGGATGTGACCTTAAACCAATATATTCTTTATCTGTTGTATTGTCGTGTAATCTAAGTTCTGAATTACCATGAATAGAAACATTATTGTTCGCATCAAAAGAAACAATACCACCTGCTTCATTATCTGGATCAGAACTGGATGTATACGTCCGACCATTTAATTTTAAATTACCAACACTTGTCTTACCACCTGTAATTGTTCCACCAACTTCTAAATTACCTGAAATTTCAAGATCACCAGCTGCGGCGGAGGTAAAAAGCCGTTGTTCAAGACCTCCCGTGAGTTCTTCAAGAGTTAATGGCATAGTCATTGTTAATTATGATTAATCTATCAAATATTTTATTTACAATTTTTATTTATAATATTTAGTATAGTAAATTTGCGATGGATATATTGAATGAACTAAGGAATGAATATTTATCTAACAGAAATATAGCCGTGGGATCAATATTAATTATCATATTATCATATTTTGGTTATCAATTTGTGAAAAATAGACCCAAAAATATAGAAAATACAGAAGAAATTGAAATAACTCCGAAAACATCAATTAAAGATAAGAAAATTATAAAAAATGAAATGACAAGTAAAGAAGTAAATGAAATGATAAAAAACGAATTCTCTTTACTTTTCAAAACATTGACAAAAGAAATAAAAAAAACATCGAGAAATGTTTCTTCCTTAAATGTTAAAAATATATTTTCAAATGATATAGAAAAACATAAATTAGTTATCAATTCAAAAAATATTAAACATAATTTAACACATGATACATCAAATTATACAATACATTTTGATACAAGCGATAGCAATGATAGTGGTGGTTATGGACGATTAATAAATGTAATTGGTTTTAGATTATTAAAAGCAACCATCCCATCCCCTCCTTATAATGTCACAAATAATAACAACAAGATTATCTTTAATTTTAATGGAACAGATCATACAATTACACTAACAAACGGATATTATACTGGAACTCAATTAGCGACTGAACTACAAACACAATTAAATTCGCCGGGAGATGTAAGTAGTGTTACTGTTACATTTAACTCAAAAACATACAAATATACAATTTCTCATTCATCAACAAATTTATTTTTTAAATGGGAAGAAAATTATACAACAAATAATAGTCATTCATATAAAATATTCGGTTTTAGAAAAATAGATGGATCGGCATCAACAGAAGTTATCTCAGATTTTGCTTCAGATTTATATATACATTTTGTTGATCTTGTAATACCCGAAATTCCCCACATTGCTTGTAAGAAGAATCCAAGTGGTAAAAATCTTGTTGAAAGAATACCGATATATATGACAGATGTAGGTTCAGGATCTCCACAAAGTATTTTATTTTTTAATAGTCATCCAACAGAATTAATGTCTCAGATTTATTTTTATCCAATATCATTAAATAAATTAACGATTGAACTTTATGACGATTCAACCGATCAATTATTTCAAGGTGAAAATTTGGATAACTCGTTTGAATTTGAGATAACAATTCTTAAAAATTCAAAATTAATGAATTAATTTCTCTTTTTTACGTAAAATACAGTAAAAATATAAAATATAATTCCAATTGCGATTATCATTGATTCTTTAGGACATTTAAGGTTGATTTTTAATAATTTGCTTATTTGATTAATAACAAGACAATGTGCTTCTCTTGGAAATAATCCCCAAAAAAGTGAATTTGCGATTAAAAATGTTAAGATTAATTTTTTAGTTTCCATTTAATAACTCTCAATATTTTTTATTTTATATTAATATATATAATGTATAAGATCTTATTTTTAATTATATTAGCATTAATAATATTTAACAAAAGTAATGTAGAAGGGTTTAATAGTGGAAAATGTGATATTAATGAAGAAAAATTTAGAAAATTAGAAGAACAAATTAAAACATCTAGCGAAAAATCGGTAGTTGTTAATAATAATTGCGATGAAAATAAAAGAAGAAGAGATTCACCTACTCCTAAAGATAATTCAACTGGTTTGGTCAATAAAATGTTAGAACAAAAAATGGATGAAGTAAAAAAGAAAGAAGAAGAATATGATAGTAAATTATCCGAGCTAGATACAAAATTTAAACAAATGGAAGATGAAAAACTAAAGCAAATAGAAAAAGAAAAAAAAGAAGACGATGATGATGATGATGATGATGATGATGATGATGATGATGATGATGATTATGGTAATAAGTTTTTGGAAATTGTTGAAAGAATAGCAGATCCAAATAAATCAAATAATTTAATTAATAATATTATCTTTGTTTTAGGCGGAATTTTCGCTGTCATAGCTTTATACTATTTTGTTGTTTTGATTTATGATATTTTAAAGAGAAAACCAGGGGATGATATTGAATTAATTAATTTATCATATGAAGGTGCTAAAAAAGCAGTTATGATGAATAAATTAAAGAAGAAATATAAAATTAAAGATGTTGATATATTCAGCTAAACTACTTAAAAATTATATAAAATAGGTATTGGTGTGATGAAATTATCAGATCTAATTGATCAAAGTTAGTGTTTTCTCATGCTTACTTACAAAATAGTTTTTCCCATTTTTCTTACAGCAAATTTGGAATGTTTTTTCTGATATTTTCATAACTTCTCCAGTTTCTTCTTCAAAACCACCCCCGATTCTCCTTTCCCATTTAACTTTGGAACCAACTTTAATTACATTTTTTTCTGATTTTTCTTCTTCTTGTTCTTCTGAACTGGAAGAATCTTCAGCTAATCTTTCTTCTTGAATATCAGGAGGTATTGTTTCTTTAAGTTTTGAGATCAATACTTTTATTTTTCTACCTTTATTATCTCTAATAATTGCTTTTTTATCTTCAATTTCTAGAATTTCACCAGTAAGTTCTCCATCTTTTTTATTCAACCATCTTACATTTTTACCTACAAATAATTTATCTTTTGTAAGTATGTCAAATCCAACACCAGCCGCATCTTCTTGAGAAGAAGTTAAAACGTTAAAAGTATCAATTGAGAGATAAACTTTAATATGTGATAAATTATCTTCATCTTCTCTTTCTGTAATACGGTAATTTCCATTGATATTTGATAATCCGCTCTTTTTCCAATTATTGCTTTTCTTTTCTTCAGATGCTTTTTCCCATTTAAGATTCTCTTTATTTTTCCGTTTTCTAAGATCATCCATTTTTTCTTCCATTGTTAAACTTTCTAAATCAATCACAGGATGTTCTGATTTAGTAACTTCTATCTTATTTTCCTCTAATCTGTATTTTAAAGATTCATCTTCACCACCCCATCCCCAATAGTGATTTGGATACCCATTACAAGATTCAAAATCATTTGAATTAAATGAAATAACTCCTCCTAAAAAGTCTTTATTTTTATCTTCTGTATTGTATCTAGTTCCCAAATTTGCCAAATGTATTGGATTCTCAGGATATTTCAAATAATCATCTATTAACATTTGACTTGGTAGTAGGTCAATATCGGAAAGGACAAAATATGGATTTTTATCTTGTTTGCTTTCTTCATTTGCGATTACATAACCAATATTTTTGATCATTCCAAGATTGAATTTTGCCATTTTTGAATTTGGTTGTCTTAATTTTTCATTTATTATATCATAATCATCTCTTTCACCCTCTTGTTCAATAATATACAAATGATATTTGATCTTATTTTTAAAGATAGCATGGATTTGCTTTTTGAATACTTCTAATTGTTGTTTTCTGGTTCCATCGCCGGGATCTCTGTATGCTGCTATGATATTCAATGTATTTTCAATCATTTTATACGACGGTGCTTTTCTATGTAAACTTAGATCTGATATCAAACTTTGGAAATAATTGTAAGTTCCTTCTTTTGATAAATATTTCTTATAAAATTCAATGGCATTTTTAGCGATTTGAGTACATTCTTCTTCGTGATTAATACACCAATTGATTTTTTCTTCTAAATTACTTAGATCTTTATTAACAAGAACATAATGTTCATCTTCTTTTAATTTATCTTGGAACCATAATGTATAGGGTGAATCTACGAGTAAAATTACAGAACCCATTCTTAACTCATTTCCTAAACGGAAAGCTTTTACATGACCATCAATATTAAGGATATATTTATGTTGTGATTGTTCTTCTAATGGCATAAAGTTTGGTGGTGGTTTATTCATTTGTCTTTTAGGGATCTTGAAATTAAAACTTTCTGTATTAATTTCATCTAATTGACCATCATATATCTTAGGCTTACGGTTCCATCCTGTTAGCTTAGCATCTAATATATTTTTACCTTCTTTCATCCAACTATGAGATAATTCAGCTGCTTTCAATCTCATATTTGTATCACTTGTAATGCCACAACCAGTCGCGGAACCTCTGAAAACACAAATTGGTTTCTTTTTAGAGAAATCTAATTCAAAACTTACATCTTTAATATAAGGATTCTTACAACTATCAGGATAAATATTTGTTGTGATTCGTAACATATCATCTTCTGTTGGGGCCATTAAATCATGATATCCAGTATTACCACATTGTGACAAAATAGGTGTAAATGTCTTGTGAATATATTTTTCTTCAAGTATTTTATCAGGATAAATTTGTTCATAAGGTTCTTGATAATCTTTTTTCAATATTGGGAAATCCCTTGGATTAAAGAAGAAATCTAAATTAATCTTTACACCTTTTTCTTGTAAATGATCACAAAATCCAATCATAAAATATTTTAATGGAACAATTGTTTTATCTCCTTCCTGAATGAAATTTTGATATTTATATTTAAGATTATCTGTCCTCAAGATACAATTATTCGCATACCACCTTGATGGATCTGTTAAATTATATCTTTTGTTTGCGATTTGTTTGACCAATTTTGGATTTGATTCTTTTAATGTTTCTGACCAATCATTGATATAATCCGCATTACTAAATGGTAAAAAGACATCTAATTTACTATCTTTAATTGAAATATAAATACCTTTCTTAAGTTTCTCAAACATATATGTAAATGTATTGTAAGTATTATCAATATTGTATCCATTAAAGATAGGATATTTATTTTCATCTCCTCCTTTTTGCTTAGGATATTTCAATAACCTCCCTTTTAAAAGACCAAATTTCTCAAATTGTATTTTATCACCAGCATGGAAATAGATCTGAATAAATGTATCATACTTAGGATTGGTGCTTATTTTTTTGAGATATTGATAATATTTTTTAGGATCTTTTATTTTTTCAAGATCTCTCCATGTAATTGATTTTTCACATTCATTTATTTCATCTTTTTCATATTTATCATCTCTTTTTCTAAATTTGTCTATATCAGTTAATTCATCTAAATAATCATCCTTTTTTTCATCATCTGAACCATCTTCATAAGAAATATCTTCTTGTTCTGTATCACTTAATGATTCATCAAATAATTCTGAATTAATGGGTCCATCATCATATTCTTCTTCCTCCTCTTGTTCAATATCAGATTCAATTTCTTCTTCTTGTTCATCCACCTCTTTTAATTCTTTTCTTAGTTCCATGAGTATTTTCCCGTGATGATTTTGCTCATCTTTCTTGTCCACACCCCAGAAACCATCTACTCTAGGTCCTTTATGTATTAACATCGCATTTTCGGTGTCTATTAATTTTTCAAGCATTTCAGGATTCGCCAAATAATATGCTTTTGTACATTTTCTCATTATTTCAACACGTTTTTCATCCCAATCTTCTCTTAATTTATAGTTATTTTTCTTGAAGTTATTTTTACCACCTAATTTCTTCGCCTCGCTGGGTGTTAAATTCTTATCTGTAAATATTTCATGATATTCTTCTTTTAGATCACTATCTTCTGATATTTTTTGAGAATGGAATGCGTGCTCAACAGTTGGATAAGTATAACCTTCATATTCAAATGGATTTGCTTTATTGAATGTTGATAACCATTTGTTTAGTTTCGATCGGCTGAAATAATTAATCATTTCCATTTCTATATCTTCGTCTACTTCCTCTACTTTTTCTTTCTTCTCTACTTTTTCTTTCTTCTCTACTTTCTCTTTTTTATTTACTTTCTTTTTTTTCAAATTTATTCCTTCGAAATTATTATTTTCAATCATAGATTTACCAGGCTTTACAACCAAATAATGATTTACATTTGAAATAATCTCATTTATCTCAGAATATTCATTTTTTAATTCTTCATTAAGTGTAATATATTCCCTTCTTAATTCTCTTATTTTTACATTAATTACTTCTTTTTTGATCTGTTTTAAAAGACTTTTCATTCGTTTTGTTTTTTTAACTCTATTATCGTAAAATTCTTGAATTTTCTTTTCTTTCCATTTCATATTATTTTCATAATTTAATTCTTCTAAATTTTTAATTGCTTCTTTTACTCCTTTTGTTTCTTCTGGGAGATAAACCCCAAGTTTTTCATCAGTTGTATCAATGTGATTTTTTATTTCATCATAATTATATGTTTGACTTATAATCTTCTTTAATTTATCAATTTCTTTATCATATTCAAGTGTTTCTGAAATAGTAATCACTATTTGATTTCCGCAATTATTAGAGCCACCACAGCTAAAAACTAATTTATTTGGGCTTTCTTTAAAGATCTTTGCTTCAGTACAATTTGTACAAGATTCATATTTTTCTTTTTTTGATAAAAATTTAATTTTTTCATCATAAAAAGTTTGAATATCTTCTAAATATTTCTCTTCCATATTAATTATAACTATTATAAAAAAAAACAAGATTAAATTAATTCGGTTTGATGGTATATTCTATTTACTTTTTCTTCATACTTTTTACGATTAATCCCTTTACTTTCTTTCCTTTGAATTAAAAAAATAACTCCACCAATAAGAGCTATGACACATATAATATTGAAATAAAAAGGTGTATGGTCTCTTTCAATGACAACTGATTTTGGTTTTGGGATGATTGGTTGCTTTTTTTTAAAAATTTTGTTTAATTCAACAAGATTTGGTTCCATAATACTATTTATCCAAAATTTTTATCTTCTTCAAACAAAATCATCCTCTCTTACAGATAAATATACATATGATAACATCGCAATTGCTAATGGAGCTAACCACAATGGTAATATGGTTTTAAAAGGACCCGTTCCAAAATCTTTTATCTTTCCATCTTTCTGAAACATAATTGGTAGTTTTAATCGGTATAAAACCCCCATGCTTATAATGAATATTAATAAAACCATTTGAAATTTCCTATCAATCTCAATTAACATTTATATAATAGTAAAATAAAATTATCTTTATTCTTCAACAAATATCCATTCGCTCATTTCTAAAGGATTAATTTTAATAAAAGTTTCGGTATCTATTTTTTTGATAACATAATGATCATACGAATCTATAAAATTTGTCAAACTTCCAAATACAGTTTTTATGAAATTATTAATGTTTTTCTTTTTATTATTATTCAAGAAATCAATATTTTTGGTTCTATTATTTAATAAAAAAAGCAGTTCTTCTATTTCAATGGAATTATCAATTTTTTCTAACAAGATTTGATCAATTAAATTGTAAATCAAGTTTGAACCTTTTTCTTTTGAAATATTCCATTTGTAATTTTTGTGAACCATTTTACTATTTATTATATTTTCCCAAAAAATGAATAATTTTACTATTAAAATAATTTGATATTTTTAAAATATTACTCAAATTTTTAACATACTTTCTAAAAGAAAAAAAACTATATGTTATATTATATCAAATAAGTATGAATGTAAAAAGAATTGTAACAGTTGTATTAATATGTTGTTGTTGTTGTTCTATTCTTGCTGGTGTGGGAGGTACAGCTGCGAATTATTATCAAAAAGATTTAGAAAAAGCAGCTAAAAAACCTGTTAAAGAAGTTACAAAAAATGTTGATGCTATTCAAGCAAGCTTGCCAAAACCAGTTGTAGCTCCTCCACCAGTTGTCGTCGCAGCAAGTATTGTAGAAGATAAAGTAGAAGAAGTAGAAGATGATTCTAATGATGATTCTAATGATGATTCTAATGATGATTTTAATGATGATTCTAATGATGATTCTAATGATGATTATTCAGAAGGTGATATGGGAAAATGTAATGGTTATGATGAAAATAAAAGTTCCAGTTTTAAAAGAAATCTAAAAGAGTGGAGAAATTTAGCATACATTAGTAAAATGAATGAGAGAAGTTTTATTCCCTCCTCAAAAAAACCAAATCAAAGGACAACAAATGAAAAATATTTTTTTGGATCAATTCCTAAAAAATTTAAGACTTCATATATTAATGATGAGGGTAAATGGAAACATACTTGTAAATGTGGTAATAAAGATGATTGTGAATCAGCTGACGATAGAGATACCTGTCAAGTGATGAACCCATTTACAAATTGTAAATGTGCATTTGGACAATATTATGATGTTTCTGAAAAAAAATGTAAACAAATTGAAAAAGGATGCGAGAATAAAGCTTTTAATTCATCTCATAAAGGTTCATTTTATAATTTTTATCATCCATTATGTAATTTTAAACATATGTCGGGTTATGCCGGGTCTGATGAAAAAACAGAAAGTAATTGTTGTTTATCTTGTGATCACAAACTTAAATTGATTAAACAAGGCGAACGAGAAAAACCTCATATTGATTATGTTCCAGATTATGCGCAAAATTCGGGTATTGATAATGAAGGAGAAGATCTATTAAAGAAAGATAAAGATTCAACCGGTTTTAACTCTCGTCCGAAATTTTTTTATCCTTTATTTAATACTGATGGAGGCGATGGCGATGAGTACGGTACATCTAAAGGTGTTTCAGAAGGAGCATTACTACTAACTGATAAGGGCAATGCGCATTTTGGGGATCCAGAGAATCCGAATCAGTCACAGGCACCCGGTTTGGGAGTGTGTGAAGGATCTACCGCTTGTGGATCACCTGGAGACGAGTCATTTAGTATAGGTTATACAAACATTAAAAAAAATTTATTTAATTGTATTAGAACATCGCGAAAAAATATGTATGTTTCGGGGGGACATAACTGGGGTAAACACCCCGACTGGGGTGCGAATGGGTCCGTCGCTGAAAACGCCGCATTTAAAGAAGCTTCCTCTTTTGGTTGGGAAAAAGACGGGAGAGGTTGGGCCCCCAAAGATGAAATTGACAAAATTTATGATGCAGAAGGACACTTTACAAACCCAGCGAAAAATAGCAATAATCAAATGTGTAATCACACTGAAAGAGTTGAAGAAGAAAGTTCCTTTATGGGAGTAGATTATGATGATGAAAAAGACCAGGTTGCAGCAATTAAACAAGAATGCGATGCTTCAAGATTTAATTTCAGAGGTAAAGAATATACTTGTGGTGGACACGAATGGTCTTGTAAAGGAGATAATTATACACATGGATGTGCTACTTGTAGTAGTGTCGCCGGTCAAGGCACTCCAACTACGACGGGATTTAAAGGTGTTCCCGTTAGTTTTTTAAAAAGATAATTTATCTAATTTTTTTTTATTATAATATTTATATATGAATACCGAAAAGAAATTTATTTTGTTCATATTAATAATTAGTTTAACATATTTTATTTGTGAAAAACAAAATAATATTGTTGAAGGTTTAACAAACAACCAATGTACTATGTTAGGAAAAATACCCGTATTAGGTGGTTTCCTTAAATCATTCCTTTGTCCGATAAAACCTTGTAATGCGAATGATAATAATCCAACAACTCAAGAATGTCTTTGTAATGAAATTACAGTTCAGCCTGGTAAATACTGTTATACAGATAAAGGTAAAACTGATGTAAGAGATACTTTTAGAGATCCTTGTGAAGAAATTGATTGTGGTGTAAATAGTGAAGGATGTCAAAATGGTATTTGTGAATGTAAAGATGGTTTTGAGGGAGAAAAATGTGAAAATGAAAAAGAAAGATGTTCTGATGAAATTTGTAATAATGGAACGGTAGAACCTGGTTTTGTATCAGATGGCTGTGAATGTAAGTGTTCAAATGGATGGGAAAATGAAGAAGGTTGGGAACAAGATCAAAGTAAGATTTGCTCTAAAAGAGTAAGATCATCATTGAAAAATTCCCCATGTATTACAAATGGCCTTTGTTCTAAAGTAGGTCCTGATGATAGTGATTATATCTGTAATGTGGGATATTATCTAAATAATAAAGATTGCGAAAAATGTCCCGATAAATCTACAAATCAAAGTAAAGAAAATATATCAACAATCGGATCTTTAACAGTTAAAGATTGTGTTTGTGATAATCCTGGCGATTATATGGGAACTGACAATGAAGGAAAAAGTATTTGTACAAAATGTCCAGGTATTGGAAAAATAAGAGGTATTAAAAATACAGGAGATCCTTTAGAAGATTGTATATGTGACAAAGAAAATGGATACTTGGATAAGGGTGATGGAAGTTGTGTTAAATGTCCTGGATCAGCACAGATTGAACTTTCTGGATCTCTAACCGATGCATTTAAATGGGACCCCGTAAAGGGTTTCTGTGGATGTGATACTCCAAATTACGTTCCGTTCACAAAAGATGGAGTGAATACATGTATTTCAAATCCAGCTTGTATGGTTAATCCTGAAATGGGTCCAACCTCAAATAAAGATTTACCATTTGATAAATCTAATAAATGTAACGGTGAAACAGTCAAAAAACAATTAAAAGAATTAGCAGAAAAAGATTTATCAATTGAAATTCTCAAAGATGATGAAATGCTTGAAAAATATATGAAAACAATTAAATGTGACCATACAAATAGTAGTTGTATTTGTCCAGATGGTGTTAGCGATAAAGCTGATGGATTATTTAATGAAAAATGTCACGGATGTAAAGATGGTAAAGTTTTAAAACATTCAAAATCTCACGATGGAACAAGAGAAATAGATAATTTTACGTGTGTTATAAACCCTTGTATTTACTCCAAAGGTGGAGAAGAACTAAAGAAAGTATCTGGTCTAGGGTGTTTTGATTCTTTTGATTTTGGTCAAACAGCTGGATCAAGACAAGTTGATAAATTAGATTCAAAATCTGTTATTTCAATTAATGATAATGATAATTTTGTATTTTATAATATCAAAGGAGAAAAATCAACCGATCTTTCTAAATTAAGCGAAGTATGTCCATCTGGAAATAAATGTGGTGCGGAAATAGTAAAGGGTGTTGGAGAGTCTGAAGAACCATGGAAAAAAGAAAATCCCTGCTGGCCACTTAATGAACAAAAAGAAGGCGCGAAACAATGGTGGAAATTTGTTGATGGTAAATGTGTTTGTACAGTTCCTAAGAAATACAGAATTAAAGATAAAGACGGATATCAAAAATGTATTCCAAGTAGCTGTTGGGATTTTTCTGATCCTAAAAAACCTAAATCAGTTTGTAAAGTTAATAATGATCTAAACAAACCAAGTAAAGAAATACAACAAATGAATGGTGATCCTCCTGGATGTATTACAACAGCTGTTGGACCCGAATGTCAATGTAAAAAAGGATTTTATAATGCAGAACCAACACAGAAGGAACCGATCGCTCAATGTACCGTAAAGACTATGTGTGAAAATAATGCGGAAGAGAATTCTCCCGAAGAAGGAGAAAAATATAAAGACGGACATTGGAGAAAAGAAGAATTAGATGCTTGGTTGAAAGCACCCGGTGGAACTGGAATAATGCAAAACAAAGAACCAGTCACTGGTAAAGCAAGAGTTATTAAAGAGGATAGTGTTTTAGATATTAATAATGAAGATTCAGTTGCTCTTAGTGATTGGCCTAAAGATAATAATGTTGATGTTAATTTCGTTGTTGCTTGGTCACCAAAAAGGACGAAGTTGCCTTCACCAACAAAAACAAACGCATCTGGTCCACAAGCCCTCTACACCCAGCAGACCGGTGATCCAACACACCCTAAAGATCATCATCCAATTTTCAATCTTCCAAATGGAATTAGTGATGCCGATTATGTAAAAAAAACAAATGAAGAAATTTTTTACACACCCGAAATGGATAAAATTTATAAAACATCGTATTTAGATCATAAAGGAAATTGGATACATAAATGTGATTGTAGCGCAGGTGGTGAGATCGGGTTGAATCCATTAACAAATTGTAAATGTAAGTTTGATGAATATTTAGATTTAGAAACAAATGCTTGTATTAGCTTTAAAGATGCGGGTTTAATGGAAAAAATTAATTGTTCAGAAAGAGGTAATAATTCTAACTGGAATAAAGCAAATGTTGGAGACTTTTTCAACCTTTACAATCCCAAATGTATTATGAAAGGGAAAGGTGGATATATATCAGAAAAAGGTAATGATCTTAAAGAAAAATGTTGTTTATCTTGTGCTAGCAAATTTTATGAAGATTCGGCTTTAAAAGATCCAAAATTATTCGCGAGTCCACCCGCATCTGGTTTTGTTGGAAGAGATAAAGCTTGGAATAATGCGTATTGTAAAAATAAAGATAAAGGTGGCGATAAATGGGGTAAAAAAGACCAAACATCCATTAATTGTCCTGTCAATAAAGATTTAGATATTAATGACTTTCCAACGCAAATTGAATCACTTTTACCAACTTCAAATACATCTCATTATTACGCTGATAACGGTCAAAATAAAGGCAGTGTTCCACCTTATATGAGACAAATGATGGCATTAGGAACAAATACACGACCACCTGTATGGGCTATGGGTACAGATTTAGATACGACAACTGACAAAACCGAAAACCTAACATACAGGACGACAACAGATCATTATGGTACCTTATTTAAAATACCATTATCAGAATCATCTTACCGTCAATCAACTGTAGACGCAAGAAATGCGAAAGATTATTCTGAGATGTTTAAAGAAAATGTCTTTTACTGTAAAAGGACAAATAAAACACATGACGGGAAATGGGGAGATGAACCGGTACAACTACATAATTCTTATTGGGATAAAGGAGATAGACAAAGAAGCGCCGCTAATGCTAGTGGAGAGCCAAAAATTGCTGGTGGAACAGCCACAACCACATACGATGGTTCAAGGAATGATGATTTATATAGAAATGATTTTTATTCATTTGACCCAGAATACAAACCGGAATTTACTTATCCAGTTCGCGGTGGTGGTGGTATCGGTCAATGGATTGATGGAATCTCTACAAATCAAGAATTTTCAAAACAACCAAATGATCACGATGGACCTAATAATATGTTAATAACAGAAGATAATTTTGGGGAAGTAATTGCGAATCAACAGCAACATCCATTAATGGCACCATTACATGGTTCAAATATAGGTGTTAAACGACACCAATATTCACCAGGCCTCCCAAATATCGCTACAGGAACTGGTTTTTCTCCAAATTTTGCCGGAAGACAAATGTATTATCATTGGGCGATGCCTTGGCTAGAAAGTGATCCTGAAGCTGGAGAAAAGACAACCGCCGCCCACAAGAAGCTGACTGGTTCAGCCGAAAAAGGAGATCAAGCATATACGTATATGGGTGACAGGGGCGAGGACGATCAGGGCTCACGGCCCAAGAATACAAACGAAGATTTTATGAATAGAAGAAATCCCAATGCTGATCCTATTACACCGAAGAAGGGTAATAAAGGCTGGACAGACAAGGCCCTTGTTGGAAAAGCGGTTCGCACCCCAAATCAACATCCCACGTGTGCTTTTTCACACGACGGTTGTCAAGGTTTCTGGGATCAGGGGAAGACCGCACAACACCACTCAGGTATATTTCAAGCTGGTTCGCCAGATGATAAAAATATAGGAGCGCCTTCTGGACCCACTGGATCACCCCAATTAAAAGGTGTTTGGGTAAAACGACATGATACTTATCAGAAAAACTGTGCAACCGTATCGGAACCTGGAAATAGTGCAAAGCAGTCTGGTGGTCAAAATGGCGAGACGAACAATTCTCGCGATCGGAGGATAGCTAATTATGATAAAGCAAATATTGGTCTTCCTCATTATCAAACAAACATAAATCTTAGTATGAAAAATTATAAAGGTACAACCGAACTTAGAGCTGAATGTCTCGGTAAACCCCAAGCACCTCCGGGTGGAAGCCCCTGTATTGACGAGAAAGGCGAGAACGCCAATAACATCGGCTTCGCGGAGAGTATTCCTGGAGCTCCGCGGGCCACGGCCAATGATTTATGTCGTGATGATGATGTATTGTATGGTGCCGAAACAAGGTATGGCGTCGGGGAGGGGGACCCGATGAAGGGATACACTGACTTTGGACAGATCGGTGCCAGGTCACCCGTCAATTTCCAGGCTTATCAGGACGGCCGCCATCAAAATTGGGATTGGGGATTAGCTGAAGATCTCTGGTCGAACAAGGATTATCCTTATAATTGGGGCAATGACAAAAATGCTTTTATTATAGGACTTTATGGTTCAGGCCACGATCCAAAATATAATGCTTCGAAAGCATTTAGGTATTTTGAAGACGCAGTCGGTGGGAAGTCTGATCTACCGGCAACGGGAAGGGTATGTATAGGTAATGATGCACTTTATGGAACCGGGGGAGGCTTGGCCTTTCGGACAGACGCCCTGCTCAAACCAAAAATGGTGGGTGGAACGTGGCCTGGGCGAGTGTGTATGAATATGAACAAATCCAACGGGGTCGCCTGGAGGAACTGGATTAACAACACCAGCAGCCACCTTAGCCCATCGAAGTGTAGTGCTTGGATCAATCACCACTGTCCACATGCTTGGGAAACAGTCTATCAAGAAGAAAAGAAGAAAGGAAACTCTGATATGTTATCTAAAACCGCAGCAGATAGTTGGTGTAACATAATTCCAGGTTGTATGATGCATACACCTTCTCCAAGAGGGATCTCTTTTAATAAGGTAGAGTTGGACGGCAGCAAAGCAGCAAAACACCTTACAAGAGGTACCCCAGGATATTCGCAGAGCGCTCCTCCACTACATCACACAATCGCAAATAAAACCGTTTATTCAAACAACCGCGGCACAGCTAAACACAGTGGACACAATACGGTTCCAATAAATTTTGGGGCAGCAAATAAATACGGTTCGCTAATTCCCGGAAGATCAAGACCTTCCGATAATGCTTTCAATACAAAAGGCAAAACAAGATTTACCCGTGACTGGTGGGATCGCGCTGCCCATGGAGGACACACCACCAACGGATTCACAAAGACAGCTAAATACGCTGAATTTCACGAAAGTGCCGATAAGTGGGCTTGTAAACCAGGGAAAGGGTGTACTGGGAAGTTTCGACCTATTTCAACTCAGGGAGTGAGTATGCACCCTTGGTTTCGTGTAGATTTAGTGACGAAAAAGAAACAAGAATTTCCAGCGTGGGGTAATAACAAGATAGTTCCAGACTCGTCTAGGGTTTATAAGTGGCACAAAGGTACTAGGTTTGGTCCCGGAGGCCAGCGCCAAGCGAAAAGAAAGTTTGATACTTGGAGAAGATCAATCCGTTCATTTAGTAGAAGTCCACATGATTGTCCTATTAGTCCATATGTTTATGATGATCCCGAAGCAAAAACGCGCGCGATGGGTGCAGCGAAGTACATAAAACCGACTGCTGCTACTTCGGCATATTCGTATAGTCCTAATATAGGTTATGATCGAGATTTGCCTAGCTGGTCGTCGGAATCAAAATCTCCATTAGGTACAAGATTAAAAGAGGATATAAGAGCATCATTTACACCAGAACCAGGACAAGGTACCGGTAAAGTTCCCAGAGATAAATGGCACGTTGTAACTCATATTAATCAAGCAGAATACAAAGAGTCGGGGTATTTAGATACTGGTATGCCAAATGGTAATTGTTACCTTAGAGGTGAGGGGGCATATGGAGATGCGGGTAGAGAGGGTATGGGTCTCTGTAGAAGGATGACAAAAGATGGACCTGTAAAAATGTCTTGTTGTGATAGTAATTTTACGGCAGGGTCGAACAAGGGCCTAGCTTTGGGTTCGGAGATTGGCAGCCACAATGATCTTTTTGTACATGGTAATATGAATTGTCAAGTAAGTCCTTTCTACCGAACAAATCCAGATCCGCAATATTTCAAAAAAGGAATGTTATATGATAGTGATTCTTCTAAATCAGCAATTATATCCTCTTCCGGAATAAATTCCAGCAAAAATATTTCTTTCCCGGACAATGATGTTTACCCAAGTGATCGAGCGACTGGTAAAACGAAACCATGGAATAAGTAAATCCTTACATATACATATGTTCGGGTGGTTTATCTGAATCTTCTTTTTTTAACAACAAATTATCAATCATTTCATTTGTTATCTTCATTGGAAAACTAAAATTCTCGATTGTAAAATTTAGGTTAACCTTTTTATCACTATTAGTTGATGATAAATAATATATATTTATTTTTGATATAATCGTTTCAAATGATCTCTTCAAATTTCTAACACCTTCTTCTTTATTTGTATGTTTCTCAATTATATATAATATAGTTTCATCACTAAATACAATATCATCTTTTGAAAACAAGAATGTTTCATACAATTCGGGTAATAGATAATTTCTAGAAATTGATATTTTATCATTTGGTTTAAATCCTTTCGTATTTATTACATACATCCTATCTTTAAGAATACGATCAATTTTACTTTCATCATTAAATGAGAATATAAATAATGCCTTTGATAAATCAAAATGAACACCCGGAAAATAATTATCTTGAAATAAACTATTTTGTGATGGATCTGTTAAATGTGTTAATAAATGTATAATTTCATCTCCCTTAAATGTCTCACTCACCTTATCTAATTCATCAAAATAGATAACTGGATTCATACATTTTGAACTAATCAATATATCAATTATCCTCCCCCAATGTGATCCTTCATAAGTATATGAATGTCCATCAAAATATGAAGAATCTGATGCTCCACCAAGTGCTATAAAAGCAAATGGCCTATTAATCGCCTTTGAAATTCCCTCCTTCACCAAAGTTGTTTTACCATTCCCCATCGGTCCTTGAAGGGCTAATACATTACCCTGGGATCCTGGATTTTTAATCCATTTACCAATTACCTGTAATATATGGGTTTTCGCATCTTCATGACCATAAATCGCATTATCTAATGTGTCATATGTTTTTTGTAAATATTCCCTCTTTTCTTCAAATGTATTTTTATTATCAATTGGCAAATTTACATACTCTCCAAATGGAATATTTATTAAACCATTGATCCATTTATCCATCTTACAATATTCTCCCGTAGAAACATCCATATCATTTAACTTATTAATATTTGTAATCGCAATTGATTTAGTATTCATATCCATCGCAGAATTTAACACCTTGAATTTTAATGGAATATTTGATTTTGTGATCTGATTTATATCTTCAATATTCTTAATATATTCCTCCTTTTTCTCTTTTTCTAAACCATGAAAATAATCATATTCTTCATCTTCGTGAAAATCATTTTCAGTTAAATCCACAAATTTCTCATCCAAATCATCGTATTCTTCATCTGAATCATCCGATTCCAAATCAACATTTTCCTCTTCATTATTTTCATCTATTTCATAATCATTATCATCTGTTTCTTCTTCAAAATCAATCTCATTAATAGTAATCTTTATGTTTGTATCTTCTTCTAAATTCTCTTCATCTTCATCTTCATCTTCATCTTCATCTTCTTCATTTTCTTCTTTCTCCTCTTTTTCTTCTTTCAATTCTTCAAATATCTTTTTCATCTTTTTTGATTTTTTTGCTTTTTTGGGCTGAATTTTATCAAACGCACTCATAAATATATAAGATAAAAGTATTTCTTGTAACTTTGTATCAGGTTTACTAGGTTTACTAGGCTTGCTATTTTTCTTTTTTTTCATTGACACATTTTGAACGGGTGATTTTATCTTGTTTCCATATCTAAGTCGGTCAAGTTCTTTTTGAAACATTCCTTGATCAAAATCTTCTTCACATTCATAATTAATAAAATCTTTCAAGTTTCCATTTTCATCTAGTTCATCATAATTATCTTCTGGAACAATATCTTCTTCTTCCATTTTCTTTTTCATTGAACGTGTTATCATATTATGTTCTGATGTATCCATTATTATTTAGATTGTATTATTTTTTTTTAAATAGTAGTCAAATTTTTTATAATTTTAATACAAATTTGAAAAGATATTAAAAAAAAGATAATAGTTAATATATAATGAACAAAGATTATATTGAGCCAGAAACAAACAATGTTGTTGGAGTTCAATTTAGTATTATGAGTCCCGATGAAATTAGAAAACGTTCAGTAGTTGAAGTAACACGTCATGAAACATATGATAAAGATACTCCAGTTATTAAAGGTTTATTTGATATCCGTATGGGTACAACTGAAATGGGTAAAGTATGTGGAACTTGTGGCCAAAATAATATGAACTGTCCAGGTCACTTTGGACACTGTGAATTAGCAAGACCCATTTATCACTACCAATTTATTTCTTTAATTCAGAAAATTCTAAAATGTACCTGTATTCAATGTTCAAAACTTTTGATCAACAAAGAATCAGCTACTGTCAAAAATCTTATGAAGAAATCAAATAAACATCGGTGGAATGAAATTTATAATCTTTCACAAAAAATAACTCGTTGTGGACAAGAAACCGATGATGGTTGCGGTGCAAAACAACCAGATAAACTTAAGCTTGAAGGAATGGATGGTATCTATGCTGTTTGGTCTAAACTTGATGTTGATAAATCTGTCAAAACTCAACTTCTTCAAACCGAAAAAGTTAGAGAGATTTTTGAAAGAATGACCGATGAAGATATTAACATCATTGGATTCTCAGAACATTGGTGCCGTCCCGAATGGCTAATCTGCTCTGTATTTCCTATCCCTCCACCAGCTGTCCGTCCCTCTGTAAAGCAGGATGATTCACAAAGGATGGATGATGATTTAACCCATAAATTATGTGATATTATCAAATCAAATAACACTCTTAAACAAAAAATAGAAAGCAATAGTCGGGCTGAAGTTATTAATGACTGGACAAAAGTACTACAATATCATACAGCAACTCTTGTTGATAATGAACTTCCAGGTGTTGCTCAAGCAGTTCATCGTTCTGGAAGAGCTCTTAAAGCAATTAGACAACGTCTCAAGGGCAAGGATGGTCGTATTAGAAATAATCTTATGGGAAAACGCGTAGACTTCTCGGGCAGAAGTGTCATTACACCAGATCCCAATATAGAATTAGATGAACTTGGTGTACCATTTGCAATCGCAACAAATTTAACATATCCCGAAATAGTAAATGATTATAATAAAGATAAATTAATTACGTTACTTAATAATGGGTTTGATAAATATCCCGGTATCAAATCAATTGACAAGAATGGTGTGAAAATTACACTCACTCAATATAACATCAATGATATTGTTCTTGATAATGGAGATATTGTTCATCGTCATTTAATTGATGGAGATCATGTATTATTTAACCGTCAACCATCTCTTCATAAAATGAGTATGATGGGTCATCGTGTCAGAGTTATGAAAGGTAACACTTTCAGACTTAATGTTAGCGTGACTCCACCATATAATGCTGATTTTGATGGTGATGAAATGAATGTTCACGCACCTCAATCAATCGCAACAGTGTCAGAACTAATGAATATAGCCTCTGTAAAATATCAAATTATCTCACCAAGAGAAAATAAACCAATTATTACCATCGTCCAAGATACACTCCTTGGAATTAATAAACTTACCAAGGGTGAAATAATCAAATACAAATCTCTTGATGTTGATTCATACTACTTCTCGAATAATACCAATATTTATCCGATTAAAATGAAAAGTGATGAAGAAATATCTTCCACTGAAGTAGAGACATCATACTTTAATCGAAATCAAGTTATGAATTTGCTATGTAATGTTAGCACATTCAATGGAAAACTTCCAGAACCATCTATGAAAATTAAAATTTCCAGTGAAGAAGTTCCATTTTGGTCTGGTAAAGATATCCTTTCCTACATTATTCCTAAAAATATCAATCTTACAATGGAAAATGATGCTTATGGTAATCTTAAAAATGATAAACTTAATAAAGTTATTATCAAAAATGGTATTATCATTTCTGGTGGTCTTGATAAATCAATCTTTACAAAAACTTCACAAGGTATAATCCATACAATCTATAATGATCTTGGACCAGAAAGAACAAAAGAATTTATTGATGATCTTCAAAAAATAACCGCATACTTCCTTCTCATTGAAGGTTTCAGTGTTGGTATTGGAGATATGGTTGCTGATGAAAATACATATTCAAAAATTACAGATGTCATTCAAGAAAATAAAGTCAAGATTGATAATATTCTTCAAGAAATACATCTTAATATCTTTGAAAATTTCTCAGGACAATCTAATAATAACTACTTTGAAGGTAAAGTTAATGCTTTACTCAATAATACAATTAAGCAAACTGGTAATGTTGGTCTTGAAAATCTTGATCAAAAAAATAGAGTCACCAATATGGTTAATTGTGGTTCAAAGGGTAAACCAACCAATGTAGCTCAAATTGTTGCCTGTTTAGGTCAGCAAAATGTAGATGGTAAGAGAATACCATATGGTTATAATGATAGAACTTTACCTCATTACAGTAAATATGATGATTCTTCCGAAGCGAGAGGTTTTGTAGAAAATTCATTTATCTCTGGTCAAACACCTCAAGAATACTTCTTTCACGCAATGGGTGGCAGAGAAGGTCTTATTGATACGGCTGTTAAAACTTCAGCAACAGGTTATGTTCAAAGAAAGCTTATCAAATCAATGGAAGATCTTAAAGTTGATTATGACTTTTCAGTAAGAAATAATTCCGGCTGTATTATCCAGTTTACTTATGGAGAAGATGGAATGGATTCGTGTTCAGTTGAATCTCAATCAATTATGATTATGAATATGAACACTGCGAAAATCATTGAAACATTCATTCTTGATAAGAAAACAGAATGGAACAAAATTCTTGATAAAGATACAATTAAGAAAATGAAGAAAACAAAGAAGTATCAAAAGAAACTTGATGATCTTCTCGTACCTCTTCTAGAATACAAAGAAAATATATTCCACCGAACACATGATATTGATAATAATATCAATTTCCCAATTCATATTAAAAGAATCACTTCAAATGTATGTCATAAAAAGAAAAAATTATCAAATGTCTCACCAATTGACATCATTGAAAGAAATGAATCACTCAAAAAGAAACTCAAAGTAAATGATAGTTTTGAAAATAACTATTTGATTCATATTCTTATCGATATTCACTTAAATCCAAAAATACTTATTACCCAACATAAAATTCAAGAAGAAGAATATAACAGAATCTTAGTCATTATTGAACAATTATACGAAAAATCTAGAATCGCGCCAGGTGAAATGGTTGGTGCTATCGCAGCACAAAGTATTGGTGAACCAGCTACTCAAATGACACTTAATACATTCCATTATGCGGGTGTAAGTGCGAAATCAAATGTTACTCGTGGTATTCCCCGTTTGACAGAGCTTCTTGGCGTTACTAAGAATCTTAAGTCTCCATCAACCACCATCTATTTGAAGGAAAATTTCTCAAAAAATCAAAATAAATCACAATATGTCAAAAATAAACTAGAATATACAGTTATCAAAGATATTATCACAAAATGTCAAATATTCTATGATCCAAAAAATACTGTCTATCAAACAGATATTGAAGATGATAAAGGTATTCTAGAAATATATAGAGACTTCCTAACACTACAAAATGGTGAAGAATTTGAATATGAAGAAACATCTCCATGGATCATCCGTTTCACATTCAATAAAGAAGTAATGATGGAAAATGGTATCATTATGGAAGATATTCACCTCGCTCTTATGGAATATGATATTGATAAACTAAACTTTGTATATTCCGATGATAATTCTAAAGAACTTATTGGTAGAGTTTCCATTAAAGCTGAAATTAACGGTGAAGTTGATCCATTCCAAAATGGTCTAGAAGATCAATCGGATGTAATTTCAATTTTCAAAAATATTCAAGAAGATATTCTCAATAATGTTGTTATCAAAGGTATTAAAGATATCAATCGGATTGTAATGTCTGAAAAGAAAACATACACGAAAGAAGATGGTGAAATAATTCCTCATAAACTATGGATTCTAGAAACAGATGGTGTTAATCTTCTTAACATTTTCAACTCGGAATATGTTGATTTCATTAATACCTATTCAAATGATATTATAGAAATTTACGATGTTCTAGGTATTGAAGCCGCTAGAAACATGCTTATCGAAGAAATTACAAGTGTAATGAGTGATGCTTCATATATCAATAATCGTCATATTCATCTATTGTGCGATATTATGACAAATAAAGGTTATCTAACATCTATTAACCGTCAAGGTATCAATCGTGGTGATATTGGTCCGCTCGCAAAATGTTCTTTTGAAGACACGACAGATCAACTAATTAAAGCTAGTATCTTTGGTGAAAAAGATAAATTAAATGGCGTTTCAAGTAATATTATGATGGGTCAAGTTATCAATGCTGGTACCGGACTCTGTAATATCATGCTTGATGAAGAAAAATTAATTCAAGAAATGAAAGAGATTGATCTCACACAAGAAGATTTTATTGAAATTACAGATAATAATATCAATTCACTACTCAATATTGATAATCAAGAATTAGTTGATGGAGAAGATGATGACGAATATTGTAATGATGATGATCTTGAGTTTTCAGTTTAATTAAAATTTACATTTATCAATGATTGACAATATTGCTTGAGAAACTTGTTTTGTTTGTTCCGCTTCATTACACATTTGATTAATCTGTTCTTGTGTATAAATATTGTTATTTGCTTCATCGCTACCTCCCGATTGCGATTTTTTCAAAGCTTCTTTTTCTTCTAATGTTAATTCTAACTCTCCCAATGATAGGGGTTTCTCATCTTTTATTTCCTTTTCTGATTTAGTAAACATGTTTTCTAACTTCCCTACAATATCTGCTCCATCATCAACTTTTGTTGATTTTGATAATCGATCAGCTTCTTTCTCTAAGAAATTTTGTTTCTCTTCACTTTTCATACCTTCTAATTTTTGTTTAATTTGTTCGTCCCTGACTTCATCATCATCTATTCTATCCGAAATCCCTTCTAATTTATCTTGTTTTTTATCATTTAATTCTTTTTCTTTTTTTGCTTTTTGTAGTTTCCTCTCAGCTGCTACAAGTGCTATATTATTTTTACCAAATCTATCTTCAATTAATGATAATTCTTTCTTTCTTTCTTTATCAAAATCATCACCCATTTCTTCTTGTAGCTGTTGTTCAATACGTGCCATTTCTTCTTTATCTAATTCCATTATCTTGTCTAATTTTTCAATCACAAATTCAAATCCTTTATCTCCATTTTCTCTACGAACAAGTTCCAAACGAATGTAATTTGATAATTCTCTTTGTCTTGCTTCACAGAATATTAATATCAGTGCTCTATCCATTTTACCAATTGGTAAATTCATTCGCTTTTCTAAGAAAGCAATATAACCATCGTATAAAAACAATACAGATGTTGGATCTCTTTTATCACATTCTTGAAACGAATTTAATAATGTTTTATCAGTATTTTTTCCAAAAAATGGTTCCTCGGGATCATCACATTTTAAACATTTTAATAATCTACCTTTAATCATTTTTCTAAATTTAATACTTTCATTTTTATCATCTAATATCATATTAATTTTCTTTACAATGTAATCTTCATCACTATCAATTTTAGTTAATTTTTTTGCTTTGTGTTCATATATATCATCTAATTTTTCAATTCCACAACAAACATTAAACCAATCAACATTGTAAATCGCATTATTTGATATTTCTTTAATTGTTTCTTCGCTAATAAATTCGCTGAAAGCTTTTCTTTTTGCGGATAATTCATCTTTTTTAGAATATTTATTTCTTAGTCTCTCTTTTTCTTCTTCAACTTTTCTTGCTAACTTTTTCTGTTCAGAAGATTTTCTTTCATTTTCTTCTTTTATTTTCATCATTGCTGCTTCTTTTAATTCTCTTTCTTGTTGCTCTTTTAATGTTTGCTCAACCTGCGCTATTTTTTTAGCTTTTTCTTCGTCATTCTGTTCAGAAATTTCTTCCAAGTTTTCTTCCGCATCTTCAACTTTATCTTCTAATTTATCACCTTCATCTTCGACTTGATCTATTCTACGCTCAATTTCATCTTTTTTCATTTCATCCGGTAGAGCATTAATACTAGCTTCAACCTTTTCAGCTTTAAAATCATCTTTACGTACTTCCTCTTTAACTTCTTCCTCAGGTTCAGGTTTAGGTTCCTCTGGTAGCGGTGGAGGTTCGGGTGTAGGTTCGGGTGTAGGTTTGACTTCAATGCTTTCATTCTCTTTCTTATCATCTCCAATTAATTCATCAAATGATTTAAGGGCATCGTCAAATGTTCCTATTATACCTTTATCTTCTTCTTTTTTGACTTGAACCACAGGTGGATCCTCTACTTTTGTTTCTTCATTTTTCCCTTCTACACCTTTAGATTGTTCTTTTTGTTTCCTTTCTTCTTCTTCTATTCTTTCTCTTCTTCTTTCTTCTCTTCTTCTTTCTTCTTGTCTTCTTTCTTCGTCTCTTCTTATTCTTTCTTCTTCTTGATAATCAAGTAATTCAGCTATTTCGTTTCCACCTTTTTGAACTTCCCTCATTCTTACGGATGAATTACAATCTAATATCGCATTTAATAATATATTTACCGCTCTTTTCTTAGTTTCAACCTCAATTAAATTTGTATCACGACATATTATATTATTAAAATTAAACGATACTTGCTCTTTTTTATCCACCTTAAAATTATTCATCTTAAATATCTGTTGAATTGTTGGAGACTTTTTGTATTCTGGATTTTGATTTACAATATTTGCTAATTCTTCTTTTGTAACCATCTTAGCATACATCAGATTCTCTTCTTCATCTTCCAAGTAATCTTTAATACTACTTGATGATGGTAAAAATTTAATTTGAGGTTTCATTAACATTGTAATCAAATTAGACTGAATCCGTCCAATCATTTCAGGTTTTTCAGCCCCTCCTCGTTGCTTCTTTTTCGTAAGTTCTTTTTTTCTACTTCTAGATTTCATTTTCTTTTTTGAGATAGATCTTTTTAATCTTTTTCCTTTTTTCTCATTACGTGGTCTTCGTCTATTCTTTTTAGCAGTTTTATCTTTCATATAATATAATATATAATATATATTAGATTATATATTATTTAAAAAAAACAAATATTACAAAAATTTCAATCTTTTTCCATTTGCTTGGCAGCCTGGCGTTTCGCCTACACAGCCCCCGCTATCCGCTCTTTGCGCTCCGCGTCCTCACTATCCCGTTTCAGCGTGTATTCCGCTATCCGCCTTTCGTGATTTGCGTCCGCACTATCCCGTTTCTTCTGCTGATCTTCAGCCATTTCCTTTAGCAAAACCTCTTGCGATAAACCATTAGGGTTCGACATATCAACAAAATCTTGATCGGGCGGCGACCACTTGACGTACCATTTCGGCGAGGGATTATTCCTCAAGGGGACCAGGGTGATATCCTTAACATTTCCGCTGAAATTGATCTTGTGGCTATTTGCGCCAAATCTTTTTGTGTAGCCGATATAGGTCCCCTCACCATGACCATCCACCTCGAGAAGCGTGCCAAAAGGTAGCTCCTTGTCTTCGAGTCCAAGGAACACAATTCTTTCCAAAGTATCTCTAGCTTTGTCGTAGTAGGTGTCACGATGATGCTGTTCTTCCCTCAAAACCCCCATATTGGTAAACGGGCGTTTCTCTAATACGAGGACCTTGTGCTCATCACCATCACCGTCTTTGTATGTAGTGTTTGTTGCTTCTTGGTGCATATCGCCGGCATTGTCCCTCACCTCTCTGGTTTGGGGGAAGATCGGTTCCTCCCAATATAACCCACCTGGCCTTTTTCTGGTATCGGGGTCCTCATAGAGGACTTTTTGGGGCATTCGACGGCCGTTATTTTTTAGGTACCTTAAGAGTTTCTGCTCCGCGTCGAATGCAAGGAATTTGGGGCCCGGCGCCAAGGCGTTGTCGGGCTCGACCATCGGGACAGTTTTATTGAGGTCGATGTCGGCAGCCTTCTTTGCCTCTTCAGATTTATTGAAGAGATCCTGAAAATTCACGTCGAAGAGGGGGTCCGGTGCCCCCCCTTTTCCCCTTGAACGCGATCTTGATTTAGATCTTGATTTAGATCTTGATTTAGATCTTGATTTAGATCTTGATTTAGATCTTGATTTAGATCTTGATTTAGATCCCCTTCTTTTTGACATTCTCTTTTTCATACGTAACATGCTTGTTCTTCTAGCTCTTCCTTTTCTAGTTACTTTACGAGCCGCTTTTCTTGAATTACTTCTTGACCTTCTCTTCCGGATGCTACCAATATTTGATACTCTTTTCTTTCCTCTACTAGCTTTTGCCATCTTTATAATATATATTAGATAATATTTAGATTATTGAAAAAAAGGAAATTATAAAAATTTAATTATTGAAAAAAAAAGGAAATTATAAAAATTTCAATTATCTTATAAATTCACAACCTGGAGTGAAGCGGCATCTTGTTTCGTCTATGGCGTGCTCGAGGCACTCCTTATCCGTTCCTGGCAGAGCATTTGATATTGCTCGGCAGCCCCCACCTCTTTGTTTCCTTGACGCCTTAGATCGTCTTCTTAAACTTGAAGACCTTGAACGCGATCTTGATTTTGCCTTAGATCCCCTTCTCTTTGACATTCTCTTTTTCATACGTAACATGCTTGTTCTTCTACCTCTTCCTTTTCCACTTACTCTACGGGTAGCTTTGCGTCTTCTACCTCCTCCAGGTTGAGAGTGCCCTGAACAACTTCCTCCTCCCCTCTTTGTTACAACATATGCTCCTCCAGGTTGAGAATGTGAAGCACAACTACTGCCTCCTCTCTTTGTTATACCATATCCTCCCGGTTGAGAATGTGAAGCACAATTACTGCCTCCAGATCGTGACCTTGATCGCGACCTTCTCTTTGATACTCTTGCTTTTCCTCGTCTAGCTTTCATTGATTTAGCTTTATTTCCTTTAGCTTTTTTACCTTTCCTCTTTTTTCTACCTCCTCCAGGCATTGGTGTTTCTCCAGGATATCCACCCGCCACCGCAGCCATATTATTGATGTTATCCGATAAATTTAGATGAAAACTCGCCGTATTTGCCATTTCTTTATAATATATCATTAGATAATTATTCTAATTATATGGAGTAATTAAAGGAATATTCATTTTTATTATTTTCATCAAGGAAATTTAATTTCATCTTTTTACCATTGATAATTAATTCACCATATCCCAAATTATTTGAACAACATTGTAATTCACTATCATTTTTTATCATATTATGATATTTTACCTTTTTATGATATTTTTTACCCCCCGTTCCACAAACAATCAATAATAATGGTTTCTTATCTATTTCCATACGAATAACTTGTTTATTATGATCATGGCCACACATATATACATGAAAGGGTGCTTCAGCAAATATATCTCTCATAAACTTCTCAAATTCAGGTTCCGCATTTCCATGTCCACCAACACTTCTTAATGTATGATGACCATAAACTATTTTCCAAGGACATTTTGATCGTTTTATTTTATTAATCATTATTTTTTTTTGTTCTTCAATATCTCTTTCCGACATCATATCTAAATTTGTATCCAATACAAAAAATTCCGCATTTTTATCATCACTTTTAAAATTATAGTAATTGAATGGCATCATCCATTTATTTGATTTTTGTGTATATTTTACCTGATTGAACGCATTTTTCTGTGGTATTAAACATTTATTTGAATATCCATAATCGTGATTCCCCAAACACATATAAAATGGAACATTAATATCTCTATAAGGTATCTCAAATTTTTCATTGAATTGAGGATCATCTACACACGTGACTCCAGCCTCATAAATATTATCTCCCAATCCACATATAAATGTATCTTTTACTTTATCTATCTTCTTTTTCATAGCTTGTGCGACTTTAAATTGACCTTCTTCACCACTTCCCATATCTCCTAAGATAAAACAATGGACCATTTATTTTAATTATATTATATTATTATATTATAAAATGGTTTTAAAATCTACTTATTCGTGGGTATATGTTATTCATATATTAGTAGCCGCTCCTCTTATTTGGCTTACAGCTCATTTTGGACAACTTCTTGGTGGAAGAAAGGGAATTGATCACAGTTATGATAATTTCTTCCTTTTTGTTAAAGTAACCGCAGTTTCTATAGTCATTTATCATCTCTATAAACTTATTAGTATTGAAACAGATATTTTAAAATAAAATGAAAAATAATAAATCATTAAATTATTTTTATTTACACCTTTGAACATTTAAAACGCTTATATATGAAATATTATATATATATATAATATATATGAAATATCTATTTATTGATATAAGAAAGAGTGATGAAGTTTATTCTAAACATTTTAGTCCGTCAAATGAATATAAATTTTACAATATTCCAATGAATATGATAAGATTTAATTCACAAACAATTATAAATCATCTAGAATATAATGATGAAATATACATAGTATGTGAATCCGCGAATAGATCGCAATTTATTAAAAATAAATATTTTTCTAAATATGATAATATAAAAGTATCTCCTGAATTACAATTTTCTAATTTGAATCATGGAAATAATAATATTTTAATAAATGATAATTTATTATCTATTAATATAATCGGCAGTAACTCCTTTAATTTTTATAATATCATGAGAATATTACAAACTATTATGGGTTCTGTAATTTTATTATGTTCATTATATATATATATACAATTGAAAGATAAAAATTTATTAAAAAAAATAAATATTTTACCCATTTTAATACTATCAATGTTTGGATTAATGGCTATTTATAATGGTTTGACATCAACGTGTTCTTTATCTATCTTACTAAAAGATTATCTAAATTAAGAAATTACTTAAATATTCTGCGTTTTAAATGTTCAAAGGTGTAAATAAATATTTTATAATCTTATAATATATTTTTATTTAAATAAATATTTTATACTCTTATAATAAAGTATGTTTTCTAACTATGATTATGATGTTATAATTATCGGTGGTGGTATTTCAGGTTTGTTTTTAGCTTACAAACTATCAAACACAAATTTAAAAATTATCGTTCTTGAAGGAAGTAGTGGTCTTGGAGGTCGAATTCAAACAATCAAAAAAGAGGATATATCATATGAAGCAGGTGCCGCACGCTTCCACACTTCTCATACTAAAATAATGACACTTATTAATGAAATTGACCTTCAAGAAGATACTATTAAACTTCCAAAAGAAATTAAATACAAATTAGCCAAAAAAAGTAAGGTTTCGGTAACAAAACTTCTTCAAGAAGCTTTTGAAAAAAAGAAGAAATTTTCGCATGATCATTTAAAAAACATTACATTCTTTCAATATCTTGTAACGGTGTTTGACTTTGATACAGCGGAATTTATTCAAGAATCATTTGGTTATGATTCAGAAATAATTGATTTAAATGCTCACGCAGCTTTAATTATGTTTGAAGATGATCTTTTTAAAGATGGTGATTATTTTATCCTTAAAAATGGAATGTCAAGCATTATCGGAAAATTAGAAACTATACTAAAATTATCACCAAATGTATTTATTAAAACAAATTGTTTAGTTAAAGAAATTCAAGATTCACACATTATTACAATGAAAGATGATAAATTCTTTTATGATCATTTAATTTGCGCAATTCCAAAAAAACCTCTACAATCATTTCAATATTTTAAAGATAATAATATTAGTAATTTAATTGATTCTGTAGACCCATATCCTCTTTTACGCATTTATGCGAAATATCCATCCAAAGATGTCTGGTTCAAAAAAATTAAAAGGACAATTACAAATAACTATATTCGTCAGATTATCCCAATTGATTATGATAATGGATTAATTATGATATCATATACAGATGGTAAATATGCGGAAATGTGGAATCAATACAATGTCGCTTCAATTGATAATGAAATATTAATTGAAGCTCTTCACAAAGAAATAAAAGAACTTTTTAATATTACACCTCCTCAACCAGAATTTGTATCTACACATTATTGGACTGATGGACTTCATTTATGGAACACAGGATACGATATTAATGAAGTATCAAAACAAATTCTAAAACCTTATAATGATAAAAATATCTATATCTGTAATGAAGCTTACTCTAAAAAACAAGGCTGGATTGAAGGTTGTTTAAGTATGTGTTATGAACTTATTAAAAAGATTAATATTGGCTATCAAATTGTAACTGATAAAGAAGATTGTTTCAAAGAAATCGTTGAAAAACAATTATTAATTGAAGAAGAAGAAGTGGAGCAGTCAGAAGAAGATGAAGAAGGGGAGCAGTCAGAAGAAGATGAAGAATCTGATTTAGATCTTAAAAAAATAAAAATGAAACAATATGGAATTGATGAAGTTTTGAGAAATGAAGAATGGATGGTTTTAGAAGTTAAAGGTGAAAAAATAGTTTATGATATTTCTAAATTTATTAAAGATCATCCGGGTCAAGGGAAAATTTTTAATGGAGTTGAAGCAAATATGTATTATAAAGATAAAACTATACAACCAATTTCACCGACAGAAATTTTTAATAATAATCCCCATCACGTAAATAATGACGCAAAATCAAAATATCTTTTAACAAATAACAAAAAAGTTGTTCCAATTGGTGTTTTAATTTCAAAATAATTATATAATACCTAAATAAATATGGATAATCTATCACTTATGGATTTTCAAGATTTATGTAATTCTATTTTAAGCGGTGAAAATTCTATTCAAGATACAATTGATGTTTACAATAATCGTAGAGATGTTTTAAATAAATTATCTTTTTTAAATCATCTATTATGCTATAAAAATATTCACAAAGATAATTTACTACAAGTTTTACATAAAATTTATCTTATGTTTCAAATCAGAATCAAAGAATTATCATCCAACCCCAATGTTGGACAAATGCTTGAAAGAAATAATCAAGAATGGTACCTTGATACTTCGGGTATTTCACTAGAAGATCCACTTTATGATGATTTTTTAGATAATCATGATGAATGTAATGAAAAATATGATGTTGCGTGTAAAGTTTGCGTCAACATCGATGAATTAGTTGATAATGAAGAAAATATTTCAATTGATGAGGAACTTGACTCCGCACATCCTCTTGAAACAAATTTCAATGAGGGAATCTCTTCTTGCGAAGAATCATCACAATATATTACAAATATTATTCAAGAAATTGAAGAAAAACTTATTAAATATTTCAAGAATTTTGATATTAATCAATTAATTGATCTTTCAATGAAACATAAATCTCTTTATCTTTCATTAATTGAAAAAGAAGATCCAACAATTCCAGAAAATATTCATATCATCTTCTCCAATTTCTTATATATTCATAGCTTACTCAATAAACAAGTCATTCAATATTATAATCATCTTTTAAAAATTAAAGATGATATTACAAAGAAATGTGATAAGATAAAAAATTTAAAAGCAAATCTTCAAACAATCGCTTACGTAGAACCCCAACAAGAAAAAATGAACTTCTATTCAGATAATGAAGAATCGGAAGATTCAGACGATGATTATGATAAAGAAAAATATAACCCGTATGTCAAACCAGTACAACTTGAAGATGAAAAAAATAAAGTTGAAGAAGAACAAGAAGAACAAGAAGATATAATACAACGTCTATTTAGAAGCCTTTTAAACTAAAATAAAGTAATGCTTCATATATATTTGTAAATGATAAATCTATATATCTTTCTTTTGTTGATGGTTTCGAATTAATCCAAACAGTTGTCCATCCAAGTCCTTTTGCTGTTCTTAAATTATCAAGTAAATCATCAAAAAATAAACATTCTAAATTAAATGTATTCATTTGCTTACGAATAACTCCTTGAACATAATCAAATGATTCAGGATATGGTTTCATAAATGGAATTGTATCTCTCGCAAATAAATCAGTTACACTATCTGTTAATTGTAAGTTTTTTATCACAGATACACCATGACCATATGTACCATTTGTATATATGTATAAACCATCTTTATTTAACGTTTCTATTAAATTTTTTAAAGTAGAATCATTTTCCATTTTATAATAATCATTATTATCTCTAGTATGAGTTATTAATGTATCATCAATATCAAAAATATAGACTCTTTTATTCATATAATCTATGTAATATTTAAATTGGCATATTTTTAATTAATATTTAAAAATATATTTAGTAATATTATTGAAAATGGTTGAAATAAAAATTTCCGAAGTTGAATACAATAAACTTTTGTCTAAAATTGATGATCTTAAAAATGAGGTCAAAACCTTGAAAAATGAAGAAAATGTTGAAAAATCAGATGAATTAGTATTATCAGAAGAAGAACAAAGATATGTAATTTTTCCCATTAAATATGATAAAATTTGGGAAATGTATAAGAGTGCCGAAGCTAATTTTTGGACGGCTGAAGAATTAGATCTCTCAAAGGATAAGAAAGATTTTAATGAAAATATGAATGATAATGAAAGATATTTTATTGAAAATATTCTCGCATTTTTCGCAGCAAGTGATGGAATTGTCAATGAAAATTTAGGGGAACGATTTTATAATGAAATACAAATCCAAGAAGCTAAGTTTTTCTATGGATTTCAAATAGCAGTTGAAAACATTCATTCTGAAACATATTCTCTTCTCATTGAAACATATGTAAAAGATAATATCAAGAAGGAAAAACTATTCAATGCGATTGATACAATTCCGAGTGTTAAAAAGAAGGCAGAATGGGCTATCAAATGGATTAATGATAAAGATGCGACTCTTGGAACTCGTGTGATTGCTTTCGCAGCCGTTGAAGGTATATTCTTTTCGGGATCATTTTGCTCTATTTTCTGGCTTAAGAAAAGAGGATTAATGCCTGGATTGTGTCATAGTAATGAATTGATTAGTAGAGATGAAGGACTACATACTGAATTTGCTATCCTTATTTATTCAATGTTGAAAAATAAACCATCCAAGGAAACAGTTTATAAAATTATTAAAGAAGCAGTTGAATTAGAAAAAGAATTTATTACTGAATCACTTCCATGTAACTTAATTGGAATGAATATGGTTCTTATGAAACAATATATTGAATATATCGCAGATAGATTACTATTGATGCTTGGACTTGATAAAATCTATCATAAAGAAAATCCATTTGAATGGATGGAACTTATCTCTGTTCAAGGGAAAACAAATTTCTTTGAAAAAAGAGTTGGAGAATATGCGAATATCGCAAAATCAAACCAAAATGATAATGTATTTGATCTTAATGAAGATTTTTAATTTTTAGATTTAAGTAATCTTTCAATATTTGATTTTGATTTTCCACTTGGTTTCGTTTTTTTTACATCTGCGATTTCAAGTTGATATTTGTTTTTTTCATATTTTAAAATACGAATATTTGTTATTTTACAATTACCTTTATCATATATTACATCCGTATTTTTGTTAAGCTTATTTGAACGACAAGCCCCAATTAATATTTTTGTTAATTGATGCGTTTTTTCGTCCTCTAAACTCTTTTCTATCTTTTCATTTTCAATAAATTTTTTCAAACGATTTATTTTCAAACCATTGTCCAACTTATTCCAAGATTGTTTGTAAATTTCCTCTTTTTCTTTCTCTAATAATTCTTTAATTTGTTCATCACTCTCAAGCGCATCTTCTACACTACCATTTTTACGGTTATTAGCACTTCTATTTTCAATGTCTCTTAATTGTATTGGTTTTTTATGCTTACGAATACTTGTATCATCTGGTTGTTCTTCTTGATTTTCATGTAAAACATTTTTTAGATCCATCTCTTTATATATTATTAGTCTATATTCTTTAAATAAACAAAATTTAAATATAATATATTATATATGGATTTAGCAACTCATAGTGATGATACATCCGAAATAATAACAAATTCAGTAAAAGGTATCAATTATGTTAGACCTCCTAATCTAGACTTTCAAGTAATTGATGATAATAAAAATTTCACAGAATATCTTATTATCACAGACAAAAATAGTAAAAAAAAAGAAGGGGAAAACCCATTTACAAATAATATCAATTCATTTATCTTTTGTAATGAAACAATTACCATCAAAGTTCCCAAAAAAGAATACATGATCAAAAATGGTAAAAAACGATTCGCATATGCGATTGGTATGTTTCCTAGACCAAAAGATAAAGTTCCAGCATACCTTGACGGTTGTATCCTAGCAGCTCTCGGCCTTAAAAGACAAAATACAAATGCGGATGTTATTTGCTTTATCACACACGATATCTCAAAAAAACGTCCCAGCAAAAATGAACTCTCCGATTATGAAAAATTAGATGTTGTTTTTGATAAAGTTATTTATGTTCCGTATATTTCCCCATACGATATGGGTGGTAAAGGTGATTTAAAAACTATCCTACTTGATAAAGATCTTTTCAATAATTGTCCCAATTATACACAAAATCATCCTTATGTTCACGTATTTTTCAAATTACATATTTTCAATCCAGAATTATTTCCTTATGAAAAAGTTTGCTTTGTTGATTCTGATTTAGTTCCTCTTAATTATTATGATTCGTTATTTATGTTAGACTGTCCAGCAGGCTTTGTTGAATATCGTAAAAAACTCCCCTATCTGGAAGCATATCACTGGGATAGATGTGATTTTCTAGAACACGGTAAGAAAATTCCAAAACAATTAACCGATATTGATCGTCCCACCGGTGCGGATGTAAATGCCGGTCTTCTTCTTGTCAAACCAGACAAAAAAGAATATGATAGTATGATCAAAGAACTAACATCTCCTCTCAATACATGGATGGGTCCCGATAAATATCATAAAGGATTTTACTCATTTAACTTTAACAGCCCAACTGGTATGGAATTTGTTGAAAACTCGTACTGTTACCCAGAACAAAACTATCTTACAAAAAGATTTTCAGGTAAATGGAAGTTTATTGAATTTGCGTTTCAAAGTTGGGCACTTGATCCATGTAATTCATTTGGTATTCATATGGCAGCATTTAATCCTAAACCATGGTTCAAACAACCCGTTGGTATCAACCTTAATATCCAAGAAGAATACCAACCTTATCTTAAAGAAGAAAATCGTATGCCCATCGCGATTGAAGAAAAATCAAATCAATCATATGAAAATATATCCTATTCATATGAAATATTTAATGAAGTTATCATCTGGGGTATCGTTAATTTCCCAGAATTAAAAGATTTCTTCGTCCACAAAACAGAAATCCACGGAACAAAAGTTTCCTTTGATAGAGATGAATTTAAAAAATTATCTCCAAAGAAAAAGATAGATTTTAAACTTCTCAAAGATATCACCAAAAATGATACTATCTATAAAAAATTAAGTCCATCACAAAAAATAATTAGCGACCTTATCAATGATCACGACAATACAGTTAAAAAAATCAAAGATAACTATCCACATATCTGTAAACAAAAAACAACCGATAAATACGGTAAAACAAAATATGATTTCCAAATTGTTAACTATCCAAACTACAAAGATAAAGTTTATAATCAAAAAATGGAACTTCTCAAGAAAAATAAAATGCCTTACGGGAACAATAAAGGTAAATCTATCAAAAGTCTCAGCAAAAAATACGTTCAAGGATTAAGGAAAAATCCAAATTTTAAAAATGATCCCGATTTAATGGAAAAAATAAATAAATTTCATAAATTATCATCAAAAAGTGGTGGCGGTGGACGTAGAAGAAAGAAAAATAGATCTGTTCGTAAAACTAAAAAAAGTGATATGATTTATTATCTTTATATGAAAGGTTGTGAACCTTGTAGAAAATTTAATTCAGAATGGGATGAAATCAAAAAACAACTTCCAAAATATAATCTTAAAAAAATAGAAAGTAAAAATAAAATCACTAAGCAATATATTAGTAAACTTAGCAATTTTGAAGGATTTCCATCTATCATAGTAACAATAAATAACAAGACAGAACTCTACCAAGGTCCGATGAAATCAAAAAATATTATTCAATTCATCAAAAAAAACTTATCAACTAATAAGGACTAAATGTTGAACATACATTACACTTTATTCCCAAATTTTCTATATTATTTGTCCCTCCCATACTTAATGGTTTAATATAATGTAAATCATGATTATGTATATCTTTTGATAAGATTGGATTTTGACAATGTAAACATCTCCACCCTTGTCTCATCGCTAAATTATATTTTAATCCATTCATCTGATTATCTTTATATGTTAAAGAACTAATATCATATAAAGGTTTTTCATCTGCGTTTTTTAAATTTGTAAATAATTGATACATAAATGGCTTATGAAAACTCATCATATAATACAAAAATAATACACCAAATACAAATCCACCAAAATATAAATGATGTTGATTTGTTAAATATTCAGGAAAGCGTATATAGATTTGATAATAAATAAAGATTAAAATCGCTAAAAATATTATTACTTTCATTATATAATTACTATAGATTTTATGTATCTCGTCTATATTATCAAATCAGATAACCGCTCCTACATCGGAATGACAAATGACTTTTTTAAACGATGGAAACAACACAATAAAATCATTAAAGGTGGTGCGAAATATACCTCCAAATATGAAAATTGGTCCCCAATCTGTATCATAGATGGATTTGAAACAAAAAGTGAAGCAATGCAATGTGAATGGAAACTTAAAAGAGCAAAAGGATATTACAACCGTATCAAAAATTTATCATCAATTTTAGAAAATGATCAAAAATGGACATCTAAAAGCCCTCTTATTTCTTCTCAAAAATTAACAGTATATGTCATAGATAAATACAAAGATATATTTAAAATAAAAACAAGAGAATTATGTTGGTTTTAAATATAATATAATATAATATATATATTATGTCAACTAATAAATTTTATTCATCATCAAAAGAGATTATGAACATTACACCCCCGTTTCTAAGATTTCCAGAACTTTTAAGTGGAGGAAAAAAAGATGATAAAACAATTGATAAAGAAGATTTAGAAAAAAGGGTAAAATATCTCGAAGAAGAATTAGATAGTTTAAAAGGTGCCGCCGCATCTTTTGACCTTACTTCTGATGATGTGAAGGGAGCTTTTGTGCAGCTGAGTGACGAGCTGGAGGATTATAAGAAGAAAATAGAAGATTTGGAAAAACTATTAACTGAAAAGTCAGATGAAGATGCGGATAATTTTTTTCCAAGACTAGAAGAACTAGGAAAATCTATTGAGGAGCTTCGAAAAACAATTCAAGGTATGGAAGGAAAAATTCAAGAAACGGTTGAAAAAAAAACAAACGAAATAAAAGAAGAAGTTAAGGAAAACTCAGCAAAAATTAAAGAAAATACAGAAGAAGTTACCCAATTAAAAAAAAGAGTCGCAACTTTAGAAGAAAATAAACAAGAAAATGAAGAAGAAATTTCTAAATTAAATGAAAAAATAGAAACTTTAGAAACTAAAAGTAATGGTCTTGAAGAAGCAAATAAACAATTAAATGAAAAAATTAATAAATTAAACAAAAGTGTTGATGAAGTAAAAGCTACAATTTACGGTATAGATATCAAAACTGTTCCTGAAAGTTGTATAAAAGATCTAATTGAATATAAAAAATTTTTCAAAAACTTTCTTAAAAAATTACAAAAGCTAAAAACGAATTTGTTAACAAAGAAAAATGATGAAAAAGTATCTGATAAAAAATTTAAAAAAGCTAAAGAAGAAAGCATAAAAGAAATAAATCTTACTGAATTTAATGAATTAAATGAATTAAGTGAAAAAGTCATAGAATGCTTTAAAAAATCAGATGACCCTGATGATGCTGCCGGCGCCGAGGCTGCGAGGCTGTCTGCTGAGGAGGCTGAAGCTGCTAGGCTGTCTGCTGAGGATGCCGAGGCTGCACGCTTGGCTGCTGAGGAGGCCGAGGCTGAGCGGTTAGCTGCTGAGGAGGCCGGGGCTGTTCCTCCTGATGCTGCCGGCGCCG
>Ga0209335_10000716_pt1 | contig 39705 bp, 25 predicted proteins | sample COG_09_FD_184753 | JGI IMG/M metagenome (GOLD analysis project Ga0209335, IMG submission 184753) | Pelagic Microbial community sample from North Sea - COGITO 998_met_09 (SPAdes) (version 2) | ecosystem: Environmental > Aquatic > Marine > Neritic zone/Coastal water | place: Helgoland, sampling...
AAAGGAGACGTGTTAGAGTTAGCCGTAGGGACTGGATTGAACTTGCCGTATTATAAACGAGTGAAGAGTTTAACCGCCATCGATTTATCTCCGGGGATGTTGGAGAAAGCCGAGGAGAAGTTCAGAGAGTTAGAAAAAAGAGATATAGAAGATAATAGCGACGATAGAAAGAACACAAACGTAAAGTTTGAAATTGCAAACGTGGAATCGTTACCGTACGAGGACGAGACGTTCGATTACGTCGTGGATACGTTTTCCATGTGCGTGTTTGAAAAACCAGACGCAGCTTTGCGAGAAGCCAAACGAGTATTGAAGAAAGGAGGTAAACTACTCTTGTTCGAACACTCGAGAGCAAAAAAGAACGCGTTGTTATCGACGTATCAATCTGCGACGAGTGGGATGGTGAAGAAAATGGCAAAAGGGTGCGATTGGTCGCAAGACGTGGAGAGGTTGGTCGGAGAGGCTGGATTTACCAAAGTAACGTGGGGACCATTCGAAGAGGCTGGCGGGTTACTAGAAGCGTTGGAAGTTCAAAAATAGCGATGATGTTGCGATACTATATTTATGATATGTTCTTTCGATGTATGCGCGCGCGTTGTCAACTACTACTACTACTTACTTCTACTCTACTTTTCTATTCGTACCAGGTATCGCTTTTATTGATGTTGTTTTTCCTGTTGCTTTTTGATAAACTCAGCGATGGCTGAATGTTCGCTCGTATCGACTAAATCAAACGGCACGCCAAACCCTTTCGACGGCAAAACTTTACCTTGCGTCTCAACGACCCTCACTTCAAACGCGATTTCGTTGCCGTCGTCGTTGGAGAGTTCGTCGTAGGAAAACAGTAACGGTAACGTCGCGCCGCCGAACGGATTGAAATCGATTATGAAGCGCACTTTCTCGTTATCGTTGGAAAGCACCACGTCCATGCAATACCCGTTTTTATTCGAAAACGCATTTCTTTTCTCCGTCGACGCTACGCTCCCATCGCCGCAAATCTTCCTGTGCCACGCTGACGGCCGTATCTCGTCTTTCCAAAAGCGTTCAATCGTCCATCCGATTTTACTCTTCTCGCTCACTAAGAACGGATAAAACGACGTCACGTCTCTCTGCGAGACGCCCGTGATGGTTCCATTCACCACGAACACTCTAAATTCTCTCGATAACTCCAGCGACACCGAGTGTTTCCGTAAAGTTAAACTATGAAATTCTTGTTGATGTCGTTCTTTATCTTCGTCCTCGTCCTCGTCCTCGTCTTCGCGACAGCACGCGTACGCGCTCCCGTCTAAATCGTGCGCCACTCGATCGCTCGATTGCAAAAGCAACATCACCTCGTCCGCGTTTAAACATTTCGTGCTGAACTGCGTCAACCAAATCGCGTCGGTTGGTGCCGACCAAGTCAGTTTCGGATGCGCGCTTCCTCCCAACTCTTTTATCGCTTTCGCGATGGCTGTTAACAAACTCTCGCTCGGACTTTTATTAGTATCATCAGTGTCCGTAATACACAACTCGTCGTCTTCATCGAACGCGCTGTCTATCGCCAATCGATCGTACGCATCTACTCTCGTCCTCGCTGGCATCGCCGCTTTATTCTTCTCCTCGACTCTTACTTCATCCTTGAGCAAAAACAAGACGTCCGAATCGAGTAAAGGCGAGATGGTGACCGACGGAAACGTCCAGCGTTTGAAGTGCGCGTGCCACTGGTCGTAGCGACAGGCGAAAACGATTTCGCGAGACGTGTGCGGCACTTCGACGATATCATTTCCAAAAACCATTTCTTCTTCTTCTTCTTCTTCTTCTTCTTCTTCTTCGGACGTTTCCTTTTCAATCTCTATACTATTACTCTGACGTGCGGGAAGATTATGGAGCGATTTCCTCCCCTCCTTTGCCTCATTTCCAACTCGCATTACATTCGAAGAAGAAGAAGTCAAGAAGAAGTCAAGAAGTCAAGAAGAAGGAGAAGAAGCGATACACTGCAACAACAACAATTTGAAGAGGAAGAATGAAAAAACGAGCTTTTCTTTCGTCGACTTTTTCATCATCCGCTTCCACCAACTTTGCCGATTATTATATATCTCTCAATACATCGCTCCGACGAACATTCCTCGAACATGTTCTCGGTGGGAAACGAAATCTAAAACACATCTCAAAAGAAATCAAGCGACGGAAATGGATCGTGGAACGTTTAAGAAGATCTCGTTTGATACGACGGAGGAAATATTACGTAACCGACGAGGATGTTTTGACGGTTTTGTTGGTCGCGTTTACGATCGCTTTAGTTCTTGTTCTTCTTCTTTGCGTTCGTGCGTTGGTGTCGTTCTTCAAACATCATCGAAACGTCAAAGTCGTTTTAAAGGAAAACGAAGAGGAAACGAAGGAAACCATCAAGAGAGACTATTCGCGCTCGGTGACGATGAACCCAGAAGAGGAGGATAGTTTTACGGTGGACGATTTCACGCCAAACGAAAAAAGGAAAAAGGACAAAAAAGGCCAAAATGCCGGGGATGCGAATGCGACGAGTGAGAAATCGCGGCTGGTGAAGCGCGTGAGCATCGACGAGACCTTCGGAGCGGAGACGGGTACGGAAAAGACGAAGAAGGCGAAGAGGACGGCGATTGTGGCGAAAGAACAACCCGCGGCGGGTTCGAACGCGCTCTCGCAACAGTCGCTCATTACCGTCGAAGAGCGAACGAAAATAGCCGAACTGCGTCAGTTAGTCAACGAGGAGAAGGAGGAGTTGTTATCCACGGACGCTTTGAAAATGTACTGTTCGGACGCGCAGTTGGCGAGAAACTTGCGCGCGAGGAAATGGGACGTGTTGAAAGCGTTTGAAATGTTAAAGAAAACATTGCTGTGGAGGAAAGAATACAAACCAGAGCTGATTACTTTTGAAGATATCGAAGAAGAGTTAAAGACTGGGAAACAGTACCGTTCGGGGAGAGATCGATCCGGTCGACGCATCATCGTCATGCGACCGTCGCGAGAAAATACTCGAGAACACGACGGCAACATTCGTTTATTGGTGTACACGTTCGAGAACGCGTTGTGGCGAACGAATGGCGAACGCATCGTTCGAGGTTCCTCTAACATACCCGCGTTAGCGCAAGAGCAGATTTGCGTCTTGATTAACTTTACAAAGTGGTCGTTAAAACTCTCCCCGCCGTGGCGAACGAGCATGGAAACGTTGCACATCATGCAAGAACACTACCCGGAGCGATTAGGCTTAGCCGTGTGCTACGATCCGCCATCCGTCTTCTCCGTCTTTTGGAAACTCATCTCTCCATTCATCGACGTGAAAACCAAATCGAAAATCCGTTTCGTTCAACCTCGAGGCGATAAACAAAAAGCGGCGAAAAAAATGAACGCGACGTTTCATCCGAACACGATCGACTCGGATATGGGCGGAAGAGTCGACGCGACCTGGGACCTCGACGAGTACAAAGTGTTTTTACAAAGGTACGACGCAGTGAAAAAGAACGTTTTCGAGACGTTGAAAGAGAGGAGAATAGAGTGAATTTTAGTGAGAGAGTATCATAAGCGCGTTCTGAGATAAACTTAGTACACTTTGACGTAGTCTTTACCTCGTGCTTGATGTGAGGGGTAACTTTGTTGAATACAATTTTTTTGTGAACAACTCTCATCATCGTTCGTTTTACCAACAAACACAAACAGTTCTTCTCGATAAAAAAACTGACTGGATAACGGTGTTGGTGAAAAAGCGTCGTTCGTCGTTCGTTGCCACAAAATTATTAAAATTACTCTCATCATTAAAATCTCTCATCTTTCCTACGCTGTCGCGCGTAAGACACGTAAACGATACGCACGTAACATCGCACGATACACACAAACATCATCGTAATAAAGTCGTTTACGTGATCGTAAAAGGACAACAGAAGAAGAAAAAGAGAGAACAAAAAGAGAGAATTTAAAAAGGAATAATACTAAAAAAGGAAAAATGCAGCAGTCCTTTTCCTCGAGAGGTCAACGACTCTTCGGGAAAGGAGGGACGCCGCCTTCTTTTCTGAGACGAAGACGGTGTATGAATTTGGTCTCGACAAAGCCGCAGCGAAACGACAAAAGCAAAAGTGGAAACATCTCTGTCATCGCATCTTCGACGAACGAAAACAGCAAGAATTGTCCGTCGTCTTTTTCAGAGCGAAGAAAGAACGTAAACACGACGAACGCGCTGGCGAACGACGCGCCAACGGTGGAAGACGTGACATCGAATTTGAATGCTGCTGACTTGGATAAAGAAGGACGAACACCCAAAAAGACGAACAACAACAACAACAAAGAAAAGAGCGACGAACTCGAACGCAGACGGAAACAAAAACTCTTACAGCGATACTCCTCGAATTACGATGCGACGACAACAACGAACAACGCATCATCATCGGAGAATCCAACAACATCTCGACGAGTCGTGACTTTATTGGATGGCAACGCGAGATTGCGAGTCTGTTCAGACGGACGCGTTTCTTTGTTTTACGCGCACTTCGAGGACGAGGAAGAGACGAAGTGGGAGTTGACGAGTCGGAGTTTGGTGACGGTCCCTCCTGGGGCGGAGAGTGTCGGGAGGATTGTGAGTGATGAGACAACGATGAAAGTCGAGTTTTTGGAACGAAGCAAGTCGGACGGTTTTGAGAGCAACGTTGATAGTAGTACGAAGAAGAAAGTGTTGTCCACTTTGACGATCAAACCGTTATCGGCAAAAGGAAGTTTGACGAAAGACGAAAGAGAATGGACGGATAATTTAACCTCTGGATTCATTCTCGATTACGTCGTACAAACCAGCGAGGAGAACGAGTACTCCGTGGAAATGGCAGAAATCGTGACTGATGTAGAATCGAGCGGGAAATGGTTCGGCGGTGGGCATTTCGTTCGGCAAGAGTGGCCTCTGAACGGCGCGTGTCAAGAAGTCGGCCCGCATTATCCGTTCGATTTCGGGCCGCACGGAATCAACACCTTAGTTTCAAATCATTGGGTCACGTCCACGGGGTTTGCCATCGTCGCCGATCCGGAAACCTCTTTTTTCCACGTCGGCTTAAATGCACCGAAAGAAAACACGTTCTTTGAAGCGTTGACGCCGAACGGATCGAGACGAAAATTTCACACCGGCGTGGCGAACATTTTGCGACCGACGGCGTTGCCGCTCACCTCGCAAAGCAGACAAGGCGACGGAAAATTACGGTTACAGTCTCGGTCTGGATATTGCGACTCTAAATACGGCGCGTTCTCCCAAGAGCACCCACTGGTTGGTTGGAAAAGCGAGAAAACGCACGTGCAACTTCCAGAAAATATCGATCCGATGGGCAACTTGTCCTTACCGACTGAAGAGAAGGAAACACCCGCCGCCGCGAAAACGAAGAACAACAACAACAGAAAAAACGTAAAAACGCGAACGTGTTCTATGCGCGTCGCGATGCTCGCAAAACGTAACGTTCGAGAAGCGACCGAAAACGTGCTGGAATCCATGCCAAAACCCACGCAAGCGGTCGATACCGCGCTCGTTCGAGGACCAAAATGGTCCACCTGGTCTAGGTATAAAACCGCGGTGGACCAAGAGAAAGTCTTGAAATTCGCGAGTGAAATTTTAGAGTTAAAATACGAACGATCAATCATGGAAATCGACGATAGATGGTCGTCCGCGTACGGCGAGTTAGAATTCGACTCGGTAAAGTTCCCAGACGTGAAGGCAATGGTAGACGATTTACATTTGAAAGGATTTAAAGTGACGCTTTGGGTGACTCCGTTTGTCACCGAAGGCACGCGAGCGTATAAAGAAGGCGTGAAGAACGGCTACTTCGTAAAGTCAAAAGTTTTAACTCCCGGACATTCAAAAGCGGGATTCTTTTCGTGGTGGCAACCGACACCAGTTGTTGCGATCGATTTAACCAACAAAGATGCTCGAGAATGGTTCTTAAACGGGTTGAAGAGTTTACAAACGCGATACGGCATCGACGGTTTTAAATTCGACGCCGGAGAGCCGTGTTTCTTACCGAAAGAATTTGAAACGAAAGTTCCCATGAAACATCCTTCCGAGTATACGAAGTTATGGTCGACTGAAATCGCGAAAACGTTTGAGCTTTGCGAAGTGAGGAGTGGTCATCACTCCACGAATTCCGGAGTGTGGACAAGAATCGGCGATACGTTTAGTTCCTGGACCACCTCGAACGGATTGCGAAGCTTAATCCCGCACTTGTTGACATCTTCCATCGTCGGGTATCCTTTATGTTTACCGGATATGATTGGTGGTAACGCATACGCCGGAGGTCCCTCGAAAGAGCTATTCGTGCGATGGGCGCAAGCGAACTGTTTCATGCCCGCCATGCAATTCTCCATCCCGCCTTGGGAGTTTGGTAAAGACGTTTCGGAAGCGACGAATAAAATTTTGAAAACTCGATTGAAACTGATTGATTTAATCGAAGATTTATCCATCAAAAGTTCCAAAACGTTGCAGCCAATTTGCAAACCGTTGTGGTGGCTCGCGCCGGAAGATTCGAACACGTTCGATATAAACGATCAGTTTTGTTTAGGCGACGATATCGTCGTCGCGCCCGTCGTATACGATAAGCAGAGACGAAGAGAGGTCTATTTGCCGAAAGGTGAGTGGAAAGAGTTTGACGGCGAGAAGATTTTCTCGGGCGGGCAATGGATCGAGGGCGGCTACGAGGCTGGGATTTACGACATTCCAGCGTTCGTGAGAGTCATTTAAATACAGATTTATCATCATCATCATTATTATACACATAGCAAAATCACGCATACGAGAAGGTTAGAAGAAGGAGGAGAGAATATAAAGAATGTATTAGTAGTTGAAATGTTTTATTAATAATCAGAGCGCTGCAACTTTCGAATTGTATTTAGCTGTATCGTTTATGGTTATCTATATTCCCTTTTTCGATTCTGTATTTGTAATAGTAGTATATAATATGGTAGTGCGAACGAGTATACATCACCAAAGCGGTTGCGATTGTTGTTGTTGCTGTTGCTGCGCGTCCGCGCCGCACTCGACGCCTTGTTGAAACTGAGTCTGCGACGGCTCGTACGAACTACCAGCTTGTTGCTCGTCAACGTACCCCCCTGCAAACGCAGCCATAACCGTGTTCCCGTTATCAAATCCAACGTTCTCGTTACCAAACCCTTCAGTCGTAATCTCTTCTTGCATCATCTGCATGTTCCCTCCGTCTTCGGTTGGAATCGACACGGCGTCAAACTCGCACGGAAACCTCGTCACTCTCGGCTTCTCCGCTAAAATATTCCTCACAATCTTATCTAACTGCGGTACCGATGGCGGATTTTCCCGTAACTCCTCGTCGTTGTACTCGTTGTTCACGTAATACCCGACTCTCACGAATTCGTTTTGCTGATACGAGCACGTTAACAACAACGCCGTCACGCCTAAGATGTCGCTGTTTGGAATCTTCGTCGCGTCCGGTGGGTTCGCTTGAAACACAAACTTATACGCGCCTCTCGAGACAGGACCGACTAAAACAGTGTCTAAGATTTGGTCGTGTTGATCGCTCTCCGCGGAGCCGACGTACGTGAGCTTCCACTCCAAGTCGTCTTGGAGGTTCGTCAGGCACTCGTACTGGATTTCAAACTGTAACGGGTTTTGGAAATATTGCGGGTTGTCCTGTTATTATTATTATTATAGTTATGAAAGAAAGAAAGAATATGCGCATAAAAACGTGTCAGTTTATGTGTAATCGAGAGAAGGAAACCGGCTGTCTTCCCAATCGTCATCGCTCGCTCGCCGCCAAAAGGGTATACCTCTTTCGCCTTTGAGACGAGAGCGAGATTTTTCAAAATTTCTGTCTAAAACCAGCAGGCGAAAGGCGAAGAAAAAAGTGATGAAAGAGAGTAAACGCGTACCAACACTTGGACTTGCGTGATGTTAATCGCGCTCATTACGTTTCCTCCTTTTCTGTTTTATTCGTTTCTTCTCTGCTGTTCTCTATTGTTCTCTATTCGCTCCTTATTTCTCTTTCTCTTTTGATTCGATCGATTTGGATTTCTCTCTTTTCTCTCGGTAAAAGTTGTTGCCGTTTCTCTGCGTTGCGATGATGAGAGCTTCGTTTATTGAATCGTTTAACCTATGCTCTCTGCTTTCGTGCTTCCCTTCTCCTCACGCGCGCTCTTCCTGTTCTTCTTCTTCTTCTTCTTCTTCTTCCGATGTATTACCGATGTATTACTCGCGCGTCGTGTATTCTTTCACCCTCCCTTTGGTGTGTGTGTGTGTGTGTGTACTCTATATCACCGCACGCGCGCTGGAAAGAGTGAAGTTGCGTTTGAAAATTATTCAAACAGACGATGAGATCGTTCGTCTTGTCAACGTATACTTTGAAACCGTATGGGATACACCCATCCAATTTCAAATCGAGAGGTTTTTTCGTTTTTTCGTTTTTCTGTTTCTTTCTGTTTCCGTTCGAGAGCTATGACATAGCTTTACAGTCGAGTGGAACACAACAGAGAGAGAGAGAGAGAGAGAAACAAAAAAATATAACTACCTTTTTTTCACTCTTTTTTGTTTTGAGGAGGGCAAACATTTATTTGATGAGGGGAATGAATTCTTCTCTCCTCTTTCCTCTTTTGAAGAAAATGCAGTAATTTTAAGTGAAATTCGTGGCCGGAAAAGACCACGAGAGGATCTCCTGCCTTTGTAGACCACGAAAAAACTGCTCTTTGTGACTGTATTTGTCTGTTTATTCCTTCATTAGGAATCGTCGTTTCGCGCGCGCTCTCTTTCTCTTTCTCTTTCTCTTTTATCATCACACACACACACACAGTATTGATTGCCCGTGATTGATACTCACAAGATGATATGGTCCACGACGCGTTGTAGTTCTTTGGAACGAGCGACGTCTTTGTGCGTCGCGAGTTCGTCGTCGTCCCACAACGGAACGACGAGGACAAAATCGAAAAACGAGAACAAGATAACACAGAAGACGATGATGAGGACGATGATGATGAGACGACGTTTTGTTGTCCTCGCGCGATGTTCGAAAAAGAGGAGTAGTATTCTTCTCACGAGACGAGGAAGGAGTGAGAATACGATCACAACATGCAACGCGTGGAATAACGACGACCACGAGTTTTACGGAACAGGAGGAGCTGATGAAGAAGAAAACACGGGCAGTCTAGACGAAGGCGATACGTTTGAAGGCGAGCAATATTTACGAGCGAGCGAATCGTTGCGAGAGAAAACGATACAATACGAGGAAGAGAACGGAGAATCGACGCACGTTTTACCGTCTTTATTGTTTCCAGTCGCCGAACCGCTCATTCCTGGACAAAGAAAAGTATTACACCTGTACGAGCCGAGGTTTGTGAGTCTGTTGAACGATAGCGTGGAAACGCACGGAGGATTGTTGGCGTTCGTGCACTACTCGCAAATACCGCCGAGCAGAGGAAAAAGCGCAAAGACGAGAGGGAGGAGAGTTTTAGAGGATGAAAACGAAGACGACGAAGAGGAGGAAAAGGTAACGAGTAGTAGTAATAGTAGCAGCATCGACGGCGCGATGGCAGGAAAAACGGAACGAGAAGAAGATAAATTGAATCAAAGGCCGTTGCCGAACGAGCGAGCGGAGAAATTGGAGGTGTTTGGAGAAGTTTCCGGCGACTCGGATTCGGATGATTCCGACTACGAGGAAGAGTTTGAAAGGTTCAGCGAGTTTGCGAGAAAAGTCAACAGTCGGTACGGCGACGAAGCCGGGTTTGGGTCCGCCGATGACGACGACGAAGACGACGAAGAAGATTATTACTACGACGACGACGATGACGACGATGAGGAAGAGACGCAAGCGGTGCAATTGAACGCATCATGTACGCTAGGTAGAGTCATTCACTACGAGCCGATTAAAGTTTTATCCAGTGATGATTTTGATGACGGCGTTTCTTTCGACATCGTCGACGAACGCGGCGAATCTTCGAGTACGTTCGGTGAAACCTACCGGGTTTTAGTCGTCGGCGAAACGCGAATGATGGTTGAGGACGTGAACGAAACACCCGCGGGCTACGTTGCCGGTACGTACTCCCTGGTCAACTCGCCAGACTCAAAATTTGCTGCTCAACCGACGCAAGATGAGCGCAAAGAAATCGAGCAACTGGCTGACGACGTCGAACTTCTCATGAATTACGTCATCGAGTTCAGCGATAAGCTGTTGGAAGTTTCGAACGTGACGAAAGAAACGCTCTTTGATGACATCGTTCGTAAAGCGGAAAATGCCAGAGATTATCCGACCGAAATTCATCGCAAGTTTGCCATTGAAGAAGCGAAAATGGTTCGGTGGGCAAAAGCAGTTGGCAAAGTTGATTCGTTACACGAAAGCATGAAATGGGTGGAAGAAGACGGCGTCTTCTTCGACGCTAAAATCGAATTGGAAAACGTCGCGCGAATGAAACGCGACCAAGATAAGGCTGGCTTATCCTTGGACGATGCCATCTTATCTCGCCTGCGTCGTTCAGCTGCTCTCACGATGACCCAGAACGAAGACGAAGACGAGGATGAAAAGAAAACCACCGCCACAGACTTGAAAACGAAATCTCGAGCCTCCGCTATGGTTCGCGCCGAGCGTCTCTCTTTCGCTGCGTTCCAAGAGGTCCCTTTCTCCTCCGAGGCTGAGAACGAAAAATTGATCGCTCGGAGAGCTGCTGCTATGTCAACTTCTAGAGGATTAGTCGACCGTTTGCGTCTCGCTAAGTTCGGATTGGAAGAGCAACTCGGAGGCTTACGCGCCAAGTTAGCGTTGGAAAAGTCCTTGCGCGCCATGCTCGACGGCAACACGGGTTCGTCGTCCTCCGGCGATACCACAAACGATACCAACACGAAGAACAAGGAAGACAAAGATTCCGACGAGAACAAAAATAACACGAGAGACTAAAACGAACGAACAAAGAGGAGACTGTACAATTAGTTACACATACAATCGCTTTAAATTATACGTGCACATAATCATCAAACATTTTATTTGTTGTTGTTGTTGTTGTAATAGAAGAAGAGAAAATATAAGCGTTGCACTCTCAAAGACATCGTCAGTCAAAGCACACGCGAACGAAAGAAGGTGAAAAAATGAGATAAAAATGAGTCCACTGCTTCTACAGCAGCAGAAAGAATGATGAGCGGACAGACTACGCGTTCAAATTCGTGCGAGTGCGATTCAAACGCGTACACTGGTCTCGTGCGCGATATCTTTCGCGTGTGCGCGTACTCTCCGATCGAATATGTTGGTTTCTTGAGCGGTTTGTGTTCGATCGCGTTTTGGATCGTCTGCCAATTTCCACAAATGTTGCAAAACTATCAGCTGAAAACGAGCGAAGGATTGAGCGGTTACTTCTTACTCCTGTGGGCGTTCGGGGACAGTTGCAACCTGGTCGCGTGTGTCCTCACGGGAGACCAAACGCCGGTGCAGATGTACACCGCGGTGTACTTTTTGATGAGCGATTCGGTGCTGATTTCCCAATTCGTTTTGTATAGGAAAAGACAAATTCAACGAGAAGAAAGGCAAACGAGAAGACGACGACGACTGAGTTTCAATGAATCGATAATACGGGAGGAGGAAGAATCTCCTGAGGACGCGAACGAGAATGCGGTGATATCGGCCACGATGGCGAGGATTGATGAGAACATCAGCACCGCGCGTAGTTACGAAGAGGAATCGAGGAACGATCCAACGACGCCGAAGCGCACTACTAAGAAACACAAAAAGAAGAAGAAGCCGGTGTCACCGTCGACATACGTGACGGGTTTCTTAGGCGCAGGCGTTTCCGTGTATTCAATACGATCGCTTTCTGGTTCTGATGCAATGAGATCGTTGAGCGGTGCTACGCGTTCGTTGCAAAGCGCGACCGGGTGTTTGAATCAAGCCGTAAGTACGGCGTCGGAAGCGAGAGTAACGTCCGGTCGGTTCATCGGTTACGCTTCCGCGACGAGTTATTTAGGAGGGAGAGTGTTTCAGATCATGAAAAATAGGAAACGCAAATCGTGCGAAGGCGTGTCGGCGTTGATGTTTTTCTTTGCCATTAGCGCGAACGTGACTTATGGAATGTCGATCATCTTCATGAAGAATTTTAGATGGGTTGAAATCGTCGATTCGCTGAGCTTCTTGCTCGGTAGTTTAGGCACGTGCGTTTTGGATTTGTACATTTTAAAGCAAAGCAGATATTATCGCGCGTTAGGCACGGACGCGTCGGCAACAACTGCTCCCGTTGATCGCACGAGTAGTTTGATAGAAAACGATTGGCTGGAAAGAGAAGCGAGCGTCCACTTGCTCTCGCAAGAAGCGGTCGAAGATTTGTAATTTTACATAGGTGTGTACGATTAATAGCGCATTATATTAAATATACCTAACACGGTTTCTGACCTTTCATCGGTTTCTCGCCTTCTTCGTAACATCCGACGTCTTGAATACCGCCGCCGGTACCGAAAAACTTTGCCTGTTTCGCCTCGGCTTCCCTCAGCGCCTTCTCCGCCGCTTTCGCCTCTTTCAAGCGCCACGTGACCAGTCGCGCCTCTTTTCTAAGATTTTCTTCGCGTTCTCTCCTGCGCAATTCACGAGCTTGTCGTTCCGTGTCCGACTTTTTCAACGCGTTTTCGACTCGAATAGCTTCTTGTTTCTTTGCTCTTTCTACGTTACGTTTATAAACTTCCTTCTTTTTACGTTCGCGTTCTTTCCTCGCCTCTTCGTGCTCTCGAATTTCCTCATCTTTGCGTCTTCGCAACTCCTCCAGGTTATCCTCCGGACACGCGTCCGTGCCGTCGCCAAACCATCCAAACTTTCTCGAATCCGGTTCGCACTTACCCAATACGTCCTCGTAGACGTTCAAACCAACTTTCGAAAACGTTTCGTTCAAATCGGATATCGCCGTAAACACGCACAAACAATTCGCCGTCGTGTCTTCACCGCTTTCGCTTTCATCTTGATCTTCAAAACGATGCGTGGCATCCGGAGCAAACGCAAAATCGAGCGTTTGACAACATTTCTGCACGTCGCCGCCGAGTAAACACGGTTTAAACAACGCTCTCAAACGATCCACCGAACACGTGCGCGAAGGATCTTCCGGGAGCGACTCCGATCGAGGGAGCTTGGGGTCTAAATCATCCGCATCGCCCGCGCCTGGTTTGACTTCCTCTAACGGCTCATCGTTTATTGTATCTTCTTGTTCTTGTTCGTTGTTATTGTTATTATCGTCGTCGTCCTCGTCGCGCGCTTCTTCTTGTTCCTCTTCTGCGTTATCTTTCTCATTCTCGTTCGCGATATCTTCATCTTCGTTTATGATGTTCTCGACATCGACATCGCTAGACGTACTACTATGAACCGCATTTTCCTCTTCCTCCTCCCCACTGCTATCGTTATTGTTATTATTATCGTCGCTATTATTATCAACGCCCTCGTTTTCTAGATCTTCTTCTTTTGTTTCGTCGTTATATATATCGTTCTTCTCGTCCTCGCGATGTTGATGACTTTCCTCGTGAAACATCATCTTCCTCTCCTCTTCCTCCATCTGTTTCTGTTTCTTCTTCCGTATATTTTCCTCGATCATTCTGTCTAAACTCCCATCGTCGAAGTTGATCACTTCTCGTCCTATCTTCCCCGTTTTAATCGCTTCTTCCACTAAAACTTGGCCTTCTAAATCCGTTCTCGCTTTCCGTCCCGTGCCGATGATTCGTCGAGCTTCGCTCAGCGTTTGCTTGCGAAGGAAATTGTACGAGATGTACATCACGACGAGAAACGTAAACGAGAACACAAAAACGAGAGTTCGTTTTTTTCGTCGTCTGCGTTGTTGCGTTTTAAAAGTGACCGGTTTCGAGTGCACTTTGTTCTTCTCCTCGTTGTTCGTACCACCACCGAAGGCGGAGGAGGAGGAGGAAAACATCTCTCTTCTTAAAACTTTCTCTCTCTGATTTTTTTATGATGAACTCCTTTTGGTTTAAAAAAAGTTACGTGTGTTTCAGCCAAAACGAGAGAAAAAGCAACACAACAAAAGAGAGAGAGAGAGAGAAAAGAGAGAAAATTTTCTTTCTGTTGTGCCTTTTTCACATGCACGAATGCACTTATCTCTTTACAATTTTTTTCTTCTTTCGTATTTACCATATAATAAAAGCTTTACACAGAAGGACTAGAATTATATCTATATATAAATAAGACACAAAAGGATGATGACTTTGAGTTTTGCGAGATCTGCGAAGAACACACACGCGAAGAAGAAGAATGAGACGTTCTTTTATTCCTCGTTTGTGTTGCTGTTGTTGTTCGTGGTCTCTTTTCTCTCTCTGGGTTTTGTTTCGGCGAAAGATGATGCCCCCGATTATTTCGTAACATCTTCAATTTCTAAAGCGCGATCGTCGCAAAGGTTTTCGAACGAAGGAGAAAGCTTTGTATCGTCAGAAAAAAGAAGACGAAGCTTGCTCGCGGATGAAGAACAACCAATAACGGAATCTACGGCAGAAGCGATTTCAGAGGACGTGCAAGACGCGGCGGATGCCGTGGACGAGGCGACGGAAACCGTCGCGGATGCCGCAGATTCCATCGAAGAAGCGAACGAAGCGATAGCGGAAGTGGCGGAGCAAACGGAAGAGGCGGTGGAAGCGGTGGAAGAGGCGAGCGAAGCGGTGGCGGAAAGTACCGAAGCAATCGAAGATGCCGCAGATGCGGTGGATGATGCGACGGAAGCGGTGGAAGATGCGGCGGAGCAAATACAAGATACCGCGGAGACGGTGGAGGAGGTCGCCGCGGACGTGGAAGACGCGACGGCGGCGGTGGACGAAGCCACCGAGGCGGTGGAAGACGCCGCGGATAGTTTAGCGGATATTACGGATACCGCGCAGGAAGTTCTCTCGAACTTAGAAGGCTCAAAAGCGGTGAATTCGTTGGTGATGGATAAAGTCGAGCAAGAGCAAGGCGCGGTGGCGACGGAGTTATTGACGATGGCGAAGGAGATCAACCGCTTGGAAGCCGTGGTCACGAGATTGGAGAATTACGAAGGCGGAGGTAGAAGAGGTGGACCAGGATCTGGTGCTGGTTTAGGCGCGTGGTTTAAAGCGCAATACGCGGACCAAACCTCTTTCATTAGTGGATTAGTCACCTCGTTTTTGGTTATTTTGTTCATCGAGGTTGGCGACAGAACGTATTTCATCGCGGCGTTGATGTCGGTGAAACATTCCCGACGAATTGTATTTTTGGGCGCTTTCAGCGCGTTGGCGGTGATGACCATCGTGTCCACCTTATTAGGCGTCGCCGCGCCTATGTTCTTACCGCGATGGTTTGTCCATTGGGCCGCGGTGATCTTGTTTCTCGGCTACGGCGTCACCATGTTGTACAACTCCCAATTCATGTCCGACGACGTTTCCGAGGAGTTCGAGGAAGTCGAACACGAGTTGGACGAAATCGCCAACCGACGATCTGGGAAGAAATCCGACGACAACAACGCGAGCAAAGACGACGACGACGTGGCGGAAAAAGGCGGCAAATTGTCGCCTGGAAAGAAAAAAGGGACTTCGAAAAACGAAAAGCAATGGTGGGAATTCTTCGTCTCTGCGATTTTCGTCCAAGCGTTTACGCTCACCTTCTTAGCGGAATGGGGCGACCGATCCCAAATCGCCACCATCGCCATGGCTGCCGATTACGACCCGTACGGTATCATCATCGGCGGTTCCTTAGGCCACGGTTTAGCCACTTCCACGGCGTGCATTGGAGGTCGCATCTTAGCTCAGAAAATATCCGAGAAGAAAATCGCCATGGTCGGCGGCGGCATCTTTTTGATTTTCGGCATCTTGGCCGTCTTCGACGACCCGAGCGCGGATTACGCCAAAGCGTTGCCGAAGTGGATGAAGACTTCTTCTTCTGGAAGTGGTGCTCTCCCTTCGGCTTAAAAAAATGAGGACATCATATCATCGCACACTTATAATATATATTTACTCATATACATTGTTTTATATAACTCGAGAGTAATGACTTCACTTTAAACTCTCCATCGACCGCGCGAAAAAGAAAGAGAGAGAGGACAAAGGAAAAGCGTTCCAAAACGTTTAAAGCCGTTGGAGTGTTGTCGTTGTTGTTGTCGTGTTTTTTGGTGTTTTCATCGAAGACGTCGTTAAAGAAGTGCACATCATCTCGGAGAATAAACACTTGAAAGCGATTGGAGATGATGATGCTACGCGCCCCTTCGCATCTTCATGGAAAACTATTTCTCTTCGTCTTTGTCTTCATCTTCTTTTCGTCAGTTTTAGCAGCCGAAGAGGAAATTTTAGAACGAGGAGATGAAGCGAAGGACAGTATTTCTAAAAGAATACTCGAGCACCAAGAGCGCGCGTTCGCGACCGAAAACAACCGAGGCGATAACTTCTCTGGATTCGTGCAGTCTTTACTGGTGATGCTTTCGCTTGAGTTCGGAGACAGGACGTTTTTCATCGCGTGTTTAATGTCCGGGAAATACGATTCAAAGGAAGTCTTTTTTGGCGCAATTATGGCGCTTTGGCTGATGACGTTCGTTTCGGTCGTGATCGGGATCGAAGCGGCGTCGATGATTCCGAGAAAAGTCATGCACTACGGTTCGGTGTGTTTGTTCGTGTTTTACGGCCTTTACATGCTGTATAGCGCGAGTCGGATGAAGGATACCGAAGAGGGGGAGGAGAACGAGGAGCTGAAAGAGATCGAAGAAGATTTGAACTCGAGAGCACCGATATTAGAAAAGGACGTAGAGAGCGGCAACGAAAACGAGAACAAAAAGAAGAAAGGTGGTAATTTTTACGAGTGCTTGTGTAACGGCGTGTGGATGCAAGCTTTCACGCTGACGTTCATCGCCGAGTGGGGCGACCGAAGTCAAATAGCCACGGTAGCGTTAGCTGGCGATTACGAAGCGTACGGCATAGTGTTTGGTTGTTTCTTAGGTCACGCCATTGCCACGGGGACGGCCTGCATAGGGGGGAAATACATCGCGAATAAGTTTTCAGAGAAGAAAATGACCATCCTGGGCGGTTCGGTGTTTCTTACCTTCGCGGCGGTGACGTTGTTACAAGATCCCAATGCAAAAATGGAAAAAGTAGATTGGCGTCCGAATTGGATGGTTGCAGACGCTGCAAACTAGAGTTTCGTTTGTTATAGTGTGTCGTAGCATTAGTTGTATTTTAGTATTAGTAGAAGAGTAGTGATATTGTTATATGATGTTGGGTATTATTGCTTTGCGTTTATTAGAAGTTTTTTGTATTGGTAGCTAAAAGATGATGGTATTTACTTCGCAGAGGACGCCCACCAATCTTCTTTGGAGGAGGATTTGCTTCTACTCGACCCTTTTCCGGCGGATGACTTCTTACCGGACGAAGAGTTATCGTCGTCGTCTCCCCAATCGTCCACATCTTTTAATCTGCTATCGTTTTCAAACTTCTCGACATCTTCCTTGTCGTACTCTTTATCGTGGTCGGCTTCATCTCTCTCGTTGGACGAGGAGGAAGATTTCTTGCTTTCTTTTCTGTCGTCGTATCTTTCCTCTTCTTCTCGATCGTCTTCGTTACGTTTCTTCGATGAGGAGGAGGATTTGCGGTTGTCGTCTTCATCCTCGTCGTCGTCGTCGTACTTCGACGATGGGCGCCTCGATCGATCGTCTTTCTCCTCGTCGTCATACTTTGTGGATCGTCTGCGGTCGCCTTCTTCTTCTACTTCGTCGTCGGATCGCTTCTTGGAGCGTCGGTCGCCTTCGCGGTCGTCCTCGTCTTCGTGGCGACCCATCTTGGAGGAGGAACGTCTGTTGTCTTCCTCGTCGTCGTCGTCGTCGTATCGGCTCTTGGGCGAAGATCTGCGATCGTCATCTCTGTCATCGTATCGATCTCTTTCGTCGTCTTTTTCGTAACGAGAAGATCGGTGACTGTCTCTTCTGTCGTCATCGTCTTCATCATCGTAACGCTTCTTGGGAGAATCTCGTCTGTCGTCTTCATCATCGTAACGCTTCTTGGGAGAATCTCGTCTGTCGTCTTCATCGTCGTATCGACTCTTGGAGGAAGATTTTTTGTCCTCTCGTCGATCGTCATCGTCGCGTCGATCGTCGTCATCCCGGCTTCTTCGGGGGCGGTCGTCTTTCTCGTCGTCGTCGTCATCCTCGTAGTGCTTTTTAGAGGCAGAGCGTCGATCGTCTTCTTCATCGTCGTTGTACTTTGACGACGAGTGTCTTCGATCGTCGTCGTCGTCGTCGTCGTAGCGACCTTTGGAGGAGGAGGAAGATTTACGATCGGAGTCTTCTTCTTCGTCTTCATCCTTGTTGTTCTTCGTCTCTTCCAAGGGAGATTCCGATTTTAACGGAGCTTCTTCTGGCATTTCGTTTTCGTCCTCGTCTTCAAACACTGGGTCGTCTTGCCCCGTCATCGCCGCTTTGATTTGGAGCTTCAAACGCTCTTGCATCTTTTGTGTCGCCTCCAAGTCCAACTTCGGCTTCGGCAAGTTCGAACCATCAAACCCTTCGGGAACCTCAAACGTCGGCACGGTATATAATCCTAAAGTCGCTTCGCAATCGGTCTTCTCCAAGGAAAATCTCGCGCACACCGCGGCTGGGCACGTCGGCCACTGCGCGGTGACTTTTTCCGTGTCCAACTTTGCTCCCGATTTTGTGACGCAAAATCGACACCCTTGCGCGTCTTGGCACCCGGGTAATAATCGTTCCGAGCACTTCTTGTCGCGAAACATGTGTCTCCCCACCGCTTGATCGGAAACCGTGGAATCGCACGTTCCAGAAATCCCAATTTGTTTCACGCGCGCGTTGTGTTTCGCGATGTCCTTCACGTGCATCCTCCACGAGATTTCATTCTTGGAAAACGAATCCCCGATGCATCCAATCCCGGAGCTCTTCTCGCACACCGAGTGTGGGCACTGCGGCCAGCCGGCAACTTTTCTCACCGCTTCTTCGGTTTGGCAAAATCTGCACGCCGTAACCGCGCCTCCGTTCCCGAGACACGCCGGCGTCAACGACGGGTTCGTCAAGCAAATTTTGTCCGGGTACTGGTAGATGCCTTTTTCTTCGTCGGCGGCTTCGCCGACGCAGTTTTCTTTCATCGCCGGGTCTTCTTCTTCTTCTTGATCTTCCTCTTCATCATCCGCAGATGATTTGCGATGATCGTCTTCATCGTCGTCGTCGTATTTAGAGGAGGAATGTTTATTCTTCGAATATTCGTCCTCGTCTTCGTCTTTGCCCAAATCTCTTCGTTGTCCGCGGCCTCTTTTCTCGTACGCATCGTCGTCCTCGTCTCTGTACTTTGCGTAGTTTCCTCTTCCTCCTCTTCTGTCGTCGTCGTCGTCAAAATCGTCTGAGTGTCTCGACGACGATCGTCTCGAGGAGTATCGATCGTCTTCGTCGTCATCTCTTGAACTCCATCGACCTAAACGCGCGGACGAGGAATACGACGAGGACGACGGTTTACGGGAAAAATCGTCTGCGTCTCCTCCTCGGTAGTGTCTGTACCCTAACTCGGCGGACGAAGAAGAAGACAACAAAGACAACTTCTTGCTCTCGGAAACGTACCCAAACGTGGCAAACGTCGTCGCCAACGCGGTGATCGTGGCAATTTTGATTATCAGTGTAGATCTCGTCGTAAACGTCAAAGTCGTCGCATCGTCTTCGATTTTGACCCCGGTAGTGGGGGCGTTTGAAAGTAAACTTTGCCGCTCTTCTTCTGAATGGTTTGCTTCTTTCATCATCGTGCTTTACTCTCTGTACTAACAACGAGAGCGTATAAAATCGAAAGGTATTATTAAGTTACTCAACAACAACAACTTCTTTACGACCACTACTATTCCGTGAGAAGTAACGCAGCAGAGAGAGCGAGAGCGCGCGGGAAGAAGTTATACGTGCGTTCGATAGAATGAAGAAAAAATGCATTCATTCGAAACAAGACGCGGCCTCGATTTCGTCTCTTTGTCCTCTTTTTTTTTTCGAAGCAGAGTGGCAGCATATTAAGTTCCTCGACCGTTTTTTTTCTCTCTTCTCGCTCGAGGCAAAACTTTTTTTCAACAGACGACGAGAGAGAAAAAGAGTCATCATTCACAAAGAGAGACGGAGAGAGAGAGTGCGACTTTAAGAGATGGTGGGAAGTAAAAGAAGGGAAATAGACGACTACCACTACGTCTTCTCGGCGGACTGTAAACCGTACATGGATTGGCAATCTGCGGCTTTGTATCAGTCGTGGATGGATGTGGGTGCGCCGGGGAAGATGACTCGGCTGTTGTCCTGCACGGATGCGGAGTACGATTCGTACGAGAATTTACACATCGTGCCGACGCATAAAACGCCGGATTTCAGCCGAGACGACCCGTCGGATTCGTATTCCGCGTATAACTTACCGGGGAGCATCAATCATTGGACGAAATCGAGCAATTTTACTCGCTTGAAGTGGGTGGTGAAGTTGGACGCGGATATGATTTTACGAAGACCGTTTACGGTGAGAGAGATTCCCGCGCGAGTCGGCGTCGTCGCCGGCGGGTACTACGGATACTTATCGGGCGTGAAAAACGACATGGCGAGTATGTTTGTCGGACCTGCCGTTCGCGAGCGGTTGGCGCAAGTGGGCGGGTGGGAGATATTCGCCAGGAGCGATATCGCGAAAGCGGCGCCGTTATGGTTCGAATACACGAGGAAAGTGAGAAGAGACAAGAGAGTGTGGTGGCCGTATAACGGTACCGGCGATTCATTCATCACTCAAAAAGCACCGAGACCGTGGATATCGGAAATGTACGGGTACGTCTTTGGCGTCGCGAGCGCCGGGTTGTCGCACAACGTGAACAACGACGTGCAAATGTACGCCGGATCGAAACCGTGGAACGAGAAGAGCGCGAATTCTTTCGTCATACATTACGGATTGATGATGAGACAAGGTACGAGTTACGAGTGGGATAAACACTTTGAATACGCAAAATCGGAAACGGAAAAGGATAAATTGAAGTGCGGAAAGGCAAACAGAAGAGAGTTGTTCCCGGTGTGCGATTTGTATCCCGAAGATGACGAGTCCATCGATAAGTACGAGAGAAACAGAGTAGAGTTGATGCACGAGTGCGTGTCAAAGATTAATCGTGGGATATTGTTAGCACGGAAGAGGAAGTGCATGCCAAAGAGTAGTAGTAGTAGTAGTAGTAATAGTAGTAGTAGTAGTAGTAGTAGTAGTAGTAGTAGTAACAACGAGGGGGAGGCGGAGAAGAAAAAAGTCAGTCATAGTCTTAGTCATAGCAGCAGCGGTAGCGTAAACACGGAGGGCGATAAAGGGTATAAACACGCAAGAGTCTCCATTGGAGGTGGTGAAACTACGCTCGCGCAACAACAAGATGTGGCGACGAACGAGTTGTGGAAATACGCCGGCATTTTATGGGCTTTGACCTTGTTCGCGTTGTTTTACGGATTTTGGCCTTCGCGCAAAAGAGGAGGAGGGGGAAAGCGTAGGAAAGTAGGACATCTTCGTCCATAGAAGTATTATTTGTAATGTATTCATGATGTATAGTAGTATGTTATTGCAAAGAGTTGACAAACATGATTCCTAACGCGAAAATCGTGATGAAAATCGGAGCCGAGGATACGGCGTAAAGAGGCAAAAATCCAAGTAAATTCTTTTCCTCGGGTTTATCGTCTTCCTCCAAATAATCGTCCAGCATTCTCTTCGGGTTTCTCGTTCGCCCTTTAATTCCAGCCGCGTCCATGGCAATCTCCTCGTATCTCGACGGTCCAGTTTCTCGTCTCTCTGGTAACTCGATATCCGAATCCAACCCAGGCCACTCTCTCAACTCGTTCAAAACGAACTCGCACGCCACGATATCCGTCGGCACTCTTCCCTCGTCCACGTCTTCCAAAACCTGAATCTTTTCCTCCGCGGAACACCCGGATTCGTCTTCGATCCCGAACCGTTCTCTTCTGTCCGCTAATCGAGGATCTTCGATACCAATGATCAACTTGACCTCGTTAAATGACATCTCTCGTTTCACGTATAAAAGTTTCAACCAGTCTTTGATTTCTTGGCTCATGAGTTGCAAACGTTCTTGGTCCTCATCCGTCACGGTGGTTCCGGTATCGAATCCATCGAAACCAGTGGAAGAAGGCGTTTCGGTGTTTTCGTCGTCCTGAGACGATTTGACGATACTCGATGAATATCTCCTTCTTCTTCTTCTAATGTTGTTGTTGTTGTTGTTGTTACTAATCTTATTATCCAAAGATACGCTCATCGTCGCGACGACTCTTCGTTGTTGTTGTTGTCGTTGATGACAACGCGCGTGACTCCTACCACTACTCCTACGAATAGCATCGCACGACTTAGAACTGGTTTTAACGGTGGACGCAGATGTGACCACGCATCTCGACGACGATGCCGTGGTGGTGGAGAACATCTCTTTTTATTCCCCGCTCGTGGTGTGACGACATTTGGCCGCAGATCGGCACAAAAACAGAGCGGCGCGTTCACGCGCTTCTCTGCGCTCGAAAAGGAAAAATGTCATCCGTCGTAACCACCAAAGACGCATCTCTGTCCTCCTTTTCCTCCACTTCAAATCGAAAAAAGAAGCAAAATTCATTCATTTCCCGCTTACTCTCTCGAATCGTCTCACCGCTCATTCTCGTTCTGTTCGTCTCGGACGTTTTGTTTTACGAGACCGAGGAGACGAAATTACGAAGCGTGGCGAAAAGAGAAGAGACCAGAGTCGGGAGTCATAAAATCGATAATCATCGTCGGCATTCGTATCGTCATCAAAACGAGTATAATGACGAAGTGCTAGTGAGAGATGGGAAACCGGAGGAGATTGCGGAGATTCACGACGCGACAAAAACGAGTGATGATGATGCTGGTGATGAAGGCGGAGGAGGAGCGGAGAAGAGGAGTAGCGGGAGTAGGAGTAGCAGCAGCAGCAGCGGTACGAGCACGAGTGGTGGTGGTTCCTCGTTTGACGGTGTAAATAACAACAACGAGGACAATAGCATGGGAGGAAGCATAAGTGGTAAGGCGATGATGGATGGCGAGCGGTGCGTGGCGTCCATCCGGGACGGGTACAGTTGCGAGAAGTTTAGTTTGACGAGCGCGGAAATAGTAGACGTGTTTCACCACGCGACGAGAGCGAGTAGGCGAGGCGGGATAAACAAATGCACCAAGGCGCAATCGGAGGAGGATGGGTATTTAGACGACGGAGGGAATGGGCAGAAGATGGTTACGGATGGGATGAAGATTGAGACTGTTGCTGGCGAGAAAAATTCACCCTCCTCCTCGGATGCTCTGCGCGAGGCTTTAAAGAAGATGTTTGATGAGCGAGATACGAGTCATCACGGAGAAAGTATCAAGTATCAAAAAGCCGTTGTCGTCATTGACGGGACACACATGAGCGCAGATGAAGCGTCGAGGTTAGCTGACGCCACGCAAACGAGCGTGGTTTTCGTCGCCTACGGGAATCGCGAAAAGTTTAAAGAACAACAACACGTTTCCGCGGTATTAGTCAAAGGTGAGAGTGAGACTGGATCTCCGGCTCACCGTTTGGCGAGTGTTTTACTTACAAGAGGCTACGCGGTGCTAGTTCTCTCGGATAAAAGCGCAGAGTTTACGGCGAATCCACTCGAATCCGAAGCGTTTTCGTTTACGACTATCGGCGCCGACGTGAATGCCCTCGACGATATGATGCCCGCGCACGTCGGATTCGATATCGAACTCGCCACCGATATCACGTGCAGATCGAATGGACAAGTGATTGGTATTGGCGATAAGTCTATGGGTTGGTCGCAGTACGCACAAAGCGTTTGCTTACCCATGGCGAGATCTAGTTTTATGCGCTTCAATCCAACTTTAGCGGCGATCGAGTTGTGTCGATATTTCGGCGAGCACTTGGACATAGAACGCATTGGCGTCGACGACAGAGTTACGGAACAGGTTATCATGCCGGCTTACGATAATGCGTTTAAAGCCGGTGCGCGCTTAAAACCATTTCGACACGCGTGTAGGTACAACTTGAAAAACAGCCCAAGCCGAGGATCGAGATACGCGCCGAGCGAAGACGTGAGTCGAGGCGACGAGTTATCCGGTGATCCAAACGCGATTATCCCGTCTCAATCGTTTGATAAAGGTCGCTCATTTGCTCTTGGCGACGAAAGTTCGGATGATATCGTTAACAAGCACAAACAGTGCGAACGAAGCGCGTGGTCAGAAGGTTCTGGACCTCATCCGAGAAAGTTGCGCTACGTTGTCCCGTGGCCAAAAAATGATGACGATATGACCTCGTGGCCGGCAAACTGCGAAGGTGGCTCGGAAAACTTGTGCGAAGTTGTGAAGAAAGTAGCCATCAACCGAGAAGTATTAGTCGGCGTCTCGAACAAAAACATCTTCCACATGTTGCAGTTATGGATTGACGGATTGCAAAAAACCGAAATCACGAATTACATGATTGTTGCACTCGACGAGCAAACCGCGCGGTGGTGCGAGCAACATGACGCGCCTTATTACTTGCGCTCGTTAACATCCATTACTGGCTCGACCGATAACCATGCCACCTCTGGCTTAAAGTTTGAAATCCTCAAAGAGTTTATTAAAATTGGCGTAAACGTCTTGCTCTCCGACGTCGATATCGTCTGGATGCGAGACCCGTTCAAGAACGATTTGTTATACCGAGACGTGGACGTTGAAGGGATGTCGGACGGATGGGACGATAGGACGACGTATGGTTTTAGGTGGAACCCTACGAGAGGTCGAGGAAATAAGTTATCCTCGGCGGACGAACTCACGTACCGCATGTTTGTGAAAAACTCCGGTTTGTTCTTCACGCAAGCCACGCACGAAAGTTTGCAAATGATGACCGTGTTAGCCAATCGCATGAACACAGAACGCTCGACGTGGGATCAGACCGCGTATAACGAAGAACACACGTTTTTGAGTGATAAGAAAACACCTTCGAGGAACTCCGCTTCATCGCGAATAATGAATTTTGCATGTTTCTGTAACTCAAAGTATGTTTTCAAATACATGCGCCACGACGAGAAGTTATACCCGGAGGAAAAGTTTCATCCGGCGTCGATACATGTGAACTACCACCCAGAAAAACCGCAAAGGATGCTCGATATTATTAAGCAGTATTGGAAAGGCGAGAAAGGCGCCATCGAGCGATGGAACGGAGGCGAAGGTTTATCGAGCTCGGTGCAGTGTAAACCGCGACCGGTTGGTGAAATCGAGCGCACGCAAGGGATTCAATCCAGTGAGCTCGCTAAGCACGTCGCGGATGCGCACACGGGTAAATGGGGCGGCGTCGCTGGTATTGAGTGGAAAGACAACGGTGATTTAGTCACGCCGTGGGGGAAAGGAACCTGGGGTGTTATTCCGGACTCAGACGGTAAACAGTTGTTCATGGATTGGGGGCCGACGCACGAGTTAACGGGAAGAATCGAAGGTGGTTCTGCGATTATGCAAAGTAAACGGTGCCCGGATGGTGATTTAGTCCCGAACGTCGTCGCGGACGGGCTGTAGATTATTAATGCGTAGTAAAATAGTCTTTTTAGTTAAATATCGAAAGTTACACAGTGATGTAAAAAACTACTTTTTGCCTCCTGAATACTTAGCCTTGACCTTTTTTTTTTTCACCCCTTTCTCTTTGGTCCCCAGCGCGGCGACGTTCGTCTTCCCTCTTCCGTTCTTCTTCGCCTCTTGCTTCGCCTTCTTCCTCGCCAACTTCTTCTCTCGTTTCACCGCCTTCAACTCTATTCGCTTCGCTTTCTTCACCTCTCTCTCTTTTGCCTTCTCGGCGTCTTTCGCCTTCTCCTCGTCCGTTTTTTCCTCTTCTCGCTTCCGCTTCTTCTCGTCCTTCCGCGCCTTCTTCTCTTTCGCCACTTTCAGTTTCTCCTCTAAAATCTTCTTCTTATTCTCCTTGGACTTCAATCGCACCAACTTTTTCTTCGCTCTCTTCTCTTCTTTCTTCTTCTTCTTCTCCTCTTCCGCTGATGGACTCATCGATTTCGGTTTCCCCTCGTCGTTCGCTTTATTCTCCTCCTCTTTCTGCGTTCGAAGCGTCTTTGCTTTCCTTTTGTGTTTTTTACCGAGCGCGTGTGACTTCAGCGTTTCCGCCCCGGTGCACTCGACGTTGCAGCACGAACACATCCACGGCGCTTCGGTGGCCAGATATTCTCGACCGACTATTTTCTCCTTCTCTTCTCGCGCGGCTGCTGTTGCTGCTTGTGCTACAGCTGGTTCTCGCGTCGCCGCCGCCTTGGTTGAAGCGCCTGAAACAACGTTCGCCTTCCCGCCCGGCTTGGTCGCCCCGAGCGCGTACTTCTCGTGTTCGGTCACGCACTTCGTGTGTAATTGCACCGCATATCGATCGAATTCTGCTCCGCAATCCACGCAGCTCAATCGAGAGGCGGAGCAGTTGTTGAAGTGTTTCTTCAGCGCTGGTTTTTTAATCGAATCGCCGCAGTCGTCGCACACGAACCACACCATCGTTTCTTTTACGACTTTGAAAAGCCTTTCTTTATTCGAGGAAGTAGGAAATGCGCAAAAAGTGTTTCGTTGATGATGTTGTTCTACTTCATGTGTGTAGTTATCACGTGCTTTTGTTTGTGTTAAATATACGTAGTATTATATAATGCGCATACGACGAGAACGGGCTTTTGTCTGAGGCAAAAATGTACTAACTGTCTGTCTCGACAAAAAAGTTTCCCACGCAGAAAAATTTTTGGTCCAAATCCTTCCGTTCGTTCGTTAAAAAGTGTCGTTTGGGCGTTCAAATTTTAATTGTTGTTTTTTTATCCACGCAGCAGGAGCTTTTCGTATCGAAAGGCACGAACACCACACAACTTTTATTTAAACGTCGCGCGCGCCTGCCGGCTCTTGATGTTTAAAAACGCGGGCATCTGTCGCGCGTAAAACACGCACATCTACCGCATACATCTGTGCTTTAGTACTTTTTACGACGAAGTGGTCGCATAAAGAAGATATACACAGCTTTGAAGTGAAGGAATATGTCGGGGAATTAGGAGTCTCGTGAGAGCGAACTGAATTGCGGGATTTGTTTTTGTTTTTGAACACCAACAAAGCTTTGAGACGATGACGACGACGATGAAATCTTTAGACGATGAAAAGGAGAGAAAGAGTATAGACGATGTTTTGACCGCCGCTGCGTATTCTGAGAGTATTCGAAGCGATGAGGGAGAGAGAACGGCTGGTGACGACGATGAGGATGAAAATGATGATGAAAACGAATTGAGACAAAAGAGGGACGAAGTAGGTGTTTATCGTCGCGTTTCATCGCGCGCGACCGACATCGTCCATCGATTGGCGCCGAACTCTGCCGCGTTCACTTTTCTTTCCGATGGTAAGTTCGTGCTTTCAACGAAGAAGCACATCAGAGCGTTCTTTTTGTATTACGTCGTCGTGTTCGTGATGGGGATACGAGATTTTTGGAAGAACTCGCCGGAGACTGTTTGGACTCGCGCGAGAGCGTTTGCGTTTACGGTACCTTTGCTCGCGTACATTGTTTACGAAAGTTGCGCTGTGAAAAGTGACGATGGGAAGAAATTGAGATTGGAAACGTCTTCAAAGGAGGAAGAGACGACAGGGATGGTAAAAGAAAGAGGGAAAAAAGAAGAAGAAGAAGAAGATACACCAGTGGTAGAAAAAGACGAAGAGGAACTCGTCGCCAAAGAACGTCGGCGCTTGTCTTCGAGCTCGCAGTCCACTGGGACCTCGAATAACAGTTCTGTATCATTGTCTTCTCAATATAGCACTCGCTCCATGAGCACGCGCCGCGTGTTACAGCGCGAACGACACGTTTCGATCAATCGTAACAATCGGAGCGAGTTGAGTCTTCGGCAGAGTACGAGTGGCAGCGCAAACAGTGGGAGTGTTCAAACAAAGCAGAAAGAATATAATCGGCAGAAGAGCGTTTCTGAAGTCCAAGAAAAGGAGAATGGAGAAGAAGTATCATCGAAAAGTACGGAACAACATCACGACAAAACGCAAAATATAAAGTTGCCCCTTTTGACTGATATTGAACGAAAACATTTGGAGAAGGCTTTCGAGAAGAACGCGTCGATTGCGCACGTCGGATTTTTCTCGTTAGCGATGGAGGCTTTGATTAGTGGTATTGAACGTAGGACGTACGAGAAACACCAAATAATAGCAAAACCGAAGGATATCGAGGAATCCTTTGTCGTTCTAGTCAAAGGAACGGCGATGAGTTACGAGGATGACGACAACATGCGCATCGCAGACGATCAAGGAGGCAAATTTTCCCCCTCGACAAAGGAGAAAAATACAACAGTTCTAAAGGAAGGATCAACTTGGGCCGAGGGTGCCATGGTTGAACCTCAAGTCAACGCACGTTTGCTCGTTGCCAACAGCGAAGAAGGCGCCGAGGTGATCAAGATTCACAAGTCGCATTTTGAACGTGCCATTAAAACGGTAACAAAACTTGCGGCGACTGTGGCGTTGCGCATATTTTTGTCGTGTCAGAGAACAAGCGAAGCATTTGATAACGACACTGAGCGCATGAAGTTTGCCTCTAAATATGCACTCAAGAAGTTTAAGCGAACGTTTTCAAAAGATTTAGAGATTTGTGGTAATTTGGATGAGATTGTCGCGGGTTCAAAAACAGAATCCCTTCTACACTTTGTAATTGACGGGACGGTGATTTTAGTGAATACTAAAGATCCCTCGGCAACGAAAACTATCGAAGCTGGTTCTTGGTTTGAAACAACCTACGACGAGCATGGCAAGAAGAACGAAATTTGCTCCTCCACGAGCGCTCTTTCGGTCATCATCAGCTTCAACGCGGATCGCCTTCAAGCGTGCAACGACGCCTACATCAGATGGATCAACATGTATCGAATGAAACACGACAACAGTACATCAAAGAAAAGACGGAGAAAGGAACGCCAGCGTCAACGGAAAGAATCGGGTATCTATTCCCCTTCATATTCTTCTTCAGACATGGAAATATCCCTTTCTTCAACGCCGAAGCGGTTTTCCATCGATGTGTCGCGGATGCACGGCTCGCGCGAAGACAAGCAGCAAAAACATAGTCGTTCTCAATCGCTATTGTATGACGAAAGCGGAACGGTAACGCCATCAACGGTAGCGTCATCCGACTCAGAATCATTAACGGATGATATGAGTGAAATACATTCGCAGACGAGTGATTCGTTCCCGGATATATCGAATACGTTTGATAGAGATGCGATTTCTGTGCCAGGAGGAAGAACGAAAGATTCGTTGTTGACTTTAGGGACGCAACAACCTGTGATTATTGGAAAAGAAGGAGAAGAATTGGCGCGAGACATCGCAATACAAAGTAAAAGCGAAATCGTATACGCGCAAGTGGAACGTTCCGTTGAGCGGAAATTGAATAAACGTTCTTCCACGTTCTCTCGAATAGCTTTTCAGTTCAAGGAACGGTTTCGCGCTAGTAATAAAAAGAGGGGGTCGGAAATTTTACGAGCAGCTCCGACGCCAACAAAGAAAAGCGAGTTTGCTCCGACGAAGAGCTTATTTTTCAAAAAGTATCGCGATAAGAGAGTCGCTGTCGCTGCATCTCTCGTTTTATCCCGATCTAAGAGTATAAACGACTTTGAACTCGGTGCAATGGTGGGCAAGGGAATGATTGGTTTTGTTTTTTCTGCGACGCACAAAGTGTCTGGCCGTAGGTGCGCGATCAAAGTCATGCCCAAGAAAAATGTCGTCGCGGTGAACGAAGAGAGTCACGTCGTGGAAGAAAAGAACTGCCTGTTTTCTCTCCGGGGCGCACCTTTCATCGCGCAGTTTTATTCCGCTTTTCAAGATGCGAAAGCTTTGTACTTGTCGATCGAGTTATGCCAAGGTGATATGTTTGAATTATTCAACGCAGTTGGTTTACCTTCGACTGGCCAAACGAAAGTATACGCTTCGCAGGTTTTGTTAGGTCTTGAATCTATCCACGAAAAAGGATACATCTATCGCGATATTAAACCTGAAAATTTGTTGATTCGTGAGAATGGAAGCATCGCTATTTGCGATTTTGGCTTAGCGAAAAAACTCAGCGGTGGCGAACGCGCGTTTACGATTTGTGGCACGCCTGATTATCTTTCACCGGAAGTATTGCTTCATCAAGGTGGATCGTATGCCTCGGATATCTGGGCATTTGGCGTGTTGCTATTTGAAATGCTTGCTGGGTATCCTCCGTTTCGAGAGGATAGTCGTGAAAAGATGTATGATCTAATCGTCAACGCAAACTTTGATGCGGTTGCGAAACCGGCGAATTTCGACGCGAAAACTGAAATGTTATTGCGTGAGATTTTTGTCCGAGACGAGGACGAGCGTTTGGGAGGAACGGATATTGGCGAAATCATGGAACATCCTTGGTTTGATAATCTAGATTGGGATGCGGTTCTAAACGGCACGTTGAGACCTTTGCAAATGTTTCCAGAAGGATATTTGAACAGCTATAACGTTTTCAGTCAAAATGACGGTGAAAGCGAGTTTTCCTTGGGCAAAAAAGGGGAGAAATTTTGGCTCGTGCAAGACAACGACGGTGAAAACGATAGCGAACAGAATGGAAGTTCTCGCAGCTCTTTCAGTGGGTTTGCGGACTTTTAATTGACTAAATAATAGTAGTAATGAATATGATAGTGGTACCTGGTACCAGTAGATTAGCCTTGTAAGAGTACTCACCGAAAAACTGCCTTTAGCAGATTTTCGCTTATTGACACCCTTCATACGCGATAAACGCGAAAATTACTCAAGATCATCGTCATCCTCGTCGCTCGCGAGCACTTCAACCTCTTGCGCCGTTTTCAATTTGAGCAACTCTTCGTCAAACTTTGCTTTCATCTCCCTTTCCTTATTCAGAAGTTCCTTTTCCGCCTTGAGCTCTTCGCGAATGATTCGTGCCTCTTCTTTGATTGCTTCAGCGTCCGCGTTTATATCGCGCGACATGCCTTCTTCCTTCTCAGGCGCTTCGTCGCCTCGTGACTTTTTCACGAGTTCCTCGACTTCCTTTTCCTCCTCGAACATGTCGCTCATTTCGTGTGCAAGCCGTTCGATAGTCGCTAAATCATTATCTTGTTCTTCCTTCTCTTCTCGAAACTCTACGCTTTGACCATCAATCGTTGAGTGTCCTTCGCCTTGCAAAAATCCATCTTCATCCTCAATACCACTATCACTGCCGCCGCCGCCGCTATCGCTATCGTATTTCTTCCTCTTCTTCTCCTTTTCGAGACTTCGAAGTTCTTCTAATTCCGAATCGAGTTCTTCACGCATTTTGTGACTCTTTTCTACTTCGCTCGCCAACTCTTTGTGCAACCGCTCGCTCTCTTCCAAATCTCTCTTCAAATCCGCCAGAGTCGTGTCTTCCTCTTCCTCTTCCTCCGGAGAAATCTCCCCGCTCGCAAACGTATCGTCGTCGTAATCATCTTCTTCATCTTTTAGGTTCACTTCGTTGATGCTATCGGTGCGCACTTTTTTCTTTAACTCTTCGTCACCTTTAGCGTCTTTTGATAACCCTAACATATCCTCAATCATTTCTTCCTCTTTGATTTCTTTCGCAAACGGCGAGAGAGATTGCTGCGTCTTTTCTTTCGCATCCGTATAACTCCCAACGTCTCGATTGAACCCACCTGAATCGGCATCTTTCCATCTTCTTAATGCCCGCTCTTGCACTTTCTTCAAAGTCACGATTTCATCTTCCATCTTATCGAACGCTTCTCGACTGGGTTTCCGTTTTGAGCGTTTCATTCGTCCGTGAATTTCTTGCGCGATTTCGACTCGTTCGCCAACTTTACTCGGATCGTCTTTCCAAGCACTCGAATCTTTAGCCAAGTCTGGGTTATGTAAATGCATCGTATCATCGTCTAAAACGACCACAAACGTTTTATCGAACGTTGCTGATGTGTTCAGTTCAGTTTCTTCCGCGACGACGGCAGCCCATCTCGAATCTTTCGGTCCCGGACGAGGACCGAGCGTGATTTCCTCGAACGAGACTCGCTTTTTCTTGATCTCGTTCTCATCGCCAAACTGTGACTCTTTCGTTCGACGTTTCTTTTTCAACGCCCCGATGGATAACGTCACGTCTTCTTCTTCTCCCTCTTCAGCATCATCATCTTCTTCTACTACTTCTAGCATTTTCTCTTTTAACTTGTTCGTCACCGCGGAAACGCGCCTTAATTTCAGCGTATTCGAAGCCACGTTCGCTCTCCCGTCCGCATTCGTACACACGCCACCGGGTATTTGTATGGAAACTGCAAACGGACCAACCCAGTCGCCGTCGTTGGGTACGATAGGTTGCACCGTCGCCACAAAGTGCGAAGACGATATCGACCTATCGGTACCGGTGAACGTCCTCGCTTGCGAAAGCGCTAAAACGGTTCCGTTGCCAACTTTTAAACCGTTCGCGTCGAATCCATACACCGATTTCGAGAAACTGATCGATAAATATACGTTATCCAAATGTTCGTCTCTCGAAAACTTTGACTTTGATTTTCGCTTCGTTTTCACGGCGGCAATCAGCGCGTGCGGCGCGATGGCGATTCGCTCGATGATAACATCGTCGATGGCCCAATTTCTAATGTTGTTGTTGTTGTTGTTGTTGTTGTCGTTGGTGCTATTCTCTTCCTCCTCCAAGTTATCGTTCACCTGTCTCCATCGAAACTTGGTTGCCGACGACTCCGCGCTCTTCGGTACTTCTACTCTGTACCCGATGAACCCAAACTCGTTCGCTCGAGCGTCAAAACTCGCCAACGAGTTCACGTTTACGTTCTTTTCGCTGATCGTTTCATCATCCGCCGAAGACGCTCCGGATATCGCGTACGTTTCCGAGTCGTAACTCTCTAAAACTCTCCATGGCTTCCCCAACGGTTTCGCCTCTAACACAATCCTACTATTACCTCTACTTCTTGACTCTCTAGTACCGCTACCTCCATATTCATCGCCATCGTTTGAGGACAACGTGTCAATAGCAATTTCGAATCGAACCAGCGCGCCGCCGATGACGTTCACCGGTACCGTCGTTACCTGCCTCGACACCCCATCGCTTCGTCCGCTCGCCTCGTCGATTTTAAAGCACAAACTGTTCTCCTTCGATTCCCCGTACCCGCACTCGTTCGTAATCACCCCGGATTGACTGATGGATTCCCACAACAATTTTTTCTCCTCCTCTTCCCCGAATCGTTCCTCTCCTCCTCGTCCTCGTCCTCGTTCGCTTTCGAAATCGTCCGAGAAGTCAAACTCGTCCAAATCGTCGTCGGAAACGTCCACGAATGAACCGCTTTTCCCATCGCTCGCTCGACTGGTCATTTCTTTCTCGTCGTAATAATATTCCGACGACTCGTCCGCGACTTTTTGCGCCAGCTTGACCAAGTTCTCCAGCGATTGAAACGACTGAAACCCTCCTCCTCCTCCTTTTCCTCCGTCCCCTTCACCGCCCGCGTCGCCGTCATCAGTCGTCGTCGTTATTTCTTCTTCTCCCTCGTCGAATGCTTCGAAAAATTTCTCGATGGATTCTCGCGACGCCGGTTCGCGTTGTTGTTGCGCGTCGACAACACGCATCAAAGTCTTCAACGAGAAGAGAAGAAATATTAGGAGGATAAATAAAAGAGAAAACAAAGGACCACCACCGTAACCGCCGCTCCCGCAAAACGACGTCCTCCCTCGTCGTCGTTGAGAAAAGCGCAGCATCTTTCGTGCGGTAGTTCTGTGGTTTTTTCTGTGGATGGATAGAGAAAAAACAAAGATTTCAAATGCATCATCCCAATACTAATAATATTACACATCAATACTCTACAAGCACACAACAAACTACACTACTAAACAGTATTAAATTTTAAACGTACGAGCCGTAATCGTCCGTGGCTCCGTATCCACCTTTACTACTACCTTTGCCGCTAAACTCTCGATCGTACCCGTCTGGAAAAGACAAGTCTTCCGGGTGCAACGCGTTCCACCGCTGGAAAAACGCCGAAGGGTCCGGGTCCGTTTCGCCTCTTTGCGCGGCGAACATTTGCGCTTGTTCGTAATCGCGAAGCATGGCGAAGAATCTGCGCTGGCGAATTTCATGTATGCGAGCGCCTTCGCCGTATCGCGGCCAGCAGTGGCCGCCGCAGCCGCAGCAACAGAGGACCCAGAAGACCATGTGGACGCACATGTACGCCAGGAAGAGGACGATTAACACCGCGCCAAAGATTAAGCCAAATAAGATCATGAGAAGCATCACGAACGCGCCTAAAACTGGCGTCGATAACGCTTTGACTAACCACGGAGGTAACCCAGCAACTGCCGCTCCAGATTTCGAGTGCCACTCGTCAAAGTTTGATCCCGATTTCGCGTTTTCCGAAACGTCTTGCGTGTTGTAATACAAGTCGTAACTCTGTTTCAACTTTGGCGTAGTCAACGTGGAATTCGCCGCCGTCACCACGCTCATCGCCGCCGACGCGTCTGGGTGTTTGCACTTATCCGGGTGTATGACTCGTGCAATCTTATGGTACGATTTCTTCACGCTCGCGTTTGAAGTCGTCTGCGGCGTGAGATTTAACACTCCGTAATAGTTTCGTCGGTTGGCCAAGATTCGAGAGATTTCTTGTTCCGCGTTTAATAAAGGAGAATTCGACGACGTCGTGGACGAGGCCACCGACGCCGAATCGTCGTCGTCGTTCATCATCGGTGGTCGACTTTCCACGTCTGCGTTGTTCTCTTCGTCGGTATCAGTCGGTGGTATCATTTGGAAGTACGAAAAGAGGAGGCTGACCTTTTCTCTATAATGATTTGGATGATGACGATGTGGTCGCTCTTTTCGCGGGCGCCAAGTTCTTGCAAAAACGCGCTCTCTCTCTCTTTTCGATCGCGACGACTGAGAAGAAAGATCGCAGCTCCGTCACGTGCGTATATATATTCGCGCTTTATTTAAACGCTTCAATAAAGAGAGAAGAAGAGACAGAGAAAGATATAAAAAACTCTCACACGCACACTTTGAGAGGAAGGAATAGTGTTACAATCAATCTGGGGCGAAAAGAGTGAAAATTTTCCTTCACTTTTTCCTTTTGCTTTTGTTCTGATTTTTTTCAGAATTTTTGTTGTTTTTCCTTCTCACAGTTTGACACCCTTATATAGAGAGTAGAAAACGCATCGTCGTGATGATGTAACACAAATGAGTCGGAAACATAAAGAAAGACATAAAGAAGGTCGTTTTGGTGGTGGTCGCCTCGACGATTTTGGTGATACCATCATCGTCCACGCGATATCGAGAGGAACGAGGTACAAGCCACAGTTCTCGCCGTCGGCGTTACTTTTTTTGTTTCACCGAAATGCACTTTTTTCTTCAACGACGAAAGAAGTTGGCGGCGACGATAATGATGATGATGACGATACCATCATCGAAACGAGAACGAAGAAAATGATGGAAACGTTTCATCCGCTGATGAGGCACATTTTTGCGAGTTCAAAGTGCGCGAGCTGCGTCCACGCGATTGATTTCAGCAGTAACATTAACAACAACAACAAAATTGAAGACGATGTAGACGGGAGGAAGAAAACGAGCAAACAGTTGCACAACGTGTTGAAAAGAATCAACGCGAAGGATCGAGCGATTTCGATTGCGTTCGGGAGTAAAGAGAGTTTAATCGTTTTGAACGCGCTCATGCAACACGATAAAATGGAATCGGTGATGAGCGTTGTTTTGATGAATCCGATTCCTACCAACGATGTTGCGTCGTCGTCTAGTAGTAGTTCTAGAGAGTTTGCGAAGGCGTGCGAGGAGATTCGGGAAGGAGCGATTGGAACGGTAAAAATATTCGTCGTGCTCTCTTCCAGAGGGGAAGAGTACGTCCGAGAGAGGGAGAGAATTGAGCGTATATTTGTCGAGAGTGCTTCTAGAAACGAAGACGTCTCTGTGCTCGTTAAAGGTGAAGGCGCAAAGTTGGGCGAAGCAGTCGCGGATGCGGTGCGAGAGAGAGACGCTTCTGGAAGTACGATTCACGGGTTGAGCAACAGAGTGGACGAGTGGATATTAGAAACCGAAAAGGCGTCGGAAAACTACGCCGAGTTGTTCGTTTCTAAAATCACTTTCGAACACAACAAGTACGATAAACAGATTGAGCAGGTTTGCGTGGAGTGCACGGAGACGTACTCCGAGGCGCTCGGGAACAAGGAGCGAGAAATAAAAATAGCAGAGGTAGAAGAAGAAGAAGAGGACGAAGAGGAACCGCCACCGGTCGTGTACCTGGCGCGACGACCGTTTGATTCCAGGAAGTTGTTCTTAATGCTCCGAAAAGAGTACGGGAAGGTCTCGTTCACGGAAGATTTAGATTTGGATGATGACGATAATAACAACAAAGATAAAATCAACGCTACCGCTACGTTGCTGTCATCCAGCTTGCGTTCACAAGGCGTCGTTTGGGTAAACTCGCGCTTAACAACACCTCTGCAGTGGCTTCATAAACACTCGGAACCCGTTCGCGTGTATGCCGTGAACGAAAAGCCGTGGTTTAAAGACGACGCAGACGAAGACGATGATGAACAAAAACGAAAACAGTTGTTGTTTCGACGAAGCTTTAGTTTGTGCGGCGATCGAAGGAATCATTTGGTCTTTGAAGGCGTCAAAGATGCCGAAAAGCTTCGCGAAATGTTAGACGCGTGCTTGTGCGAGTACGATACCGCTTTTGATGGAGACGATTTTTGCGAGAAGAAAGAAGCTAACTTTTTCATCGCGTGCCAACAAGTTTGGGAGTCGGTTCCAGACACCATGGAGCGATGTGGCGTCATCGCCGAAGGTCGAGGCGGCGCCGGTTGCGTCGCACTGATGCAACAAAAAGAACGAGTGTTTTTGAAAGACAAAACGTCTTCTTCGTTGTTATCGCAGGATAAACTATCAGCAAAAGAAGATGTAGAAGAAAAAGAAGAACAAAAAGAGGGGAAAAAATTATTGCCACTCGGCGGCAAAATTGGCGTTCGCGTTCCCGAAGCGTTTTTGCGACCGACCAAACAACAAGGCGAAACGAAAGTTTTCTCGAATAACAGAAATCTTACGGGACATTATTTTCCAAAGATGCCTTGCTTAGCGTGTGGGTCGCCGTGGTGGATTGGCGACGGGGGATGGAATTCGACGTGCGCGAACTGCGGCGAAGACGACCGGTGCTACGGGCTCGATCAAATGCCGTTGCGGCAATTTCGAGGAAAGCACAGAACGTTTTGCGAGATGGTTTTGAGTATGGATGTCTGTCGTGATGATTAGTAGAACGTAATAGAACGTAATAGAATGTAATAGAATGCACATTAATGCAAAAAAAACGCTTAAAAGGCGAACGCTCTACCTACTGAGCTAACGAGGCAATACAATGCGTGTACCGCGTATGGGGGTCGAACCCATGGCCATTCGCTTAATTTGAACTCTATTCAGAGTCGAATGTGCTTACTAAGACAAATTTTAGAATACAAGAAAAAATTGTGTACGTACCCTAAATTTTATTTTTTTCTTTGATTTTCATCAACAACTCGCCCATTCAACACAACGAACTCACAAGCATGGCGAAATCCTTCTCCCTGGAAGCGTTCAAATTCTCCGTCTACCTCTCCATTCCAATCGCGATGACGGTTTTTTTCGCCATGAACCCGAGTAATTTAGAGGAAATCATTCGGAACCGAATGTACGTCGTGTACCCGGCGAGTGCGCCGGATCCACCCTCGGACGAGGAGATGAAAAGGTTGATTGAACGTAATAAGAAAAAAAGAGGAAAAGATGCCGTGAACAACAACAACAAGTGGGGGTTCTTCAGTCGCGCCCAGAAGTGATGATGCGTGCAAAACTGTTACATATTACATCACGTATTAGTAGCTTCTCCCATCATAGTTTTGTTGTAATATAGAATACATTGTAGTAGAATTTTAGCCCGTTTTTTTCCATTGGAATTCGCCCATTTCAAACTCTCGACACAAAAGCAGAAAACACACACACACACACACAAATATTCATTAGTAGTATGTTTGGAGGTCACAAACAACAAAAAGGAGGATCCTCCTACTCCTTTTCATCGTCGAACGTAACCATAGACAACAAACACCCGGTGACTGAACGCGCGGATTCTCTCTCCATGAGCGGATCTCCTCCTCTTCAACGTCCCAATTTTGTCGAAGAAGAAGTCGTCCAAGAAGAAGAAGAAGATGTTCTCGTGGTAAAAATGAAACAAAAAGTGCTTTTATTAAAGCAAGAACTGAAAGCGAAAGACGACATGCTGGAAGCGGTGCAATCGCAAGCGAAACTGGACATCGTAAACGCGCGGACGCGAGTGGATTCGATCGAGGAAAAACGGGAAGAGTTAGAGGCGAGATGCGCCAAGGCGGAGAAATTAGCGTTGGAACGAACGAACGCGTTGGAAACGGCAAACAAAAAGTTGAAAGAGGCGGAGAGGAGCGCGAAGGTGTTCATGCAAAGAGCGAACGCGAAAATTTCCGAGGCTTTGAGAGAAAACGATTCCACGGAAGGTCCGTCGCCGTCGTCGTCGTCGTCAAAAGTTGAACGAAAAATGACGCCGTCGAACTTGTCTCTGCAAGAGAAGATATTACGCATCGAGAGGCAACAACAGATGGAAGACGAGGAAGGATTACTCAAGAAGAACAGTAATAGTAATACTAAAAAGAAGAAGAAGAACAATAAAGAAGAGAGTTCGTCGAGTCTGGTCGCCGTGAATAACGACGACGACGAAGTAGAAGAAGAAGAAGAAGAAAACAAAGAAGAGGAAACAAAGAGTGAAAAGCAATCAGTAGAAGAAGTAGAAGCGCTGCGATGGGAAATCCAACAGTTGCTCACGCAAAACGCCGACGCCGCGCGTTCGTTTCAAAACAGTTTAGAAATCGAGCGAAACAAACGCAGAGAGGCAGAGGAAAGAGCGGAGATAAGTGAAGCCACGTGCGTGCGATTACAATCCGAGTTAAAGTCCAAAGAATCTTTGCTCAAAATGATGGAAAAAACGTCATCGACGTCGATGATGAGAACCACGTTTACCGCCGCCTTACAAACGCGAACGCTCAACACCACGGAAAAGAATAAGAAGAATCAACATTTAGTGGACAACAAGTTCGACGATGCGGAAGAGGAAGATTCCGATGAAGACGAAATCCCTCTCTTTTCTTCGCCGCCCGTGCTCAAATCGCCAATTCCGCCGTTGGTCAGCAGAAAGTAGAATAGAGTAGTAAAAATAGAAACCTTACCTGTATAGGCATGTTAATGAAGTTGTACAAATACAATATACAAGTTGAAACTATTTAAGACGAAAGAATTCGCTGCCGAATGCGAGAACTCTCTCTCTCTTTCTCTCTCTTTCTCTCTCTCTCTCTCTAAATGACTTCTAAATGACTTTTTTCGCTGCCTCCTTTTGCTCTCGTTTCTTCAACGCGAACGATCTCCGTTGGCTTTTCTCGAGATGATAAGGGATCAAAACTTGCGCGAAACCGAATAGTAATCCCAAAGGGAGACTTGCAGCGAGAGGATACTCCGTACTGAAAATGGACGACTGTAAGATAATGTTGTTTCCTTTGCAAGATTGACCACTCGAGATTATGGTTTCGACCATATATCTGGATATGAAATACGGTTGCACGACGTGATTCAAGAACAAACTTAGAATATGTCGTTCCAATCTGACGTTCATTATGCACGCGCTTGATCGATACACGACCAAGTTGAGTATTTGTGGATAATCCGATTTAACGTACGCAGACCAAGGACATATGTTTCGCATAGCCATGACTAAAAGTCCTCTATGTAAACAATA
>Ga0209335_10000717_pt1 | contig 39686 bp, 37 predicted proteins | sample COG_09_FD_184753 | JGI IMG/M metagenome (GOLD analysis project Ga0209335, IMG submission 184753) | Pelagic Microbial community sample from North Sea - COGITO 998_met_09 (SPAdes) (version 2) | ecosystem: Environmental > Aquatic > Marine > Neritic zone/Coastal water | place: Helgoland, sampling...
CAAAGTACCATTGGCGCTGAAGGGCTTGACTTCCGAGTTCGGAATGGGATCGGGTATTACCCCTTCGCAATAATCACCGGCGAGAGTGTTATACCTAATATAATAACATTGTAAACAAAGAATTGTATGCTTTTTTAAGAGTTTTTAACAATATTTTCCACGTAGTCTCTTAGGTTAATTTTACCAAATATTTTGTAAACCTTATTTGAGAGGTTCAAGCTTGTTAAAGCCGAGGCGTATCTTTCACCTTTTCTTGATGGAAGAAACTTAACTTTACTATTAAACATTTTTGCAACTTCAATAATTGTATAGCTTTTTTTATGAGATACGCTGTAATGTTTACACATATTTTTTTTCCACGCAAAATAACATGCTTCGACTGTATCAAAAACATGTGTAAATCTTCTAGATTGTGATCCAGGTCTAACTATTGTTAATGGCATTTTTTTTTTAAACTGATCCTCAAATATACCAATTACTGTAGCCATAGAACCTTTTTTTATTTGCCCTGGTCCATAAACATTATAAAAATAAATTATTTCATACTTAAAATTAAACCATTTTTTTAAATTTTCTAATAATTCTAAATTTTTAGCTTTTGTAAAAGCATAAGGAGAAAGATTTTTATCCTTACCATTGTTACCTAGAGATGCAGAAGTGGCTGAATAAATTAATTTGATCTTATTGTCTAAACAAAATTTAAAAGTAGCATGTGTTCCAATTGAGTTTGACTGAAAACATTGATCAAACTTATTAAAACTTTGAAAAATTCTTGAAAATTCTCCAAAGTGAAATAACGAATTAATCTGATTTTTATATTTAGATAAAACTTTACTTATATTTTTAGTATCCGCTTTAATATATCTTACTCTTTTACTTAAAATATGATTTCTCTTAAAACCGCAAGAATAATTATCTATGCTTAAAATTTTTTTATTAGTTTTTGCTATTAGATATTCTATTAAGTTTGACCCAACAAACCCTGCTCCACCAGTAACTATTATGTAATTTTTCATTAGAGGTTTTATAGCCTGGCAATGTCTTATTTTTTCTTGTCTTAAGACAAAGTATCATTGGTGCTGAAGGGCTTGACTTCCGAGTTCGGAATGGGATCGGGCATTACTTCTTCGCAATAATTACCTGGCAGGGTGCTTATAGTATATTCTGGTTTTAAAACAAGAAATTTGTAATTAATAGTACAAAAAAAAATTGGGTTTTTTCAATAATTAAAAGGACTATTTTGAATTATAATGTTTATAGATCCATTTTTTTATAAAATATCTTATATTGATAAAATTCTTTATAATAAATATCATTTATCTTATAGCTCGTACATGGTGATTTGCCATACATGCAAAGTCCACTAACGTTAACGTTTTGATAATAATAGCCTTTATTATTTAAAGAAATTTTTCTAAAACTAGTTAAATCATTGGTGTTATTTTCACCCAAATTATAGATGTTAGGAAAAATATTTCTAGTCTCGTAGTTTTTATAAATTCTTAAAGAATTTTTTCCCAAAAAAGCAATTAAGGCAATAAATATAAATAGATTATAAATCAATTTTATTTCTTTAATATTTTTATCATTAAAAACATAATTTTTTGTTATTAAAATCGTAAGATATACTAGAAACACTGTTATAAATGAGGATCCATATCTATAAATTGGAAATTTAATAAACCACACAAATACAAAGAATGTAAAAAATAAAAGGTAAGCAAAGCACTCTAGCCTTAATTTTTTTTTTACACTAAAATCTTTTTTTATTAAAAATAACAGATAAATCAAAAATAAAAAAATAACAATTGGGGTTAATTTTTCAAAAATTACATGAAAATGATTATTTAACCATATTTTTACCCATCGAAATTTTTTACTATAATCACTCATATTATATGCTTTTTCTTTATAGTTGGGCCAGTCTTTAGACCATGCCTCACCAGAAATTTCTTGATTAATTACTTCTTTACTATCTGTAATAATAAAATTTTTATTACAAAGTTTGCTTATTGGATAAATTATACACCCACTTACTAAAATGTTTTTAACTAACCATAAAAATAAAAAAAATATTGAAAAAACTATTTTTTTATCTTTTATTTTCTCAATTTTATTTTTTTGTTTAAAAAATAAAAAGATAATAAAAAAAAATAAAACTAACATAAATGGTTTAATTAAAAATAAATAAGTAGAAATTAAAACAATAATAGAAAAATTTTTATTAATATCTCTTGCTAGAAAATAAATAAATAAAATCAAAAAAAATAAATGTCCAGGAGTATCATTACCATATTCGCCAAACCTATTATGACTATATACAGAAATTATGAAAATGAGAAAAAATGGAATGGACTCCTGAATCTTTTTTTTTTTAATTAATTTTCTTAAAGATGAAAATATAAAATAAGAAAAGAATGAAAATATTAATGATATTGGTATAGAAATGCTATCAATTGGGATTAGGAAGTTATTAAATCCTGCTGATAAATATTGAACTATAGAAATATGGCCAAATCTTGAGTGGATATTAGCCAAGCCAATAATTATTTTATTTTCATGTAAAATATTCACATACGGTAAATGATACAATCCAGCATCAGGCCTATATACATTTGAATATGCAACTAAAAAAAAAGATATTAAACAAACAATAAAAATTTTTTTTAATATAATATTTCTATTGTTATTTTTAATCATTTCATAAAAAAAAAATACTAAAGAAAAAACAAGTATTGTTGTGCCTACAAATTTATTAATCGGTATAAAAAAATTAATTAACAAAATATTAAAACTTAAAAAAATAATACCAAAAATTGATTTTTCAAAAAAATTAGAAATTAATATTTTTTGTTTTAATATTATCTTATTAAATATTAAGCCCTGTCCATAAATTGTTACAGCTACTACAAAAATTGAGAAAAATAATTCAATCATTTAAAAAATATCAATTATCATCTAACACTTATAATGTATAACTAAATGTTTATGACTAAAAACAAAATAACAATTATTATTCCTGCATTTAACGAAAAAAACAACATTACAAAAATTATAAAGAAAGTAAATAGCGACTTAAATTTTGAAAAACAAATAATAGTTATAGATGATTGCTCCACTGATGGAACAGCAGAAATTATTAAAAACTTAAAAAATATTGATAAAGCAATTTTTCATAAAAAAAACTTAGGCAAAGGAGCGGCAATTAAATCAAGCCTTTCGTACATCAAAGGAGATATTATTGCTATTCAAGATGCAGATCTTGAATATGACCCTATTGATTTAAATATGTTAATTAATAAATTGATAACAGGAGATACAAAAGTTGTTTATGGATCAAGAGTCTTAAACAAAAAAAGATATAATCAAAGTGGCTTTATTTCTAATTTTAGAACATTTGCTAATCAGTTATTAACTTTTGTTTCAAATCTTTTAAATAATCAAAATTTAACAGATGCACATACATGTTATAAAGTTTTTAAAAAAGAAATTTTTTTAAGATTAAACTTACAAGAGAACGACTTTGCATTTTGCCCAGAGGTTACAACAAAAATCTCATTAATGAATGAGAAGATAAAAGAAATTCCTATTTCTTATCATGGCAGAAGCATCAAAGATGGTAAAAAAATTCGTTTTTATGATGCTATCAGGGCATTACGAACAATATTAAAATACAAATTTTTTAGTAATTTTAAAGATTAGATGTAATATTATTTATATGCCAAATTTTTTTTTATTATTTTTTATTTATCTAATAATAATTTTAATAACCTTAAAACTTTCAAAATTATTAAGTTTATATGATATTCCTAATTATAGAAAAATACATAAATCAAGCGTAGTTAATACGGGTGGTATTTCACTATATGTCTTTTTAATTTTTATTATTTCAAATTATGAATACTCTTATGACATTGAATTAATAATTTCCTATGGTTTTATTGTTGTCTTATGTGGTCTTTTAGATGATAGAATATCTCTACATCCAAGTTTTAAGTTAATATTCATAATTATACCCAGTCTGCTTTTAATTAACGAAGGTTATTTCATAACAAACCTTGGGATCTATGAATACATTGGAATTATAGAATTGGGTAAATTTAGTTTTATTTTTAATATTTTGGCTATTGGTTTATTAATCAATAGTTACAACTATATCGATGGTTTGGATGGATTGCTACTTTCATTATTTATTGCATCCTTAGTTTATATTTTATTCTTAGTTGATAATGAAAATGTAAAAAATATTATACTCATTATAATAATTCCTTTATCACTCAATTTAATTTTTAATTTGATGCCACAAAAAACTAATATGAAAATTTTTTTAGGTGATAGTGGAAGTTTGTTTATAGGGTTTTTTTTAAGTTTTTTAATGATATATCTTTATAAATTTGAAAACATTCACCCCTCATATCTTATTTGGGCTTGCTGGTATGCGGTTTATGACTTCTTATATGTAACGATAAAAAGAATAATAAATAAAAAAAAATTTTATTTCGCTGACAAAAGTCATTTACATCATGATATTTTAAAAAAAACAAAGAACGACCATCTATTAGCAGTATTATCAATAAATTTAATGAATATAATTGTAATAGTTGTAGGCTATCAGGTGACTCAGAATTTAGGTAATCTTTATTCATTACTATTGTTTGCACTTTTATATGTTGTATTTACTTTTATAAGAAATAATTCAAAAAAATTATTAAATTTGTAAAAACCTTATGAAAAATATAATAATCTTTGGCTCTGGAGATCATGCACAAGTAATTTTTTGGGAATTGATTGAATATAAAAAATATAAAATAATAGGTTTCTTTGATGAAACAAAAAAAGAAAAAACGATAGTCAAATATAAAAATAAAAATTATAAATCTTTTAATAGTTTTAATAAAATAAACAATATTACAAAATTATACGGAATAATTGGTGCTGGAACAAGTCAGATAAGGAAAAAAATTTTTTTAATCATTAATAAAAAAAACTTGAAAATAAAATGGGAAAAATTTATTTCTAAATACTCTGTAGTTAAAAAAAATGTAAAATTAGGAAATGGATGTATGATATTGTCCGGTGCACACATAAATTCTAGTACAGTAATTGGAAATCATGTGTTAATAAATTCTAATTGCAATATTGAACATGATAATATTATTGAAGATTTTGCAACTATTTCGCCATCTGTTATTACTGCCGGTAAAGTTAAAATCGGATATAGTGCAAATATTGGTATGGGTACTAAAATTATAAATAACGTTAAAATTGAAGAAAATGTAATTGTTGGTGCTGGATCTTTAGTGATAAAAAACCTTAAAAGTAATCATCTCTATTTCGGTTCTCCTGCAAAAAAAATTAGAAAAATAAAAAAGGACGATAAATTTTGAAAATTGGAAAAAGAATAATTTCTCACAAAACTAATCCATTTATAATTGGTGAAATTGGAATTAATCATAATGGTTTATTAGATAACGCGATTAAACTAATTGATTATGCAAAAGATGCGGGATTTGAGGCTGTAAAATTTCAAACATATAATACAAATTTATTATTAAAAAAAAAAACTAGATTAGCAGCATATCAAAAAAAAAAAATCAAAGATGATGATATGTTTAGTATGTTAAAAAAATATGAGCTTTCTTTTAATAATTTTTATTTTTTAAAAAAATATTGTGATAAAAAAAAAATAATTTTTTTATCTACTCCATTTGATGAAGAAAGTGCAAACTTTTTAAACTCTATAAATGTAAAAGCTTTTAAAATTTCCTCTGGAGATTTTGATAATTTAATATTATTAGAAAAAATTAAAAAATTTAAAAAACCAATTATTTTGTCTACAGGTATGTCAGGTGATAAAGAGATTAAAATAATTTTAAATCAATTTAAAGATTATAAAAATAAACTTTCAATTTTACATTGTATAAGTGATTACCCTACACCACTAAAAGATATTCAAATAAATCAGATAACGAAATTAAGAAAGTTCAATGACTGTGTTGGCTTTTCTGACCATACCCAAGGATTCATAGCATCTGCATTAGCAATTTCACTAGGTGCAAGAATTATTGAAAAACATATAACTCTAGACAATCAAATGGATGGTCCAGATCACTCATCATCATTAAATAAAAATCAATTTAAAGAATTTATTAAAACTATTATTGATGTAAAAAAAGTTTTCTCCAATGACAAAAGATATTTAACAAAATCAGAGGTTGCTAATAAACAATTGGTTAGAAAAAGCCTTTTCTTTAAAGATGATTATAAAAAAAATCAATTAATCAAAAAGTCTATGCTATTGCCTCTTAGACCAAAAAAATTGGGTATTTCTCCTATAAACTACAAAAAAATTTTAAATAAAAGAATAATAAAAGATGTAAAAAAAAATGAACAAATTAAAGAAAAATATTTCAAATAAAAAAAAAATTATTATTTTTTCTGTTGGTAGATCAGATATTGGTATTTTAACAAATCTAATTAAAAAAATTGAAAAAGACCCTAAATTTGATTTAGATTTGGCAATTTGCGGCGCAAATAATACTAGTAAATTTGGTTTATTTAAAAATGAATTAAAATTTAATTCAAAGAAAATTTTTTATTTAAGATCAAAATACAGTGGTTCACAAAATAAAGATATAATTAATTATTTTTCAAACCATTTATATTTCTCAAATAAATTATTTGATAAAAAAAAATATGACGCGGCTATAATAATGGGAGATAGATATGAGATGCTATCAATATCTGTCGTATGTTTAAACTATCAAATACCAATTATGCATTTCTGTGGTGGAAGTATAACAAGGGGTTCTATAGATAATACTAACAGATATTGTATTTCATTAATGTCTACGTCTCATTTTGTAGAAACAAAATTTCATAAACAAAATTTGATTAGACATGGTATCTCTAAAAATATTTTTGTAGTAGGCGCTCCTGCCCTTGAAAATTTTCAAAAAAAACTTTTATCAAAAAAACAAATTGAACAAAAATTTAAAATTAAAATGAATAATAAATTTATGATTTGTACATTTCATCCAGAAACTACTATTTCTGCAGATGAAAACATTAATAATTTATTAGAATTGATCAATTTTCTTAACAATTGCAATTATTTTAAAATATTTACTTACCCAAATGCTGATCAAGGTTTTACCTTATTTATAGATTTGATTAAAAAAAAATTAGATTTAAAAAATGTCTTACTAATAAAAAATTTAGGAAAGAAAAATTACTATTCATTATTAAAATATTCAAATCTTGTAATTGGCAATTCTTCAAGTGGGATTATTGAATGTGCCTCTTTTAAGCTACCTGTAATTAATTTAGGTAACAGACAAAAAGGAAGATATTTTATGAAAAATGTCATTCACTGTGAATTTGATAAGAATAAAATTGCAAAAGCTTTTAAGCTTAGTCAATCAATGGGATTTTTAAAAAAAATTAAAAAAATTAAAAATGATTATGAAATGAATAATACTTCATCTAATAGTATTAAAATTATTCATAAACTTTTATCAAATAAAAAAAATTAAAAATAATAATTTTTTGATTAATCTTAATTAAATCAATTTATATTAATAAATCTAGCTTTATAATAATTATGTTTTAAATTTTTATTTTTTTATAAAAAACAAAGAAAAAAATTTTGAAATAAGATAATTTGTTGATGAAACTATTTTGAGTTTCTCCCTCAACTCTTTTTGTCCATTGGTAAAAAATTTCTTTCACCTTAACATCCTTTGAAATAACAGGAGTTAGTATGCTTTCTAATGCAAAATTTTGATCATTACTTATAAAAGTAAATTTATTAAAAAAATCTGTTTTATAAATTCTGTATGCAACTGTAAAATCTGTTATTTTCCAACAAAAAAAAATTCTACATAAAAATTGAAATAAATATGTTAATATAGAAGACAAAAAGCCATAATCTTTAATGATAATTTTTTGATTTTTAAATCTAGATGCATTAACAATATCTTGTGTTCTATCAATTTTAACAATATTGAACATCTCCTCTAAATAATATGGATCCGTCTCTCCATCACCGTCCACCCAACAAAAATATTTTGTTTTCACAAGTGTGGCTGCATACTTAACGGCCCCTCCTATGCCTGGAAAATTTTGTGGCTGAATCATACAACTAATTTTATCATTATTTTTAGACAATTTTTTTTGAATTTCTAAACAATCTTTAGAAACAAAATTTGGTGAAATAATTTTAATTTGTTCAACAAAATTAAAAATCAATATCTTTTCAATTACTTTTTTTAAAGAATTGGTCTCATTAACTGCTAAAACTATAACTGTAAGACTTGTATCATCATTCATATTTTAATTAATTCAAATTATTTTGATCAATTTTTTTGATATCTAGTATCCATGAGTTAATTAATGATAACTCTGATTTTAACACAAAACCATCTTTAACTAAAAACTCATAACATTTGATTAAATTGTAGGAAATATTAAATAATCCAGGTTTCAGTTTCAATTTATGTAATCCTTTTGCCATTTGATCTATTCTTAAATAACCATCAATCTCATTTTTAAAATCATCAATTAAATCATGTTTATTTCTTACTTGATTTACTGTTGGGGGATGGAAAGACAAATATAAATTACACTCATGTAGGATTCTTTGTGCAACATAAGATCTGTATATGTCCGTTAATCTAAAAGAACACATTGATGGTAAATACATTAATGGGAATACAGATTTATGCCAAACTGTATTCTGACTATTAAATGGACAATAAGAATTTTTCGGTAAAAAAAACTTATGATTTGATTTTTTAAAATCTTTAGTCTCATTTGTTAGTCTAAAAATTGCGTCAACATCAGGATCTTTATTAGCTAAAAATTGTTGAATTGGTGAATTTATAAGTTTTTTTTTTAATTGACTAAAATCTTGAACTGTATCCTTAATATATCTTAAAGGAAATCCTCTTGGCCAAATGTTTTGGTTTGAAAAATATTTATATATATTTATAAACATTCGGTTCTGAGTTTTATATGCGCTAATTTTTAAATTTCTTTTTTTAAAAAATGATCTTAATGGGAAATTATCATCATCTGTCTCATAAATGTACTCAGATTTATCTCTATAAGCTATAAGATAACCTAAGTTTTTTCTAGAGTAATGATCATATTTTAATTTATCATTTAGTTTGAAATTTAATTTTTTTTGATCGATTATTGAGTAAAAATTTGCATTTTTTAAATTAAATTTTTTTGGAGATTTTCTATCTCCAATTATAATTAGGTTAAAATTTTTATCAATTTTTTTTGCTATTGATTTTAAGCATTTATTAGGTTTATTGATTGTCGTTATTATTATTGATATCGTTATCATTGTTCTAATTCATATCGAACCATATCATCAATCAATTCATTCAAGCTAGTTTTTGATTTCCATTTTAACAATTTTTTTGCTTTTGCAGCATCACCGAGTAAGGTATCAACTTCTGTGGGTCGATAATACTTTCTACTACAAGAAATAATTTTTTTTCCTTTTGAATCTATAGCGTGTTCTTTTAACCCTTTCCCTTTCCATTTAATTTTAAGATTTAGTTTATGACATACCTGATTTACAAAATGCTTAACTGAATATTGTTTTCCAGTAGCAATAACAAAATCTTCAGGTTTTTGGTATTGCAGTATTTTCCACATCGCTTCAACATAATCTTTAGCATGTCCCCAATCTCTTTTAGAGTAAATATTTCCTAGTATTAATGGAGTATTAGACCCACTTTTAATCTTGCAAAGAGCTTGGACAATTTTTTTGGTTACAAATGTTTCGCCTCTTAAAGGACTTTCGTGATTAAAAAGAATTCCATTACTTGCAAACAAATTGTAAGCCTCTCTATAATTAATTGTTATCCAGTGAGCATAAACTTTTGCTACAGCATATGGGCTTCTTGGATAAAAAGGTGTTTTTTCATTTTGAGGAATTTGCTGTACACGACCATACATTTCAGATGTACCCGCTTGATAAAATCTTGTTTTTTTTTGTAAATTTAAGGATTTGATTGCTTCCAAGATTCTTAAAGTACCGATAGCATCAGAATTAGCTGTATATTCTGGAACTTCAAAAGAAACAGCAACATGTGATTGTGCTGCTAAGTTATAAATTTCATCTGGCTTTACACTTTCTATAATATGTAAAATACATGATGAATCGGTAACATCACCATGATGCAGTATAAAAGATCTATTTTTTTTTGTTGGATCTTCATAAATATCATCAATTCTTTTTGTGTTTATTGAAGAGCTCCTACGTTTTACCCCATGAACATTGTAATTTTTATTAAGTAAAAATTTTGCAAGATAAGATCCATCTTGACCAGTTACACCAAAAATTAAAGCTATTTTTTTCTTCACAGACATTCTTTAGACTATTTTAATAATAAATAAAATACCTATTATAATAAATATTAATGTAGTATTTTTACGGTAAAGTCATTGTCTAAATTTTTTAAATACAATTTTTTCTTAATATCATTAAATTTATCATAACTTATAGATTTAAAGTTGAATTCTTTTTTATAATTATTAAAAATTTGATTGATTAAATTTATTTCTTCTAAATTACCATTCACAAAGTAACTTTTAATTATGAAAGTACAATTATTTTTTTTTAAAATACTTGATTGACTAAATGAATTGTTAATGTGAAAATTTTTATCTTTTCTAGCACTTAAATAATATTTTAAATTTATATTGTGTGTGTAAACGTCGACGTCTTTACAAAACGTAGATTTCTGGATTATGAAATTCATTATTTTTTTTACAGGAAAGTTTATATTATTTTTTATTGTATTTGTTTGCATAATAGTATTTTTCAAACCATACAAATTAAAAAAAACTAAAATAGTACTAAATAAAAAAATAAGGATTTTATTTTTTATCCAATTAAGATTAATAAAAATAAAAATTAAAAATAAATAATATAAAATTAAAGAATGTCTTGGCTTAAAACCCAGTTTAAAAATAAAAATAGCTGCAAAGAATGTAAAGAAAAAAATTGTAATTTTTTTTAAAGGATACAATTTTTTTATATTAGCTTTTTTTATATTAATAAGAAAAATGCACGCTAAAATTAGAAAAAATATTACTGAAATAACTTCGAGTGGAAAAACACTATTTCCAAAAACTATTGTAACCAATGGAAACAAAAAAGACAAAGTATATGAGCCAAATTGATTAGAAGAATTATCCATATGATAGTTTATTAAGAATAAAAATTGTGGACAATTAGCAATTATTATTAAGATAACCATTAAATAATTTTTTTTTACATATTCAATAAAATCATTTAAAAAAAAATTTATATTTGAGATTGTTAATGAAAATACAAATAGGATTGTTAAGTAATTTAAATGAAACATGACAGAAAAAATTAACAATAAAGTTAAAATGTGTTTGTCTTTTTTTACATTTATAAAATAAAAAATAGATATAGCTAAAAGAGCCAAAGGAAACCAAAGGCTGTACCATCTTAAAGAAGTACACCATAATAAAAAAGTTGGATTCAATAACGAAGTAATCGTAAATAATAATCTAGTTTTTTTATCAAAATTAAAAAAGTCTGATGTTGTTATAGCAAACTTTAGTAAGCAATATATTTGAATTGGAAAAAAAATTAGTGGTGCGAATTGATATGAAAATAATTTACTACCAATAAAAACTAATATATAGCTCAAAGGTGGAGAAACATCCCATGTGTTAACATATTTATATAATGAAAATATATTTAAATTTTGATTAATAATTGAAATTGTTCCTAATTCATCATCATAAAATGTTTTAGTATAAAGTCTTAAAAGATATAAAAAAAAAAATATTGTTATTAAAACAAATGAGTAATTAAATGACTGATTTATTATTGGTTTAGTTTTCATATCTATTTTCTTTTCTTAAAACTAAGTAACTACCAATAATAAAAAAGTGAATACCACCATTATAACTAGAAAATATGCTTCCAGCTGGTAACGTTGGAATTAAGGAAAATAAAATAATTGAAGCTAAAATTAAACTATACTTTCTTTTGTAGGGTTTTAAATAATCATTTAATAAAATATGAATAAAATAAATGATTATAGCAAAAAGATAGCCAATTCCTATTAAACCTAGTTCTGACAGGATTTCCATATAAAGGTTATGCGGGTGCGTAGTGCAAGAGCCGCCTGTTTGGTTAAGGATATTTTGTTTTTGATATTTTGATTCTTTGCATGCTTCTCTAAAATTTTTTAAACCAACTCCAGATAATTTATTATCTTTGAATATAAAATATGCTGCTTTCCAATGAGAAAACCAAGGGGAGTTTGATAAATCGTTATTTTTTAAGCCACTATAATTTGGCATAAATTCTATAATTTTATCATTTATGCCAGCAAAAAATAATGCTTCGTAAACTCTTACTTTAAAACTATGATTAAAAATAAAAAAATTAGAGATCACAATAAAAAAAATTATAAACGAAATAATTTTCTTTTTAAACGTGTCTAAAAAAAATATGAAAAGAAAAAATGAAAAGAATACATATCTAAGTAATGCTAATCTTTCACCTGTAATAGCTATTACTACTAAAAAAAAAATAAAAAATAACATTAAATAAGTGTAATTTTTAAAATTATTTATTCTTTGATTGAATTCTAAAAAAAAATAAACGCAAAATAATGATAAAAAAGATCCAGCAACATATTCATTGCCTAAAAAACCACTTAACCTGTGAGGGTGTTCTTGTTTAATACCAAAAATGTCATATCCAACAAAATATTGAAATATTAAATCAAAACTTAAAAAAAAAATTATTATTGCAACATTAAAACTTAAAATTTTAAAAAAAAATTTGTTTTTTATGAATATTAAAAAAATCAATGGCAAAATAAAAAACTTAAAACTCAATAATGATCTCATAAAACTAGAAAAGTTTTTATAGTCAGATAAAAAATAAGAACTCAATATAATTAGATATGGTATTAGAATAAATAATATAATGTTAATCGATAATTTTATACGAATGTTTTTTTTCAAAAATTGTATAATTGCAAATATAATTATCACCAAATAAAATAAATTTACAAAAGCTGAACCCAAAATAGCAAAAAAAGGGAAGCAACAAAAAAATTTTTCAATCGATGATAACAAAGAAAATTCATTATACAAATTTTTGAAGTTTTTATTCATACAACTTATGTAATTTTTCTTGATAAAAATTAGAAATCATTAATTTATTGAGACTCTTTGAGTCTTTAAAATTATTTTCATAGAAAAAATTTATTCCCTTAATAAAATCTTTAATATCATTTAAATTTGCAAGATATCCATTATGTTTATGTTTAATTAACTCTGCCTGACCTGTTTTTTTAAAAGTTATAACTGGTCTCTTATTTATCAAACTTTCTGCAGTTAACTGAGAAAAAGTTTCTTGTCTTGAAGTTAAAATCAAATAGTCAGCCAAACAATATATATTTGAAATTTTATCATTTTCAATAAAACCATAGTTAAGGAAAATAAGATTTTTAAATTTTTGTGTAGGGAAATTTTTAGTATTATTTCCAAATAATATAAAATATTTAAAACTCATATCATTATTTACTTTTTCTAATACTTTGAACAATGTGTCATAACCTTTCACATAGTCATTTTTTTTTTCATAGTGAATTAACCCTATATAACTTGAGTTATTTATAAAATACTTTGACCTTAGTTTTAATTGATCAATTTTGTTCGGTTTTATAATTGGATTTCTAATTATATGAATTTTTGGTATTTTTTTATTTTGATAATTATATTTTTTAATAATTTTAGTTAATTGATTTTTAGACCATTGTGATGGAGTGGTTAATATAATATTTTTTTTTGACAAAATTTTATTAATTTTATCCTTTAATATTTTTTTCTCTAAAATTTTAGTTAATGGATTTTTAATTTCAACATTGTAATGGAAGGTTCCATTAGAAAGCCATAGATCATGAGTTGAGATGATAATTTTTTTTTTAAATTTTAAAATTTCATCTAATGATACTATTTCATTAAAAAACCAATGCACATGCAAAATATCATATTTATCCAGATTTGAGTTTTTTAATAAACCAGTATTAAATATAGCCAAACTTCTCTTAACTTTTATATTGTTGGTAAAGAAAGAGATAAAAAATTTTGAGATGATAATTGCGAATGATATTTTTATAAATGATACAAAATTCAATTTAATTTTTTTACTTTTTTTATTTTTTGAAAATTTATTAAAACAAATGAAATTTTTCTCAAAAACTTTTGAGGGAATTGATTTAAACATATTAAAAGCTGCAATTCCAGCACCTCCAAAGTTATCATTATATGACAAAAACAATATTTTTTTTTTCATGATAGATCATTAATTATTTTTAAAAACTGACTATTCCAAAATTTTATAGACCTTTTCTTTGATAATTTAATACTATTTATTGACATACGAGTTAGTTGTATTTTTTTTAGTTTCGTAAAATTTCGCATTTTTATAAATAAGTCGTTGTGACTATTAATATCAAAACAAAAACCATTTTTTTTTAAAAATTCATTTCGAGAACCCACTTTATTGCTTAATATTATTGCGCATCCACAACTTATGGCCTCGTGAATTACAACTCCCCAATGCTCTTCATAACTCGGCAACACCAAACATTTTGAGTTATTTAGATATTTTGCTATTTTTTTAGAATTTTGGAACGATAATGTGGTAATGTTTTTTTCACTTATTGATAAAAATCTATTCTGCCCAATCATTCTGAGCTTTACTTTTTTTTTTAATTTATCTCTTATTTGCTTGAAGGCACTAATTAAACCTAAAATATTTTTTCTATGTATAAATTGACCAACATAAATAAAATCATACTTCCTATTTACTATTCGTGTTGTATTTTTAAATATTTTTTCATTACAGGAATAAAAACCTTTATAAATTTTTTTTTCAAACCCTAAATATTTTAAAAAATCTCTTGATTGTACTCCTGGTACAAAAACAGCATCAAAAATTCTTTTCAAAAATAATCTAAAATATACTTTTCCTAAATACTGCCTAAATGTATTTTTCTTAATATTATCTATCATACATATATTTTTTGTTTTTTTAGATTTTGCTAGAGAAATAAAGGCTTTACTGTCCCATCCTGTAAAAAAAAAATGACTAGGTTTGTCTGAGGATATATCTGACCAATTATAATTTTTATTAAGATCAATGTTTTTAGCACTAAATTTCTTAATTTTTTTTTTTGGTATTTTTTTATCTGTAATGACTAGAATATTTTCTTTTATTGTTAAACCATTAATACAATCAATTGCGTAGTCAGGAATTTTCTTCCAACCAATAACTATCATTATTTATATTTTAATATATGAATATTATTTTTTGTAGTCTGAAAATTACTTATATAGTTACAGATTCGATCCATTATAAATAGACACTTGTTAAATTTTATTTTTTTTAAAAATAATTTTTTTATCTTTTTGGTCTCTAACAATCCTTTTTTATGGTTTTTACTACCGAAACTATTTTTGCGCTTAAAGAAAGATGATGTAATAGATTTTAAATATACAATTTTTTTTGAATTTAACATTATATTTCCAATAAATTCAAAATCAGAACAAATCTTATAATTTAAGCTGAATCTCTTTTTTTTAAATTTAGAATTCCAAAAAAATGAATGCTGACAAAACGGCATACCCAAAGTTATTAAATATCTTCTTTTAAATTTTAACGGTACATAAATTTTTTCTCTTTTATTTTCTTTATCTATTACTCTGTATCCTGAATATATACAGTCAAATTTTTCTTTTGAAAAATAGTATGCAATTTTTTTAAAATACTCATGGTCATTATACTGGTCATCTGCATTAATATATCCAATAATCCTACCCTCACATAAATCCAGAGCTTTATTGATTCCTTTATACATGTTAAAATCTCTAGAACTTATAATTTTATTAACAGATTTATTTGCTTTTAAATATTCAACTGTACCATCTGTAGAACCCCCATCTGCAATAATATGTTCAAAATTTTTAAAAGTTTGTTTTTTAATGTTTTTTAATAGTTTTTTTAAACTATTAATGTCATTCAATGTTGGTGTAATTAGGGATATTAATGGTTTTCTCATCTAAATATTAACTGGGTTACTTTTTTTAAAGGTTTCAAAAAAAAAATATAAAACATGAAATAATAATTATTTTTTTTCCATGCTAAATAACATTCAAAATTTGAATTCATAATATTTTTTAAATTCTTTGAACTCAACCCCCCATGTCTCATTATAACCATTGTTTTGTTTATAAATTTTGCATGTTTTCTTCTTTTCACGAAATATCGGACCATAAATTCATAATCCGCAGAAATTTTAAAATTTTTATCAAAAATATTCTCAGATAAATCTAAATCTTTTTTTCTCATAAAGAGTGATGGGTGTGGAGGATGCCAACCTAAAAAAAAATTTTTTCTTTTAAAATTTCCTGATTTCCATTTTCTAAAAATTTTTTCATTTTTATTTATGATAATATTTCCATAACAATAGTTTGTTGAAGGATTTTGGTTTATCTCTTGTTTTATAACACTTAAAACACTGTTATTATAGAAATAATCATCTGAATTTAAAAAAGTTATAAATTTTCCTCGCGCTTTATGCACACCAAAATTCATTGCATCATAAGGACCATCATCATCAATGGTAAATAGTTTTATCCTATCATCTAAAATCTTGATAATTTCTTTTTTAGTTTCAGTGTCATGCTCATTCAAAATTATTAGTTGTTCAAATTTTTTAAAATCCTGATCTAAAACAGATTCTATATTTTGGCCAATAAATTTTTCAGCATCTTTAGCAACTGTGATAATTGAAAAGTCAACCATGTAATTTTAAAAAATCAGTGTAAGTATGTCTTAGACCTTCTTTTAAATTTTTAAAATGAATTTTTTTTGTAAATTTTTTCATATTTGAAATATCTAATAATTTTCTTGGAGTGCCATCCTTCATTCTTTTATCAAATATAATTTTTCCTTTGTAACCTACAATGATTTTAATTATGTTTGAAAGTTGCTTAATACTTATTTCCTGCCCAGAACCAATATTTAAAAAATTAATTTTTTTATTTTTCATAAATTTTAGATAACTTTTTTTAGAAGCAAACAAGACCTTTACACTTATGTCAATCACATCATCAACAAATATAAATTCTCTTAATGCATTACCTGTACCCCAAACCTTAACAATTTTTTTATTTTTTATTTTTGCATCATGAAAACGTTTAATTAATGCAGGTATTACATGAGAATTTTTATCATTGTACTTATCATTTGTACCATAGATATTTGTTGGCATCACAACCCTAAAATCTGTTTTATACTGACTGTTGAAATACTCACACATCTTCAAACCTGCAATTTTTGCAATAGCATATGCTTCATTAGTTTTTTCAAGATAATTGCTTAATAAATATTTTTCCTTCATTGGCTGGTCACACATTTTTGGATAAATACAAGAACTACCAAGAAACAATAGTTTTTGTACATTATGATTAAATGAAGATTTTATGATGTTGTGCTGAATAATTAAGTTTTTTTCAATGAAATCAGCACTAAACTTTTCATTTGCTAATATTCCACCAGCAAGAGCAGCTGCATTAATTACATAATTAGGTTTATTTTTTTTAAAAAATTCATCTACTTTTTTTTGATCCTCTAAATTAATTTTATCTTTATTTGCAAAAATAAGATGAAAATTTTTTTTTTTTTTAAAATATCTTAAAAATGCAGAACCTACCATGCCTCGATGACCAGTAATAAATATTTTTTTTTTATAAGTTGAATTCATAACAATTGTTTTTGTATTTTTTTTTTATTACTCTTTCCATCAGTGAAATTTGATCAATTTGAAATAAAATAAATTTAAAGAATAAATTAAGTTGATTAGAAAAAAGTGTTGAAATACGCTGATACTTTAAATCGATAATGAATAACTCCTTTAAAATAATACAATAATTTTTCCAATTATATGTACTCGAAACTCCTCCTAAAAAATGTTTAGAAGAAACATATGGAATAAAATTAATATTTCTTTGTTCAAAAAATTTTATTTTATATTCATAATCTGATGCAATTTTAAAATTTAGATTATATTTTTGTTTTTTATAAAAAGATTTATTAAATAAAATAGATTGGTGAACAGGTACATTTGTTTTATTTATAATTTTATTTATATCTGATGGTATATTCCAACTATCTTTTTTGCCCACTACATTACATATCATAAAGTAGCCTTTTTTTTGGTCTAGATTGATACTTAAAATATTTTTTAAAACATTGTTTTCAATAAAACAATCACCAGAATTTAAAAATAATGCATGTTTACCATTTGCGTGCTTTAAACCTAAATTCATAGCAGCATAAATGCCACTTGCATTATCATTAAATATTTTTAATTTAAATTTTAATTTTTTTAGGTTATATGAAATTTTAGCACCGCCATTTACAATTATTAACTCAACATTTTTCTTATAAGTTTGAATAAATAAAGAATTTAGAGTTTGTTCCAGATCCTTAGGATTGTCCCTAGTAACTATAACAACAGATAATTTAATCATTTATACAATTTCAATTTGTGGTAACGGAAAAATTAATTTTATACCCAAATGTAAAAGTTTTTTTTCATTTTTTATAATATGGTCTTTGAAATGCCAGGGCAAGACAAGTAAATAATCACAATTTTTTTTTTTTATCTTTTTATCACTTAAAATTTTAATATTTGTTCCTGGAGTAAATTTATTGAATTTATCTTTGTTAATTTCATATATATTTTTAAGTAATTTATTTTTGATACCACAATACTGTAAAATTACATTTCCTTTTGTTGATGCTCCTAATCCACTAACAATCTTATTATTTTTTTTCAATTTTATTAATAAATCCAATAGCGATTTTTTATGACGTAAAATTTTTTCTTGAAAATCTTTATAAACATTTATTTTGGATAAATTCATTTTTTTTTCTTCTTTTAATAGCCAGTCTATAATTTTATTATTTGGTTTCATTGTTGACTTTATATGTGTAGCTGTAACTGCGAAACTACCACCATTAATGTCATTAAATTCAACATCTAAAATTTTTAAATTAGCTTTTTTTAAAATTTTTTTTACTACAGTCAGTGAATAATATTCTAAATGCTCATGACAAATTGTGTCATAGGAATTTTTTTTTAACATAAATGGCATATAGCTTTGCTCAAAATGCCAAACTCCATTTTTATCTAAAATTTGACTTATGCTTCGTACAAAATCTAAAGGATTTTCTAAGTCATAAAACATAGAGATTGAAGTAATTAATTTTACTTTATTTTCATTTAACTCCTCAAAAATTTTTTTTGATGGAAAAAAATCACCGACTTGTAAAATATTTTTATTATAAAATTTCTTAAATTTTTTAATAGTTGGGTCTACACCAATTAACTTTTTATAGCTTTTAAAGAAATTTAAAAAAGTACCATCATTACTTCCAATATCAATTATGTAATCACTTTGCTTTATATTGTATTTACGTTTTAGGTTTATAGATTTATTTTTTAAATGACTAACCATCGAAGAATTTAAAGAAGAACGATAACCATAATTTTCTCCATACATTTCTTCTAGATCAAATGAATGTCTTAACTGTAGCAAGCTACACTCCCTACATAATGTGACAACCAATGGGCCTCTACTTATTTTAGCATTTTTTTTTCTATGAAAAACACCTGTCAAAGATTGAAATCCAAGATTGATAACATCTTTTAATTTTTTTGATTTACAGAATCTACAATTTTTAATTTTAAACATTTTTATAGCTAGATTAATATCTAAATTAATTATATAAAAATTAAAGTCTTAAATATTAATATCATGGCAAAGTTTCTAAAAAAAGATACAGATACGTTTATAATAGCTGAAGTTGGTCAAAATCATCAAGGTGAAATTTCAAATGCCATCAAATATATTAAAATATTTTCACAGATGGGTGCTGACGCAGTAAAATTTCAAATGAGAAATAACAAAATTTTATTCAGTCTTGATGCGTATAATGCGAAATATAATTCAGAAAAGGCTTTTGCTGAAACATACGGTAAACATAGAGAAAAGTTAGAGCTATCTTTATCTGAATTTAAACTGGTTAAAAAAGAATGTAAAAAAAATCATGTAAAATTTATGGCTACGCCATTTGATGAATCAAGCTTAGAGAAGCTATGTAAAGCAGGTGTTGATATTATTAAAATTGCATCATTTGATCTTGGAAATTTATCATTAATAAAAAAAATTTGTTTAAAAAAAAAGCCTGTAATTATTAGCATTGGTGGTGGTAATGATTTGCAAATAAATTCTACTATAAAATTGCTAAAAAAATTCAAAATACCAGTGGGTATTTTACATTGTAACTCTGAATATCCAACTCATTTTTCCAAACTTGGTTTAGAAAATATAAAGAAGTTAAAAAAAAAATATTCAGAATTTACTATTGGTTCATCTGATCATTTTAATGGAATACTGTCTGGCCCAGTAGCATATTTAATGGGTGCAAGAATATTTGAAAAACATGTTACTTTAGATAGATCTTGGAAAGGAACAGACCATGCATTCGCTCTCGAACCAGAGGGTTTTAGAAAATTTACAAGAGATATAAAAAGAGTTCCATTAATGCTTCCTTTAAAAGATAAAAAGAAAATAGGCAGAGAACCTGTTTTCAAAAAACTAGGAAAATCTATAATTGCAAAACAAAGAATCAAAAAGAATCAAAAAATCAAAATTGAGGATTTAACAGGTAGAATATTTCAAAAAAACTTTATACCTATTCGTGAAACTTATAAGATCATAGGAAAAAAATTAAATAAAGATATAAAACCTATGGAACCAATCAAGTTTAATGACATCAAAAAAAAAAATTAAATTTCCTAAAATAATTGAAGTTGGAAAAAGAAATTGGGGTAAAGAAAAATTATTAGTATTAATTTCAAAAAAAATATCATTAAAACTTCTTGAAATAAAAAAAGGTCACAAAGGTGGCTTGCAATATCATCGTAAAAAAGATGAATGCGGTACTATAATATCTGGTAAGTTGTTAATAAGGTACGACAATGGAAATGGAAAATTAACAAAAAAAATCTTAAAAAAAGGACAATCTTTTCATTTTCCTCCTGGATGTGTGCACCAAGAGGAAGCTTTAACAAATGTAAAGATAATTGAAGCGTCCACACCTTACTTTAACGATAGAGTTAGAGTTGAAAAAAAATATAATTTAAATTCTCATAAAGGTCTTAAATCAACCAAAAAAAAAGAAATTAAATTTAAATGAGCAAAATAATTGCATTTATTCCAGCAAGATCAGGATCAAAAAGAATTAAAAATAAAAATATAATAGAAATTAAAAAAAAACCTTTACTTGGTTATTCTATAATCGAAGCAAAAAAATCAAAAATTTTTGATAGAGTGATTGTTATAACGGATAGCATGAAATATAAAAAAATTGCAGAACGATATGGTGCTGAAGTTCCATTTCTTAGACCAAAAAAAACTGCGATGGATCATTCTCCAGATTTAACTTGGTTAAAATGGATAGTTAGAAAGCTTAATTTGAATAATGATGATATTTTTTCAATTTTAAGGCCTACTAATCCATTTCGAAAAGCTAGCACAATTAAACGAGCCTGGAAATTATTCAAAATTAATAAAAGAAAAATCGACTCTATTCGAGCAGTTGAAATTTGTAAACAGCATCCTGGTAAAATGTGGATATTCAAGAATTCAAAGATCGTTCCGTTGATCAAAAAAAAAATTAATGGAATACCCTATCACAGCAACCAATACAAGGTGTTGCCCAAAATTTATATTCAAAATGCATCGTTAGAAATTTCTTTTGTAAAAAATATTACAGAGAAAAATTCTATTTCTGGTAATAGAATTTTACCTTTTTTTACAAAAAATTTAGAGGGATTAGATATTAACAACAAAGAGGATTTAATTTTAGCAAAGCTTCACACTAGTTATCTTTAGTCTATGAACAATAGTAATATTAGAATTATTCCTAAGCTAGATATAAAAAATTTAAATCTTGTAAAAGGAATTCAGCTTGAAGGTTTGAGGGTTTTAGGAAGTCCTAAGTACTTTATAAATAAATACTCTAAAGATGGTGCTGATGAAATTATATATCATGATGTAATTGCAAGTCTTTATAAAAAAAATATGCTTGGTAAACTTGTATCCGAAGCTGCGAAAAAAAATTTCATTCCTCTTTCAGTTGGTGGTGGCATCACAAATTTAAATCAAATTGAAAATCTTCTGAAGAATGGTGCGGATAGAGTTTTTTTTAATAGTGCTAATTTTAGTAACAAAAATTTTTTATATGAAGCTTGTAAAGAATTTGGCAGTTCAACAATAATTTTGTCTATAGAAGTTATGAATTTAGAAAATAAGTTTTTATGTTTTTATAATTATGGAAGAGATGTCTCTAAATATACTTTAAAAGATATGATAAATTTTTCAAATGATAATGGTGTAGGTGAAATTCTAATTACTTCAATTCAAGATGATGGTGTCGGAAATGGTTTTAACTTGAATATTGCTGAAAATATTGAGTCAATCTGCAAAATACCTTATATGTTATGTGGTGGTTTTTCTAAATTAGAGCATTTTAATAAAATTCTAGATATTTGTTTTCCATCTGCATTTGTTTTAAGTTCTCTTCTACATTATTCAAATATTAATCGTAATTATAAAACTAAAGTTGATGGAAATTTAGATTTTTTAAACAATGAGATAAATTTTTTAGATTTTGGTAAGTTGACAATTAGTCAAATTAAAAAAAATTTAAAATAGTAAAAATGAGAATTTATAAAATCACAATTATGGATTTTAGTGCAGGTAATTTATTTAGTATAACCGAAGCCTTAAAGTACTTTAAATACGATGTAAAAATTACTAATAAGAGTTCTGAAATTATGTCTTCTGATATTTTAATATTGCCTGGTGTTGGGGCATTTGAAACTGTAATGAAAAATATAAAAAAAAAAAAGTTAGACATAATAATTGAAAAATTTATAAACTCTGGAAAACCTGTTGTGGGAATTTGCTTAGGTATGCAAATTTTATTTGAATACAGTTATGAGTTTAAAAAAAATAAAGGGTTGGGTATTTTGAAAGGCGAAGTTTTGCCATTTGAAAATATAATAAGAGATCAGAAAAGAAATAAGTTAAACATTGGTTGGAAATACATAAACACAATAAACCCAAATAAAATTTTGACTAAAAAATTTAATAACGATGATTTTTATTTTGTTCATTCTTTTTACGTAGAACCTTCAAATAAAGAAATTATTAGTTCTATGAGTAGTTTTTATGATTTTAAATTTTGCTCTAGTATCAATTTCAAAAATATTTATGCTTTTCAATTTCATCCAGAAAAAAGTGGATATAATGGAATAAAGATATATAAGAACTTTTCAAAAATAATTAAATAATAAATATTATGAAAACATACTTTAACTTACCAAAAAAAGTGGTGTTCTGTTCTAAGTGCGTTATATCCAATCAAAGACCATCTTCTATTAACGAAACTAAACATACAAAAAATAGAAATAATTCAAAATACATTAACTTTGATAAGTTAAATGTTTGTGATGCTTGTTGTTTTGCAGATAAAAAGAAGGAAATAAACTGGGATGAGCGAGAATCAAAATTAAAAAAACTACTAAAACAATATAAAAAAAGTGATGGTAGTTATGACTGTATAATTCCTGGCAGTGGTGGCAAAGACAGCGTATATGCAACTTATATTTTAAAAGAAAAGTATGGTATGAACCCACTTACAGTTACTTGGCCTCCAATTCTTTATACAGATTATGGTAATCGTAATTATAATAATTGGATTGAATACGCTGGGATAGATAATATTAGTTTTAAAAGAAACCCTAAAATCATGAAGCTTCTAACAAGGTTGTCTATAGAAAATCTTTTACATCCTTTTCAAACATTTATTTTTGGACAAAAAAATTTAGCACCTAAAATTGCAAAATCCTTAAATATAAAATTAATATTTTATGGAGAGTCAGAAGCTGAATATGGGAATGATATCAAAGAAACAAAAAATGCAACCCGGAGCAAAGATTATTTTTCATACTCGGACTTAAGTAAAGTATACTTGGCTGGAGAAAAAATAGATAAAATAATCAAAAAGTATAATGTTAAATTAAATGAATTGTCTGCTTATTTGCCCTTAAATAATAAAGAAAAATCTTTTACACCTGATGTTCATTATTTGGGTTACTATCACAAATGGACACCTCAAGAGGCATATTATAAATCAGTCGAATATACCAAATTTAAACCAAGACCTTTTAGATCTCAAGGAACCTATAGTAAATACAATAGTATAGATGATAAAATTGATGATCTTCATTATTATACTACCTTTATAAAGTTTGGTATTGGTAGAGCGACCTATGATGCATCACAAGAAATAAGAAACAACCATATAACCAGAGAAGAAGGTAAACTTTTAGTAAAACAATTCGATGGGGAATTTCCAGATAAATATTTTGATGAAATAATGGATTATATTGAGATTGATAAAAAAAAATTTTATAAGTTGTGTGACAAATTCAGATCACCACATTTATGGAAAAAAACTTCTAATGGATGGAAATTAAGACATACTGTAAATAATGATGGTACCGATGATTAGCTACGCTAAAACAATATTATAGCTAATTAAAAATATTTATAAGTGTTATTAAAATGATAAGATTTTTCAAAAAAATAAAAATTTTAATAAACTTAATTTTTTTATCAAAAAATGAGAAAATATTTATAAAAAAAAATGAATTAAGATTTAATCAACTTAAAAAAAATAATAAAAATATTATATTAATAGACTTGTTTGATTGGTATCCGTGGATACATCTTTGGAGTTTTTTGGTGAATGAACTTTCAAAAAAACAAGGATATGAAGTACACTTTTTTTACTTTAGACTATATGAGGGTTTTTTTTCAAAATTTAGAATATACATATATAAACTGAAAAGAATTTATAGATCATTTGGTGTTTATAAAGGTATTAGTGAGTATGAACTGAGTAAAAAAAAAACCACTATAGATTATTTTAAAAAAAAATTTGATAAAATAAAAACAAAAAAATCACTATACAATTATAAATATAAAAATACTAGAATAGGAGACTTAATATATTCACAATATCTTAGAACTCATCTTAAACCAACTATAAATATTAGTGACAAAAAACTCAAAGTTATATTTATAAGAGCTCACATTATTTATGATGCTATTGATGACTACTTTAAAAAATTTAATGTAAAATACATTATACCAAGTCATTTGTGCTATGTTTCGTTTGGCTTAATTTCAAGAATTGCAAACCAAAAATACAAAACACCAATTATTAAAATTTTTTCAAAAAATAGAGGTAAAAATTTATTTAGATTTATAAAAATTGATAAATATCTATTAGATGAAAATCCTTATTATAAGTTTAAGAAAATATTTTTGAGTTTACCAAATCATAAAAAAAAAAATGGGCTTAAAATTGGTAAACGTATTATGCTTCAAAGACTTACAAGTGAGTACGACCCAAATATACCATACATGAAAAAAAATCAATTTAATAAAGTAAATATAAAAAATATTAATAATACAACAAAGAAAAAAAATATTTTTTTATTTGCACATTGTTATTTTGACAACCCTATGCGGTACCGTAATATGCTTTTTACAGATTTTTACGAACAAGTTGATTTTTTGTTATCAAAATCTAAAAAAAATGCTGATTACCAATGGTATTACAAGCCTCACCCAAATGAACTTAAAAATAATATTGACTATATCAGCCAACTAAAAAGGAAATTTCCAAAAGTAATTTTCCTAGATAAAAAATTTTCCCACAATTCTGTTTTAAAACTTAATCCACATTTGATAATAACAAATTTTGGCACAGTAGCACACGAGTTTGCATATTTCAAAGTTCCAGTAATTAATACTGGTGATAATCCACATGTAAATTATAATTTTTCTCTTACACCTAGAAATAAAAAAGAATTATCTAAAATGATATTTAATATGTCAGAATTTAAATCAAAAATAAATTTTAATAAAAAAGATATTTATGAGTTTTTATTTCTACAGTATTATTTTTTTGCGAATGAAAATAATGCAAAACAACTAATAAATGACGAAAAACTATTTAAAGATATAAATAAAAATAATAACGATTTGATTATTAAAAATATTAATAAAAACTATAAATTTAATGAAAAAAATTTAACTATCTATACTAAGAACTTTTTAAAAAATAATCTCTAGCTAAGAAACTAACTATTTTAAAATCAACTTCATCATCAATTTGATAACTTTTTATTTTTGTATTTTTGTAAAAAATAGTTTTGTTTTGAGTAAAATTTTTATATTTTAAATAGCTTGAAATTTTAGAAATATACATACTTCCATCTATATAATAGTTAGTTTTTAAATCTTGTCTTCTGAGATTAAATTGATTTCTGGGTATTCTGGGTTTTAAGAACTCACCTTTTAAGTTAAAGGAAAAATGAGAATTTGGAGTTGTAGCATCATAAACACTAAGTAGTGAAGTTGCATTTTTATGATTTAAAATTTTATTTAATGCTTTCTTAATATCAAAATTAGTTGTGAGGGGCGATGTTGGTTCCAGTAATACAAAATAATTAAAATTTTTTTGTAAATTTAATTTTTTTATCATTTCAAACAAAACATCATAAGAAGATGATTTATCAGATCCAAGTTTTTTTGGTCTTTTATATAAAATGCATTTATTAAATTTTTTTTTTACATATTTTAACATTTCTTCCGAATCTGAGTTGAAATATACAGATGATATTTCTTTAACATTTATAGCTGAAAATATAGGATAATAAATTAGTGGTTTACCCATAATTTTTTTTAAATTCTTATTTTTCAAACCTTTACTATTTTTGCGAGCTAAAACTATACAACAAACATTTCTTTTGCTAAACATAGCTTTAAACTACAACATATAAATGTCTTTTAAACAAAAAATTATATCAATTATTGGACAAGGATTTATTGGCTTACCTATGTCAATTGTATTATCTAATGTAAAAAAAAATAATAAGAATATATATAAAGTTTTTGGTATTGAAAAATTAAATAATAATGGAAAAAGAATTCAAACCTTATTTAAAAATAAAAAAATTTGGATTAATTCAACAGATAAAAAATTAAACTTTTATTTTAAAAAAAATATAAATAAAAATTTTTTTCTTACTTTTAATTATGACAAAATTAAAGAATCGGAAGTAGTAATTTTATCAATTGGTTTCGATTTTAGTAAAAAAAATTCTATAGAAAAAATAAAAAAAACTATAGAAAAAATTTTTGAAAATATTCAAGAAAATAAGATGCTTATTATCGAAACAACTTTGCCACCAGGTACATCAGAAAAAATACTAATACCTATTGCAAAAAAAGTTTTTGATAAAAGAAACCTAGATTTTAGTAAATTTTCTTTCTGCTATTCTTTTGAGAGAATAATGCCTGGTGAAAATTACTTAAACTCAATCATTAATATTAACAGAGTTTTTTCTGGTAATACTATGATTGCGAAAAAAAAGTGTAAAACATTTTTAGAAAAATTTATTAACTATAAGAAATATAAATTAATATGTCTAGATAAGATTATAGATGTTGAGGCAACTAAAGTGTTCGAAAATACTTATCGTGCTACTAATATTGCATTAATTGATGAATGGTTAAAATACGCACAAAAAACAAATATAAACCTAAATGAAAGCCTTGAGGCTATAAGACAAAGACCATCTCACAGTAATATTAGATATCCTGGATTGGGCGTTGGTGGTTATTGTTTAACTAAAGATCCTCTGTTTTTAGATTATTCTGCCAAAAAAATATTCAACATTAAAAATGAATTTCCAATCACCAACACATCAATAAATATAAATAAAAAAATGATTTTAAATTCTGTAAATTTTATTAAATCAAATTTAAAAATGAAAAATAACCAAAAATTATTAATTGTTGGATTGGGTTATAAAGATGGTGTATCTGATTTGAGAAATAGCCCATCAATAGAGCTTCAAAAATATTTGCTAAAGTACAATTTTAAGATCTTTTATTATGATGATTTAATAACCAATTTGCCTAATAAAAATCTAAAACATTTGAACAGCAAAAAACAAATAAATCAAATTGAAAACATTGTAATTTGTCAAAAGACTTCTTTTTTTAAAAGGATCAGATTTAATTTAGATAATAAACCAAAAAATATTTTTGATCTTAACAATATATTATCAAAAAAATTGATTTTGAAAATACAATCCTCTAAATCTAAATTACATGTTTTGGGCTCATAATGATGAGTTTTGCCTATCACAAATATAAAAACGAACTGATAGTCTTTTTATTTTTAGTTGGAATTTTTATAGATTTTAAAATTGACCAATATTTTATTTTTTTTAATATAAAATTTACTTATTTTTTTTTAATTATTATTTTTTCAATTTATTTTGTTAGCTTTAAAATAATTGACAGTAAGAATATTTTTTTTTTTTATTTATTCTTAGTATTGATATTTAATTTATCAATTAATTTTAATACAATTCAAACTCAAAATTTTCTAAAACAAACTTTAGCAATATTTTTTTTTGTTTTTATTTTTTTTAACTTTTTTAACTCTTCTGAGAAATTTTTTAATAATTTTTTAAAACAATACTTGAATTTTTCAATAATTTTTTGCTGCATTGGACTTGTCATATATTTCCTCATTATAATTTTTGACACAAAACTATTTTATTATTTTTTAAATAAACAAGCTTATGTTTTATATTTGCCACATATATTTGATCCGTATGAAAATTTTAACTTATTAAAAAAAATATATTTATTGAGTAACAATTTTATGAATAAAGAGTTTTTATTACTTAACAATTATATTTATAGATTATTTCAAATCTATGAACCAGTCAGATTTCAAGGACTTTTTTCAGAACCAGCTTCAGCTGGGATCATCTTATTGCCAGCACTTTGTATTGTCTTAAATAAAAAGAGATTTGTTTTATCACATTTTTGTATAATATTTTTTTCAATAGTCTTGACTCAATCGTTATATGCTTATTTAGGACTGTTTATCATTTTATTAATAAATATAAAAAATAATTTTAAAAAAATATCTTTTATTTTTTTTTCAATAATATTAATTTATTTTAATCCTATTATGATAAATAAGGTTATTGATAGCACTAATCATTTTCAATCTATTTTAAATTTAGAAGTGCCTCGAAATATATATAAAAAAAAATTTTATAAAACATTTGATAAAATGACATATGAGGAAATGAATCAATATGTAAAAAAATATATTACAAAAGATGCAGATCAAACTAGATTAGAAAAAATTGATCATATATATAAAAAAAATAAGTATAGAAAAAATTTAAAAATTTCTAATGATGATTTAGATGATTTGCTAAAATTAAATATACTTGTGACTGTAACTTATATAAATGCATCATCGTGTTCTTATCTCTATAACACGTTTGTCACTTTTCAGAGTTTAAAAAATAATATTTTTTTTGGTAATGGTTTAGGTAGTTATGGACAAAGTTATACAAAATACAGTGACTCATGGAAATACAAACCCTATGTATACTCAAATTGTTACAAACTTAACCACCTAGACGCAAAAACACTTTTTTTAAGAATTTTATCTGAATTTGGCCTAATATTTTTTGTAATATTAGCATTATATTTTATTTTTATTATAAAAGACCTAATTTTTATAAAAGACAAATTTATTTATATTTGGTTTCTAAGTTTTAATTTAAAAATTTTGCAATTAGGAAGCTATACTGATATGACTTCTTATTTGTTGCTCACTATTGCATTAAAGCTCTATTACTTAAAAAAAAATAATGTTACGTTTTTTTAGAACTTCTAAATTAGTTACTCATTTTTCAAAAAATAATAATTTTATTTTATATTTCTTATTTATTATTCAAGCTATTATTGAAGTATTTTCGATATTCACAATACTATTATTAATAAATGAAATCTTAAACGTTTCTAACTATGAATTACAGGAATATTTTAACTTTGATCGAAAAACATTCATCTATGTTTTAACAATTTTTTCAATCGTAATTATAATTATTAACTTTTTTTTAAATTTATTAATAAATTACAAAATAATCAATTTTAGTTTTAAAATTTACGTAGATATTTCATCAGATTTATTCAATAAATTTATAAACTCATCTTATTTAGGCATATCTAAGTATAGCTTTGCTTTTATCTCATCTAAGATTTTAAATGAAACACGAAGATTATGTGAATTTGTAATTATTCCTTATTATATAATAGTATCTAAGTTATTTATATTCTTAATAGTTACGGTAGGTTTGTTAATTTATAATTGGATTGTTACTCTGTCAGCATTAAGTATAATTACTTCTTTCTTTATAGTATTTTACATATTTACAAGAAGCAAAATAGCAACACATGGAAGATTAATTTCTTTTTATGATAAAGAAATACTATCAATATTTTCTAACTCATTCTTTGGTTTTAAAGACATTAAATTAAACAATTTATCTTTAAAAAATTTTCATAGTTTTTATTTATCTCAGAATAAACTTTCCAATGTTCTTAAAGAAGTTAAATTTATTGCAAGTTCTGCAAGATATGGAATTGAATTTTTTTTGTTTATCTCTTTAATGATAATAATACTTATACTAAATGAATATGATAGTTTAAATGAGAAAGTATTTGCAACAATAGGTTTTTGTTTATTTATTGTTTTAAAAATGATACCTTACTTTAACGCTGTATATCTCAATTTTTCTTTTTGGAAATCACACTACCCCTCCTACGAAAACATTAATAAACTTTCAAATGAATTAGACAATGTTGATGCCAAATTTATATCTACTAAGAAAACTTTATCTAATAAAATTGAAACTTTAGAAATTAAAAATTTTAAATATAGATATTTAAATACTGAAGCTAATTTTGAAATAAATGATTTTAATATTAGTAAAAAGGGTATTATTGGTGTAACTGGAAAAAGTGGATCTGGAAAAACAACATTTCTTGATATTATTTCAGGATTCATAATACCAGAAAAAAATAATGAAGGTTTTTTTGTAAATGGAATTAAACTAGACGAAAATCTAAAAGAAAATTATTATAAAAAAATTTCTTACGTGCAACAAAAAATTTTTTTGTTAGGTAGCACTTTAAAAGAAAATATTATTTTTAGTGAAGAAATTCATGAGCAAAAATTACAAGAGGTCCTTGAGCTAACCAAATGTGATGATTTTATAGATCAAAAAAGATTAAATCAGAAAATAAACTTGGGTAGAGAAAATTTAAGCGGAGGTCAAATTCAAAGAATTGGATTAGCAAGAGCATTATATAAAAATCCTGATATTTTAATTTTAGATGAAGCAACTAATGCTCTTGATGAAAATTTAGAATATGAAATAATAAACAATATAAAAAATAATTTTAAAGAAAGTTTTATTTTTGTGAGTACCCACAATCCAAATATTCTTAAGATATGTGACTTACTCATTAAAGTAAAAGACAGAAAAATTTATATTTGATTAAAAAATTTCTCTATTTTTTTTTGATTTTTTGATAAAAAATTTTTTTTAAACAATATTTTAGAATCCTCATAATTTGAGAATAAACTAATTTTTTTTTTAGGTGACACTTTAAATAGGTCTGTGAAATAGATTTTTTTATATCTATATTTTAAATTTATCGAGTTAAATTCATGGATTTCTTTGAAATGTTCATTTTTAACTTTTAATCTGTCTGCATTTATAATTTTTTTATTAAATTGATTTAAATTTAATACTGGTTTGCCATAGGAGAATTTTGAATGATAATTATCCGATACCATTACAGTAGGTATTCCCATATATGTAAATTCTAATACAGCATTTGATTGAAAAGTGAACATTGCAACAAATTTGTTTTTCAAAAATGTTCTGTTTGAAATATCTTTATTTAATAACTTTACATGTGGAAAATCTTTTAAAATTTTCTTATATACTCTGTTATTAGACGACATTCCATCTGGATGAGGTTTAATATACCAATCAAAGTTTGTTAATTTACTCTTTGTCAGAAGGTGTTTTAACCAAGTATAATTGTCGACAAATAAGGATTTTTCAAAAAAACTTAGCGCATCAAAAAAGCAACTAGGCAATATTATAATTTTTTTTCTTTTATCGTTACTTAATTCAAATTCTTTATTTTTGTTAAATGATGATCTTCCTTTTTTACGAAATATTAAATCAGGCTTTCCAAACATAAGGGATCTTAATGCCTTTTTTGAATAATTAATTAAATATCTTTTGTCTTTTTGTTGTCTAAAGTAATTTTTAAAATTTTTGTAATCTGGGCCTTGTACAAGGTTTTTTGCTATTTTTAATATTTTAAATCTATTATTTTTAAGTTTATAAAAAATATATATTTTTGATTTATATTTTTTAGCTAATGAAGCAACTATTCCATATTTAGAAAAGACTGTATGAGACAAAAATAGTGATTCAACTTTAGATTTTCTAAATAATATATTTACGTTATCAAATATATTTATAGCATCTTCTATTTTGCGTTTAAGGCGTTTATCACCAAGATTTACAGTATATTCTAAATAATCTCGGCAATAACTTTGATAAATATATTTACCAATAATTATTCCTTTATAATTAATTTTATATATGTCATCCTTTTTTTTTATTTTTCTATAGATTTTTTCTGCTATAGAATTATTTCCTTTTTTTCTTGAGTAAGTGTTAATTAATTTAATATCAATATAATTTTCTAATTTTTTTAAGAAAAAGTTAGTTGTAAAATAAATTATATTTTTTTTAATAAAATTTTTTGAATAGAAAAAAAAAATTATGTTATATTTGTCCCTGTTTATATAGCCAAGCAACAAAAATAATGCAACCATGAACATATCTGAAAAATAAAATTCAAAAACTAGTGATTTTTTTTTTGAAGATTTTTTTTTTGATTTAAAGTTTTTAAAATTTTTTTTAAGGTTAATACAAAATTTAAAAAAATTTAAAATCAAAATAAGTGTTTGATTTAAAAAAATTTTTGTAATCATTTTATCAGTTCAATTAAACAAATGGATCGACATGATGGGAGATGGTCGTGTGTATTTTTTGATAAATCTACTCTTATTTCTGATTCTCTGCAATCTTCTTCATTACACTCTACCCATTGAAATTTGCTATATGTCGAAAATTTTATTTTGTAATCTGTTGGATTAAATTTTTTTATAATTCTTTTTAAATCACTACTATCAAACTGTTGTAAGTGATTAAAATAAGCTTTCTTACCAAATGGTATTGTAATTAATAGTTTGCCATCTTTCTTTAATGTTCTTTTAAATTCTGAAATTGTTTCAAGATATGACTCATTCTGATTTTTTTCACTTTTGTGCATTTCAGAATCTGTGTAGTTATAAAGTGAGTTATCAAATCCAATATGCTCTAGAGTTGAAATACATAAAATATAATCAAAATACTCTTCATGAAACACTTTATTTCTTAAATCTTCATAAACATAGCTCACATTGAGTTTATTATAATTTTGATTTTCTGGAGATAAAGTTTGAATAGTAATGTTATTACTAGAGTTTATTCTGCTTAAAATAAAGTCAAAATTCATTGTTGACCCAGCATCTAATAAATTTTTATTTTTTAAATTTGATATGTGCTGAAAAATCCATTTATATTCTACTATTCTTTCATCTAACCCTTTAGCATTACTTACATTTAAATCTTTATTTGATTTTTCTAATGCTTTAATTATTTCTTTCTTTTTCACGTATCCATAGCCTATCGTATACGGTTTTTTTTTTATTCTCCAAAACATACCGAGCAATGGGTCTAGCAGCTTTTTTAATACTTTCTTTGTCATGTTTAAATTTTACTTTTATATAATGAAAAAAAATGATTGATTGTTTTTTTCTTAAACTTATTTAAATAAAAATTTCCTCTTAAAATAGTAAATAAAATTTTAATTATGATATAATACTTAAACTTTATTCGTTTTAAATTATTTATAGTTTGTTTGTACCTGTCAAAAAAGATTATTCTTGCATACAAATATCCAATTCCTAGTTGCAAATTTCCATACATAATACTCATAGAGTTTTTGTGGCTACTGAATTTGGCAATATATGACTTTGAATGAATGATTATATTATTTTCTTCATTATGTAGCGATAATAAGTACAGCAACAGATCTGGTCCTATATTTTTTTCTAACAAATAAAAATAAAAATGTTTATCTTTTTGACAATAATCTAACAAAATTTTTTTCCAATCTTTTAGAATTTCTGTTTTGAAAATTGAGCAAATGGGACTGTTAGGTGGTATTAATCTTTTACCAAAGTTCAAACTAAAATAATTACTTAAAATTTGATTTGCTGGCTCATAGTTAAGTGACGGTTTTAGAAACTTGAAAGTTGATGAAAAACTTGACACTTTACCGTAGGAATAAAAAATTTGATTACTTATAAGAGCCTCCCTAACAAGCTCACCATAGTACGGAGATAATTCATCGTCATCATACATAAATGTGAAAAACTTGGTATCCACTAGATTAGTTGCTTCAAAACATCCGCTCATAAACCCTTTATTTTTTTGTTTAAATATTTTTACATAATTTTTATATTTAGAAAATTTTTCATTAATAATATCCTCTACCCTATTATCATCATTCCCATCTATTATTATTAATTTAAGATTTATTTGATATTCGGTAATTTTAAAAACTGAACTTAAAGATTTATAAATTTCAGTTCTACCTTTAGTTAGAAAAATTATAGTGAAATTCATTAAGTAACTTTCTTTTTATATTGTCTTAGCTTCTGTGGAGTACCAACATCTAACCAGTATTCAAATGTTGGATAAACTCCAATTTTTTTTCTTCTTTTTTTTAAAATTTTAATAAAATCTGGCATATCAATCTTTTTATGATTACCTAAATAATTTAGCATTTTTTTGTTAATAACATATATACCTGCGTTTACAGTAAATGTTATTTCAGGTTTTTCACTAATATCATAAAAATCCAATCCTTTAAAATTTATATTTCCATAATCTAATTTTAATTTTTTTTGTGCAGATACAATCGTGAAATCTAATCTGCTTTGAATATGGAAGTTAATGAGTTGATTATAATCTATATCAGAAACAATATCGCAATTTATAAATATAAAATCCTCTGAAATTTGTGTTCGTTTTAATTGGCTTAAAGCACCACATGTACCTAATGGAAATCTCTCTTTTACAAATTTTAAGTTATTTTTTTTATATTTATTAAGAAAATATTTTTTTACTTCTGAAGATCTATAATTTGTCAAAAAAACAAAATCCTTAAAACCTTGCTTTATAAATTTTTGGAGTAAAAAATCTCCAATATTTTTTTTTTTAATTACATTTACTAAAATTTTATTTTTTTTTTTTGTAAAAGGTCTTAAACGCGTCCCCTTACCTCCTGTATTAATAATTACTTTATGATTTATTTCTTTTTTTTCTAAATATTCATCTTTACTTAAAATATTATGAATCTTTCCACTTTTTAAAACAGGAAGAACGTCAATTTTTCTTTTAACAAAAAAGAGATAATTAATATTTTTTACTTTTTGATAATTTACTAAAATAGGTTTTGTATTCATTGCTAGACTAATTTTATCTTTAATGGTGTGACCTTTAATTAAAGCTCTTCTAATATCTCCATCATTGACAAGTCCAAGAATTTTTTTTTTTGAATTAACAATAATTAAGCCTTTTTTTGTATTTTCATTCAACAAGTAAAAAGCTTTTTCAATTGTAATATTTTTTTTTACCAAATATTTAGAAATTTTATCTATCATTTATAATAGCGCCAATTTCATTTATTGTAGTGTTAATGTCTTTTTTTCTTAAACTAATTGAAGAAGGCAAGGGTAATAATCTTTGGTATATAAACTTTGAATTATAGTAATTTTTTTCCAAATGACAGTATTTTTTAATTTTTTGTAAACTGATCGGTTTCCAAAAATAGTAAGTAAAAATATTTTTTTTATTTAAATTTTTTATAGCTAAATTTGTTTTTTTTATATTCTTAAATATAAGATAATTGATCCAATTATAATTATTTTTATCTCCATTTTTTTGTTTAATAAATTCCGAATTATTTTGAAAATTGCTCCTATATATTTTGCCAATTAAACTCTTTGAGCGTAAAATTTGTTTAAATTTTTTAAGTTGTGCAAAAGCTAATGCAGCGTGAAAATTTGTAATTTTGAAATTAAAACCCACATCTGAGTAAGAATATCTGCCAGTTTTTCCATTATTCGCAAAATATTTGCAAAATTTGTAAATTTTCTCTGATTTTGTACTTATCAATCCACCACCTCCTCCTGTTATAGTTTTGTTGCCATTAAAAGAATAAACACATATATCAGCAAATTCACTTGGCGATTGAGATTTATAAGTATTTCCCAATGCGCAAGCTGCATCGACTACAATTTTACAATTATATTTTTTTGATATTTTTTTTAATTTTTCTAAATCTGGAAAATTACCATATGTTAATACTGGACAAATACCAAATAGTCTTTTTTTTTGTGTTTTATGATAAAAAAATTTCCCTTTCTTAACTAAATTTTTTTCTAAAATCTTATTTAAAAAATCAACATCTAAGCATAAATTTTCTTTATTTATATCTATTAACCAAGGCTTTGCATGATTAAGTATAATAGAATTAACCGTTGCAGCAAACGTATAATCAGGAACTATAACAAGATCATCTCTTTTAATACCGAGGGCTTTAAAAGATATAAATAACGAAGCACTTCCAGAAGTAGTAGCTAAATTATATTTTGTTTTTAAAACTTTCGAACATAAGTTTTCAAGTTGACCTGCATATTTTCCATATGTAGAAATCTGATTTAACTTAAGACAATTATTTAAGTATTTTTTTTCTAGTGTTCCTATTACAGGTTCTAAAATTTGAACTTTTCTCATCTAACATACCAGTCAATAGTTTTGCTTATACCTTTATCTAATGAGGTCTTAAGTTTATAACTTATATTTTTAAATGTTTTTTTCATTGATGGTACTCTTCTAAAAGGTGACCCATCTGTATTTTTACCTTTTACTAATATTGCTTTAGAATTTAATTGTTTCTTTATTTTTTTAGCAAGATCATAAATTTTAATTTCTTCATTTTGATTTCCAATATTAAATACTTTTCCATAATTTTTTTCTGAGAATGATAACTTTATGATTTGATTAATTGCATCATCTATATAGCAAAAAGCTCTTGTATGATTTGGAGAAAATACATTTATTTTATTTTTAGTTTTTTTTAATTTATTTATTAAATTTGGTATCACATGAGAGTTTCCCATATTTGGTCCATAAATATTGTGAGGTCTTAAGATTAAAAATTTTTTATTTTTAATTTGTAAAATTTTTTCACAGAAGATTTTTGATAAATAATAAGCATCTCTATTTATAGTCTCTGAAGAAATCAAAAGATCTTGGTCTTCTTTAATTGGAAAATTAGTTTTTTTTGAGTGTATTAGGGGACTATAAACCTCACTAGTTGAAAAAAAAATCAATCTTGTATCACTCTTATAAAAATTTAATAACCTTACCAACGGTAAAGTGTTATTCAAAAAAGTATCAAAAGGTTGATTGTTAACATTTTTAACACCAAGTGTTGCAGCTAAATGAAAAATATAATCAAAGTTTTTCTTTGGTAAATTGTTAAGTTTTGATGTGTAAATAATTTTATTTTTTTTTAGTATCTTTAAAACTTCCTTTGATAAGCTAGTTTTATTTTTAATGTCAAAAATCGTAACTTTATGTTTTTTAGTTAATAACTTAGCCAAGTTAAAACCTATAAACCCACCACCACCAGTAATTAAAATTTTTTTCATATTTTGAAAACTCTTAATATATAAGATATATACTGAAACGTTTACTTTAATAAATATTAATTTGCAATTAAGTTATAAATAATGAAAACAGAAACGAAATTAAATTTCTTTTTAATTTTCACATTTTTAGTAACCATAAATTTTACTTTTCTCTTCATGCATTCCTTTTTTATTTTTTTAATTGGTTAAAAGATAGCTCTAATTTTCTCTATGTTTTCCATTAGTGCTAGCAAAAGCATTTTCACTATTATAACTTTTATTATAAGCCTCTACTGAAAATATTTTTTGATAACAAAGTTTCAGTAATCAAAAAATATTTATATTCAAAAATGAGTGCTGTTGATCTTTATTTATTTAAAAAGACTTAACACGTACCTTGCTTTACCATAAATCCAAGATCTAATTTTTAAAATGAAATAATTTAATAGAAATTTTAACATAAGATTTATAGGAATATTTTTAATTGAAGTTTTGGGATATAACTCATATTTCGAATCCTGCTCAAAACCAAAAAAAGTTTGATACCACTCGTTAGTGATCAATTTTTTTGGGAATATGGCTGGATTTAAATAAATAGGTTCTGAATTTTTAATTTCTTGATCAACTTGAAAAAAAATACTTTTTCTAACTTTTTTATTTAATAATGGTTTTGCTCTATGAATACCCCTAGAATCACAAATAACTAATGTACCTTTATTACCTGGAAAGCTTCTAATTTTTTCTTTATAATTTGATTCAACATATTCATCGGAAAAATAGTTTTCTTTTAAATTTGAAGATTTTAAATTTGATGCTTCTACATACTGGAATTCACCATCAAAGATATCCTCACAATATATTATAAAAATTAAACCCTTATCATCTGTTAAACCTTCAATAGTATTTTTATTATCTGTGTGCCAGGGCATTTTATGCCCTCTAAAGGTTTCATAATATCTGAGCGCTTTTAATCTGCATTTTTGATTATTAAAGAAAGAGTCAAATATATGCTTAACTTCTTTGCTGCATAAAAAATTAAAAAATGATTTCGAGTAACATAGTAAGTCCAAAAAGAAAAATTGATGATCTGCAAACTTACCTTGTAATTTATTTTCGTTTAAAAGATAATTTTGTGAAGAGATATAGTTTAAAGAATTCTCAAAATCCTCATCGATTATTAAGTTTGTACGATAAAAACCATTTTGTTTAATTTTGCTTACTAGTGACTCAAAATTAATATCTTTTTCAAAAGAAATAGGCACTTAAAGTTATTTATAATTTTTTTGTTTCATTTACTATAAACTTAGAATATTTTTCATAAAAAAAATATTTTAATCGTCTATAAAAAGATCACACAATAGTTTTATAAAGTGTAACTTATTATATTTAACATTCCATGTATTTAATTGATATGTTGTTAGCTTATAACTTTTTTTGTAGGCTTACTAAATATATAATTTATAAAGTTTGTAGTACAAATCGCACCATCAATATCAAAACAAATGGTTTTTTGTCATTAATTAATTATTTTAAATTTTAAAATTACAAAAAATTATTTTTTATAGATCTAATTTTTTTAAAAATTTTTTTCAGTGCATAAATCAAGCCAATTGAGCTATTAGTACTGGTCAGCTGCACGCATTACTGCGCTTCCACATCCAGCCTATCA
>Ga0209335_10000721_pt1 | contig 39644 bp, 18 predicted proteins | sample COG_09_FD_184753 | JGI IMG/M metagenome (GOLD analysis project Ga0209335, IMG submission 184753) | Pelagic Microbial community sample from North Sea - COGITO 998_met_09 (SPAdes) (version 2) | ecosystem: Environmental > Aquatic > Marine > Neritic zone/Coastal water | place: Helgoland, sampling...
GAGGAGGAAGAGGAAGAGGAGGAAGAAGACGACAACAACAACAACGAGAACAACGAGGCATTGGAATTGGAAAACAGTTGGAAATTCGATGTCAACAAAAAAGCAGCGCGACGATTCAAAGTAGTTCAGACGATTCAGACGAAAACAGAAAGAAGAAGAAGAAAAAACGAGTGTTGGTGATTTCAGGTCCAACGTCGGTGGGGAAATCCTCCGTGGCCATCTCCATCGCGAAACGCGTCGACGGAGAAATAGTCTCCGCCGACTCGGTGCAAGTGTATCGAAACTTGAACGTCGGTTCCGCGAAACTTTCTAAAGAAGACATGCAATCGATTCGACATCACATGTTGGATTTGAAATCACCTGTGACGGAAGATTTTGATGTCGGGGAGTTTTATGAGTTAGCGAATGGGTACATAGACGATATTCACGCGAGAGGGAAAGTACCGATCGTGTGCGGCGGGACCGGGATGTACGTGAAATGGTTAACCGACGGGAAGCCGAACGTGCCGAAATCGACGAAAGAGAGCAGTTTGAGAGCAGAAAAGGAAGTGCGAGAGATACGAGATCGATATAGTAATACTAGTAGTAATAACGATGATGATGATGATGTGAATAAAGCGCAGGCGTGGGATGAAGCCATCGAGTACTTAAAACAGCGAGGGGATTCGGAAACCGCCGGGAAATTAGCTCGAAACGACTGGTATCGATTAACGAGAGCGTTGGAAATCTTAGACGTTTCCGGAGGCAAACCGAAAGGCTCGTTTCAACCAGTCAAAGATGGGAGTATACAGTTTCACTGTTACGCGTTGTCGATGAACAGAGTCGATTTATATCGAAGAATGGATCAAAGAGTCGAAGAGATGGTTGCAAACGGCATATTGGACGAAGCGGCGTATTTGTTGAGAGAAGGCGTGAAGCCGAATACGAATTCGGCGTCGAGAGCGATCGGGTACGCGCAAGCGATCGATTATTTACTGAAATGTAAGCGTGAAAAAGAGAATAACAGTGAGTCGTCGATAAACAATGACGCCACTTTACTCCTCGAGTTTATCGACGAGTTACAAAGAGAAACGAGAATGTACGCGAAGAGACAATTCACGTGGCTTCGATCGGAAAAGCAGTTCCAATGGATCGACGCGAGCGAGGGCGCTGAAATAGCGAGCTCGCGAATATTTGAGAAGTTTAACAACGCCCAAATCGATGTTGATGATGAAGGAGAAGAAATTAACGAGTCAAATAACAACTCGTCCATTTGTGAGGTCACTAAAGAAATGGCGAACGAATTGAAACGGTACCGCGTCGAGTTGAAACTCTTCCACGACGAAAGCATTAGAAAAGCGACTGTTGAGCGCGTCGCCGATATAGTTTCGCGCATGTAGTAATGTAATTTAGAATTTGTAGAAAATACAGTATGATAGTAGCTCTTAAATATTCGTATTATTTACTTCTATATAGCGGCGGCTAATTTTGCTAATACGGATTGGTCTATACCATCCGTCGCGACGAAAACCTCCTCCTCCCGAACGCACGTCGTCTCGCTCCCATCGAAACACGAGTTTGTGCACGTCCAGATTCCTACAGAATTGAAATCGAACGCAATCGCATCGGATTCCGAAATCCCACCTTTCCTCCCAGCCTTCGCGCGCAATCGTAAAGCGTCTTCGATTTCTTTTAACAATCCAGGGGTTAACTGTAACTCCATTTCGCGTTTGCCTTTGCATTTCTCGCACGGTTTTGATTTCCTCGTCGGCAAATCGCCGTCTGGCCAAACGATATCGCAATCGCGCGTTCGAAAGCAGTATCGAGCGATTTGCGCCGGCGCTCGAGCTATGCGTTTTTGAAATTTCAAATACTGTTCGGACGCGTTGATGGATTCGCCTTTTTCGTACGTTTCGCCTTGCCACGAGGAAGACACTTCCTTCGTCCCAGATTCGTCCATCATGTCCTTCATCTCCACGGCTTTCCCTCCGGCGTGCAACGCGAGCAAACTCTTCTCAATCTCCGAAACCTCCAAACCTTCCTCTTGCGCGTACTTATTCAACATGGAATCTACTTTCGCACTCAAACCTAACGCCTTTCTCTTCGCCTCGGCCTTCGTAGGCTCCAAATCTGAACACACGTAAAATTCTGGTAACGCGTTTGGGGCGTCTTCGTGATACGATTCAATGAGTGTTTCATCGCCTCCGTCTTCTTCTTCGAGCAACTCGACAGCCTCTTTCCTCTCTTTTTCTTTCAACATCGCCTCGTCCAACTGTTTCGTCAGCTGCTCCAAAGACTCTTCCTCTTCTTTCTTCGTTCCATTCTTCGCTTCGCCGTTCCAATCGTCTTTGCTCTCCGCGCATCCCCAATCGTCGTTCGTTCCAAACAAATTTTCGTTTTCATTCAAACACTCTTCCTTCTTCGCATTATTCACATGCCTTCTATTTTTGCTCGTGGTCTCATTCCCTTTCCGTGTTCTCTTTTGCACTCGAAACGCTCGCCACTTTCCTCCCATCGTCGATTCGCTATTAGGAGGAGGACAACAGTTTTGAAAATTTGTGCACGAAAACACGTACAACGTTCGCTCGAGAATATCTTCCTCTGTTCCGTCTCTCGTCCTTGTCAACGGCGCGTACGCCTGGAAAATCAGCGAGAGTTTACTCTCGCACGATTTGCATCGCATTTGCTCCTCTCTCAAAAACACATTATTCGCTCTTTCGGACGCGTCATCATCATCGTTGGCGAACTTGAAATTTGGTTCGCCGCCAACTTTCGTGGCAAAAGCGTCCAATTCGTAGACGTCTTTTGAAGAGACCATTCGGCCGCTAAAGCCGAGATACGTTTGACTCTTTTCATCATCGTCTGAATCGTCTTCGCTACTGCTATTCTCAACGCTATTCGTGCGTCGTTTTGTGTGCTCTGCATCATCATCTCTTCTGGCCATGATGATGATGATGATTTTGACGAGTTGATTTTTTTTTTTCTGAAGAAGAGAAGAGAAAAGGGGGTCTGCGTGTTGTTAAAATTGACAAAAAGCTTTGAAGCCGTCAAAAAAAAAGAGTGAGAGACCTACCCCTCTTTCTTTTCTTTTCTTTCTTCGCAAACAAAAGGACGACGACTCACCATCATGACGACGGTTGCGACTACTCCTTTTGAAGCTAGTCGTGCGTCCTCGTCGTCGTCAGTAACGCGCGTTGTTCGCTCTTCTTCTTTGTCTTCTTCTTCTTTTCGGAGGAGGACGACCAACAACAACAATTTCGAGGTTTTGAGAAGTGGAAGAAGAAGAACAAACAAACCTATTTCTTTGTCATCACGTTTTAGTAAACCAAAGACGACGGTGAACGCCGCCGAAGGATCTCCGACGAGCAGCACTTCTCAACAACAACCCCAGCCTGCGTTTATTCCCGCGCACGAACGACAAACGTTATCGAAAATTCCTCCGGAACAGCTCGCTTCTGGGGGCATGCGATTGTCCGCACAAAACGAGGATTTCAAAGTCTCCTTCCGAAGGTTTTTAGCGTACGAGTTCATGTCCATGGACGAAACGTACGACGAGACGAAAATTTCAGTGTTGAACCTGGATCCTCCAATATTTACGGTGGAGGAGTTCATCTCGGAACAGGAATGCGACAATTTAGTATTAGCGGCGAAAACGAGCGGTGGTTTAAAAGTCTCCGCCATAGGCGGCGGCGCCGCGAACGAGAACATTCGCACGAGTAAGACGGTGGCGTTGAACTCGCACGGGTTGGAAAATCACGCGAGTAAGAAGGCGATTTTAGCGAGCGCGGAGAAATTATTGCCTGATATACGAGGATTGAGTACAAAAAAGAACGCGTTTAAAGCACCGGCGGGTGGGAAGAGCGAGTGGGCGTTCGAGTTGCCGCAAGTTGCGCATTATAGCGGCGGAGAATATTTTAAGAAACACGAAGACGCGTTTCCGATTGGCATCGCCACGGAGAAAGGGTATCAGAGAAGAGCGACGGTCTTGGTGTATTTGAACGATGTTCCGAATGGTGGAGTCACTCGATTCGAGTATTTAGATTTGGATGTCCAACCGAAAAAAGGGAAGTGCTTGGTTTTCTTCCCCGCGAGCGTGGCGGCGATGCCGGATCCGAGGACGTTACACACGGCCACAGAGGCGGAGAACGGGTGCGAGAAATGGGTATCTCAGTTATGGGTGAGTCACTCAACCCCACCGGCGTCGGCTGGGAGTAGTGATAATAGTGCTAGTGCTGGACAACCAGCGGATGTTGCTCCGAAAAAACTCAACCGAGCGCAACGACGGATCCAGGAACGAGAGGAAGCCAAAGCTGCCAGAAAGAAGAAATAAACGAGAAGAAAACTTTTGTACGTATCAAGTATTGTATTCTATTCTATTCCTATTCCTATTCCTATTAATTCACTGTTTCCTCTTTACCAACAACGCGTTCACCGCCAGGTATTGCATGACGTCTACGTAATTCTGAGAGTTGTGTTCCAACGCCGGCGCCAACGCCCTCAACGGATTGTTCTGCGCGCCAGACGTGAAATCTTCCAGCTGCCACGTTAACCGTTCCAAATGCGTCTCTAAGTTCGCAGTCTCTTTAACCACCGCTCGTTTTGCCGCGTTATCGTTCCCTAGCTCTAAAAAAATCAAATATCCACTCACTTCGTATAAAAATCGATCCATGGTTAACATGCCTCTTCTCCCGAACGTTTCTTCTTTCCATTTCAATAAATTCGCGCCCCATTCGTTCGATTTCAAGGTGTTAAACACTGGATCGTGCGATAACCACATCCTGGGAACGATATCGTTGCTCAAAACGTGCGCTCTCAACGCAGATTCTTCCAAACCAATCGCATCCAACGCCGATTTCGGGTACCCTCGAAACGTCTCCTTCTCTTCCTTTTCCATTTTGTTCAACAGCGACATGTCCAACGCCAAAACGTTCGGCGACCCGTACGTGTGCACGTTTACTTTCATCTTCACACAATCCACATCTAATCTCAATTTCGTCCAAGCCGCTAATATCATCGCAATCGATCCTCCCAACGAATGTCCGCAAAACGTCAACTTCTTCACTTCTTCCCCTACGTCCGGTCCTTTGATGTACGGCGTTATTTCGTTGAAGAACTCCTCGGTCATCTCATACACGCCCGTGTGACACCCGACTGGTACATCCGGGTGCACTTGCGTCGGCCAAACTTTACTAATTTGATTCGATAATCGAATCCTATCCACGTTCTGGTCGTCCCCCCACACCGCGCCTCTCGCCACGATAGTTCTTTCCACGATATCTTCTTTCTTCATTTCATCGAACCCAATTTTTCTATCCGCGATGTAGACTCTCGTCACCGAGGTGTATTTCTCGTACACGAGTGAATACCCGTCCGATTCTAACAACTCTTTCAAGTTGTTTTTGTAGCAATAGTTGGACAATCGCGCCGTGAGCGCAGCTTTGGAGTATTCTTCGTTTTTGTTGTTTTCGTCGTCATCATCATCATCATCTTTCGTTCGATTTTGAAACGTCATTTTCGCGTCGTCGTCTTTATTAGAAAGAGCACCGACACAAAAGCACCCTCTCCTCCTCCTCCTCCTCCTCCTCGGAGACAAATGCACAGAAGACGGACTTCTGCTCTTGCTAGCACTGCTTCGTATTGTTCTTATTGTTGTCATTGTTCTCATATTCGCTCTCGTCGTCATATGATTCATAGTTTTGTGTTTCTTTTTGAAGCAAATTTTTCATTTTTTCATTTTTTTGGTCAAACTGTCAAAACACAAAAGTCTCCTCTCTCACTAAAATTCGAGACAAGACACGAAAATGGCGAAGACAGAAAAAACATCATCAACATCATCTTAGAGGTTTTGGTGATGAAAATGGTGGTGAAACTTCCATTATTGCGATTTCACGGCGTTTTTGTCCTCTTTTCTCTTGTGTTAGTCTCGTCGTCTGCTTTTGTTGCCGAGTTTGAGGAGGAGGAGGAGGATTCAAAGAATACGTTTTTGAGGAGGAGTGGTGGTTTTAACGATGATGATGAAAATGATGATGCGAAAGGTCGTCGTCAAAGTTTTCTCGGTGGTTCTTCTTCTTCTTCTTCTTCAAACGCTGCTGATGTGGGGAACAGAGCTCGATGGTTGTTTGAACGATCCGGGAACGTGCGGTGGTCGTTAAAAAACGAAGACGACGACGAGGAAACGACGAAATCGTTCTCGTTGAAAGATGTGATTGGTGCGAGATATTCAGACGACAGAAGAGGACCGGCGATGGAAGTATACGAATCCACCGGCGAATTCGTGACGATGGAACTCACGTTTTCGAGAACAAACAACAAGAATCGAGCGACGAGGAGGAGTTTGGTAAACGTGGGAGGAAAAGGGGCAGAGGTTGGTAGATATTTTAGCGGAGACGGAAGGATCAAAGCGGTGACGACGTCGTCTGTTTCATCCTCCGTATTCGCGTTGCGAGAGGACGGGGAGGTTTTGGGATACGATGAAGAAAAGCCGGGGAACGTAAAGAACATCACGAAACCATTTCAAGAAAGCGTGAGCGTGCACTGCGCGAAGAGTAAGGAAGTGTTTACGCTCTTTCACGTGAATAGAGAGAGTTCTGAACACCAAAAAGAAAAGTTGTGCGCGATGTGTTTGGAAACGAGACGAGCCGGAGGGAGAGTGATTTATAACGGGTTTTGTGCGGAGTTGAACGAGGACGACGGAATAAAGGTAGATGGCGACGTTTCGAGTTTTTCCTACATAGTTTCTCGAGAATACGAACCGATAGCGTTCCAAGCGGTTGATGATTACGTGGTTGCTTTAGAGAGACAAAAGAAAAACGACGGAATGTTTCGATTACAAATGTTCTCGAGCAAAGCGATTTTAATTTCCTCGAAACTGAAATCACCGATTGAACCGATTTTGGCGTATTCCTCGAATAATAATAATAAAGGGGTAGACGATGATCAGATTAAAGTTCTCTCTTTAACTTACTCCAAGTTCAACGACGACGACGATATCGCTCCAAATGCCGTACCGAATACCTTGGGTATCTTTACCCTCGGCGTCCCGATCGGAACGACGACGAACCAAACAGACGCGATAGTTCTCCGAATGTTCAACGCGCGAACGGAAGACATCTCAGCCACGTTGGCGAGTGCGCACGTCACCATCAAATGGACCCGGATTCTCTTCGTCGTCTTGATTACCATAATCGGCTGTTCCGCGATGCTGTTATGCGCGGCGTCTGCTTTCGTCGGAACGCCAAAACCATTTTTGGAAGAAGACGTAGAAGCCAACGGCGACGTGGAAGAACAGTTACTCGATTCCATTCTAGAAGAAGAAGAAGAAGAAACAGAAGAAGAAGAAGAAGAAGAAGAAGAAGAAGAAGAAGAAGAAGAAAAACAAGACAAAATAGTAGACAATAACAGCGTTCTTAGCTCTAGCGACGCGCAAACACTCTCTCACGAAAATGAAGAAGAAAAACAAGAAGAAAAACAAGAAGAGGAGGAAGAAGACGACACCGATCGTCGTCTCGCCGGTGGCGTTCAAGCGTTCTTCGAGAGCTTTCTTTTTACTTCTTCTAAAAGCTGATCGTGAGATGATATGCGTTTTTGACGGCTACAAATAGTTTTTAGATAAATTTAGAGGAAACAAACATCCACGTCACAATATCTATTCTATCTGTCACACACATGCTTCGCGCCGCCTGCAATCGATTCATACTCGCATCGAACCCTTCAATAAGAACAATGTCCACGTCTGCCACCTCTGGCGTTTGGAAGCACCACAAAGTCGTTCCGGAGACACCCGCGGGGTTTACCATGCGAGGAACTGTCCCCACGGACGAGAACGGCGTCGATGTGATGATGGAAATGTGGGAACGGGGAAGTTCAGAGCCTCCGCATTCGCATCCGGGCGATGACATGACCGTGGTCATAGAAGGGAAAATGTCCGTGCAATTCTTCAAAAAAGACGGGGAGAAACTCGTCGAGGACGGGAAACCGTTAATTTTGAACAAAGGCGATGCGGGGTACATCGAAGGTGGGCGCATACACGACGCGAAATATTTGGAAGATTGCAAGTTGGTCTACGTGCACGATAAACAATTCGGATTCGACGCCGCAGCCGTGAGCGCTTAATACTACTAATAACAGTACTAATACTACTTATCTATCTATTAATACTCCATCGTGGTACGGTAGCGATGGAAACATACTATTAATACTAATATGCTTTAATAATAATAATAATAATATCTATCTATTAACGGTACGGTACGGGTACCGATGGTAATATAATCTAATATACTGTGTTGTTGTTGCTATGTGTTGCTGTTGTTATTACTCAGTTTCTATTCCTAATATACCGGTAGTATCTATGAAACACTTAATAATTATTAATAACGATTGTAATGCTGCTGACTGAGTTCGCGAAACGCTCTGGAGGCCTCGTTACGATTTTCAACATCGTTCGTGAAATGGTACGTCTGCGCGAGTAAATATTGCGATTCTTTGACGATGTCGATGTTGCCGAGCTTTTCTCCGAATAAAGATGCACGGTTCAGGTCATCGACGATAGATTCAATCGTTTCTTCCATTTCCTCGTCCGTTTCATCTTGGATGTTGACTTCCAAAGACGCTTTGGCGTTGATCAAATGAAACCGAGCTCGTAAGCGCAGCTCGTTCGAGCTTAAAAACGCTCTCGAGTACTTCTCCAAATATAGTTTGCCCAAGTTCGCGTGCGAGCCTTTCAACTCAATCAAACACTCCGCGACGATAAGTTTCGCGAACAACGCGTACTGGTCGACGCCTAAATCTGTCGCGCGCTTATCCACTCCTAACGCTCTCAACAATGCAAACGCGTAGTTTTGCGAATTTTTAAACGTCTCCGCGACGCCCAACTCCGATTTCAAAACGTGCATCGCGTTTCTCGGGTCCGCGCTGCTATTTCCGTTTTTCATCGACGAATCGCTTTCGAGTTGAGAGAAAGCAAAGGTCAGAATATCTGCACCTCTCAGAAAGCTTTCGAATGATTCTGCGTAGTTTCTGTTCATGGCGTAAATTTCAGCCAACGCCCGATTCGCCTCTAATACCGCACTCGAATCCGTCTTCTCGCCAATCGGATGAACCAACGCGTGCATCTGTCGCATGCACTCGTTCGCTTCGAAACACTCGTTCCGTGCGATAGCATCGTCGAATAGTATCGAAATTCTCGCCGCGTTCAACTCTCTCGAAACTTCCTCGTTATCATCCACGTGTTCACGCAAACGCGATTCCGCTTTTTCGAGTTCCATCAAGGCGCGTTCGGTGCCTCTCGTCCTTTGCGTGGATTTCGATAAAACTGCAAATGCTCGCGCGGCGTCCACGGGCGAAGCATCTTTCAAAGTACCCTCGGATAATGCTTTCAAATTGGCAACCCTCGCTAACCCGTCGTCGCCCCGCGTCGACCACGTCGTCGATTGCATCGAAAACGCCGGCGTGCGCAAACAGTTGATGGCGTTTTTCGTTTCTTTGGCGGTGTCAAAAGTGGCGTAACGTTGTAAGGTGCCTAAAGACGTGTGCGTAACTTTCCCACCAGATGTTGACGAAGACGCCATCGTGGACGAAGAAGCGGGATATATTTCGTTCATTCGAATCAAAGACGTCGCCTGTGCGACGGCGATAGCATCAAGCGATTGGTTACCGCCGCCTTGCGTTTGTTGTTGTCCGGTGGTATTCGCGCCGCCGTTCGCACCTCCGGTATTTCCGGAAGACGGGTTATTCGAAGCGCCCTTTTCTCGTAAAATTATCTCTTGTTTGCGCATATGTTCTGCGGTCGTTCTCGTAGCTGGCGCGGAAGCAACGAGCGTTGTTTTATGCGACAAAACTTCGACGTTTTGAATAGCTTTTTCAACAACTTCTGGTGCAGATATTTGAGTCGATGTAGGCGCGGAAACGAACGAGGTGGTACCTTTCGTCGTTGCAGCCGCTACGCCAGCGTTTTTGCTCGTTAATGCCGCTCTACGTTCCTCCATAACGCGGTCTCTTCCAGCATCGTTCGGAAACGCCGCCACTTGTCTAGCTAACGCCAACTCGGCGTAGCTCGCCAGCGCGGGATTTTTCAACTGTCTTCCAAGCTTTAAACACCGACGTAAAAGTGTTCGAGATCGCTTCGCTTTTTTCAAGACTGATGAAGACGAAGATAACGAAGAGGATGTCGAGGAACTATACTTTTGTTGTTGTTGTTGTTGTTGTTGTTTGATGTTGTCTAAAGATTCTTCGAAAGGCTCGTCGTCGTCCTCATCGCTATCTTCATCCTCGTCTACGTCCACGTCGTCGTCGTCGTCGTCGAAATACTCCGACTCGGCTAAAAGCCCACTCAACGCTAACGCTTTCGCTAATGCGTCTTCATCTCCAGATTGCTGCGCGATTCGCGTCGCCTCCTCTAACGCTCTCGCGGTTTCTTTTCGATGTTGAAACTGCGCGTGCGTTGCGCCGAGCGCAATTAAAGCCTCCGCTGCTCGTCTTCCAGATTGCGACACGGGCGTTATGGAGTGCGCGCTGCGACTTCCTCCACCACCAGCGCTAATCAACTCGTGCAACAAAACAGACTCGTCCGCGGGGATATCTCCGTTTATTTCAAAGTGTCTGTGTAAATGGAACAAAGCGTTGACGACATCTTTTTGTTTTAAACTCTCCACATGTCTCGCGCGCGGATGCCTGTTGTGAATCGCCGTGTTCTCATGTTCCGCTAAAACTTTACGAAGCACCGCGCCTACGCTCTTGTTGTTCTTCGTCGGAAAACCAGAATTCCCACTATTGCTGCGACTGTTAGTATTTCTAGTGCTGTTATCTTTCTCTCTCGGGTCAAGAATACCTCCTAAACCCATAGCGATGCCAAACGGAAGCGTTTCGTCCTCCTCGTCGTTACTTTCCTCTTCATTCGCCGAACTCTTCTTAACCCCTAATCGTTCGCACTTCTCCACCAACGTGTCCACAATCGCGCGTTCGTTCGCTTTGCTCGTTCTGTGCAGCAAAAAAGTAACTTCTCCTTTTTCTCCACCGTTCATCTCTTCCGCCGCCGCGTTCACGAACGCATCGAAATCTTCCCGATACCTTCTCAACATCTCGTGACACTCGCACACGCCGTCAAACGACAAGCGCTCAAATTCAACCAACTGTCGTCGTAAAAACCTCCCGCACACACTTTCCGGATCAATCTTCCTCACCGCTAAATCTTCACCGCTCGACACCGCGAAACAATCTCTCGCCTCCCTCGCTAAACATCTCGGCAGACGTTCAAATTTTCTCACCAGTTCGTCAACCGACTCGAGTAAATACTTCTCCTTCGTTTGCAACACGTGGAAGAAATCCTCGATTTGCTGCGCTTTATCGCATCTCGTTTCATCATCATCATCATCATCATTATCGGCGTACTCTTCTTCGTATTCATCGTAACCATTATTATTATTCGCTCTCGACACTTCCATCTCTTCTTCTTCTTCTTCTTCGCTGTTCTTCTTTGTCTTCTTCTTCGTCTTGGAGGAAGAAGGAAGCACAAAAAACCGATACACTCGTCTCCAAAACTCCTCCGAATCTGGTTCGCACAACACCAATCCATTCGACGACGACGTCTTCCCTCTCTCCATCAAAACCTCTTTCGTCACGAACCGAACGATTTTTTTTCGAAACTTCAAGGTTAAACTCTCGTACGCGTTTTCCGCGTCGTAATACTTTTTCCTCTCCTCCTCTTCTTCTTCCCTCTCATCAAAATCATCGTCATCGAGTCGTTTCTTTTTCCCTACCGAAGAAATCCCTTTAACCTCTGCGTTTGGTTGGCACGCGATTTCGAGCAAAGAGCACAAATGAACGACGTATGGGGTTGGGATTGCAGAAGTCTGGTCGAACTGCACCGTCTGAACTCTCCGTTTTGACATCATATACTCTTCTTCTTGTTAACAATGTTGTTTTTAATGTGGGCGAGAGAGAGAGAGAGAGAGAGAAAAAGAACTGAGTGAAGAAGAAAAAAAGACAAACGATTTTTTTTTTTGAATTTTTTTTCAAAACAACTCTTTCTTGCCTTTTTTTGGTTGTTTTTTCGTTTTTGTTTTTTCATCGTCCGTCAGTTTTTTTGTTGTGTATCTCGTTCTAGGTGATGTAATTTCTGTTGTCTTGTCTCAAATCATCAAACTCTAAGAAGAAGAAGAAGAAGAAGAAGAAGAAGAAGTTAAAGAAGAGGACAAAGAAGACAAAGAAGGCAGAGAGAGGAGCCCGCGTTTCAAATGGTGCTCCCGAACGGCAGCACGCATTACTTCAACGACGACTCCTCGCGGTTGTTACAGCCGGCAGATTTAGTGTTCTGCGAAAAGAGACGACAAAAGAAGAAGAAGGTAAAGAAGAAGAAAACGATGTCGAGGAGGAAAAAAAGTAGGAATACAACGAAGAATGTAGGTGATGAGGAGGAGGAGGATGAGGAGGAGGAAAAGGAGGAACAAGATGTACCGATAGAAATAAACGAAGCGTTTGAGAACGCGTACCACATAGGGACAGTCGCGGATACCTATCACGACTCGGATTCGGAATTTTTTGATTACGACTCAGAGGGACAGATTTTAGAGGACGACACGGAAGTTTTAGTCGCGTTCGGGACGACGGAGCTGAAAATGGGAGAGACTTGGGGTGGGATGAGAGTCAACAAAGGGGGGTCAGACTTGATCTGTTCTAAAGTAGAGGACTTGACGATATTAGACAGACGGTATTTCGCAGTTGGCGATAATTGCGTGAAGGCAAAGAATACGTTGGGGATGTGCGGGAAAATTGTGGACATGAACGTGAAGGCGACGCTGTTCTGTCCGGCGACGAAGGAGTACGCGGACGGAGTGGACTCGAACGAGTGCCAGACGTTACGGAGAGTGTATCCTGAGGCCACGGTTGTTTATGGAAACTGGATAGGGATCGTAGAGACTGTGACAGATGTTATCAGGGTGGGATTGTTGAAGGACAACGGAAAGAAGGCTACAAAGAAGAAGAAAACCGGGAAATGGCTGAAACCCTCTTGGCCGCTACCAGCCGGTGATGCTTTCGTCAAGAAAGAAAAAGATCGAGAAGATGTCGAAAATCACGCGTATCTGGACGAGGAGTTGCCAGATTTGCTAGTGGAAGTGAAGCCGAGCGGGCAATCGGACGAGTATGCCAGCGACGGTGAAGAATTATCGGACGAAGAGGAACGGGAATATTATTATATGAACACGCTCGGCCTCCGCCATTGCGACGAGGCCGAATCAAGTAGAGTTGACAGGTTCCATCTTGCATCGACGCAGTGCGGGTGCTATCGCCCAGGCGATATCGTTGACGTGGAGGAACAAAAAGTAGGGCGAGCTGTACAGGAAGTTCTGCGCGATGGAAGGGATAAGGTAAGACTCGACCGCGCAGATTTTCTCGAACACTGTTGGATTAAAGGTGACGAGGATGACGACGAATGGGTCACACTTTTTTCGGCGTTTGCAGTAGATAACGAACCCCATTATGCAGAGGATTACGAAGAAATTACAAGTAAACAAGACGAACAATACGACGCAAAGATGGCCGTTGTGTGCAAGAAACTTGTATACCAAAAGCATAGCATGGCGCAAAGGGCAGTCGTGAAATCCATCCACGACGGCATGGCACAGGTGAAGTGGAAGATGCAACACCTTTATAAAGAAGAAGGTATGGTACGAAATGCTCGAGAGTATAAAGACGATCCTTTACGTCGAGTTGCACCGAAGAAACTTCCTTGCGAGGAAGAAGAAGTAGTTTTAGAAGAAGAAGAAGATGCGCCTCCCGATGGCAATCCTGAACATTTTTTGCCGCCATGGTGTGAAAGTTCGTGCAAAGTACAGGAGAAACCTCCGCGCTATATGCCATCGTCAATGCTCACCGTTGTCGATAAGTTCTGTGCTCACTTTTTACAAGCCGGAGATCACGTCTTGTGCGATAAAAATGCTCTGAAAAAATACTTTCCGGAAGCGCATAAACGCGCGCTTCGCTTCGAAGAAAAGCGCGAGAAGCTTTGGGTGCAGGAGGAGAAGAAAGAGGAAGAAAAACAGAACTTTTACAAATCGTCGTTAACGTCAAACGATGAAGTTTATTGCGCTCGCGTCATTTCTACTGAAACCACGTGCGAAGTTCTGTGGCAAGACGGGTCCAGAACGCTTGAAAAGGCTAAAGATTTATTGAAAATGGAACACTTAGAAGACCACGTGTACATGTGCGGTGACTTTGTGGTGAAATCCAGCGAGTTTAAGAAAGCTGTCGGGTCGGAGAAAGTGCAAGATCTCGAGAAGACGTGGGAGGACGATTTAATGAGGAAACGCGAACAGTATAGCGAGAAAACAGTTCTTGACACTTTCGCAGTTGGTTACGTCGAAGCTACGAACAGCGAAGAGCGCACGGCAGACGTTGTCTGGATCGCCGATGCGTTTGTATTTGAAGCTTCAGAGAATGACAACGAGAGGTTCTTAGCAAACGCAGAAGGTAAAGAACGACCACCGCACGTCATGGAGCTCAAATGGCGCGAAGACTGGGATGATGATGATTTCTCGAGCGAAGGTAAACCCCCGCAAGTTTCCATCGATGGCGGCGGTGCTTCGTATTTCGATAATCACTATAACAAATATTACGCCAATACCATGAACAAGTTACTGGAGCTAAAGAAAAGAAAAGCGGGAGAAAATGAATGTACTAAACGTGGCGTTGTAAGATTTAAGTCCAGAGAAACGGTTCCGGTGTACGCACTTCAGTCATACCCTTCGGTATTGTTCCAAGCGTCTGGAAATGACGTCGTTTTGAGAAATATTCCGGGAATCGACCAATTGCTTGTGGAAAATGATCAGCCTGATACTATGGGCATCGAAGATTTCATGACTGTTCCTAACGACAATAACAAAGAAGTTTCAGCTTCGACTGGGCCTAAAGTTTTAGACTCTTTAGTAGAACAGTGGGGTTCGACCAGATTCATGCACGAGTTGAAGAATCACGATATTTTCAATCGTGATCTGGCGCCACCGCATGCGTTGGCGGCGTGTGAACGCATACTAGGATCAATTCATATCGACGCCACAAAACGCGATCCTGTTCACTTCTTGTGCAGTGCTGTGAAGGATGTTTTCGTGCCTTTCTATGAACGCGAATTACAAGTTGTACCTGGGAACCCGTGGTCCGTTCCCAAACTCGAGGAGAATGTGTATTGGTTCCGAGGATCTTCCAAAACTCCAAAAAGGTTAATCGCAACTTCCCCGGAATGGCAACAATCGCATGGTGAACACGTGCGAGTGTGGGGTTTCGCCGCCGCAGAAGCTTACAAGCACAGACACGCGAAACACCCTAGACTGAATTCGACTAAATTAGACGAATTCGGCGCGCGTACATACATCTCAAGTTTTGTACAAGACGTTTCGTGGGTCGGAGAGATCGTAGAATCGAGTGCTGGTCTGATGAAGATAGCGTGGGGTAGTGGAACAAATACACATCAACCGCCTTTTAACATCGAGCTGTGCGAGCTTTTGGATGATTCAGACGATAGTGATTCGGATGATGGCGATTCAGACGATTCTATGGAGAGCGGATGGGAAACAGATGAGAACGAAGATTATTATTCGGAGTTAGACCAAGAGGAAGACGACCAATCATGGGGGAGTTTCCCCACCGGCAGAATCTCGGAAACACATTCTGATGATGGGTTTTCAGACTCGGAACTTTCCAGTGTGCCAATGATGGATTTTAGTGGTGATGAAGGAGAAGAAGAAGGAGAAGAAGGAGATATGGGTTTGACGATTGATGACGATTCCTTCGACGATGAGGAGAGTGACAGGGTTAGCGGTAGCGAAGACTTGGACCTTCTTGACGATGAGAATGGTACAATCGAACGCGGTGCTGGTTCAGTAGCCGTATTTGGTTCGCTTCTCGATGGCCAACTTGAATCAATCCGTCGAATGGTTGAAGATACAGCGGCGAAGGATTTTATCTGGAGAGGTAAAATCTTCGGGAAAGACCAAGACGATATAAAGAAGAGTAGTGGGTCTATCGACGCAGATTCGATATCTCGCTTGGTCAAAAATGCGTTACCGCCCGGTCTATTCGAAGAAGACACTGCCGACGCGGCAGTTGACGACATCATGGAAAGATACAAAAAACTGAGCTTCAGCGCACATACTGAGCTGAAGAAGACTTTGACCAGGTATTCCGACGAAGAGCTGAAGCTATTGCTCATCTCCACTCACTTCTGGCGCCGAAGAAGGGGGGCTGGCTTTGAAGAAGACGACGAAGTGTTAGGAGATAATGCAGAGCCAAGTGATCTCGAGAAGGATTTTGTCTCGAAAGCACAGTTGAACGCCGAATATGCCGCCAGATCTCGGAGATACAAGGATATGGCACATCCACGCAACATCGCAAAAGCCTATCCTGGTATATTTCTGGATGCAGACGACGCCCGGACCACTGTTTCTGATGTGTTACGGGACTCTAGTATACGCTCAAATATGGTTGGGTTGAACGCTTTCCATTCCTTGGTAGAAGCGAACGGACCTCGCAATACCTCTAGAGATGAAATGCCGTCATTATTGGATTCGCTCAATTTCGTCTGGAGACAAGAGAGGAAGGAGAAAGTGAAGCAGCTCGAGAACCAATTTCTTTGTCGCAGTCCAAGGCAAACGTTGTCGAAAGTTGACGACGATGCAACGATCGCGGATGAGAATAATATCAACGACGAGGATGAAGAGGCATTGTCTACAAGTTTTGATGTCGTCGACGGCGGCTTTTCTGATTTTTTACTCAGAGATTCGAGTTCTCAAATGAATTTGCCGCGACAAGTTCAGAAAGCTGTTCAAAAAGAATGGTCAATCTTACATAAAGGCTTGCCCGCGAACGAAATTTGGGTAAAATCGTCGCAAGCGAAAATGAACGTTTTGCGGGCGATGATCAAAGGACCATCGTTGACGCCTTACCACGACGGTTTATTTTGCTTTGACATTTTGTTCGACGAGAACTATCCGTCTGTTCCTCCAAAAGTTCATTATCACTCGTACGGATACCGACTCAATCCAAACTTGTACAAGGAAGGCAAAGTCTGCCTGTCGTTGCTCAATACGTGGGACTCGGAGGAAAATTCGGAAAGATGGAGCAGTTCATCAAGTGCGTTGCAGGTTTTAGTTTCGCTCCAAGCGTTAGTGCTGAACGATAAGCCTTATTACAACGAAGCGGGCTACGAAAAACAACGTGGAACGGAAGAAGGCATTCGAAACTCAGCCATGTATTCAGAAAATGCGTATCTTCTCAACTTGAAGACGATGATACAAACGATCAAACGCCCACCCGTAGGGTTTGAGGCGCTCGTTCGAGCGCACTTCAAAAGTCGTCGAGCCTCGATATTAAAGAGCATTGCTGCGTATCTTGAAGGTGCACCAGTTGGTAGCTATTGCGATGACCCGAACGTACAGCACACGAAGCACGACACGCACAATGTGAAACCGACGAAAGGGTTTCTACTAAGTTTACAAGGGTTACAAGAAACGGTGCGAACTGCATTCCGGAAGATTTGAAGATGAGCGACAACTACTATGATTGTTCTTCTCATACATTTTTTTGTGGAGCTAACATACCAGTACCCGACCTTAGAATTTTTTAATAGTAATGCGTTAGCGCGGCTTTTTCTACGCATTTCATAACAAATGCACCAATCTTCACTTCTGTTGGACCAAGTTCACTGGCGCCTCTTGCACACCGAGCCATCATGCGGCTCAAATTTGCATTCTCCGCCAGCATCCGCATCGCAGATTCCTGCGTTTCCGTAATCGAAAGAATATGCGCAATCATAATGAGCGCATATCGCAAGACTCTCGCGTTGATCCCAGAAACTGGCGCGACTTTAGACGACGGCGTTTTCCTTGTCTTGATCTTAGCTTTCTGAACCGCCATCTCCCAAAGCGCCGTGTTTGCCGCTGCGGCCAAAACGTTTTCCTTACGAACAACTCTTGGCCACCCTTTCCAATCCAAGTGCGCAAACGCGGCTAAGACGCGCAAAGATAAATCGACGAGCTCTCTCGATCGAGAGCACGTGTAGTTTATGTAAGTTGCATTTTGATCCTGCGTCGTCGCAATATCCATGATATTCGTGGACGTCGAAGGGATTTCGTTCCTCAAAACAGATACTACATCGCTCAACACCGCATATTCGTTCAAGGCGTCTTGGAATGATTTACACGTAGATAGCGTCCGGATGAGAGACAGGCATGCCATTCGCGTATCTTGCGGCGAGCTTGCTTTCAAGCAATAGTTCAACCAACACGAAGTCGTAATCTGTGACTGCTTTGGCGCCGAGATAACACCGGATTGTGGGATCTCATCTTCTCCAGTTTTTAAATTTGTCGTCGGGACCGCCCGTCTCGACGCAACCATTGTCATCACCAAATCACTCGCGGGTAATACGCGACTACCAACTACATCTCTCCCATTTGTAAATTCAGAAGCAGCAAATGAGGTTAACCAAGTGAGAGCACCTAGGAGAGGCGATGTAGCTTCCCATGCTCGTGCACCAACACATCTACGCAAACAATCAACGACAATCGCCACCGCATCAAACTTCTCATCCACTACAGCGGTAGCGCTTCGAGAAGGAGCGCTCGAAGAAGCGTCGCTCTTTTTCGATTTTGACGCGCCCTTAGATGGAGCGGTGATGTAATCTTCTGTGGGAACTTGCTCTTTCGTGTGCACGAAAACTCTCCCAGTGGTTGAGAGCGGGTGCGGTAGCAATGAACCGCCGGCGAAAGAACCGGCGCACGCGCTCGCCACATCAAACTCTGAACCGTTGATTCTTCTGCGAAGGATCTTTCTCTTCTCGTTACCTCTAACATTTGTCGTTATCGAAGCTGCGACCGTCGCTTTATCGGTGATCATCATGTCATCTTCCTCTACAGAATCTTCCGCTTCGTCATCTTCAGTAGCTCCACCTCTTGGGGGCGGTTGCGATGTTGAGAGATTTCTGAGCAAGTTGCGCCGCCGAGCTTCAATCACTCTTCGACAGCACGTTTGATCGTTCTTAAGCAGAATTAGCAAAAGTCTCGCTGCTGAAGCCGCGAGTTCATCTCGGGCGTTATCGTCCGCAAACTCGTTCCTCGGTGGATTCAAGTCTTTGTCGCCGTCAAACGCTGCGACAGATTTCAGCGCCTCAAGAAGCGTGATGAGGAAATTCGCGTTACTGAATACCTCGTTGATACTATCAATTCTATATCCGCTGTTCTTCGGGGTACCGTCTACATAGCTATTATCGTCTCCCTGATCTTCATCGTCGAGGAAAACAGAAGCGAGCGCTCGGCCAATCGCCACGCTGTGGTACTCCCATCCTTCCTCTATATCGCGCAGTCCGCTCCCGACTTTCTTGCTATTAGTATGACTACTACTACTATTTTTCTTCTTTCTCAAAGACGCCAACGTGGCACCTTTTTCAACAGCTTGAGTGTGGAAACCGAGAAACACCAAAGCATCACGTTTGGCAAAAGAATCTAAAAAGAACGCAAACTTCTTCGACGAGATTCCTCTTTGATTGTCGGCGTTGTTATTGTTGGTAGCATTACCGTGATAGTGGTACAACGCTGAAGCTGCCATTGAAGCTTGATCAAATAAACCTTTCGGTGCTTTCGGTAGCATCGGTCGCCAGTCCGAAACTTCTTTACATGTCGTCGTCGTCGTCGTCGTCGTCGTCGTCGTCATTGCTTTTGGCTCCGATGCTATCGTCTTTGTCGTATCCATGTTCTTGATTTGTTGTTGCTGTTGTTGCGCTTGTCGATTTGTCGCACCAGTAGCAGCATTCGCGGCTACGCTGAGGGAATGCTGCTTTTGATGGACGTTGTTGTTGTCGAACCGTTTAATTGCATCCGATACGCTCAAACCACCACCACCGCCTTCCACATCTTGTTTCCTTCGCTTCGCCTCGTTCCCTGCGACCGTCCCAGTTTCATCCTCGCTTCTTTTCTTCTTCTGTAGCTTTTGTTCCTCGAATTCATTCTCTCTCTTCTTTACTTGCTCTCTCAAACCGTAAATCTCGTTCATCAACTCTTGTTTCTCCCTCCTCGACCGCCTTCTCGCGTTCTCTTCTCTCTCCTGCGCCTCTTGCAACTCTTCGTCTTTAAATCCGAGCAAATTTCTCAATTTTTCAACCTCTTTTCGCATCTCTCGGATTTCTGCCGCTGCAACGTGATGCGCCGCGCTCGTGTTCGCGTACGACGTCGTCGCGATCGCAACCTCCGATTGTTGCTGATGACCGTGCGCGATCGCTATCCTACCACTTTGTCCGCCTCCCGCCGTCGCATCCTTCGCCTCCCGTTTCAGCTTGGCGTTTTCCTTCTCGTATTGCTCCACGCGAGAGCGGAGCAACGAGAGCATGCCATCTTTATCTTTATCTCTCCGCTCGAGCTCGTGTAATCGGGATTGTAAAAAATGCGCGTCTGTTACTTCTAAATTGTTCGTATTGTTCTTCTGTTGTTGTTGTTGTTGTTGTTGTTGTTGTTGCGAGACGTCGCCCATCTGTCGCTGCTGCTGTTGAGATTGCGTGATGTTGACGAGATTATTATTCACATTATTATTATTATTATTATTCACGGTTTGTTGCGTCGTCGTCGTCGCGTTCCCGCCGCTCGTTCCAGTGCCACCGCCTCTTTGCCTGCTCGCCTTTTCCGCTTGCTCGATGATGGAGTCAAAGTTACTATTGAGAGTCAGAGAGTAAGTTTAATACATGTGTTGCAGATGCCTAGATGATAAAAATCCCCCCCGGGAACGAACACACACACAAACAAACAAAACGAGGGATGAGAAGAGAGAAAGAAAGAGAGAGAAAGAGAAAGAGCTTCTTCGCAAGAAAACAAATAAACTCACCTGGCGTCCACGTTCGCCCACACGTCGTCGTCGTCGTCGTCGTCGTCGTCGTCTTGGCCAAAGCCGAACTCAGGTGTTGTGTTCGTTCCCATTCTTCTCGCAGAGCAGAAAAAGCAGTGAAGGAAGTACGAAAAAATTCAAAAATTCTTCTCGAGACTGTCGATGAGTGAAAAAACAGCAGAGAGAAATTTTATTTTGGCCGCACTTTTAAGGATAAAAAAACAATATTATGACTCCTTCGACAACACCATCGAATAAGATACTGATGATGAGAGCGTCTTCACTTTCATCGTCATCGCGCAGAAATAGTCGCAGTTATACGAGTAGTCGCAGTTGTTGTTGTTGTTGTTTCTCTTGTCGCGCTGTTTCAAAGAAAATGACGAGGATACAGACGACGGATACAGTTTTGGGAAGAACGCGCGATGCAAAGTTCGTTACGACGAAAAGACGAGTCACAACCGCATCGTCATCATCTTCATCGTCATCGACGGGGAGTAAGGGGTTTACTCGTGATGATATCGTCGAGTCTTTCGAGAGCTCGAAAGCATCCAGTGCACTCCACAACGACGATTTATCTCCCGTTCTGAAACAGAATCGAACGTTTTCAACCTTCGATACCGCTTCCTTGTGGGTCGGTTTAGTCGTCTGCGTTCCCGCCTGGCAACTGGTCTCCAGTCTCATGGGGATTGGAAATTTGAGCGCTTTTCTAGCGCTATTGCTGGTGTTTGTGGCGAATTTATTCGTCGTGTGGCCGATTGTGTTGCAAGCAAACGCGGGTGTTAAATACGGGATCCCGTTCGTGGTGCACGCGCGGTCATCGTTCGGGGTGAAAGGCGCGAACGTGGCTGGATTGAGTCGCGGGTTTATCGCGAGCGCGTGGTTCGGGATTCAGACGGTGGTGGGCGCGAACTGTTTGAGAAGTTTAGCGGTAGATTTCGGGGTGGCATCGGGTGTATCGTCGCCGTATTTGGGAGGCATATGTTATATCATATTTTGGCTCTTGCAAGCGTACGTGGTTTGGAACGACGTGGAGAGCATAAAGACGATCGAGAAGCTCGCGGCGCCGATTTTGCTGTTTTTGACGCTTCTCTTGTTTATATTTACGTGCGTTTCTTCCGGAGGTGTCGTGCAATCGGTTCTCTCTGCGTTTGCGACGAATGATGGTGGTAGTAACATGAGTAGTAATAGTATCGCTGGCAGTTTCTCGTGGAAAACGTTTTTCCAAGCGGCGACGGCGTCGGCTTCGTTTTGGGCGACGATGATATGTAACGTGAGCGATTTCTCGAGGTTTTCGAAATCGCGAGAGAGTTTCGAGAAAGCGTCGTTTGCTATGCCTTTAGCGATGGCTGTGTTCGCGTTCGCTTCGATAGTGGTAACGTCATCGGCCGCACACATTTTGAACACGAGTTCAAATTTGATTACCGATCCGATGGTGGTGACATCGTTGTTGTCGACGCATTTCAATTGGGGTAAAATAGCGAGCGTTTTGGCCGCGATTGGTATATTGACGGCGACGCTAAGCACAAACATCGCGGCGAATATTTTAGCACCAGCCAATGCCATTCAAAATTTAGCCCCTTCGAAATTGTCCTTTCGAACGTCCGCGATTCTTTCGATGATTTTAGGCACCTTATGTCTCCCTTGGAAACTCACCAGCGACGCGAACTCGTACATATTCGTGTGGTTGACTGGATACGGCGCGTTCCTCGCTCCGATTTTAGGAATCATGCTTTGCGATTACTTCCTCATACGAAACCAATACTTAGTCTTGGAAGACTTATACTCCGCCGACAAGAACAGTTCGTATTACTTCACCAACGGCGTCAACTATAAAGCGATGCTCGCCTTCGCCGTAGGCGTCCTCGCAAACTTGCCTGGATTTTTACACGCCGTAGGTCTCTGGCCGTCTTCGATGTTGCCGCAGTGTTTAGCGCTGGCGTACGATTGCGCCTGGTTCGTCGGCGTCCTCGTCGGTGGATGCATGCATTTCGCGCTCGAGAAATTCTTATCCTAGAAGTAGTTATATTAGTAGTAGTTGTACTAAAAGTCGTTTTGAGGCCATGCGTTGGCGAGACGTGATGAAACCGATCCGGACGACGCGTAAACTCGTAAAGTTTGATGAAATCACTCCACACAACATTTACACGTTTTGTCACACAAACACACCAACACACCACCATGTCCACCATCCCATCCTCCTCCCCTTCCTCCTCGTCGTCACCTTTTTATTACGTTTTCGCGTACGACAGTTCAATCTCCAACGAAAACAATGAAATCGAACGCGTGGTTCATTTCTATCCCGAAGAGACTTCGGAACGAATCCAATGCGAAACGAGCGCGTTTTTGTGCGGATTGGACGCGTTCATGTCGACGTTTCTTACGAGCGAGGACGATGAAAACGAAGAAGAAGAAGAAGACGACGACGAAAAAGAGGAGGATGAAAAGACGACGACGGAAAAGAAAGGATCTTCCTCGTCTGATTCGTCCTTCATCGGCGCGAAAACGAGAGGGAAATTTTACTGCGCGGTGAATGTCCTTTCCTCGGTTTGGTTGGCAGTCGTCGAAGTTTCCGTCGACTCCTCTTCGTCGAGAAGACATCCACTCGAGATGGAACAACAACAACAACAACATCAACAACAAGGGAACGAGCGCTTACGGGTGTTACGAGACGTGATGGAGAGAGAAGTGAAAGAGAAGTTATTCGTAAACGACGACACGGCACCACTCGTCGTCGCCGCCGACGCGGAACGGCGTCGTCGCGGAACATCGAGCAGCAGCGAAGAGGAGGAAAAGAGAAAATGGAAGGAAGAGTTGAAGAGGTTAATCGATCGATTAGGGGAGAGGTTGAACGACGAATCGTCGTCGTCGTCGTTTGCGATGGGCGGCGCGATGATGAAGACAAGTAGTGTAACAGAAACGAAAGACGACGAGGATGTGGCGTACGTGCTAGAAGAGAGGGAAAATAGGAGCGGATGTTTTGTTCAAACGAGCGCGTCGAAGTCGTTGGACGCGTTGAGCTTGATTTCAAAAAGAGAAGCGACGAAGCTCAGAGACGAGATGGAATCGGTATTAGAAGAAGACGAATCTGGAAGTTCTGCGACAAGAACATCAACAACAATAGAAAGAGCGACGCGACCTGGCCACGATGCGTGGCTTTGGTCCCGAGTCATCGCAGATCGTACCAAACGCCTTTTCTTTATAACCGAAAGAGAAGACGTGAAAACGTTGTTGCAAGCGAATGACGCAGTGAACGAATTAGGCGCGGCGTAGTTTAGTAAAGTTGTATTCATTAGTAGTACGTTAGTAGTAGTTTGTATATTTTTATAATTAAATATTATTTCGTTAGAATAGTACAGAGGTTTGTTGTTTGATCTTGGAACGAGATTACGCGCCCAAATCAATGACGCGATCGTATTCGCTTTGCGGAACAAATTTACCCGCCGCAACCACCGGTTGTTTCGTCGCCTCAACCACCGGTTGTTTCGTCGCCGCAACCGCCGGTTGTCTCGTCGCCGTCAACGGAGTAGTCGCCGCACTAGCATTCGGTCGACACGTGTGCGCCGGACCGTGAGCGGCATCCGCGCACGTAAATTTTTGTTGAAACGCAAACGCGTCTCTGAACATGTCTTGGTGCGTGCTCGCGCGCATGTCCCAGTTGGAAATGTCGTGCGCGAACCCGTTCTCACCAGTGAATTCAAACATTCTGTCGTAGTTTCTGCACTGTGGCAAAGACCATTTGGAGACGTCTTGGTTGAACCTTAAGGCCATCATGAACATTTCGTCCACAGACTTCGCAGATTTCATGTTCCAGTTGGTGATATCTCCGTTAAATCTATCCGTATGCTTGAACATGCCGGAGAAGGATTGAACCTTGGACACGTCCCATCGAGACAAATCGCCGTTGAAGGCGTTCGCTCTGTTGAACATGCGAATCATCGACGTGACGCTAGAGACGTCCCATTTGGATAAGTCGCCATTGAACGAGGAGTGTCTGTCGCCTTCGACTGATTTCGGCGGGTCCATGAACAATTGGTCCATGTTCGTCACGCGAGAGACGTCCCAGGTGGACAACGGGCCAAAGGCTTGGCCGTGGCAGTCACCTCTCACCGGTTCGGCGAGCAAACAATCCGTGACTTCATCCATAATGTTCGCATCGGTCAACACACCAGCTTCTTCCGTTCCAAACGACGCTTCATTGTTGGAGGTCGAGAGCTTCTCGGCCGCAGCGATCGGTTGGTTTTTCGCCGCGGAGATCGAGTTGTACAAAGAAGAGGAGGATGATTTTTTGCTAGTCGAGGCACCAGCCGCATCTCCTCTGCCGTTGACGATGTCATCCATCACTTTCGAGGAGGTGCACGAGTGGAAGTCGAGTAAACCGGACGGTCTAAAACCGCACTCCCACGAGGCTTTGAACGCAGTCGCACCGGCGAACATGTGATTGTCCGTCTTTTTCGCCGCGTATCTCCACGCGGAAATGTCTTGGTCGAAGGACGCCGCGCCGCTAAACATTCTGTCGAAGTACTTAACAGATCGAGTATCCCACTGCGACAAATCGCCGTTGAATCTGTCTTGATCCGCGAACGCTTCGCTCATGTCGGTGACTTCGGAGACGTCCCACATGGACATAACGCCAAACTCGGATTGCTTGGCAAATTTGTGGCAGTTACCTTCCGTCGGGTCTTCGTCCAAGCACGCCTTGACGGCTAACTTGAACGTATCGTCGTCCGGTTTCGGCACTTGGCACGACCCCGGGTGCCTTTGCGCCGGGTTGCCGCACTGCGGCACGTCCGAGCGACACGCGCCAAAGATAAAGACGTTGTTCCCCATCGGATTCGCAACGCCCTTTCTCGGGTAGTATTCCGTGTCTTCCAACTCGTGCTTGGTGTTGCACGAAGCCATGGTAGAGATGAATTGCACCGGGTACTCGATTCTCGCTTGCACAACTTCCACTTCGATTGGGTTTTCAGAGGAAATTTCAACATCCTTGTGCTGCTTCTTGGCGCTTTTGATCATCGAGACTTCTCTGTCGTACTCCTCAACCTTCTTTTGTTGTTCGGCGGACAATTTCGCGGCGGTCTTCTTGTGCGGCACGGCCAACTTTTGCACCGGTTTGTGGGCGGAAGAAAGAAGCGCGCGTCTGGATTTGATCTTAGCGCTTTCTTCTTTGGATTGCTGCGCAATCTCCTCTTCCGCGTGGAACAAGGAAGAGGACCACCATCCCCAATCGAAGAACGCGCCGACGTTTTTCTTCTCCTTGGCGAGCGTCTTCGCCTTCTCCAACTCATCCTTCTCTTGCTTGAGAAACTCTTCTCGCTCCAGCTGCTCTTTCTCTCGTTCTGCTTCTTCGTTGTGTTTCGCTTCCTCTTCGGTGGCGAGACGTTCTTTCTCCGCGTCCGCCTCTCTCGCTTCTTGGACTTCTTTCTCCAATATGTCAATCTTTTCTTGTTGCAAACGCACCATCTTCTCCTCGGCGGTTTCTTTCTTGGAAGAAGAAGAAGAAGATTTCTTCGCTTCTTCTTCTTCTTCTTCTTCTTCTTTGTCGTCGTCCTCGTCAGCAGCAGCGGCAGACTTCTTGGACGCCTTCTTCGAGGAAGAGGACTTGGACTCTTTGTGCGCCAGCGTCGCCATCTCGAAGAACTCTTTTTGCGTCGGCGTCATCTTCGTCCCGTCTTCAAACTCGCCCTCCTTCTGCTTCATCTCCTTCGCTTTCTCTTGCTTCTTCTCTTCCTTCTTCGAGACTGGTTTGGCAGCAGTCTGAACTTCTTCCTCCACGATTTCAATGTCGGCGTACCCGCCTTTCGGTTGGACCCCTATATCGGACACAAAGTTCTCCGGGTTCGCTTTCTCGTATAAAAAGAAACCGTAGCGAGCGTCGTGCGCGAGTTCGTGCGGAACCGCAAACACGCCGCACATTTCTTCCGGCATGTCGATCGCGTTCTCGTACGAAAAGTTCGGGGACATGTTCGCGGTGATGAATTTCGCGCCCACTTTGCCTGTTTTAATATTATTATTATCATCATTGATGTTGTTTTGAGATGATGATTTGGAATGTAATGATATAACAGTAGAGTGTAGAAAAAATGTCAGCGACGCGTCGTATTTCGTTGTCAAACAGCTCTTTGGTCTGTTTCTCACTCGTCGTAGGTTCCGAGAGAGAAAATTTGATCGCGCGAGGAATATAAACGACGAAACGATATACACGTATACTAAAAGAATAAACTGCGCACCTCTCCAAGATTTCGGTTCGAACGGCAGTAACGATAAAACGTCCTGCGGCGAGCACCCGACGGACAAGCGAATCGTCGATTGCGTTTGCCCTAATCGGCTTCCATTCGTGAATGGAGCCGCGGAACCGAACGATGATGATTTTGACGACGCCAATCCCAAAATCCCGACCGCCGCGAGACCGCCCACGGTTAGAAAAACATTCTTCTTCGCAGAAGTAGTCTTCTTCTTAGTCTCTCCTTCTTCGTTCTTCTGAGAGAGTAAAGACTGCGTTTCTTTCTCGTTCTTCGCAGTAAACGTGTTCATGATGATGTTTCTTCTACACCCACAATTTCTTCTAACAACACAAGAGAGTAATGAGGAAAGAGGAAGAGAGACAAAAGCACAATCCCTTTCCCGCGGGGGTGTCAAACGTTTCCTTAAAAAAAAAAGGAGAAATAATTTCAGTAAAATTTCAAAAACCCTAAACAGTTATTATAGAACGCATTTTTCAAAGACACGACAACAAACACATCAGAAAAAAAGAGAGGATTGCACGCGCGCTTTGCTGCTGGGCGTGTATCTAATACAACAAAAAGAAATGAAGAAAGCGATGCTCTGCGCTGGAGTCATCTCTGCCGTCACAGTTGCGAATACCAACAACGGTGTTTCAGCGGCGACAGCGAGTTCTTTGTCTTTAAAACATAACGTGAAACAAAACCAAGGAGGAGGAAAAGAAAGAGTTTTATCGGGGAAGAAAAATGAGGCCGCGCATTCCTCCGGGGATCTGCAGAAGCAAAAATCATCCTCCTCGGAAGGAGATGATGTCGCCTCGTTATCGTTCGGTGGTGGGAAAAAACGCGCGCAACAACAACAACAACAGCAACAACACTTCGAGCAGCAGCAGTTACAGCATCGGGAAGGAATGAATACTCATTTGGAGACGAAGAAAGCGCCGTTACCTTCCTCATTCGTTGTTGAAAATCACGATTTTGATGGCAGAAATGGTGTTGGAGAAAAAGCTGATGAAGAGGAAGAAGATTCAAAAAATGGCGCTTCGGCGGAAAAAACGCGAATCGGCGAACGACAACAACAACTCGCGGGAGTGGATGAAAACGAACACAAACACAAACAAAACTTCGTGGAATTCATGAGAGCGCACGACAAGAACTACTGTCCGGAAAACAAACCTTCGGAGATTGAGAAACCGTGCTCGGAATCAATCAAGAGAGAGAAGATCTTCGAGACGAACTTGTTGAAAATGAACCAACACAACGCGAAGAGCGGGAAAGCGTTTGGGATGCGAGTGACGGAATTCGCGGATTTGACGCAAGAAGAGTTCATCGCGAAACATTTGACGTATAAGAGTTGGAAGAAAGAGCAGATGGAGATTGCTGCGAACAGAGCTGGGAGACAACCGGACGATCCGAAGGTTGAGATTCCAGCCGAGGCTGAAAAGTCGTTCGAGAAGGCATTCGGGAAGTTGGAGAAAGCGGTCGAGGATGAAAGCGTCAATGCGCCAACTTTGGAATCGAAACAATCTTTAGTCGTTGAAGAAGCCGAGAAGCAAAATGCGAACAAGGATAACAATAACGACAACAACGACAACAATCAACAACAACCGAATCAACAACAACAACAGCAAAATCAAGACGCGAGAAAAGATGCTGCAGTGAAGCAAAACAACAACAACAACAAAGATGCGAACCGAATAATCAACGAGGCTAAGGAAGGGCATCATGAATCGCACGCCTCCTCCGATGATGACAATTCGTACGAAAACATCATAGGTGAGATGTTCACGAGCGACGAGGACGTAGACTCGTCCTCCTCGAGCGTCGGCGACGATGAATATTCTTCTTCCACCTCTCTTCCGAACGATCGCGCCTCTTTACTCGGTGTGGATAGCTACCCGGAGGAATTTTCGTGGACCGACCCGCCAGAAGGATGGCCGAGAGACTTGGTTGGCGAAGTTCACGATCAACGAGACACGTGCGCTTCGTGCTGGGCGTTCGTCTCCGCCGACTCCATCGCGGCTCGCGCCGCGGTCATGACCAAAGACGACATCGTCATTTTGTCCGTCAAACAGTTGATGAACTGCGACTCCAGAGATCACGGGTGTAATACCGGGAACATGTACACGGCGTATATGTACGTGGACGAGAGCGGCGGGATTGCGTCGAAAGATAAATATGATTCCGTTTTGTCCTCTTCTGGTCTCTCGTTCACCGAGGAAGACCAAGACGAGATGCAGTGCATGGAGAACGTGGAGAAGAAATGGACGACACCGGGGATGTGCGATATCGCGCAAACCGAAGGTAACGATGCGTTGATGAAAGCTATCTACGAAAAAGGTCCAGTTGCGATTGGTATCAATGCCAACAACTTACAAATGTACGACGAGGGCGTGATTAAGTTTGACGATTGCGGCCCGGCCGGGAGAGGTATCGCGTCCATTAACCACGCCGCTTTGGTCGTCGGTTGGGGAATCGACCATAAGTACGGGGACACGCCGTACTGGCTGGTGAAGAACTCGTACGGGACGAGTTTTGGCGAGGATGGATACTTCAAATTAGAGAGAGGACCTAAAGGCCCGGTAACGTTGAACGAAAACCAATACGACGAGAATGGATTCTCCACGTGCGGTTTGCTCTTCGAATCCGTCTACCCGGTTGTGAGACACGCGGACGACGACGGAGGCGCGGAACTCGGTAGCGACGAGACGTGCACGACTGGCTCGTATTATAAGAGAGAATACAGACGCGACCCGAGCAAGAACCCCGGCGTGGCGTCAACCTCCTCCGCGGCGTTGTCTTCGCAGCTCGGCGAAGCAATCGCCAACGGGAAGGAAACCATCACGGAATTAGACATGATTAAAATGTGGGACGAGCAAATGCGAGACACTTTACCGTCTGGAAAAGAGTTCACGGGAGTTGCTCCCTTAGCTGGTGCCATGGCGGCAACTTTAGCGGTTGTCGCTGGTATCGCGCGAAAGGCGAGAAAATTGTCCGCGGCGAACAAGTTTGTCGACCAAAACGCTGGCGAAGATTCGCCGTTGTTGATGAACAAAGCCGTCGTCTCCACCCAATAATGATAATAAGATAAATAATAAAATAATGATAATAATAATAGTGACGTATCTATTGAATGTGTGAATTGTGTATGAGTGTACTAGAATAATGAAAGAGAAGAGAGAGAGAGAAGAAAGAAGATGAAAAAAATGAGTTTTGAGGTTGTGGCTTGTCAATATGAAAGTAAAACAACACTCGACGATATAAAACTACCTACTAAGTACTACCACTAAATAATGCGCACAAACATAAGAAAACACCTTCAATAATCACTTTTTCATGTGTTGTTTCTTGGGCGGCGATTGGTAAAACAACTCTTGATTGACGCGATTAAACTTATCGTTGTACGGTTTCTTCTCCTTATTTTCTCGCCTTCTTTCGCTACCGAGGAGAGAAGGATTGGCTAAATCGTCCGCCGATAAACCTTTCTCCGCGCGAGAGGACGATGCGATCGCGTTTTGGATGCGTTCGGTGGTCGGTAACGTTCGCACGAACTTTTGTACCTGTCGAATGCACTCGCGAGGGTTGTCGTAAAACACGTCGTCGTGACCGGCTGTTTGCGACCAATACGCGTACGTTTTAAACCTCTCTTTAGAATCTCCTCTCGCTTGCAACTTGTCGAAAATTAACTTGCTGTGGGAATGGTGAATCTCGAAATCTTTCATACCGTGCATGACTAAAGCAGGACACTTCACGTTCACCGCTAAACCTTGGTTATCGTACACCTCACACTTTCGAAAACATCTCACCGGGCTTAGTATCCCGTGTTTTTCCTTCGCTTCGCCGATTAAAACTCTCGTACCGCTCGCCAAAGCGCACTCTAAAATCAATCCTCCAACCTCTTTTTCCGTGGCGACTTTCGTGGACGGTCCAGACCCGATCGATTGCCCCCACAAAACGATATCGTCTAAACCAAACCGATCTCGATTATAATCTCCGGTTTGTCCACCGACTAAACCTCTCGCTTTCGTCGCCCAAGCCACGACTCTCCGTAAATCCTCCGCGCACGACTCCGCCGTCGGCTGGTCGTATACATCTCCCGATTTCCCGTACCCTCTGTAATCGTAACTTAAAATCGACACGTCTAACTGATCCCCAATCTCCGCTAACATCTCAAACCCACCTCCACAATCCATCGCGTTTCCGTGCGAGTGAATAATCAACCTCGCTCGCTTCGCGTCTCTCGGCGCCGGTCGGAAGAAGACGCATATACTATTCTTCTTCGACGAAGTCTTTTTTTCTCCTTTATCTTCTCCCTCTTCTAAAAAAGGAATCTCGTAGCACTGAAACGAGGCGAACGCTTTGCTCGCCACTCTCGCGTCCGCGTTTTTGTGCATGTACGTCGGATGAAACTGAGAAATGGTCGGGTACCTGGTCCCTCGGTTGGTCGTTTTCAACTCGTAATGACTCGGTTTCGGTGGATGAAACGCAAACCGACTCGCGAGTTTTGTTGCGTCGCACCCGACGTAACAATACGCCAAAGAGAGAACACACAGAGAGAAACACTCGGACGGATATTTTACCACCACCTCTTTTTCTTCTTTCTCTTCTTTTTTATGATGATTCTTCTTACGATGATGATGCGCAGAAGCGACTGAAAACTCGTCGTCGAATTCATCAGATGAGTCGCTCATGATGATGATGATGATGATGTGTTCTCAATGAATTTTTGTTGTTGTTTACGTCTGACGATGACGACAAAAATGCGCTCTCTTCTCACAAAAGCAGCAGCAACACACGCACGAAACAACAGTAGTACTCGTAGAGTAGTACTCCTCCTCCTCCTACAACAAGAACGACTTTAACAGAGTGGTAATTTGGTGGTTACACTATCATACTACTCTACCACACAGCAGAGAATTCATCTGAGCATTTTCTCTCCCTTCTTTTGAATCAATTTTTGTTTCGTGAGATGCCTTTTTCGTGAGACGAGACAGAAGAGACAAAGTTGACAAGAGAACAGTTTTTCTTTTTTTCGAGGGTTGGCCTTTCTTCGTTCGTTCGTCGAAAGGGCAAAAAAACAGACTTTTTAAACCCTAAACCCCTTTTTTACCACTCTCAAGGATGGAACCGATCGCCGTCATTCATTCTTTTCCTAGACATCGTAAGAGTAATCTCTTCTTTCTTTCTTCCCAGAGAAGAGCTCTTTCTTGAGAGCATAATGAATACGACGAATACCACCACCATGAATACTACTACTCTTTCGTCGTCTCTTTCGTCGCAACAACAGACGAAGTCGTCGATGGAATACACGCAGCACATGTTCGCGGGCGCGTTCGCCGGGACGATGGAACACACGGTGATGTTCCCGGTGGATACCGTGAAGACGCGAATGCAACTGGTCGCCGCCGCGTCTTCTTCTTCTTCTGCTTCTTCGTCTTCTTCTTTAACGAGTAGTAGTAGCAGTACGAGTAGTTCTATAAATATGATTAAAAGCACGATACCGAACGCGATTCGATCGATCTTGAAAACCGACGGGGTGAAAGGTCTGTATCGAGGCGTCGTCGCTGGTGGGTTAGGGGCTGGGCCGGCGCACGCGGTGTATTTCGCCACGTACGAGTACGGGAAGAAGATGTTTCGTTTAAACCCGATAGGATCATCATCATCATCATCATTATCGTCATCAGCGTACGGCGAGTTTGTGGCAGACGCGAGCGCGGGGGCGTTAGCGACGATTGTAGGAGACGCGGTGCAAACGCCGTTGGATACGGTGAAACAGAGGATGCAAATGCAATTAGGCGGGAACTGTCCGAGCGAGGTGAAGGCGATGAGCGGGGAAGGTATCGGCGGCGGCAGTAGTAGTAGTAGAATTAGTATGAATAGTATTTCTAGTAGTAGTAGCAATACCACCGGGCCTGCGGCGACGAGAAAGTTTAAAAGCGCGTTTGACGCGCTGAGAACAATCGTTAGGAACGAAGGCGCGCACGTTTTATACCGATCGTATCCGACAACGTTGATTATGAACGTGCCGTTCACGGCCATTCACGTCGGTTTATACGAAAGCGCGAAGAGAGCGTTAAAGATTGAAGAGGAAGACGAGGGTTTTCGAACGCAATTTTTAGCCGGCGGTTTCGCGGGAGGCATCGCCGGGTTTTTGACCACGCCGATGGACGTCGTCAAGACTCGAATGCAAACGCACTGCGAGGTAGCCTTGGGGTGCGACGTGAGCAAAACCGTGGAAACGGCGACGGCGAACCAAACGTGCGCCGTTCGAGGCGATCCAAAGTTGTGCGTTTCAACAACAACATCTTCGACGCCGACGCCGACTGCGCCGCCGCTCTCGTCGTCGTCTCGAAGCGTCTACGCGTCCGCCAACGCTTTCAAAGTCGCTCGACACGTCGCCGAACGCGAAGGCGCAAAAGCTTTGTTCTCCGGCGCTACCGCTCGCGTCCTCTTCCACGTTCCAGCCGCGGCTATTTGTTGGACCGCGTACGAGTTCATGAAGAGGAATTTAGGCATCGAGGTTGATCCGTCGTCCGCGCACTAATTAGGTTGAAATACTATCAGAACAAAATATGCACGATGCATAAAAAAACTGGTCGTCGAAAGAGTTTCATTTTTTTTTGTGATTTTTTTTTTTTGTTCAAAAAAACATCTGATGATGAAACACGTCATCTCCTTTTTCCTCGTCCGAATGCCTGGTGCGCATTCCTGTTTTGGTGGTTGTTTTTTTGCGGTGTTTTTCGTCGCGAGACGGAGAGAGTGCACACAAAACACATCACTTATTGTTTTTGCATTTGTAACGCGCGTTTGTGTATAAAAGTATTACACACATAATACATATCTCATTAAAATGAGAAGAACTTGGGAAAAGACGCTCTTCAGAAGTATTCCTCGCATTAGTTCTTCTTCGTTTACGTCGTCGTTTACGTCGTCGGCTTCTTGCGGTGGTCGTCATCAAACGACGACTTTGAGGACGACGACGACGTTTCGGGAAAGATATCATCGGAACGATGAGAGAACAATCTGGACGTCATCCTCGCCATGCGCGGGATATTCTTTCGGCGTCATCGGTGGCGGCACGCCCTCGGAAATCACCCCGATCGATGATTTCATGGGGGACAACAAACCAAAAGCGAAACCGATGAAACGAGCCGCCACGGCGCAAGGGACCGCGCAAACGGAAGCCTCGGACAACCGAATCGGTCGTGGGAGTGCGAACACCATCAAAGAGAAACCGAAGGACGAACGAATAGGGCAGACGCATTTGTTGGACATTTTGAAGAAAGAGAAGGAGAAAAACAATAACAACGGTATCGAAGACGATTCAGGTGAGAAGAGAAACTTACCGTCGTTTGCGTTTTGCGGCGTCGGCGGTTTGGACGATCACTTCGCGACGTTGTTTCGACGAGTGTTCGCGTCGAGGATGATCGACCCGATCGTGGCGAAGAAGATGGAGTTGGAACACGTGCGAGGGGTTTTGTTGCACGGGCCTCCCGGGACTGGGAAGACGTTAGTCGCGAAAGCGCTTGGTGAGCTTTTGCACGCGCACCCGCCGAAAATTGTCAACGGACCGGAAATTTTGCAAAGGTTCGTCGGTCAATCCGAGGAGAACATCCGAGGTCTGTTCGCGGACGCCGAATTGGAGTATAAAATTCGAGGCGAAGAGAGTAAGTTACACGTGATTGTGTTCGATGAAATCGATGCGGTGTGCAAAGCGAGAGGTTCGGGAGGCGTGACCGCGTCTGTGGTGCACGATAACGTGGTGAACCAGTTGTTGACAAAGTTGGACGGGATGCGGACGCTGAACAACGTGCTCGTCGTCGGCATTACGAATCGAAGAGATTTGTTAGACAAAGCGTTGTTACGACCGGGTCGATTGGAGTTGCAATTAGAGATTGGTTTACCGGATGCGTACGGACGGTTACAGATTTTAGGCATTCACACGAAATCGATGAAAGAGAGCGGGACTTTGAGCGAGTGCGTGGATTTGGAACGGTTGGCGCAGATGACCGAGAACCACAGCGGCGCGGAATTGAAAGGTTTAGTGAGAGCGGCGACCAGTCACGCGTTGGCGAGACATTTAGGTATGGGGACTGACGACATCGCACAAGTCGACACTTCTTCTTCTTCCTCACTGGAAGAGAACCCGAAAGTTACCATGGACGATTTCATCGCCGCGATGAAAGAGTTCGTCTCGGCCATGAAGCAAGACGCGAAGGAAGTCGCCAACATCGTCCCGGAAAACTTTGTCCAACTAGAGAAACAAACCGAAGCCTTCGATGAACTCACGGAAACTTTGGTCACGTTACGAAACAGCGGCGGAGGTAAAAACGACGGACACAATATCAGCGGTATCGCGCAAACTATCGTTCAAGTTCGAGGCGCGAGAAACAGCGGCAAAACGACGTTGGCGTGTAAAGCCGTCACGGACGCAAAGTACCCGCACGCGAGAATAATCAGCGCGCACGACATATTAAAAAAAGTCGAAGACCCGTCTTTGACAGCCTCTTCGGTCGTCTATGCCATCAAAAATGCGTTCGACGATGCCGCCAAAGGAAAATTGTCCGCGATTATTATCGACGATTTGGACGTGTTACTCGGCGTCGATCGAGCGACTGGACAAATCCCGGACGGGAACAAAGAAATGGCTCGAGTCGTCCTCGAAATGATCGCATCGGCGCCAGAACGCGGACGTAAACTCGCCGTCATCGTCACCACGAACTCCTCCCCCTCAACTTCGTCGGAAGAAAGAGACGTCATTAAATCCATTGAAATCGATGAAAACGACGCAAACCTGTTCGAAGACTACGACGACGAAAGCGACGACGACGACTACACCGAACTCGATTTCCTCCTCTCCGAATACGTCTCGAGAACCATCGATGTCCTCCCAGACGATACCAAATCCGCCTGCGACACCATTCTCATGGCGCAAGGCTTACCGTCCTATTTATCCTCCAGTTGCCTCGAGTTCAGCGAACACGGAAGCGACACCGGGAGTACAATTCCTACGGGTAAGTTGATGAAAATGGTCGAACACGCGAAAGAGAGCATCGGTACGGAGAAAATCGAGGCGAACGTGAGAGAGATTTTTAGGAAGAGCATGAAAGTTGCCGCGCACATAGTCGTTTAAATAGAAGAGAGTGTAATACTATAAAATGGTGTAGTACTTATTGCGTTTTGTAATATGTGTTTCTCGGGCTTCATTAAGCCGGAGTTTGTACTCGTAAACGTGTTCATACTACTTTGAAAATCTGTCGTAAAGTCGTTACAACAAACACCACACATCATATATACCTTCAGATGATGACGACAAGAAGTCTTCTCTTCCTCTTCTTCTCCCTTTTTGGAGGATTCACAAAGACGCTTCTCCCATCTCGCGCTTCCTCGTTTGAATCGTCGTCGGTATTGTCGCTGGAAACTGATGATGAACGTGAAAGGAATAAATATTTCGGTCGAGTCAACTCCCACAACGCGCTTTCCGGGATTCGAAAGTTTCAGTCTCCTTTACCGATCGATCCTACTTATGGCCCGGACGGAAACTCGTACTCCACGGACGGGGTGACCATAAAAGCCGAGAAGACAAAGATTAGTGGGGATAAAACTCGGATTACCGTCACTGTTACAGTGCCAATAGATGTGTTGAATAATGATTCAAGAACGGATTACACGTCCGAGACTCTCAAGAGGCACTGGGTAGGCGTGTATTCGCCGGCGAACGCTTCGATGCTCAATGAAACAGCACCGGTGAAATATTCAATCGTCGAGAAGTATTCAAACGCATACGTAGCGTCCGGGATAGGCGGTTTAAACTTTGATTTACACAAAATGCGAGAGGACTTTGATTTCGTCTTGTTCAGCTCCAACGACCCGCAGTCGACGCACGCTATTTATCACAAGAACTTTTCGGATTGGGCGAATATTTTAGGCGACTCGCAACCGATCGCGAGGAGTGAAAGAGTTACGTTTGAAGACGATAAGGACGAGCCCATTGTCCCTAGAATTGGTGTGACGAAGAGTGATGATCAGAAAAAGGTTTCCATCACGTGGACGTCGGGGAGGAAAGATGCAAACGCGAAAGTTCGGTGGCGATACGTGGGAGAGGCAAATTGGGAGCCGACGATTGCGTCCGAACCCGCGGTAGAGGTGACGAAAGACCAGTTTTGTGGCGCACCAGCGAACGCGTTTGGGTACAGGCACAGCGGGTATCAACACTACGCGGAAATTGAAAACAAAGTGGATAATAAAAGAGCGTTCGAGTACCAACTCGGCGACGATATCAGCGATTTCAAACAGTCGACGAGAGTCTACGAGGGGAAGTTTTTACCCGTCGTCGGCGCGTCGCACACGACGTTAGCTTTATTTGCAGATATGGGCGTCGGGACAACCGACGATAGCGAGACGTGGAGGGAGTACGGACAACCGGGTTTACAAGTCGCCGAATCGCTCGGAGATTTGTCCAACGACAATACGAATAAACACCCGATCGACGCGGTATTTCTGTTTGGCGATTTGTCCTACGCGGTTGGATACATCAGCGTCTGGGACGAGTTTTTGCATCAAATGAGCTCGAAGTTTGCGCATGAAATCCCATTCCTTGTGAACAGCGGGAACCACGAATTTGATTATTTCGAGAGCGGATGGGACGCGCACGCGTCTGGGAGAACGCGAGATTTATACGGCGGCCACGATTCCGGCGGCGAGTGTGGCGTCATGTCCAACGCGCTCTTCAACACGCCAAGAAAAAGTGCCGAGAAAGATTGGTTTGGCGTCGCCATCGGGAACATTTTCGTCGTCTCGATCAATACCGAAGTCGATTTCAATTCGATGTCGTCCGACCAATACGCCGAGTTGCGGATGATCTTGGAAACTGAATTCGATCGAACGAAGACGCCGTGGTTGATTGTCGTCGGCCATCGACCTGGTTTAGTGGATTCGAGTTACGCGGAGGAAGCGCCAGCCTCGGCGAACAAGAAAGATAGCTCGGACGTCGCCGTCATGAAGGAAATCCAAGAGCACTTGTGGCCGATGTTTGTTGAATTTAAGGTCGATATGGTGTTCTGGGGCCACAATCACGCCTATCAGCGTTCGTGTTCGCTCAAATCCCAGTTGACTGAAACTGAGTGTTCCTTGAAGTCGAAAACTGTGAGCGAAAATTTGAACAACGTTTACGAAAAACCGGAGTATCCAATCAGTTTTGTCGTCGGTACCGGAGGCGCGGAGTTTACCAAGAACGACGTAAACATGTTTTTTACTGAAAAAGTGGTGTACGAACACGGCTTCGTGGACTTGCACGCGCACAATTCGACGCATTTATTCGGAAGATTCATCGACGCCGTGAACGGAAACCGCGTTTTGGATTCGTTTTGGATTATTCGAGAGAGTAGTAGCGAGGACGCGATGAAAGACAACACGAATCACACGGCGGCTATATTTTTCACCGTGATGTTATTCTTAGCCGTTATGACATCGATTTGGTATTGGTACTATAAAAAGAACGGTGGAACGGCGACCATATCCGGAGGTTTGCACGCATTTTCATCGAGCGTGAAGAAGAATCTATTCCAAAATTCTCGAGACGCCAGACCGCGGGCACAGCGGTTCCAAGCGTTTGCCGACGACGACGGCGACAGCAACAACGAATTTGTGATGGCAGATTCTCCCTCTCCTTACGAAGCTCCAACATCCTTGAGAGAAAACTATGCCTCAAAAGAGCATCATCATCAAGGAAACGAGAGCGGCGGCGAATCAATTAATGTAGTGGACGAGGAGGAAGGTTCTCCTTCGCGCCCGGGGAACAACCCGTTCGCAAACTTTTAATTAATAATACAAGGCGCGCGCTGTAAAGTATTTTGTATATATATATATATAAAAGTAGTAGTAAAATGGAATAGACATACTGCTCTTCGATTCGATTATTAAAACCTCCCCAAACTCGGATCCGTGCTCAACACTCTCGCCAAGAACTGCAAAACCATAAAGCCGAGAATCGGCGTAAAGTCGATTTGCCCCATAATCGGAGGAATCAAGTTACGAAACAGGTTCAAATACGGATCGGTCACTTGTCTCAGCATCGTCCACGGTTGACGCATCCAGTTCACGTTCGGAAACCACGTCAAAAGAACTCGCACGAAGAGTAAAAGTAAATACAATTTGATAAACGAAGCCACGGATTGCGTTATCAGCGCGACCATTTTTTTATCCACCATGGTCGTCGCGGCGACTGTGAACACGTGCACGGATGATTGCTTCTTGCATACGTCTAAAATCGCCTGGCCTTTGTTTTCTTTTTCTACTTTTTCTTTCATCACTATGTCTTTCACTTCTTCTCTCGTCGTCGTCGTCTGAATCGATGATGGAAAGAAGACACTACCCCCCGCATTCGCGTTCGTTCTCGCGGAGGAGAAAGAAACACCTTCTTTATTATTCACTCCGCGACGAGCAAAACCACCACCTCTTCGTCCTCTGACGAAATTGTTCTTCGCAGTAATTCTGTGAATGCCAGCGTTCGTGCTCGTTATCATCGTCAAAGTCATTTTTTCTCTTCAATTGTGGTTGTCGTTGTCGTTGTTGTTGTTGTTGTTGTTCTGT
>Ga0209335_10000723_pt1 | contig 39596 bp, 27 predicted proteins | sample COG_09_FD_184753 | JGI IMG/M metagenome (GOLD analysis project Ga0209335, IMG submission 184753) | Pelagic Microbial community sample from North Sea - COGITO 998_met_09 (SPAdes) (version 2) | ecosystem: Environmental > Aquatic > Marine > Neritic zone/Coastal water | place: Helgoland, sampling...
TGCAGCATAAACTGAGAGGCCCCTAAAACTAGCATCACTAATCACGTTCTCTGTAAAGCCTTGGGCTAATCCTAAAACAGGAATTAAACAGATCAAAAAAAGGATTATATGTCGTTTATATACACTCAACGGGCCCAAGGTTTTATGCATGATATTTCAATCAACCCATATCGGTGATATCTGAAACTATCCTTTTTAAATAAAATCTCTGGTGTGCTCATCTCTAAATGAAGTTAGCGACTTATCTTAACATAGCGACCTTGCCACGAGAGGTCCTAAAAATGCCCGATTCAGCCTCATAGGTGATCTCATACAGATAAGAATCTTGAGGTAAGGGAGTTTGATTTAAAGAGCCATCCCATTCCCCATCGAGATCTTTGGTCTCAAACACGACGCTGCCGTATTTGTTATAAATAACCAAGTACATAGAAACAATATTTTCCAATGTTGGCCTAAAATAATCATTGAGGCCATCTAGGTTCGGTGTAAAAGCCGAGGGCATGGCCACACGAAAGCCCTTCTCCACATCTAAGATTTGAGTATTAACTGCCTCACATCCAACAGCGTTTGTAATTTTCAAGGTAATAGGATATGCTGCAGGCGAGACATAAGTATTTCTCGCGTTAACTTCATCGACAACTGCACCGTTACCTAGATCCCAAGACCAATCAATAATTTCTGGCCCCTTTGAATCATCAAATAAAGATATGGGCCAATCAATGTAAGGATAGTCATATTCTAAATTGAAGTCTGCAACCAATAAATAATCGGTTTCAACGACTAGTGTAGTATCGAAGGAGCACAAGTTCTCATCGGTAATCTCTATGTTTTGATCGCCTCCTTTTAAGCCACCATAATAATTATTAGGAAAAGGATCTCCACCATTGATACGATAAATATATTCTCCAGTCCCTCCACTGGCCGCAACAGTGAATTCTCCATTACTCGTAGTAGTACACAAGTTGTTTTTAAGTGAAAGAACTTCTAAGGAAAGCGTCTGAGGTTCAGTAATCTCGATGATACCTGAAGAGTATTCACACAACGCTTCGTCGGTGATGATAAGTTCATACTCGCCTCCCTCTATGCGAGCAAGATTGATCTGTTGTGAATAAGGATCTCCATCTTTAGCCCAGTTGTATGTATAACCACCGGTACCACCGGTAACCGATGCAGTAATGGTCCCATCTTTATCCCCAGGGCAGGTGAGATTTGTAGTGGCAATATCGAATTTTACGGTATCCGGACCCGTGAGTGTAACATAAACAGGCGTTTCACAAAGGCCTTCATCAATGACATCAATAATATAATCTCCTGCCGGAAGTGCATTACCAAACGATTCGGAGATCGGTAGTGGGACCAGGTTTCGCTTCCATTCATAGGTGAAATTTCCCCAACCACCGGTGGGAGAAAGAGCAATTAACCCTGTTGAGTCTCCCCAGCAAACCATGTTTTCTTGGGTGCTGGTGACGTTCACTGCATCTGGGTTATCTATGATAAAAGAATTGGACCTCAGACAACCAAAATTGTCGGTGGCGCCCACTGTGTAGGTCCCATAAGTGATATCAATCTGATCTTTGCTCTCACTGATCAAGGCCCCTTCTTTTTCCCATTCGTAAGTAAAATCAGTCGATTCACCTAGCACGTCAATAGAGAGCAGAATTTGAGCATCAGAAGAATCTCTACAAGTAATCCGCGTAATATCACCATTGATATTAAACTGATTATTAGGTTCAGTGACGTTAATAGTAAAGGTATCGGAAAGGCAAAAGTATTTATCTTGCACTGCTAAATAATAATCCCCTGCCGCTAGGCTATCGATGGTGGCAGTGGTATTATATACTTTACCATAATCCACCCATGAATACTCAAAAGGAGCATTGCCATTTACCATAGAGGCAGTGATGGTTCCAGTACTCCCATCCTTACATAAAACATTTGTTATAGAAGGATTTACCACCATATTCGGAGGATTATATAAAATAACAGTACTGTCTTTAGTACATCCTTTTTTGTCTACCAAAGTAATCAGATGATTTCCAGCCGTTAGGTCGGTGGCTGCAAAAGCAATATCATCGGTAGTAATAGTATCTAAAGCATCTTTAGCATTGTATCTCCATATTATGGTAGGAAACGACTCGGAGCCCCCTGTAGGATCCAAAGTAATTTTGGCATCAGTACCGTTGTAACATTCAAGGGTATCAAGGGTGGGGTGTAAAAAGATTTTATCTGGCTGAAAAACAGTCACGGAGTCATATCTGGTACATCCGATAGGATCTGTGATAGAAACTTGGTAATCACCACTATTTAAATCTTGTACGACAAATTTATCCGAATCGAATAATTCGCCGTCTTTTACCCAACTGACAGCAAAGGGGAATGGATGTCCGTTATCTGGTTTAAGACCGATATTGATGGTACCATCTTTTGATCCGTAACAAGAAACATCAGCAATTATGGGGGCAATGGTGTAAGTCGTTGTTGGTTCGGTTACAATGACATTTTCGACAATCGTAGGACAATTCAATGAGTCCACAACATTAAGCGTATAAGTGCCTGAATCTAGCCTGCTTATGGTCGTTGTATTGTCTACATAAATGCCATATTTATCCCATGTTTGCGTATAGGGGGCATTTCCTCCGGTGATGCGCACATTTATTTGACCTGTTGCACTGTCTTTACAAACCACGTTTGTTACCGTTGGGAATACTTGAATTTCCGGAATATCGGTGATCTCAAAGGTTTTATCAATAGGACAACCTTGCTCATCTGTGATGATTATCCTATAAATTCCACTGGCCAATGAGTCAATCTCAGTATCTGTCCAAGCGCTGTCTGCCGGATTGAAGTTTGTTCCATTTTTGGACCATTGGTAGTCATAGTTCAATGAATTTCCTCCATTGGCTTCAACCTCAATATTACCGATTTGATCGCCACCACAGATGTTATCAGAAAGCCTTGAAGAAATTTGCATCTCCGTGTATTCCTGGACATAATAAGTAGCCTCTTTCGTACACCCATTTTCATCGGTAACTTGGAACGTATAATCCCCCTCAGAGATCCCAGAGATAATTTTTTCATTTTCAATTCTAGTGCCAGTAGCCGTTTTTCCTGCATACCAAGCATAGTCATAGTCTGTCGGATGACCCGCATCAATAGTAAACTTTACCTCCACGGAACCCGAACTTTCCCCATTACACACCACGGGAGAAATGACCGTTGCCGTTGGTGCTGCTAAGACCGTTTGACTAACTACTGTAGGGGCATTTAGACTGTATGTAGTAGTAGGTGCTGCTACGGCATAATCAAAGTCTCCAGCTGCAGACGTACAATTATTAACATCGGTAACAATTAATTGGTAGGTGCCATCAACTAAGTTATCGAGAGTTGTTCCATTTCCTACAAAAACGCCCCCGAGCTTCCATTGTTGCGTGTAGGGAGAGGTACCTCCTGAGATATCTACAGAAATTGCGGAGGTAGTCCCTCCTTTACAAGGAGCAGGAGTGATGACCTCTGCCACCTGGAAACCAGCTAAATAGTTTACCGTAAGGGTATCCTTTACCACGCAAGCCGCTTTATTTGGTGCCGTAGTTGACTGATCTGATACAGTAACAATAAAAACTCCTGAATCAAGCCCGACAAGATCTGTGTTTGTACTTGGCGCATTTATGGGGAATGGGTCTCCATCTTTAACCCATGAATAGGTGTAATCGGTAGCTAACACGGCATTTCCACCACTGGCTTCAATTTCAATTTGGGCATCCCCAGAATCTGGACAACTGAGCTCTGTTACATTGGAAGTGATAACGATGATTGGATATTGCTCCACTTGATACGTTTGTGTTTTTACACAACCATAATAATCGTTGACTTCAAAAGTATAATATCCAGCAGCAAGACCAGAAACAAGTTTTGTGTTTTCGGTATTGAATGGTGAGCCTGTCGCTGCTTGACCTGTATACCAATTATAAGTATAACCACTGGGATGTACTCCATCATCATCATCATCAATTATAACGGCAATGCTACCTAAGTCTCCATTACAAGTTGGATTCGTTAAAACGGTAGGGGTCGGAGTTGTTAAATTTTCTATATGATAGCTTGATGTTGGGGAAGCGATCGTATAGTCAATAGATTGGAACGTACAACCGTTTCCATCAGTAACCACAACATCATATACACCATTTTGTAAATCTGAAATATCTTCACTGGAGGCAAATACTGATCCCGCCCCATCCTTGTACCAACTATAGCGGTAGCCATAGTTAGGGTTGGGGGTTCCTCCCGCCACATCAATTAAAATATAGCCGTCATCCCCATCCTTACAAAATGGAGCAGAAACGTTTACGGAGTCTTTCCCATATGTATTTACACCACTTACAGTAGTCAAAGCAACAGAAATATTCGAAGGAATATTGACAGGATACGTTTCTTGAAACTGAGTTGTTTGAGTGGTATAAGCACAGCCATTGAAATCCGTCACGTTCAGAGTATAATTACCCGCCTCAGTTACGGTCAGCTCAGTGGTGGAAGTTCCCGTATTTTTAACCTGACTTATCGGCATCAAAACTCCTCCCTGATCCCATTGATACTCATAAAACTGACTATTTAATGTATTAGAATTTGCTCCCCCAACAACCACAGAAATTTTTCCAGGTGGGTCAAAAGTCAAATTTCCAGATGCGGTTATATTGGTAGAAACAGTTATATTATTCTGATCCGCAATCGCTGTAACCGTTACCATTCCGGAGATTCCCGTTCCAGTAATGACGTCCCCCACGGCAATGGTACCAACGTTATTATTTAAAACCAGAGCCGTATTACCAGTAGAAGTGACCACATCAGCGGAAGAACTTACTGGGCAAACTACGTTGGTTATCGTTTCATCAAGAGACAATACTTCAGGCTCATTGATCGCATAATTAGTGGCCTGAACACAGCCAAAAGCATCTCTCAACTCTACCGTATAAGAACCCTCTAGTAAGGTATCAACTGAAGTGAGACCTAAATATCCTGTAAGATGATTTTTTGTGCTTCCACTCCATTTGTACCACTTAATGCTGTCAATTTCATTTCCCCTGTCGGGATCGAATTCTGCCTTACCATCACCAAGTCCAAAACAACTAACATCGGTAAGGCTCAATGTGTTTTCATTGGTGAAAGTCAGAACGGTATTGTCTTCTAAAGGATTAATAGCAGTATTTAAAACTAAATTCTGTTGATCACCAAGTGAAACAACAACTCTGGAAAAGGTAGATCCATCTGTTTGTTTACCTGTAACCACATCCCCAGCCTTAATTACCCCAACATTACTGTCAACCACTAAAGCTGTTGTATTGCTGCTAATGGCCCCATTTACCGCGGCGGTTGCCGCAACAATAGGCATGATAAATCCTGAATTAGGCTCTGTTATTTCAATTTCAACATCATCTGTAAAGACTCCGTTGTAATCTTTGATTCTAACACTATAAAATCCCGCAGCCAAATTGGTTGAGGTCAGACCACTTGTAAAATGAGTATTGTCCCATGAACCAATAGCAGTCGTGAAAACACCATAATTACTTGAATAAGTGGCCGCGGAAGTTGCCTTGTACTTATACTGGATATTATAAGGAGAGGTTCCTCCATCTACCGCAGCGGTAATGTAAGCATCATCTGCATCCTTACAAATGATATCGTTTGCATCCCCGCTAAAAGTTTTTGGGGAGGAGAGTGTAGTAATAAAAAAATTCGCGGGCTGGGTTACCACATAAGGAATGACTTTAGTACAGGCACCTCCACCTGAAGGAGTTCCAGTAATTGTCGCGGTGTAGGTATCGGCGCCTAAAGAGAGAATTTTTAATGGCGTAAAAGTTAAATCCACGCCATTTGAAATATTATGGGTAGTTGATAATATTAGTTTTCCTGCATTAGGCCCCGAAAGTGGCTTATCAATTACAGTGACTACACCAACAAGATCTGTTCCAGCGGCAATGTTAACAATATCACCAACATCAACTTGTGAGGTATCTGAAACACTCAGTACATTGTTATTAGGCGAGGCGGGAGCAGCACTTGTTTGCCTGGTTACTGTTTTATTACGGGTATTAGGTGTTAAAGAAGGATTTACAGGGCCAGAGGCAGTACCATTCCAAGTAATCCCCCAAGTATAGGATTCATTGCTATTATCTACCACGGGAAGTAAGGTTACAGAACCATTACCTAACTCAAATCCTGTGAGATTGATAATGGTTTCATCCACATCAAAACAATCAGATAAAGTTTGCTGAGCAAATGTTTTTTGGCAACTGTTGGCATCGGTAACCGTTAAGGTATATATTTCAGAGGGAACAGTTCCAGAAGTAGCGGTAGCGGTTGTTAAATTGGCACTTGTGCCAACCACATCGCCATTTGCCTTTACCCAACTGTAAGTGTAACCAGAGGTTCCTCCCGTTACTCCTCCTCCAGAAAGCTGAATAGAACCATCGACACCGTTTATGGAACTTGGATTATCTCTTGTGAATCCGCCCACTGCAAGGTCTGCGCTTGGCCCATTAACAGTGGTTGCGGCACCATTTGACTTTTCAATACATCCGTTGTCATCTTGTACGGCAACAAAATAAGACTCTCCAGCCGTATTCGCTGAGATTCCCGTAAAGGTTGTACCTGAGCCCGTATTGGTAAAACTGTAAGAACCATCTGCAGGAGCCGTTCCCGTAGTATTGGAAGCAATACCGTAAGTTAACGTTCCGGTTCCCCCTGAGGCAGCAGTCATGATTACTGTCCCCGTTGATTCCCCAAAGCAAACAACATTGGTACTTGAAACCGTGCCTAAGGTGATGGCCCCTGGATCAGTCAGCGTTTCGGTAATGTCAGTTCCAGAAAGAGAGCCCCCTGCTGCGTAATCGTAAGTACAAACATTAGATCCATCGGTTGCTTGGACAGAAAAATGATAGGTCGGATTTGAAGCATCAGAAAGACCCGTGAAAATACCATCAGCATCATTGTATGTGTAGCTACCATTCGAAGTACTTATTGCATAAGAATAAGTCCCTAGGCCGCCATAGGCCGTTACACTGATCTGTCCTGTCGTGCCACCAATACATAAAGGATCGATGGTAGCACTCGTATTGACCACTAATGATATTGGATCCGGTTTGGTAATAGAGAAAGTAGGGCTGGTTTCCACCTCTCCCGAAGCACCAGTGATCACGGCGTAGTAATACCCGACACCGAGATTTCGTGCCTGTATAGAAGTTGCCCCAACATTACCCCCACCAGCAGGATTATTGACTGCCGTGGGAACAGAGCCACCGGTTAAGGCAGCATAGGCGGTCCCGTTAAATTTCCACCAGACAACTGTTTTACCTCTTGCAGATGATGCCGCATCGAAAGTAAGTGTAATCGTTCCGTCGTTAGTGATCCCCTCATCAATATTATTACATGTAATGTCAGTATGAGCACTTGAAGCAAGATCAAACTGTGCCCAACTTATTAAAGGAGATACAAGGGCAAAGGTTAAAATAAAATACGAAAGTCGTCGTTGTATTGATTCCATTTTTACTTAGGTCAATGATTTATAAAAACACGGGACATTTAGTTCTTCGCATGCCTAAAGGAGGCTTGCCACTGGTTATTTCAAATAGGTAACTAAAAGAAATCTCATGAAATCCTTGCCGTGCGGCACCTTCTGAAAGAGACAAGTCGTAACTATAAATTGTGGTAAAAGTATTTTTCTTTATTCCTATCATAAAGCTAATAAAATTGTTCTCTTCAAAAGCCGTAGGATCTGTTCCATAAAAAACGCCAAGGATGACAGGTTCGATTACATTATATATCCCCGCATCCAATCGATTGAGTGGGCCTTGACTGGTAAAACTAAAGGTCGGCATGATAGCGATGTTTCGACGCGTATTTCGAGAAATTGCCTTAAAACGATACCGATAGCCCATGTGTCCAGAAAACCTGGTTTTTAATTGATATTCACTGCCCTCCATAAAAGAGATATTGTTTTTAAAGAGGTTGTGCGCCGCAAATCCAAACCATAGCTCTTTGGAATAGCCCAGAACTCCAAATGAGGCATCAAAATAATTGATCTTCCCTGAAGCTAAACTTTCTGCAGACAGGCCTGTGATGTTACCAAAGGCATCTAACTGATCTGAAAAAATAAAATTACCAACATTGAAATTTTGTTGACTATACGAAGCCTCCAACCCAAAACGGATCTGCATATTTTTATTTACATTAAAGTCATAACACAGAGGAAGGGCTATTTTATTGTGGGTATAACCACTGGTTTCATCTGTTTCATTGAAGATCATGAGACCCACGCTGCTGTGATAATCCACAAAGCTGTGATCAAATGAAAGTTGAGAAATATTGTACGCTGAAAGAGAGCCTACTTTTTGCATTCTGTAATTCAATCCAGCCCGGGTAAACTCCGAGGTGCCCGTAAAAGCAGGATTTAGAAAAATAGGTGCATTATAGTATTGCGAAAACCCAAGGTCTTGCCCTATGGATGGGAGAAAAATTAAGAACGTTATCCCAATACAAAATAGTCTAAAAAGTTTCATATAGATTGATTTTATGAACAATCAATTTTTATTCATCGAAACAAATATAAAAATGTAAATCGATAAAATCTATTATATGTCAGTGGTTTAGCCTTTAATAAGAGATAATTTCTTCATTTCGTTATAAATTGCAGTTGATATCACAAAAATAATCGAGGCATAAATGATCCCAATTCGCCTTCCCTCACGGAAAAAACAGATCAAAAAAAATATGATGACAGCAAGTAATTTGAGTTACGGCATATTGATTACGGCAATAACGCTTCTACTTTCATGTAATCCAGGTGCCCCTATTGACAGCAAAGCGGTCAAAGAAGAGATTCAATCACGAAAAATCAGGAAAGTTTCAGCTTCAGATATCATGACACTTGCCCTAAAAACAGGAGAAGAAATTCAAGCCGACGTGACCCGTCAGCATTTGTCATCTATTCTTGCCGCCGAAGGCGGAATCGAGCGATGTACACTTTCTTCATTACCTGCTGTTTTAAAAGCTAAAGACCGAGGGATTGAAGTTTCTCGAATTTCCCGGTACCCAAGGAAAAAAAGCCCCCCAATAGATTCCATGGAGTTAGAGGTCTATGCAGCGTTTGAATATGCTGCTCGACGGCAACTTAAAATGACCCCGAGTTTAGAAGAAATAAATGAAACAACCTTACGATATTGGGCACCTATAATCATGAAAAAAGCATGCCAGAGTTGTCATGGAACAAAAGAAGTGCATATCGGTCTCAAAACTCAAAAATTACTTCAAAAGCGATTCCCTCAAGACCAAGCCTTTGATTTCGAAGAGGGGGCATTGATGGGGCTTTGGCGCATCAAAATTCCTAAAAAAGAAATCATTAAGATCCTTTAAGCACCTTTATCTGCTCGTAGCGATAACATTCTGGACTGTGATCATTGACCATACCAATGGCTTGCATATAGGCATACATAATGGTACTTCCTACAAATTTAAATCCTCTTTTTTTAAGGTCTTTGGATAAACAAAGTGAAATATTGGTCTGGCTGGGGGGTCCCTTTTTTTTTGCGTGCCATGCGCCTTGAATGGGTCGGTGATCGACAAAGCGCCACACATAAGTGTCAAAAGAACCAAACTCTTTTTGTATTTGTATAAACGCTTTAGCGTTTTCGTATACAGAGGATATTTTAAGGCGATTTCGCACAATATTTGGATTCTTTGTCAAAGACTCCAAATAGGAAGAAGTAAATTTGGAAATAAGGAGGACATCAAAATCGGCAAATGCCTGACGATAGCCACCCCTTTTGTTTAAAATAGTTCGCCAACTTAGGCCTGCTTGTGCCCCTTCTAAAGTTAAAAATTCAAAATGTATCTTATCTTCGTGTACGGGAACTCCCCACTCTTCGTTATGATAATTGATGTAGTCAGGATACGTATTGGCCGCCCAGGCGCAAATTTTTTTATTCATGAGAGGCGATTTGATATCATATGTGCTTTATAAATTTAATTAAGTCTGGAGAAAGAAGATGGTAAATAAAAAATTAATAATTCTATTTTTTTGTATACTAACGCAAAGCGTCCGGGCACAGATTTTTGAAACTCATTTGATGTCTATCTCAGGAAGTTTACCTGAGGGGATTACTTCAGATCGCGTATGCGTGGTCATTCATCAAATGCCTGAAGTGGAGGATCAAATGCTGGCACAAAAACTACACATAAATTTGAAAGCGATGGGTATTGATGCCATAAAATATCTCTATCACGATCAATTGTATGGGGGGCAAGATGTCTATAGAAAAACCCTTGCCGCCTTACAAAAAAGACATATACGGGTCTTGATATTTTTGGAGGTCTCCACTCAAGGGTTTGCCTTGACTCTAGGGACTATGGGCACTGCCAAATGGGTAGATTTTAAGGCCAAAGCATGGCAAGTAAAGGGCCAAACGATGAATGAGGTTTTGATTCGACTCGCCAATAAAATGAAGACCTTAGATTTACCCTACAGCAATTACTTAATTCCAGATAGTCCTGAGCTCGGGACCCAAATACGGCTTTTTAGTGGTACCCATTTTCCACGTTACCCAACGCAGCTCAAGCGATTTCCCCTCGCTGTTTCATTATTCCCTCGCCTGACTGTAGATGGGGCTTTTTTGAATGATCAACAACGAGCTTATCTGTCTCAATACAATGAAAGGGTGGCGCTAAAAAATGCCCGTATTCAAGAAATCTTCTCCGATTATCCTTACAAAGTCGAATTTCTTGAAGATCAGTCAGATGCCGCATTTTATAAAAACCGATATCAATACGTCTTGCGGTATGCCTACATGCCCGGCGGCGAGTTACGAACGGCATTAGGTTATGAGCTAGACCCTTACCAAACCCAATACATTTCAACGGTGCCCGTAGACGGAAACCGAACACTGAAAACCTTAGATAAGCAAAAAAAAGTGTATAAGTTTTATATTCAGAAAACCGCCAATGGAGACCTTTATGCGGGACGCTATTATGATGCAGATAAAACTTGGGAGGATGCCTTGTATAATTTTAAAACCCTGATGATGGCACAATTTAAAAAATAAGAAATCAGCCCAAAAGAGCATTTCTTAACTGTTCAAAAGCGTTTTTATAGAAAGAAAAAACAAACGACTGCTGATCTTCAAGATGCCAAATAGTAGATATCGGGAGGAGAGCACCCGTCCAATCGGTTTGGTTCCAATAAGCACCCTTGGGCAAGGGCTTCAATGCAGCCACTTCGGTATGCGGCCGTGACTGGACATAAAAACAAGGTTCTTTGGCATATACACCCCCAGGCATGTAGCCGAGGATTACATAGGTATCTAAGTGTTCATCTCCTGAATCTTTGACAATAATATTTATGGTTTGATTCAAAAATTGGGGCCAAATCCTGATTTCGGAGGTAGCATCTTCGGATTGTGATCGAAAATCACGAAAAAGGATAAAAGTGTTGTGATAATAGGCGCCCAAATGTGTCAATAGATCGAGGTCAACTGCATCGAAGGGGAGGTTTTGATGGAGGCCTTTCACTTTGTAAGGGATCTTAAGAGAAAGGTGTTGATGACCCAAGTCTAAGGAATCCATTTGTTCTTCTAACCAAAGAAGGGATTGATTGAATTTTTTATCTATCAACAAAAATTGGCCTAGTGTATTGAGCTTTTTGTCGACCAGAAAGAGTTCAAATGAGGTAATGGAAAGGGATGAACGAAAAGTTTTGGTCCCCTCTACCCAACAGCTTGCCATTCTCCAAAGGCCAGGAATCCAACTCAAGGTATTGTATGGCTGCTCATTTGCTTGCTCAGTGTAATAAATGCCTACTAAGACTACATTTTGAGCCGCCAAATGAAGCTTTGTGTTAAGCGTTAAAAAGTGTTAAGGGGAACTTAACGTAAAGGATGCCAATCATATTTATCATAGTTCTTGGCAAAGAAACCTTAGAGTTCGTACTTCTTCACTGCTTTCTTAAGAGCATCAATATCTGCACTGATTGAAGGATCTGAATATACTTGTGATGAAATTGCCGAGACGACCTTGGTTTTGAATCCTAATTTTTCCGCTAATTTTTCACAATGGTGGATTTCACTTTTGTATACTTCTTGATCAATTTTCATGAGCTGAATAATGTTAAACAAATAATCAAATTTATCGTCCGAGGAAAGTAAATGAACGTCAGGCATGGGCACAGGATTTTTGACAATGTCTTTTATTTCTACTTCCGTAAGGCCATTGGCTCTACCCAACATCAAAATGTGCAATTTTTCTTGCCCGTCAAATTCGCCGTCTATTTTGGCCAACTCTATTAAGGTGCTTAGTTGCGCTTTGATGGTACTCATAATTTTTTGCTTTATTATTTTTGTTTGATTTTATACAATCAAATTTAACGATTTATTCAAAGAATTGAGAATAAAAAAAAGAATAAAACGAAAATTAAACCACGCAATAAAAAAATCAGGCGTCATGTAAATAACTACCCGCATTGATATCAAAGGTAGACCCCGTAGCGTGATCGGCCATTCCTGAAGCCAAAAAAGTAATCAATGGGGCCAAGTCCTTGGGCTCAGTAAGGCGCTCTAAAGCGATGTCTCCCTTGGCATGCTCTTCTCCATATTGGGACATAAAAGCTTTGGCCATGTCGGTTCGCACAAAACCAGGCGCTATGTTGAAGGCTTTCACCCCTTTTTTTCCAAATGATTTAGCGATGGATCGTGTCAAGGCTACCAGGCCCGCCTTGGAACTGGCATACGCTAAATAATCTGAAGTTTCTCCCCGGTAAGCCGCACGAGAACTGATATTAATGATCCTTCCGGATGCTTTTTTCTGAATAAAATGTTGCACCGCTTTTTTGCATAAAATAGCAGGGCTATGCAGATTTACCGTCATGGTTTTTTGCCAAAGGACATCCCATTCTTCTTGTGCCATGTCGATAGATGCTGGCTCAGCGATGCCCGAATTATTGATTAAAATTTCAATACTTCCCAGCTCTAAGACAACACGTTCAAAAAGTTTTACCGCTTCCCCAGGATCTGAAAGGTCTGCTTGAAAAGCTTTAGATTCATTGCCCATGACCTGGACCAAACTTTCGGCATCATTCATGTTCTTATTATAATGGACAGCGATAGTGGCTCCTGCTTCTGCAAGTTTCGTCGCAATGGCCTTTCCTAGTCCACGGCTGGCCCCAGTAACTAAAATATTTAAACCAGAAAGATTTATATACATGATCTCACCTAAAATGAAAGTTCAAATTAGTACAATAAGTGTTCACTTTTGCCTTGGGTTAAAGGATTAATTTTTTAATACTGTTACAAATAAGTGCTTATAGGCTCTTATCAATCCGATAACGCAAGAAATCAAGTTACATGAAAATAAAAAGTAATTGCTATAAAATGTCCACATATTTAGGTAATCTTGTGGATATATGATTCGATCTTTAATCTTTTGACCACGATTAGGTAGAAACAAAACAAAAGATATACCCATGGGCTTGTTGATTCCTCTAATAATTATTGCATTATGTTGTCTAGTGATTTGGCGCGCAGGCGATGGCTTTATGGTCGCCTCTGAATATGTTGGCCGCAATCTTTCGGAAGGCGTCAGGGGAGCCACAATAAATGCCATCGCCAGTTCTATGCCGGAAGTATTTACTTCTTTTTTCTTTCTTTTTGTGCTAAATGACGCATCGGGTTTTTCTGGGGGTATCGGAACTACCGCGGGCAGTGCCATCTTTAATAGTATGGTTATTCCTGCTGTTTCCATCATTGCGGTGATCTCTATGGGAATGGTGAAAAGAATTGAAATCTCTCGTAAAGTTCTTTTTCGAGATGGCATCGCCTTGATTATTGCAGAGTTTATCTTCCTTATTTTGATCAGTGGATCTGCGCTCGACTGGCATCATGGATTGTTATTGATGTCTGTTTATGTAGTTTATATTGTTTTCATGTTTGCTTCTATGGACAAAAAGACAAAAGAGGCTTTAATGTCCTCTACACCACAAGAAGATGAGGAGGAAGATCAAGAAGAAGTTGAAAATATGGAAACGCCTTCCTTTTTTTTAGCGCTCATCACTTTAGACTTGGAGCGTGTTTTCATTGGAAAATCCAAAATTAATGATACACGGGCTTGGTTTTTATTGGTTATTGCTACGATGTGTATCGCAGGAGTTTGCTATTGGCTGGTATTGGCCTGCGAATGGTTAGGCGAAAAAACCTATGAGGTCCCCTATCTAGGAACCTTTGAAGGATTGGACATTCCTGTCATGTTTGTCGCCCTGATTTTAGCCTCTGCGGCATCAAGTTTTCCGGATACCATTATCTCAATCAAAGATGCTAAGAAAGGGAATTATGATGATGCTATTTCCAATGCGCTTGGGAGTAATATTTTTGATGTCTGTTTTGCTTTGGGCTTTCCCCTATTTGTGTTTACGTTAATCAACGGGCCTATAGTTATGTCTGAAGACATCATTGATTTGAGTAGTGAATTGAGATTATTATTGCTTCTATCCACCGTCGCAGCCCTTGCCATTTTTACTACCGGCAAATATATGGGACGAGGGAAAGCTTTTCTTTTATTGGGAATATATGTGTTTTTTGTTATTTATATTGTAGGTAGAGGTGCTGGAAATGAATGGGCTCAAGGGATCGCTGATGGGTTGGTCTCTATCGTTCATTTTTTCAATATCAACTGAGAAGCTTTCAGCGCGTAATATTAACGTGCACTTCCACATTTTTATTGGCGGCATCATACTATCCATCAATTAGATCAAAAATTGCAAAGAAGAACAGACACATGATTTTTCAAGAAGAAATTTCGTTAACCCCATTTCCAAGAGGATTTCATCTCATTACTGACCTAGTCACCGAGGTGATTCAATCGTCCGGTATTCAAACGGGTACCACACAAGTCTTCATCTTACATACTTCGGCCAGTCTTAGCATCAATGAAAATACAGATCCTTCCGTTCGACTTGATTTTGAATCACACCTCAATGAATTAGTTCCAGAAAACCAAGCTTATTATCAGCATAATTATGAGGGTTCAGATGACATGCCGGCTCACATCAAGGCCTCTCTACTCGGTACATCCGTACATTTCCCCGTTTTTTCTGGGCGGCCTCGATTAGGTACATGGCAAGGCATCTATTTAGGTGAACATCGCAATGATGGTGGGGTTAGGAAGTTGGTCATCACCGTCAATGGCGCATGACCATTACGATCTCTGGTCTGATGACCATTGTCAGTAGCCTCATTTTACACTCATTAAACCCCTGCTGCCCTTTGGATGCGTCTTTAATTTTGATTCACTCATTGAGATTCCTCAACTGTTGTAATTCCTCTTGAATTCGCTCTTTGTCTGAGGCTATCTCGTTGACAATAGCAGTCACTTTTAAAAAGGATTGTAATTCCCCTTCTGTAATTTTTCGTAATATGTGCTTGTTGAATGCCTTCACGGAACCACTAGAAAACGATCGTTTTTCCTTTCCCATCTTGGTTAGGAAAATACGAACTAATCGTCCATCTAAGGGGTCTTTTTTTCTGATAATCCATTTTTTTTGCTCCAGTGCTTTTAGAATTCTGGTTAGGCTCCTCGCTTCAAGACCCATCAAGGGTGCAATTTTTGTAGCAGGAGTTCCCTTTTCAACATCTATGTTAAGCAATACAAAGCCACTTGATGGAGAGATTTCGAAATCCTGTCCATATTGACTATACATACGTGAGATGGCATGCCACGCTATCTTAATATTAAAATCAATGCTTTGTTCTTTTTTCATGGTTGTCGTAAATATAGCCATTCTATTGCGCTTAATCCCATCTTTTTTTAATATACCCCCTTTGCTTCGTGACAAAAGCGCATTATCTTACCAATCTAATTTCTATATTATGAGCGCGTATGACTTTCAGGAAATTCCCAAAGTTTTTTATTCTTATCAAACACAAAAGGCCTTTTGTAACTGTTTAGTGTGTAATTGCTATTTATTAGACGATGCGACCTACGTCATTGAAAAGGCATATAAGAAGCATCTAGGATATACCGCACAAGATGTGATCTTTGATTATGCTATTTGTTTGGCTTGTGCATTAAAAATAAGACAAGAATTTTCATCAGATTCTTTAACAAAAATAGATGCCTATTTTTCAGAGCACCTTGCTATGAGTCCGAGCCCTCGTCAAAAGGATCCCATCGATATTGATCAATGCTTAGCCCAATGTGCCATAAAGAAAACTTCAGTTACTGAGATGACTAATTATCAGATTTATGGTCATTTTTATGGAAATAAGCTGATTAAGAGCATTTCTCCTTATCTAATTTCCCAATCAGCGATAGAAGAAATTATCCCGCTTATATCTAACGATACCCAAGATCTGTTGAATGATTTTTACAATCGACATTTGAATCCTGATCCCGAATTATTCTTGCCTAAGCAACCTTCAGATCACTTGGTCTTCATTTAATTTAACCCATCACCTCGCAATATACGAAAGCGCCTTCTGGCCTCTACTGCATAAGCACTGCCAGGAAAATTTTCGAGGAACTGTCGATACACTTGTTGTGCCTCAGACCTGTTATCTAAATATTCTTCCAGAATTTGAGCTTTCAGAAATAAGGCGTCATCCCCTAATACTCCCTCTGAGTATTCGTTTATTAGAATGTTTAAGGAAACTAATGCTTCTTGATATTTGCCCATGCGTTTATCAAGTTTGGCTAATAGCCAAAAACCATCATCCCGAATAGGATGACCCAATTGAGTATTAATCAGGATTTCTAGTTTCACTCGGGCTTCCTCAAATCTATTCTGATACATTAGCAAAGATATGTTAGCATACTCAATTAGCCCCAATTCGTTGCTATCGCCCATAGTATTGGTTTCTATGAATAAACTAAGATCGAGGGCATCATTGGCTATTTCTTTGGTGGTGGAACGCTTCAATATGTCTAAATGTGACTTAGCTAAATCGAAATTGCTCATAAAATAATGTACCCTAGCATTTTTTAATTTAGCCTCATAGGCGATGGCCGAATATGGATTGTCTTTTTCAATTTGTGAATACAATAAAGATGCCTCCCACTGATTTCCGATAATCATATTGATATTGCCAAGATCCATCTTTACTTGAGCCTGAAAATTTCTTGTTATCCCGGGTAGATTTTTTAGTCTCTCTAAAATTCTTATTGCCGTATCTGGTTCATTCAATTGGTATGCCATTATTCCGGCTTTATTTTTTAAAGCTTGTAACCGATAAGGGTTCGTTTCTGTCGTGCGTTCATAAAATTGTTGATATGCCCCTGCTATTTGATGCAGAGCCTTTTTATCTATCGGTAGCTTCTTAGACACTTTTTTTTCTTTAGATAGTAGTGACAAAAATTGGGCTTTCTCTAACATCGATCCTTGCCCAATTTTTGTCACTATGTAATCATAAAAAAGGACAGCGTCTCCATAGGCTTGATTATCATAGGCTACCTTAGCGACTTGCATTACGGTACTTCCCTTGCTTTGAGAGTTTCTGTCGATCGCTTTTGCTTGGACAAATGCTCCAAAATAATTATTTTCCTGAATATATAACCACATTAACAGATTATTATAAAGCACTTTATCAGGATATTGTTGCGCTCTAATAATGAGCTCTTTCTCTAGTATCTCCTTGATACTCTCATTTGTTAGCAGCTCCTGTAATATATTTTTTATATAGGGTATATGGCGGGACTGTTGTGAAGCAAAATTTATATATTCTGCTATCATTTTAGGATCATTGCCTAGCGCACTATAGTTTTTTGCAAAATCAAGAGCATAAGCCTTAGAATCTTGGGATTCGATACGCGCTTGAGATAAAAAGACCAAGGCATCGTTATGAAGTTGTCTTTGACTTAATTCTTCTGCTATTCTCTTTAATGTATTTACATTACCCAAACTTGCATCATAAAGGATTTTTTTTAACCGTTTATATTCCTTTTGGTTCGGAAATAAGCGCGCTACATAGATTTGATCAACGAGATATCTTGAGTTCCCAGAATACTGTTTAATTACATAATTTATATATTTATATGCCTCTTCTATCTCATCATTATTGATCATTAAATCAATATAATTGCTATAAATTCGCGGAATATTATTTTTCTGCTTTGATAATTTTTTATATACATCAGCTGCCTTGTCGTATTCTTTAGATTGGTAATATTCATTTGCCAGTTTAATTTGATCCAATTCTTGTCCAAATATATTAGCTATTATCATTAAGCTCACTATATAATTGATTAGTTTTTTTTCCACATTTATAGGGTCTTATTTATTATATTTATATAAGATTAATTAACTATTATAATATATTATGTCTGTTGATATGTTAGCAAAATAATGAAATATTACTAGGAAATTATATTTGTTTATAGAAAGAGTATTATCAAGATGTTATGCACCAATGAAATAATGTCAAGTCTTTGATTTATAAAAGATTAAATAATTATCAACTTTTTTTGTTATCTCAACATAAATGAAATTTGGAGAGATTTTTTTAACATGGAGGTGTGAAGATATTTTATTTATAGACATCAAATAAAAGTGATATTAACCACTGAGTATAAGTAAGAGTTACAGAAAAGTTATGCACTAATTTTTGAAACTTATACACATACTAAAAAGTGAGATCATCGATCGAGATTTCCCAATTAGCAGAGATTTTTGTTGTTTTAGGATACAAATAAATATTTTCTGGAGTGCTGTCATCCATAAAATTTCCGACCGACCAAATGCCATCCAAATTGTTATCAATTAAAACACGTATTTTGTAAGTACCTGGATTAAGGTACTCGACAGTGAAGTTTGTTTGGTTTCGTCTTTCGGCGATAAGCTTGTTTTCAGTATCTAGAATTTGGATGATAAATGATGTTTTTGCAGTGTTTGCTTTGATGTGAAGGGTACCGAAGTCGCTGGTTTCGTTTTTTGCTAGTTTGATAAGGATTGGAGGCAAGCTAAGGCCATCTGCATCCGTAAAGCAAGTGCTATCAAATGCGATAGTAGCTAGGTTTAGCATACGATGATCAGGAATCAGCGAATCTTGTTTATGGAGTTTTTGAAGCCGATAGTTGAGAGAATCCTGTAGGAGCGACCAATTCATAGAAACTTTAAATGAAAGTTCTGTTTTGTTATAATTCCAATGGTATCGTTCTACATCAATGGGGGTAACAGGTAAAAGGGTGTCAGCGTTGAGAAGTACGCTGAGGCTGTCAAAGAGAACGATGGGTTTATCAAATGACAAGGAGACCTTGTACTGGCTAGCATTTATAGTTTGTGATCTGATACTTGAAGTAGGAGGTGTTGGGGGACGTTGGGAAGAAAAAAACTTGACCATAAGTGTATCAAGGGATTGTTGATTAATAGTGTCATAAACGGTCATTACGAGCTGACTACTGTCACTATTTCGATTATAAAGAGTATCTAAAGGAGGAAATATGCGAATAGATGTGAATTCATCTTGAAGTTGATGATGAAAAGTATATCTATAGGGGGGCATATAAGTGAGTTGATAAAATGTGATAGGTTTAGAATAACGTACGTCGTAATAGCGTCCAAATGGGCGTGCAGAGATAAAGTTGAGTGGACGAGAATCAATGGAATTGATGATTAAATTGACGCTATCTAAACCTGAAGATAAAAGAATGAATGAAGATTTCAATCCATAGGCCTCATTTTCTGAATTGAAGGTGAAATTGCTATTTTCGTCATTAAAGGCGAATATTTTGTACCGGCCATATTTAATATTGTTAATAGCATAGGTTCCAGACTCATTGGTAGTACTAAAGTACAGTGGTTTATCTATGGTAAGATCTAAACTGTCAGAATATGAGTAAAGCCCAACTAAAACCCCTGGGGCAGGTAGTTGTGTGTATAACTCATGGACGGTACCTTTAATGAAAAGAGAGTCAATATAGGGTCCAGTGCTGAGTGCCAGCGAAAGATTGATAACTGGATTCTTTTCAGTAAGGTCAGTAATTCCTTGTAAAAAATTGAATGTATAGGTAGTGCTATCTAGCAAGCGCTCTTCAAACTCGATGCGCACCTTATTTTTTTTGGTTTTGGCTGTGTACTTTAATTCCGTAAGTGGACTAATCACTAAGTTTTTTTTGAGGGTAGTTGTATTGATGTCATCATCGAAGGAAAGTTCAATCCAGTCATTATCAAAATTAAGTGCCCCATTAGGTGGAATGGAGCTTATTAAGATGGGTGGAATAGAGTCTTTTGGTCCTCCTGTCGGGCTGCGCTGATTCGCGCAATTTAGGTTCATGAGTATAAGGGTAATCAGACAAGATTTAACTAAGATCTTCATGCACCAATGACGTATAACAGACTCGAATATTGTTGACTTGTGTAGGCCGATTTATTGGAGCGGTACCCAATATAGAGGCCTTTCATAAATGAATAAGGGTTCTTTAAATGTCGTTCGCTAAGCATGGACACATAATAAGCATCAAATGTCATAGGTTTTGTTTCTAAAATACGCAGGCCATATGATTTTAAAAACCCATTCATGGCTCTTTTTTCGAAATGATATAAATGCCTTGGTACATCATAACCTGCCCAATGAGTACCATAATAATTGCTGTCCCATGAATTTGGGTTCGGAACTGCTATGAAAAGATGTCCTTTTTTCGATAAGCGATCTTTAATGTCACCAAAGGTGGTACTCAAATTGGGTAAATGTTCTAATACGTGCCACAGTGTAATTACATCAAATTTTTGTTCCGATTTATATGAAGCTAAATTTTCATAGATTCGTGCTTTGATTGATACAGGGGCGTGGTCGACAGCATTTGAGCTGGGCTCAACTCCTATGACATCGAAGTGGGTACCCGCTTTTTGGAGAAACGCACCCGTGCCTGCGCCGAAGTCTAAGAGCCATCCTGAAGCGTGGTATTTTCTAATACTTTTAAGCTTTTGGTGTAACGTAACTTGACGCACCATGCGGTAGATGAAATTCAAAAGTGAGTTTTTGTTGTCGTTATGTGATACATAGTTATCCGATTCGTAGTAGTGAGGTAAACGGGAATCGCTGGGGCGAGGATTGGTGAAGAGGAGATCACACATTTGGCACTGGACTATGGCAAAACTTTCACCACTGACTAGATGATCTTTAGCAATGAGGCGATTGTCAAAAGTGGAGTGCTTACAAGAAGGACAAAAGTCTAATTTTTCGTACATTATCTTCCTAGGTATACCATGAGTATAGAAATGTCGGCAGGGCTGACTCCGCTGATCCTAGAGGCTTGCCCTAAAGTCGATGGGCGGAATTTAGTTAATTTTTCCTTGGCCTCGGATGAAAGTGAATTAATATCCTCATAATTAAGGGAAGTTTTTAGCCGAAGGGTTTCCATGGATAACTGCTTCTTAGATTGTTGTTCTTCCTTTTGTATGTAAGATGCGTATTTTATGAGAATTTCTGCTTGCTCTTGCACGTCGCGGGGATAAAGACTCAAGTTGTTTTGTATCTTTTTAGACAATGAAGGTAGGTGAGCGATATTGATTTGAGGGCGTTTCAGTAATTGTTCTAAAGAAACTTTTTCGGTAACGACGGCTGTCTCTTGTTGAATTAGGTGCTTATTTATTTCTATGGGTAAAACTTTTTCAGATTTTAAGTAGCGTTGGAGTGAAGAGGTGCCTTCAATTTTTTTATGTAATAATGCGAGTCGCTCGTCACTTGCTAAGCCGAGTGCATGTCCTTTGGCGGTGAGTCGTTGATCCGCATTGTCTTGTCTTAGTAATAACCGATATTCTGCTCTGGAGGTGAACATACGGTAAGGTTCATCGGTGCCCTTATTGACAAGGTCGTCAATGAGGACACCGATATAACCTTCTGATCGAGAGATGATAAAGGGGTCTTGTAAATTGTTTTTGAGATGGGCGTTGATGCCAGCCATGAGACCCTGGCAAGCCGCCTCTTCATAACCCGTGGTGCCGTTGATTTGTCCGGCAAAATATAAGTTCTCAATAAGCTGAGTTTCTAAGGTAAGGCGGAGTTGGGTAGGAGGAAAAAAATCGTATTCAATGGCATAACCAGGACGAAACATTTTGACCTTCTCGAAACCAGTGACTAATCGCAAAGCGTTATGTTGAATTTCTTCTGGAAGGGAGGAAGAGAACCCGTTGACATAGACCTCAACCGTATTCCAACCTTCAGGCTCTACAAAGATTTGATGTTGCGATCGATCTGCAAAGCGATTGATTTTATCTTCGATAGAGGGACAGTAACGAGGACCTAATCCTTTGATCCTACCGTTAAACATAGGGGATTGATCAAAGCCCAGTTGCAACTGTGCGTGTACAGCGTCGTTGGTGTGTGTGATCCAACAGCTTTTTTGATTTGTTAATGGCTGAATATCAGGCAGATAAGAAAACTTTTTAGGGATTATGTCCCCTTTTTGTTCCTGCATTTTTTTGTAGTCTAATGACCTCCCATCCACGCGAGGTGGCGTACCCGTCTTCATTCGACCAGCATTAAAGCCAAGACTAACTAATTGTTCGGTAATTCCGAAGGCCGCTGATTCACCCGTTCGCCCACCACCAAATTGTTTTTTACCGATATGTATTAGGCCATTGAGAAAGGTGCCATTGGTAAGTATGACAGATTGAGATTTGATGTCAATACCAAGGGACGTACGTACACCGGTAACGACATGGTTCTCTACAATAATAGCAGAAATCATCTCTTGCCAAAAGTCGATATTGGGATTAGCTTCCAAGGCTAGTCGCCAAGTTTCAGCAAAACGCATTCTATCAGATTGAGCTCGCGGACTCCACATGGCGGGCCCTTTGGATTTGTTAAGCATTCGAAATTGGATCATAGTTTGGTCGGTAATGATCCCAGAGCAACCACCCAGAGCATCTATTTCTCTAACAATTTGACCCTTTGCAACACCACCCATGGCCGGGTTGCAGGACATTTGAGCAATCGTGTTCATGTTCATGGTAGCCAATAAAACTTTGGATCCCATGGTTGCCGCGGCATGGGCGGCTTCACATCCCGCATGGCCGGCACCAACTACGATGACGTCATATTTTTCGAACATTGATTCTTATATATAATAATATGTTGTTGTACGGATCCATTATGTTCCACGTGAAACATATTCATTTGTATACAAAGATAAATAGAAGTCTTCCATTGATCGCATAAGTTCTTTGTCCTTCTCAGATTTATCTGAATATCCAAAGAGGTGGAGAAGACCATGGACAACGACTCGAAGCAATTCATGATTTATTGAGACGTTGAATGCAGATGCATTTTCTATGACGCGTTCTTTGCTGATGAATAAATCGCCATGAATTTCTTTAGGTTCGGTGTGATAATCAAAAGTGACAATGTCAGTATAATAGTCATGAGCCAAATGCTCTTTATTTAAGGTTAGTAGATAATGATCACTAGTAAAGACAACATTTATTTCTGAGAGTACGAATTCCTCATTCAGGATAACTCTTTTAATCCAATCATGAATATGTTCAGGGAGCGAGAATTCTGAAATGTCCTCAAAATGAAAAAATAGATTTTCGCGCATCTTAAGTTAATTGTTATTAAAAGTCGAACCCACCAAAAGACAAAAGTAGATTAATTAAAAGAGAAAGCGTGATATTAAGGCTCTATTTGCTACAAGAGCTTTAATATTCGTCGTTACCATTGATTCTTTTAAAATATTCGTTGACTTCAGATTTATAAAAAGGATGGAGATTAATAGGAATACTTTTTAACAATTCGACCTCTTTAGATTTTTGTTTTAAATAATTATTTAATGCAGCAGGTAGACGAGACTTATAATCCTGGGCCGTTTCAGCCTCGCGACGCTGATCCTCACCCTGATTTTTCAGGGCATTTTCAGCTTCAAGCATACGTGTTAATATTTGCTTTTGTCTGTCGATTAATTCTTGAGTGATTTGCTTGTTGATCAGATTCTGTTCGTTCTTCTCCATGGCATCGGCGGCTTTATTCAATGTGTTATTGGTGTTGTCGTTTCCTGGTTGTCCTTTGAGTTTATTGTTCAGCTTATTGAGTTCATTTCGGATCATCTCTTGCCGTGCGGCCATTTCTGCGAGCTCTTGGCTCAGTTCTCGGCCCTTAAGACCGCCTTTTTTAAGTTGTTGTATTTGTTCCGACAGCTTTTGTTGTAATTCACGGAGATTGGGAAGATTGCCTGAGGGCTGATCTTGGGATTCACCGCTGCCTTGACTATTGGCTTGATTACGCATCTGTTGAAGGAGGTCATTTAATAAAAGAGCTAAATTGTTCATTGAAGTCATAGAGAACTGTTGATTAACTACTGCAGTGTTTGCTTTCCGTTGACGTAATGAGAGGATGGATGCATTGATGTTCCTGTTTAGCTCACTTAGTTCGCTTGTTACAAAGCTTGAAATGGCCACCACTCTTTTTGATAATGCTAAAAGACTGTCTGACAATACGGTCACCTGATCTTTTAATTTTAATTGTTCCTGTGACAAGGTGACAAACATAGGATCCATAGATTTTAACGTACGAAAGGTTTTCATCAGGTCTTCTTGTTTAAAAGAAAGTTTAATTAGATCATCAAGTATCTTATTAAGGTCTTCAATGTTTTCAGTCATCGTTTCTTTTTGCATATTTGACTGCATATTTGCAAGAGCATCACTCAAATTCTTCATTGCTTGACTGGTTTCTTTTTGTTTTTTACTGGCTTTTTTTCTTTCCTTTTTGTTGATTGCATCGTTGATTTCTTGAAGAGATTGATCAATACGATCTTCCGAACCTTGGGTCGGTGAGAGAGACTCGGGTTTGATTAATTCCTGATTTAAGGATTCTATTTCGTTGAAGTTACGTTTAAATTCTTCAAATCTTAGCGAGATTTCATTTTGTTGAAGTTTTAATTCATCCATTGACAATTCTTTTTTAATAGATTCAGTGGAGAGTTTCTGTTGATCTTGGCTCAATTTTTCGATCATCTTTTGCGCTTGATCTAAATCGTTTTCTAGCTTTAATTTTTTGAATAGTTCGAGAGCACGATTAAGGGCCTGCTCTATGTTTTCTTCTTTATTTGCAAGGTTAGATAGTTTTTTTTGAATGTCCTGAACGTTTTGTTTTTCCTTAAGTAATTGTTCTAATTCGTCAAATAATTTTTTGGTTTTTTCATCTAAAACATTTGATATGAGTTCTTTTAATTGATCGGCCTTTCGCTGTAATACAGGATCCTTATCATTAAATTTATTTTGTTGCTGATTAAGCTCCTTCATTTTTTGAGACAGGTCTTCAATAGCTTCTTGTAATTGTTGCTTTTCTTTAAGGATCTCTTGGAACATTGAACGATCCTGCCAGCTTAAGCTTTGCTTTATTTTCAATTTTTCTTCCATATTTAACAACTTGCCTTGAAGAGATTCATTTTTTGAAATAAGCTTTTTTATGGCATTTTCAGAAGTCTTGCTTTTTTGAGAGAGCAGAGATTTAAAATATTCCTTATTGGGCATTTGCAAATAAAAAGGAGTGGAAAAAGTGGATTTGTAACCATTGGGCAGATCATTATCTGTCAGGATAACTTGTAGCTCAATCCGGGCTTGTTGATTAAGCATTGCCGAGGATATAGGGACTTGATGGTAAAATGACTGGGTGTTGGGAATATCTTTTACAGGAAGTATCACTAGGCTATCTGATGTTCCTTTTTGATTTATTTTTAAAGAATGGATGCCGTAGTCATCCGAAAAGGTACCTGTGATTAGCACGAAGTCATAATATAGAGTGTCGACGAAAAAAGCGACCTCTAATTCAGGGAATAGATCTTTTTGCACCGTTAACTGGTATTTTATGGACTCTTGATTGTGTCCGTATTGATTGATTAATAGCAGCTCATATGGATCACTCTGGATCGCATTGTATTTCAATTTAAATAGCTGATTATCAGAAAGATAAGTTGCCAAAATAGCAGAATGATTACCGACGGTTAACTGTACGCTATCGGCGTCTTGACAAGAAAGGGACCAAGATATTTGGGTATGTTCGGGTAGGTTGAGATTACCATTGTTGGAAAAAAAATCCGGCTTTTTGTGCGTATGTGGTGGGTATTTTAGTTGAACATCAAAACGAATAAGCTCTGGTTTGACCTTTGTGGTGATTGTGTACGATTTACTTTGATAACCCGCAGATAAGAAAGAAAAAACTACATTATTGGGTACGGTTTCAAATAGATAAGAAAATTGACCGTTTTGGTCTGTTTTCATACGGATTTTTTGGTCACCAATCACGATATAACACCGGTCTGGGATTTCATTTCCACGCAATGCTAATTCTAACAATAAGCTTTCATTCTTGAACACCTCTAAATTTTCAGAGAGTAAATCGAATTCAAATGGCGCAAATCTTGCGTAAAATAAGTCGTAGTTGATGATTCTCTGAGAGCTGTCAGAATAAAGACCGGGTTGTATTTGACCTAGTACCATGAATAAAAAGAGAATGGGAAGTGTAAAATACAGGTATTTACTGTTTAATTTCAAATTGATGGATCGATCAAAAGCATATTGATCAAATTCGAGGGAACGCTGGTCAATACTGGCCTGGGCCAGACCTTTTTGGTCACCGACGAGATCATGTAGTTGAAGCGTATTAACGAGGCGATCTCCAATATTAGTGAACTGCTGTCCAATGAGACGTGCGGCTTGCTCATCAGTCAAGTGTTGTTTAGGTCTTAATAAGGCGACAAGATGCCGAACGACAAAGATCCAGAGTCCGGTTATTAAAAAAAGAATGCTCAGCATTAATAAAACCCCTCTTATGAAAGTACCGGGTCGAATAAAAGATTCAAATCCAGCAACAAGTATGCAATAGCTTCCTAATAATGAGATGAAAATAAGGCTTCCTCTAAGTAGCTTATTATAGAAAAACTTACGACGAAAAGAAGTAAACTGGTCGTTAAGGGATGGATCAATCATTTCTTAAATTTCTGGCAATTTAACAAGTGAGGAAAACTCATGTGATCTGCTATGTAAATATAGTTAGCGTATAAGATAAGATTGAATTTTGAACTTTCTAACAGGTAAGATAAGTGTTAAATCTATTTTTGTTTTCAATTCATATTCAAAAGTTATATGCTTACTTTAAAATTTCAAGTGTTAGACTAAAATTAAAGAGTTTTTCCCCGCAATAAGCCAATAAAAGAAGCCATTTAGGATTAATTATATGGCAGCTGTAGTATATTATTTGGGGGTTATTTCGAAAGACTTTATAGCATTAATATACCCTTATTGCTGTGTCGGATGTATGACTGTTTTGGTAAATAACGAGTCATACTTGTGTACCCGATGTTTTTGAATTTACCTTACTTTGACTCATCACCTGGTCAAAATCAAAGACTCTCTTAATTTTTCTGATTTTTATCAAAGGTATTTTCCGTTCAAGTCTACTTATTGCTTAATAAGAAGGGGCTTGCGCAAGCGATATAAATGGCTTCAAGTATTGGGGAAATAAAGCATTGACTGTGTTGATGGGACGTTATTTTGGCCCTTTTTTAGTCCTTAAAGCAGGACTCAAAGCGGATTATCTCATACCTATTCTTTTACATTTAGACAAGGAGAAAAAGAGAGGGTTTAACCAGAGTTGCGAAATAGCAAGGGGTCTTTCAGAGAAAACGGGTATTACTATTAAGGATGACGTTATTCTAAGAGTAAGACAAGATAAATCATAGAGTAAACAGGATAGGGTAGCGCGTTGGCAAAATCAAAAAGAAGTGTATGTCAGTCTAAAGTTGGATGCTTTGAAAGGAAGGCCGGTAATTGTAGTTAATGATGTCATCACAATAGTAGCCACCATGGCGGTTGTTTGTGAATTGATCGCTTCGAAAGTACGAGAAATTACTATTTTGGCCCATGCTATGGGAAAATAAATAGGGAATAGTATAATTTTTTAAATAAAAGAAAGGGTGAGGGATTGATTCTTCGGTTAGATGCGGACTTCTTAATCGAGCCTCTATGATTGAGATAAATTTCTTATCGCTAGACCTATTTTATTTTAAGGAGATAATTAGTTGATCAAGCACCTCTTAAAATGGTGAGAGAGGGTGTTTTTTATCCTAAGAAAGGATTATCTCTACCTTATTTGGTAAAGTCGAATCCCAGCCATTCCAAAAGAAATAAGTACGATACCTAAACCAATAAAGTGAAAAACTTCAGGATTTGCACCTACAAACTCTCCACGAATGCGGGCCAAAAAAGTCATGGCCATCACGAAACCAACATAATAGAAATACATCAGATGGGAGGCTATTTTTCGGATGTTGCCTATAAAGAATGGATAGCAAAGGATCCCAACATAGGCCAAGAAGCCACCAATGACTTTAATAGGAACTATGGGTAAGTCATTGAGCTCTACAGAGGCAGCTAAGAAGCCAAAATGTATGAGGTGCATGATACTGAAAACGGTGACCCATTTTTTGGTTCTAATAAGGGGGAGATTAAGGGTATGCTCCTTTATGAACCAATAGAATGCAAGTAAATATAAGACAAACGAAAATCTTCCAGAATAGCGAGCAGCATACCTAAATACCTCTCCTAAGTCATCTTTCAAAAGAAAAAAGGTGAAGAAAAGAACGCTCTCAAATATAATACCAATTAAGATAAGAAGTCTTGGTGATATCTTGCTTTTCATCTACTCAATATTCATAATGATGGGAAAATAAAATTTTATGGCGGGTAAGCATAAAAAAAGCGATCCGTGGAAATGCAGATCGCTTTTTTTGTATTAATGTTTTTTTAGTAATTTGATCCAGCATGGACCATGGCACATCTGAAGCCAATGGCATTTGTAGAGGAATCTTCAAAAAGAGCGCGTCGGGTTCCCGGAGACATCCAATAGGCGACATCTTTCCAAGATCCTCCTTTGAAAACTCTCATACGTTTCATAGGAGGATTGTCCACATTATATTGTGAACGAGGCACACCTGCATTGAGGGCCTCTTCTTCAGTTTCATAAGCTCTTTCGTTTCCAATGAAGCTGTAGCCGCCATCGTACGCATCTTCTTCATCTAATACATTATCACGTCTGAACGGATTTAAGTCATCCATATCTTGAAAAGAGAGTGGACGATAGACATCTTGGACCCATTCGTTTACATTTCCAGCCATATTATATAAGCCATAATCATTCGGAGGGTAATTATAAACATAGTCGGTAATCATAGACCCATCATTTAATTTTCCCGCAATACCGGCATAATCACCTCGACCTCTTTTATAATTTGCCAACATGTATCCAATAGATTTACCATAAGGATTTCTAAGCGCATGACCATCCCATGGATAAATTCTACTATTAGTTTGCGTTTCATCTAACCACTGAGTTCCAATAAGAGCTTGAGCGGCATATTCCCATTCGGCTTCGGTAGGAAGACGGTAAGCGGGCAAAACGATACCACTTTCAATTGGGACGCGAGGACTGTTTCCTTGTACATTGCCAACCTCGGTATTTTCGTCTTCAGCGAAAGCATCGTCTTCAGCGAAAGCATCGTCTTCGTCATCTTCATTTTCTTCGAAAAAGCCAGCGTCTGTTGCCAACTTAAGGTTTACTACTTCAGTTCGCCAAGCACAATAATTTACAGCCTGCCTCCAGTTAATACCTACTACAGGAAAAAATCTAAATCCAGGATACCTGTAATAATGTGAAACATAAGGATCATTGAAGGCAAGATCTCGTGACCAGACAGTGGTATCCGGTAAGTTATTTTGCCAATAAATCTCTTCAGAGTCAATACGGATATAGTGCTCATATTCGAGCCAGTTGATGTTTGTTATCTCAGTTTCATCCATATAAAAGGAGGCGACTGTTACTGAACGCTCGACATTATCTCTTGTGTATATTATGTCTTCTTCCACCGAACCTAAGACGGTTCTACCCCCCTCTATAAAAACAAGGTTAGGACCTACGGGTTGACCGGCATACTCACTGACTTGAAAACTACCTCCATCTTCTTCATCGACATTCCATTCTAAACCTGTGACCGTACTGCTGTTTCCAGGATTGGAACTATTCGGATTACTTCCTCCAAAAATACAAGAGGTTAATATTGATGCGACTGTTATGGTAGAGGTCAATGCCTTCACCACAGAATAAATATTTTTCATAAGATTGGTTAACTATCTTTAAACTTAATAATGCTAATGTAGGCAAAAATTATATTATTTATCGAAATGAAAAATGAAAAAGTGGGTTCTTCTTCCTAAAAAGCAAAAAAATAGCCTAGAAAGATCTAAATTTTCAAAAATGAAGCGAAAACAGGGAAGGAATCATCGAGGGAATGAACATGATCAATAGAAAAAATTAATTTTTGGTTTTGTTCTTTGATTTTGCAACGTTGGGGATGATTTTGGGCAAATTGAATGAGATTTTTAAAAGCAGAAGATAGAAAATAGGCTTCTTTTTTACCTTCTAATATGTGTAACTTCATCGTACTGTTTTTTAATACAATTTTATCTAATCCAAAATCGCGGCCAAGCCAACGCAATCGAACCGATTTTATCAATTCGTTTACAGGTTCAGGCAGCGCACCAAATCGATCTTTGGTGCTGTTTTGAAGGGTTAATAAGGCGTCATCTGTCTCTACATTATCTAAATCATTGTATAATCTAAGCCTTTCAGAGGTATTGGTAATATATTCTTGAGGAATAAGGATTTCTAGATCTGTTTCTAACACACAATCACTGAGAAATGAATCAGAGACCTTTTCATATACTAAGTTGTCTTGAAATAATTCCTTGAATTCATTTTCTTTCAATTCAAGGACCGCATCATCGAGGATTTTATGATACATATCAAAACCAAGATCATTTACGTAACCGCTTTGTTCACTTCCTAAAAGATCCCCGGCACCTCGAATATCTAAATCTCTCATGGCCACTTTGAAACCATCACCCAGCTCAGAGAATTCTTCTAGTGCAATCAAGCGTTTTCTGGCATCAGAAGAGACCGTGGAATTAGCAGGGGTTAACAAATAACAATAAGCTTTGGTATTGGATCGCCCCACCCTACCCCGCATCTGATGAAGATCAGAGAGACCAAACATATGTGCCCTATTTATGATGATCGTATTGGCATTGGGGATGTCTAATCCAGACTCGATAATGTTGGTTGAGATCAGTACATCGTACCTACCATTTATAAAGCCGACCATGACCTTTTCTAATTTGGGACCGGCCATTTGCCCATGTGCAATGGCAATGCGCGCATCAGGAACAAGTTTATAAATCAGATTGGCTAAACTTTCAATATCTCCAATTCGGTTATGAACAAAAAAGATTTGGCCTTTTCTTCTAAGTTCATGATGAACCGCATCTCTAATCACTTCTTCACTGAATTCACAGACTTCTGTAGTAACGGGGACTCTATTTGGAGGCGGGGTTGAGATGATAGACAAATCTCGAGCCCCCATCAGAGAAAAATGAAGGGTCCGAGGGATGGGAGTAGCGGTCAGTGTCATGGCGTCTACATTCACGCGTAATTCTTTCAATTGCTCCTTAATTTTAACACCAAACTTTTGTTCTTCATCAATAATCATGAGGCCAAGGTCTTTGAAAGTCATGTCTTTATTTACAATGCGGTGGGTACCAATGAGAATATCTATGTGTCCGTCATGCAATTTTTTTTTAATGGCTGTAATTTCCTTGGCGCTTTTAAATCGATTTATAAAATCAACGGTTATTGGAAAATCACGAAGCCGTTCTGAGAAGGTTTGATAATGTTGGAGGGCCAAAATTGTGGTAGGAACCAGAACGGCTACTTGTTTATTGGCGTTTACCGCTTTAAAGGCTGCTCGAATTGCCACTTCCGTTTTTCCAAAACCGACGTCTCCACAGATCAGGCGATCCATAGGATGCACTCGCTCCATATCTGTTTTGATATCTACAGTAGCGGAATGTTGATCTGGGGTTTCTTGGTACATAAAGCTGGACTCTAATTCAGCTTGCAAAAAAGTATCCTTAGGAAATGCAAATCCGGGAGCTGTTTTCCTTTTGGCGTATAGGGTGATTAATTCTTTAGCTATGTCTTTTACCTTACTTTTAACCCGGTTTTTTTTCGTTTCCCAATCTTTAGAACCGAGTTTACTGGTGGCGGGAGGCCCACCCTCTTTTCCTGTATACTTAGAAATTTTATGCAAGGCATGTACGCTTACGTATAGTAGATCATCATCTCTGTATACTAAACGGATGACCTCTTGTTGATTTCCATTGCGCATGACTTTATCTAGTCCGGCAAAACGGGCAACACCGTGGTCAGTATGAACGACATAATCACCTGTTTGTAAAGATTTGAGCTCTCTGAGGGTAAGGGCCTTTTTTTTGTTGAATTTGGGCTTTTCATTCCTTCGATGTATCCGATCAAAGATTTGATGGTCCGTCAAACAAGCAATTTTTGAATTAGGAGAGATAAAGCCTGCGTTGAGGCTACCCGTGATTCCAGAAAAAGATAAAGAGGGATCAATTTCCTCAAAAATGGTCGCCAGTCGCTCAAGTTGTTTTTCAGAATCGGAGAAAATAAAAATATGAAACCCGTCGTGTTGTAATGCGCCAAGATTATCTACCAAGAACTCGAAGTTTTTATTAAATGAAGGTTGAGGCTGATTTTCAAAATCGATTTCAAAAGAAGGTGATAAAAAAGCACGCTTACCAAATTCTATCACTTTACGTTTTTTTAAGAGTGAGGAAAAAGAGGCAGAGGTTTCGTAAAGTAAGGAGGGAGATTGAACGACTTGAGTATTGTTACTTATTGAGATAATGTCATGGAATGAATCTGCCGCTTTGTCAAATGCTTTAGAGATGATATCCTGAGTTTCTCTTAAATCTTTGATCCAAACCAATGTGTTTTCTGGCAAATATTCCAACAAAGAAATTCGCTCTTCTTTTAATAATTGGGTATGCGTATTGGGCATGATGGAAGCCCATTCAAGTGAATTTTTTGATAATTGAGTTTCTGGATCAAACGAACGAATACTTTCAATTTCGTTTCCAAATAATTCGAGACGTAGCGGAAATTCAGAGCTAAAGGAGAACACATCAACAATGCCTCCTCTTACGGCGAATTGTCCGGGGTCATAGACGAAATCAGTACTTTCAAAACCATAGGTTGAGAACAATTCCGACAAAAAAGGTATGTCAACGTTTTCTCCGACATTTGCTTTAAAGACGTTTTGAATCAGCGAACGTTTGTTGAGGACTTTTTCTACTAGAGCTTCTGGATAGGTTACGATGATTTTGGTTTCTTCATTAAGCACTCTTGTCAAAGTTTCAGAACGGTGAAGGATATTGGCGTTGTCTATGGATTCGGGCTGATAAGGTTTCTTGTATGAAGTAGGAAAAAAAGAAGGGACCCTTGATTCTTCTAAATGATTTAAGTCAGTCATGAGTAAATCTGCATCCTCTTTGTCGTGCATGATTACGAGTAGAGGCTGCTCAATTTTTTCTGAGGAAATCAATAAATTCATAGCATCAGAACTGCCCACCAATCCTTTCAGTTTGATGTTTTTTTGGGGTTCGCTAATCTTTGCCAAAAGAAGATTAAGCGCAGGGTCATTTTTAAAAAGTGAGACGACTTCTTTTACTTTCATTTCTGAATTTTATAACTCGTCGACAAAGCTAAAACTTTCCCTTTCCAAAAAAATCTTACGTGATCAAAAGGAAGTAAAAACACCAAAGAAATTTTGAGTGGTAAGGAAAAAATCAAATAGGCCTTTGTAACTAAGTAAAAATACGGAGAATCCCATATTATTGTGGTAGAAAGAAGAGAGAAGATGGTTCATTTAGACAAGGAACAATTATTGGTCCAAGGCGTAAATACCTCAGAAGTAGGGGAGCAAATAAAGCGTTTTCAAAAGGGATTTCCCTTTGCAAAATTGATAAAATCCGCCAAGGTTTCGGAGGGCATCATAAGTTTGAATGTAACACAAAAAAAAGAATTACGATCCCTTTATGAACAGCGTGGAAAAGCTAAAAAAAAGGTAAAGTTTACCCCAGCCTCAGGAGCGGCAACCCGAATGTTTAAGGGGCTTTTCGAATATCTGTCAGCAGTAAATCAGTACCAAGGAAAAGAGAATGAGATGCTCCCACCTACAGCTGAAGTAGCGCATTTTTTGAACCATTTGTCGCAATTTCCTTTTTATGAAACGCTGAAAGCAGGGCTTCTCGAAAAAGGAATCTTTGAGGAAGCGCCTGCGGAGGTAATAAAGGAATTATTGCAGGAAAAAGGCTTGAATTATGGGCAGTTACCCAAAGGACTGATCAACTTTCATGCTTATCCAGAAGGAGTGCGGACGCCAGTCGAAGAGCATCTTGTTGAGGGATGTTTGTATGCCGCCGACGATCAAGGACGCGTCCACATCCATTTTACCATTAGTGTCCATCATCGCGATGCTTTTAATAGGCTCTTAAACGAAGTGCGCAAGAGTTATGAAAAAGCGTATGGAAAAATCATAGAAATCAGCCTGAGTGAGCAAAAAAAAGCAACCGATATAATAGCGGTAGATTTGAAAAATAATCCTTTTAGAAAAGACGATGGGTCTCTACTTTTTCGTCCAGCTGGCCATGGGGCCTTGCTCGAGAACCTCAATGAAATCGATGCCGATCTTATTTTTATAAAGAACATAGACAACATTTCTATTGACCGATATCCATCAGCGACCATTGAACACAAAAAAATATTGGGAGGAAAGTTAATAGAGGTCCAAGCTAAAGTGTTTTCCCTTTTAAAAGAATTAGAGACAACTTGCTCTGAACAAAGGCTGATTGGGATGAATCAATGGGTGCGTAAAGAATTGGGCTTTGATTCATCGGTTGATCTCGATAGAGGGGCTTTATGGGACCACTTGAATCGCCCGATCAGAGTTTGTGGGATGGTGAAAAATGAGGGAGAACCAGGGGGAGGGCCTTTTTGGACAGCTACAGATAAAGGAAGATCTCTACAAATTGTGGAGGGGGCACAGGTGAATTTTAATATAATGGAACAAAAACAGATTTTTGAAAGCGCAACTCATTTTAATCCCGTTGACATTGTTTGTGGTGTTAAAAATTACAAAAATGAAAAATTTAATTTGCTGGAGTTTCGCGATTTAAGTTCAGGAATCATCACTCAGAAGTCTCAAGGAGGGAGGGATCTTAAAGCACAGGAATTGCCCGGTTTATGGAATGGTGCTATGTCGTATTGGCACACTGTTTTTGTGGAAGTTCCTTTGAGCACGTTCAATCCAGTAAAAACAATTAACGACTTATTGAAGCCCGCGCATCAATAATGAGCTGAGAATGACGATTATTGATATTGGATAAGACCATTTTGCGATTAATTGGAAAGGATAGATGATAGGAAAGCCATAAGAAAATAAGTATCTGGGAGAACAACAAAAACAGAGGAATCTTATTTATTATCGGATGATTAAAAGAATCAAAAAACGAAATTTAAAAGCAGGTCATATTCCATTAACTTCGCATTTAGAAAGATAGAATGGAAGTTATTTATGTACTTATAGGGGATAGGTGGAGGCGGTTCACTTGGCTATTACTTGCAGGAGGGGCCTCAGCCATATTATATGCGTATGGCATTAAAGTGGTGCATGATACACTGACTACAGAAAATAATGTGGAAAACATAATCTCTGTAGTTCTATTGATCACCGTTTCAGTGGGTCTTTCAGTTTTTTCAGGACGGTATATGAATCGTCTTTTTGAAGAAAAAATTGATGTTTTAAGAATTGATTTGAGTCGAAAAGTAATGAGGTCCTCATTTGAAACAATAGAAAGAAAGGCGATAAAAATAGCGCCCATTTTAACGGCTGAAGTCAATACCCTGACCGGTTTCGTTAAATTGCTACCGGAAGCGATCATTTCGAGTTTGAAAATTTTTGGGATTCTCATGTACATGTTATGGCTATCTTGGCAAATATTTCTATTTATTGTGTTGCTCTTAGGGGTCATTTTGGCCATTAATTTTAGTGTTTTGGGAAGGGTTCATAGAGAAGAAAGAAAGGCGAAAGAATTTAATCTCGGTATTTATGCCACTATACAAGGGATGGTTACAGGAATAAAAGAATTAGTACTCAACAAAAAACATCACGATAGTTATATTGAGAGGGCCATTGCTCCTAAAAGTAATGGGTTCGCCCGGCAAAACATTATACTCAATAACATCAATCTTTTTTTAATAAAATCACCTGAGTGGATTGCCATTATGGCCATTGCAGGCCTGGTTATGTTTGCAGAAAATATTTCTTGGTTTTCAGAGGAGGAGTTTATTAAGTTTTTTACTTTAATGCTTTTTCTCCTGCCCTCAATGATTGTTTTAATCAGCTTTTTTAGTGGGGTAAAAAGAATGAAAGTAGCGGTTGAAAAAATCAATGACTTAGGGCTTGAATTAGGAAAAAAAACGGACTACAATGAGGAAAATGTTGAATCTTTGAGCTTGAGTGAGGAAAGCGGCGGAAGGATTCGAAAAAAGGCATGCCTAATCGAATTAGAAAAAGTCACCTATAGCTATCAGTCTAACAAGCGTTTTTTTACGATTGGACCGATCAGTTTGAAAATTTATAAAAATGAAGTTTTATTTGTTATTGGAGGGAATGGTAGCGGAAAAACAACGTTTTCAAAATTACTTACGGGGCTGTATACACCGGAAAAAGGGCAGATAATTTTTGGAAGCCAGCCCATAACCCCTGCTATGGTTTCCAGTTATCGAAATGTACATTCCGCTATCTTTGCAGATTCTTATGTATTTGATGATCTCACCTACTTGAAAGACTCACCGATGTGGATGTATGCCAAAGAGCTCATTCAAATGCTAGAATTGGAGGATAAAATTTCGCTAGATCAGATGATGTTATCGGATGTAAATTTATCTTACGGTCAAAGAGGAAGGTTGAATCTACTCAGAACCATTTTAGAAGATAAGCCGGTCATGCTGTTCGATGAGTGGGCAGCAAATCAAGACCCTTATTTTAAGAAAAAATATTACCGAAAAATCATCCCTGAGTTGCGGAAAATAGGGAAAACAATCATTGTCATCAGCCATGACAGCAATTATTATGATTTGGCGGATCGAATTATTGAATTTTCTGAAGGAAAGGTGTTTTCGACAACCATAAACAAATGATCATTTGAGAACGTTTTTGCATCATTGGTTTGGGATACCAACAAGACCGGGTAAAGGACCGTTTTTGAAAGCGCCCATTGAAATTGCAGCGGATCAAAGCCCAAAACTGAGTTTTTGTATTACCCATAAAAATAGATTCGAATATCTTCAAAAAACGTTATTTCAAAATTTAAAAGACAACGAAGAAGACCGGTTAGATATTGAGTTTATATTAATGGATTTTCATGAATCTGATGAGGTCATGCATTGGATAAAGGAAACCTTTCCTAAAGAGATTGGTCAAGGCTATTTAAAATATTTTAGGGCTAAGATGCAAGGTTGGTCGGCACCATTGGCAAAAAACACAGCTCATTATGTCGCGAGCGGTATAATATTAACCAATTTGGATTGCGATAATTTTACTGGTATGGAAGGAGGAAGATTTGTATTGGAACAATATTACAAAGAGGAGAGCAATCTAATGCTTTGGCAATTCAGTAGGGTGAGGAGAGATGGGTCCTACGGAAGGATGTCGTTTTATCAGCAGGCTTTTGAGGATCTTGGAGGCTATGATGAAGGGCTATTGGAGATGGGCTTTCAAGACAATGATCTTATGTTAAGGGCTTTAAAGATGGGCGTCAAGAGAATAGAACGTAACGAAAAATTATATAACAAGGCCATCAAGCATGAAAAATACAAACCGGCTCACATCTCATTTCGAAGTATGGAGCGTTGGAACAAAGCACGCTCTAAGATGAATATCAAACAACAAAAACTGAGTGCAAATAATGGCAGCTATGGTCTACGAGAAGGAATTCTGTTTATGAATAAAGAGGGAGAAATGGAGCCTTTTGAAAAAGGCTAATTCTTATCTTGGTACTGCATGATTTAGATAAGCTTAATTTTGACATGCGCTGTCTTAAGCACAAGAATAGGGAACAGATGATTCAACAAGAAGAAAAATGAAATCAAAATTTGATTTATATCAGTTGATTACGCCGAACATTGACGATTATGCTCAATATGGGATGGCATCTGTTTATGGATATGCTCAAAAACACGGATACAGTTATTCAGTTCAGCGCTCACAATTGGTTGAAGATATGCATGTGAACTGGACCAAAATAGAGATGATTAGGCAGGCCTTATTATTGAGCGCATCTAAATGGATTGTGCTTTTTGATGCAGACCTTATCTTGATGAATAGTGAGATTTCCTTAGATTTTTTTATTGAAAAGATGCCTTCGAACATTCACATTCTTATGCCAGGAGATACCCATTTTTTTAAATGGAGAAAGCCTAATGCGGGCTTTATTATGGTGAGAAGATCTCAGCAGGGTAGGAAAATTGTGGATGAGTGGATGAAGGCGTCTAGGGGTGAGGGGCGTCATTTGGCAGATAAACATCCACGGAATCAAGGTGTATACTGGAACTATGTGATGCCTAAATTTTATAATAATCAACAGCTTATTTCAAGGAGGTATTGTGCCAAATATCATTGGTTTTATCGTTTCATTGGACACGGGAAATTTGCTTTTCATATCACGCAAACAGATGATCAGAACCGGAGCGAAAACATGAAGAAGTTAGTTTCACAAAAGGTGCCTATAACAATCATTGAATGGGCCACCGCTAAATTAAGGAGTCATCGGAGTGGGCTCCTGAAATTATTATAGGGCAACCAATTAAGAAGGATCAATTCTTTAATGTTTTTCTTTAAAATGATATTGTGCAGTTTCATTGCGCATTTCTTTCCAATTAGGATGGCTTTTCCATAATCCAGTACTGCTCCCCTTATCTTCAATATCTTGGATTTTTCCATTCAGCTTATTGGTGACAAGATGATGACCTAAAGCCCCATGGGCTAGATGAGCATTGATGACAATGTCATCACAAAGGACAAAGGAACTGGGACCTTCAGGAAGGATGGGAATGTTATTTAATCCTTCTTTTTTAAAAAAAATCATGCGCCCCTTAATAATATCCACTTTTAAACATTTTTGAGGAAAACTGAGATGTTTAGGGATACCGATTGACCCTAGTTTTTGTAGTCCTTTGGCGAGGACATTTTTAGGAAAGTAGAGATTATTTTTTCCAAGAATTACTCCATAAGGGCCAATGGCCATCCCTTTATGACTCTTTTCTTCGTATTCTTTTACTAGAAGCTCTAAAGCATCCTCTTTGGTAATCAATAAGTCGTCGTCGTGCGACATGATATAATCGTTTTTAGCAAATGTGCCCATAAACCACCGAGGCCAACAGCGAACATTATCTGAGGAATTTAAAACCCAATCAACATCAGCGTGAACAAAAGGTTCTGGAGCATTGTTCCAAACAAAGATTTCACAGGGAATGGTTTGCGATTTCAAAGCCAAAATGATTTTATTTAGATTCTCTCGACGTTTATAGTTCATCAGCAAAACAGTAACCATATGTTGTAAAATTTAAGAGCTAGAGCGTCTACAAAGGATTCACTAAAAAGTAAAA